>Ga0137308_100940_pt1 | contig 35870 bp, 27 predicted proteins | sample Inofrocosms_June_FD_97181 | JGI IMG/M metagenome (GOLD analysis project Ga0137308, IMG submission 97181) | Mouse cecal microbial communities from Vienna, Austria - N-Acetylneuraminic and N-Acetylglucosamine D2O microcosms_June | ecosystem: Host-associated > Mammals > Digestive system > Large...
AAACGGGCATGTTTGCATACACATTATGGGGGCTGTTGCAGGGGTATTGACTTTCCGAAAGCGAGGAGGATTATGATAGAAGAGCTGAAAGAGAAGATATCGGATGCAGAGCTTGTTCTGGTTGGAATAGGGGAGGAGTTCGAGATCAGGCGGGAGGAAATGACGGGAAATAAAACGTATGCCAAAGCCTTTGCGGACTGTGAAAACAAAAAAGATTATATTCCTTTTATAGAGAAGCATTTTTATGAAGAGTGCAGGGATGGTGCTGTCCTTAAGCGGAAAGAAAGCTATTGTAAGCTTGCGGAACTTCTGAAGGGAAAAAATTATTTTGTGATTACGCTCTGTATGGACGGCCTGATCCGTGGGACAGGACTTAAGCAGGACAGAGTGGCTGAGCCCTGTGGAAATTACCGAAAAATGCAGTGCTGCGAGAAATGTACGACAGATCTGTATTGCAGGGATGAGGAAGCGGCTGCGCTGACAGCCGCCATATTTTCCGGTTTCCAGAAAGAAGCCGATCCGGCGGTACCCATATGTCCTGTATGCGGCAGGAAGCTTGTGTTTAATAATATTCTGGCAGACCATTATGCGGAGGAGGGATATCAGGAAGAATGGCAGCTTTACCGAAAATGGCTCCAGGGAACCGTCAACAGGAAAGTATGTGTTCTGGAGCTGGGAGCCGGCATGCGTTTTCCCACAGTGATCCGGTGGCCTTTTGAGAAAGTGGTTTATTTTAACCGGAAAGCTTTTATGTACCGGGTTCACAGCAGGCTGTATCAGGTGACGCAGGAGATTAAAGAAAGAAGCCTGGGGGTGGAGGCTTCCCCGCTGGAATTCTTAAAAAGATTGTCTAACGAGGCCTGATATGTTAGAATTGTAAACGAAATAAGCGAAAGCAGGTGATAAGAATGGCTACAGATGAAGAATATTTAGACGGATTACTCAAATCTTTGATGGATCTTGATCCGGAACCGGGTGAGGAAGAGAGTGTTCCGGAGGAAACCAGTATAGAGGAAGTAATTTCCGGTGTCAATGATTTGGAGGAAGCGGTTCTGGCAGAGGCAGCTGAGGAAGAGGAAAAAGCGCAGACCGGGCAAAAGATGCAGGAACAGATCATGCAGGAAGAGAAGGTGCAGACCGAGCCGGTAATGCAGGAGCCGGCCGGGCAAGAGGTGCAGCAGGCCGTGGAAGAAGCGCAGGAGCAGATACCGCAGGAGGCGGAGGCTGAAATTGCAAAGGCATCAGAGAAAGCGATGGAAACGGTTGTCGAGGAACCCGCTGCGGAGGAAGTGACCCCTGCGGAAATGGATGATGAGGCGTGGGAAGCGGGACTGAACGATCTGCTGTCGGCGGCCATCGCGGATATAGAACAGATCACGGATCCGAACATAGAGCAGAATACAGAACAAAACGCAGAGCAGGATGCAGATTCCGGCCAGGATGTGGATGTCACACAGATGATCGATGAGATGGCGGATGCGGACGAGGATTTGAACGAAATCAATGAGCTTTTTAAGCAGTCTGACAGCGGCGAGGGAATCAAAGTTGACATGTCCGAGCTTTTGGATTCCATTAAGGATGGGAAGCAGGAGAAGAAGGAAGGCAAAAGCAAAAAAAAGAAAAAGTTTCAGTTCCCATGGAAGAAAAAGGGAAAGAAGGATCCGGAATCCGAGCCGGATGAGGAAGGGCTTACCGATATCGGAAGCATAGATTTTGCCGGAGGCGCAGATTTGGAAGAGGATGGTGCGGAGAATCAGGCGGATCCGGCTTCAAGGCCGAAAGAAGTGAGCCTTAAGGATGTGACAAAGGAGAAGGGATCAAAAAAAGATAAGAAAAGCAGCGGTCAGGATAAGCCGGGGCTTTTCAAACGATTCCTGGAATTTCTGCTTGCCGAGGAAGAGGAAGAAGAGGAAGATAAGCCGGTCAGGAAAGACAGTGACGAGGATCTTTTTAAGCAGCTGGGGGGAGGGGAGAAGTCGGCTCCTGCGAAAAAGGATCAGAAGAAAGAAAAGAAAGCAAAAAAGGAAAACAAAAAAGAGAAAAAAGAAAAAAAGCCGAAGGAAAAGAAGAAAAAAGAGCCAAAACCCAAGGTGGAGAAAGTAAAGGAAAAAGAGAAGCCTTCAAAACCGATTGGCAAAATGAATCTGATTCTTGTCACTCTGTTTTCACTTACGATTATGGCCGCCGTGCTGCTGCTTACCACGGCGCTCACAAATTTTGCAATACGAAATGATGCGAAAAATGCGTTTGAGAGCGGCGATTATGAGGAGGCATATCAGCTTCTTTACGGCAGAAAGCTGGATGAAGAGCAGGAGCAGATCTTTAAGAGGGTGGAGCTCGTGCTCCAGATCGAGAGAAAGCTGGATAATTACAATTATTATAAGGAAGCAGGCGATGCCGCCCGTGCGCTGGACGCCCTTTTGCAGGCAGCTGACAGATATTCCGAGGTGCGCGGTGCGGATACCTATGGCGCCGGGGAGGAGCTTTTACGGCTTTATCAGGTGATTCTGGAGCATCTGAACCTGGATTACGGCGTCAGTGAGGAGATGGCTTTTGAAATTAATGCCTGTGAGGAGAATAAGGACTACAGCAAAAGGATTTATGACATTGTAAACGGTACGGGTTTTGAGGATTCCCCATCAGAGGAAACACAGGAGCCCGAGGATGGGGTGCGGGATATCCTACCGGAGGAAGAGGATATTATAGATAAAGGAGTATAGAGGAATGACGGCTGTCATCGATTATGATGCGGGAAACATAAGAAGCGTGGAGAAGGCTCTTTTGGCTCTGGGGGAAGAGGTTCTGGTTACAAGGGATAAGGAGGCGATCCTTTCCGCCGAAAGGATCATCCTGCCCGGAGTCGGGGCGTTCGGAGACGCAATGGGCAGACTGCATAACTACGGTCTTGTGGATGTGATCAGGCAGGCGGCTGCAGAGAATATCCCCTTTTTGGGCATCTGTCTCGGACTGCAGCTTCTTTTCGAGAGGAGTGAGGAGAGCGGTCGGGTACAGGGGCTTGGAATTTTGAAAGGGGAGATCCTGCGGATCCCGGATCATGCGGATGTCAAAGTTCCTCATATTGGATGGAATTCCATCGCCCTCACAAACAGCGGGCGGCTTTTTAAAGGCGTTCCGGAACATTCCTATGTGTATTTTGTGCACTCTTACTTTTTAAGGGCGGCCGAGGAGGAGATCGTCACGGCAAGCACGGTGTACGGCACGCAGATCCATGCTTCTGTGGAGAAGGGAAATATTTTTGCATGTCAGTTTCATCCGGAGAAAAGCTCCCGGGTGGGGCTTAAGATTCTGAAAAACTTTATTTCCATTCAGCGAAAGGATTGAGTATGCATACAAAGAGAATTATTCCCTGTCTGGATGTCAATAACGGAAGGGTAGTTAAGGGAACTAATTTTATCAATCTACGGGATGCAGGCGATCCTGTGGAGGTTGGAAAGCAATATGACGAGGCGGGTGCCGACGAATTGGTATTTTTAGATATTACGGCTTCCAGCGATGCCCGAAATATTAAGGCCAAACTGGTAAGAAAGGTGGCGGAGTCCATATTTATTCCGTTTACGGTAGGCGGAGGGATTCGCAGCGTGGATGATTTCAGGATGATTCTTCGGGAAGGGGCTGACAAGGTGGCCGTGAATTCGGCGGCAATCATGAATCCCGGACTGATCAGCGAGGCGGCTGAGAAATTTGGAAGCCAGTGTGTGGTAGTGGCGATTGATGCGAAAAAGAGCCCCGAGGGCGGTTATCATATCTTTAAGAACGGCGGAAGAGTGGACATGGGACTGGATGCCATCGAATGGGCCATGCGAGCGGAAAAGCTGGGAGCGGGTGAGATCCTTCTTACCAGCATGGACTGTGACGGGACGAAAAACGGTTACGATATCGAGCTTACCAGAATGGTGTCTGAAAATGTTTCCATTCCGGTTATCGCCTCCGGCGGTGCGGGAAGCAGGGAGCATTTTTACGAGGCGCTTACTGCGGGAGGAGCGCAGGCCGCCCTTGCGGCGTCCCTGTTTCACTATAAGGAGCTGGAGATCTGCGAGGTAAAGAGATACCTGAGAGAACAGGGTGTTTCGGTCAGACTCTGAGAGTACAAAGAGGAATAAATGTATGGCGATGATTACAAACGACTGGCTGGACACGGTAAAAGAGGAATTTTCCAAGCCTTATTACAAAGAACTTTATCGATTTGTCTTAAAGGAGTACAACACCCATGTGGTGTATCCTCCCTCGGAAGATATCTTTAACGCATTTCATCTGACGCCTCTTAGTAGGGTAAAGGTTCTGATACTGGGACAGGATCCCTATCACAATGCGCACCAGGCACACGGGCTCAGCTTTTCGGTACTGCCGGATCAGACACAGATCCCGCCGTCCCTGCAGAACATTTACCAGGAGCTTAGAGATGACCTGGGCTGCTATATTCCTGACAACGGGTATCTGAAAAAATGGGCGGATCAGGGCGTTCTGATGCTGAATACGGTTCTCACAGTGCGCGCCCATCAGGCAAATTCCCATCAGGGCAGGGGCTGGGAGGAATTTACGGATGCGGTGATCCGTGCGGTCAATAACCAGGACAGGCCGATCGTCTATCTTCTCTGGGGACGTCCCGCACAGAGCAAGATTCCGATGCTGACCAACCCGAAGCATCTGATCCTTAAGGCGCCCCATCCGAGTCCGTTTTCCGCATCCCGGGGGTTTTTCGGATGCAGGCATTTCAGCAGGGCCAATGCGTTTCTTGCGGAGAATGGATTGAGTCCTATTGACTGGCAGATTGAAAATATCAGAGAAACAAAAGCTTAAATTATCATTAAGCTGTAATTTTTTGAAAGGATTGAGTTGACAAAACGCCAAAGCTCCTTTATAGTGTTCCTGAGAAGAACTACTAAAAGGGAGTTTTGGCGTTTTGCATTCTGAGACGCCTTTGCCGGGGGGAATAATCATGGAAGAGAATCGGTTGCTTGACAAACTGTCCCTGTTCGGGCTTACCAGGCAGGAGGCGGCCATTTACCTGTGCCTGTATCAGCACGGCGGATTAACGGGTTATGAGGTCGCAAAGTATACCGGAATATCAAGATCCAATGTCTACAGCGCTCTTTCGGCACTGGCTGATAAGGGGGCGGCCTATTTGCTCGAGGGCAGCACAAACCGGTATGTTGCGGTTCCGGCAGGGGAATTCTGCGCAAACAGAATCCGTAACCTGGAGAGGGAAAAGGGCTGGCTGATGGACAACATTCCTTTGGAGCGGGAGCGTGAGATCGGTTATATTACGATAACGGGAAGCAGAAATATCAGGGACAAGATGATTAACATGATTCAGAGCGCCACGCAGAGGATCTATCTTTCGGCCGCTCTGTCTCTGATTGAGGAATTCTCCTCTGCGCTTTATCCGGTCATAGCCGACCGGCGTAAGCTGGTGCTTATCACGGATGCAAAAATCTGTGATGAGGAGCTGGAACGGGGATGCATATGCTATGTGGGAATGCCAAGGGGCAGCAATGTCAGGCTGATCGTCGATTCCGCCTATGCCCTGACCGGAGAGCTGACGGGAAGCAGAAAGGATACCTGTCTTTATACTGGACAGGAAAATTTTATCAAGGTATTTAAGGAAGCGCTGAGAAATGAAATAAGACTGATTGAACTTACCCAGGGAAAAAGCTGAGAGATCGATTCAGAAGGCGCAGACAGAGAAAGGAGCGGGAATACATAAATGAATAAGAAACCGTTTGTGACAAAAGAGAAGGTAAGGGAGATTACAAAAGTCTATCCGACGCCCTTCCATATTTATGACGAGAGGGGGATCCGGGAGAATGCGAAAGCGGTTCGGGAGGCCTTTGCATGGAATCCAGGCTTTAAGGAATATTTTGCGGTGAAGGCGACGCCGAACCCCGGCCTCATCCAGATTTTGAGAGAGTATGGCTGCGGCTGCGACTGTTCGTCCCTGACGGAGCTGATGCTTGCAAAGGCAATGGGAGTGCAGGGGGAGGATATTATGTTTTCGTCCAACAATACGCCTGCGGAAGAGTATGCGTATGCGGCGGAAACCGGTGCGGTTATTAATCTGGACGATATCACCCACATTGATTTTGTGGAGGAGATTCTTGGAAAGCTTCCAGAGACCATGAGCTGCCGTTACAATCCCGGCGGAGTCTTCCGGATGAGCAACGGCATTATGGATAATCCCGGGGATTCCAAATACGGCTTTACCACACAGCAGATGTTCGACGGCTTTCGGATCCTGAAGCAAAAGGGTGTGAAAAAGTTTGGTATTCATGCGTTCCTTGCAAGCAATACCGTGAGCAATGATTACTATCCGGTTCTCGCCGGTCAGCTTTTTGAACTGGCGGTAAGGCTGCGGGACGAGACCGGGGCTGATATCCGGTTTATCAATCTTTCCGGAGGCGTTGGGATCCCCTATGAGCCGGATAAGGAGCCAAATGATATCCGCATCATCGGAGAGGGCGTCCGCAGAGTGTATGGGGAAATTCTGGTTCCGGCGGGGATGGGCGATGTGGCTATCTACACGGAGATGGGACGCTTCATGATGGGGCCTTACGGGCAGCTGGTGACGAAGGCCATCCATGAAAAGCATACGCATAAGGAATACATTGGCGTGGACGCCTGTGCGGTGAATCTCATGCGGCCTGCCATGTACGGGGCATACCACCACATCACGGTGCTCGGGAAGGAGGATGCCCCTGCGGATCACAAATATGACGTGACCGGCTCTCTGTGCGAAAACAATGACAAATTTGCCGTGGACAGGATGCTTCCCAAGGTGGAAATGGGAGATTATCTGGTAATACATGATACCGGGGCCCATGGCTATGCGATGGGATACAATTACAATGGCAAGCTCAAATCCGCGGAGCTGCTTCTTCGAAAGGACGGGACAGTGGAGCTGATCCGAAGGGCGGAAACCCCCAGGGATTATTTTGCTACGTTTGACTGTCTTCCTATTTACAATAAGCTGGAAAAAGCGTAAGAAAGCACTTGCCAACACCAGCCGGATATGATATGATTATAGTCGGTCATTGCAAGGCGGGCCGGCGTGTCGGAATGGCAGACGAGGCAGACTCAAAATCTGTTGTGGGCAACCACGTATGGGTTCAAGTCCCATCGCCGGCAGAAAAAGAGGTTTTTCAGTGAAGTCTGAAAAACCTCTTTGTATATAAAAAACAAGCACAGATGTCTCGGGAGGGTTTATCTGACGGCAATATGCATAAAAAAATAAGCTAAATCCTACAAACAGAGAATGGGATTGTGAATATAAATATTTTATACTTGACTAATCTTGTGCAAGTTGCTATAATGAACTCAATTAAGATAATCAGGTGGTTATTTAATTGGGTTGTTACTGCGCAGGCAGGCAAAACCAGATTGTATAAATTAATCAGATGAATTTGTATCGATTAATTTATAGAGTTTGGTTTTTTTTATTCAAAAAATTTTAGTTTTACGGTTTTACTATTTGGAGAATAGAAGTTGCGTATCGAGAAGATAATTAATAACAATATCATATCGGCCAGGGATGATAAGGGAATCGAGCTGGTGGCTATGGGAAAGGGTATCGGATTCGGACGAAGAGCCGGAGAAGAGGTGGAGGAGAGTAAAATTGAGAAGGTCTTTCGGCTGGAGAACATTGACGATACCGAATATTTCAAAAGCCTGCTGGCGTCTCTGCCAATAGAGTTTGTACGGTTATCCAATCAGATTATATCCTATGCGAAGGAGACGCTTGGGTTTGAACTGAATTCCAACATTTATCTCGGTCTGACGGATCACATAAATTTTGCGATTGAGAGACAGAAAAAGGGAATGGTGTTCAGCAATGCCCTTCATGACGAAATCAAACTTTTTTATCCCAACGAGTACCTGGTGGGCAAGCATGCTCTGTATCTGATCGAAAACCAGACCGGCTGCCTGCTTCCGGAGGATGAGGCGGCGTCCATTGCGCTTCACATTGTGAATGCGGAGCTGGATTCCGAGATCAGCACCACCTTTGTCATCACGAAAATGATGCGGGAGATGATGGAGATCATCGAGGAGAAGATGGAGCTGACGCAAAAGGCGGAATATCCCAGGGATGTGCTGATTGCGAATATCAAGTATCTTGCCAAACGTCTGATATCAGAGGAACCCTTGAGGGGAAGAGAGGATGCGCTTCTCTATCAGTTTGTAAAGGAAAATTATCCGGAGGAATCCGTTCTGATTGACCGGGTGAACCAGTATATCGAGAAGGCTTACCAGTGTTCCATGACGGAGGAAGAGAAGCTTTATCTTGTGCTTAATGTTAAGAGAGTGAACGATTTGTATGAACGTTAGTATATTGGACGACAGAAAGGAGAAGGCAGTATGAAATTGTTTCAGGGTCTGTTTGGTAAGAACGAGGGGATTCGGTTAGTGTCTCCCGCAGACGGAAAGCTTGTCAGTATCAAGGAGGTAAGTGATCCCACGTTCAGCGAGGAGATTTTGGGAAAGGGCGTTGCAATCATCCCGTCGGAGGGAAAGTTCTGCGCACCGGCTGACGGAACGGTCACCACGGTGTTTCCCACGGGCCATGCGGCGGCGATTACCACGCACGAGGGGGTGGAGGTGCTGATCCACATAGGGCTCGACACGGTAAAGCTTGACGGGAAGTATTTTACCATCTGCACCGAGGAAGGGAAAAAGGTCAGTGCGGGTGATCTGCTGATCGAGGCGGATCTCGATAAGATCCGGGAGGAGGGCTATGACATCATCACGCCGGTTATTATCTGTAATTCGGATGATTTTGAACAGATCAGCCCGGAGCCTTCCGCGGAAGTCAAAAGGGGAGATTCTATAGTGACTCTGAAAAAATAAAAGTATGATGTTCGTGAGCTTTGGCTCATAGAATATAGAAATGCGCAAGCTTCGTGGCTAGGGCGGAGCTGGCAAACAACAATAAGGGGGTATAAAACTATGATGAAGTATTTGCAGCGAATTGGTAAGTCATTGATGCTTCCGGTTGCGTGTCTTCCGGTGTGCGGTATTCTGATGGGTATTGGATATATCCTCGCTCCTGCGGCAATGGCTGGTGAGGTAGCGGGCTTTACCGCAGGCGGTTTCGCCTACACGATTGGTCTGTTTCTGATCAAGGCGGGCGGCGCGCTCATCGACAACATGCCCTGGCTGTTCGCAATCGGCGTAGCGGTCGGTATGTCAGATGACAATGACGGAACGGCAGGACTTGCGGGACTTGTTTCCTTCCTGATGGTTACCACACTGCTCAGCAGCGGAACCGTTGCAGGACTTACCGGCAAGGAAGCCAATGCGGCATTCGGCAAAATTAGCAACCAGTTTATCGGTATTCTCTGCGGTTTGATCGGCGCTTCCTGCTACAATAAGTTTAAGAGCGTTAAGCTTCCCGATGCGCTTTCCTTCTTCAGCGGCAAGCGTGCAGTGGCGATTGTAACGGCGCTGTGCTCGATCGTGGCATCCGCAATCCTGTTTGTGATCTGGCCGATTCTCTATTCGGCTCTGGTTGCTCTTGGAACAGGTATTTCCAGCCTTGGCGCTATCGGTGCGGGTATTTATGCATTCTTTAACAGACTGCTTATTCCTTTTGGTCTGCACCATGCACTTAACTCCGTATTCTGGTTTGACGTTGCCGGTATCAATGACCTGGGTAATTTCTGGGGCAATACAGGTACGCTCGGACAGACGGGTATTTACATGACAGGTTTCTTCCCGTTCATGATGTTCGGTCTCCCGGCGGCCTGCCTTGCTATGTATCATACAGCGAAGCCCGGTAAGAAAAAGATCGTTTACGGCCTTCTTACATCAGCCGCATTCTGCTCCTTCTTTACCGGCGTTACAGAGCCTATTGAATTTGCATTTATGTTCCTGGCTCCCGGCTTATATCTTGTTCACGCACTGCTTGCAGGCGTTACGGCGGCGATCACCGTTGCACTTCCCATCAGGGCAGGTTTCTCCTTCTCCGGTGGTGCGGTAGACATGGTGCTCAGCTCCTTTACACCTCTGGCTCAGAACCCCTGGTTCCTGATTCCTGTGGGCGCGGTGGTAGGCGTGATTTACTATGCGGTATTCCGCTTCGCAATTGTTAAGTTTGATTTCAAGACACCCGGAAGAGAAGACGACGATCTGGAAGCTGAGAAGAGAGTGGTTCTCTCCAACGACAACTTCACAGAGGTTGCAAAGATCATCCTGGAAGGTCTTGGCGGAAAGGGAAACGTGAAGTCACTGGATAACTGTGTGACGAGACTTCGTCTGGAGATCAAGGATTACACAAAGGTTGATGAGAAGAAGATCAAAACAGCCGGTGTTGCGGGCGTTATGAGACCCAGCAAGACATCCGTTCAGGTAATTGTAGGTACAAAGGTACAGTTTGTGGCGGATGAAATGAAGAAGATGTTATAAAGGTATTATAGGTACTGAATAATACCGAAACCCCTAGCATGTCGGAGGTCCTTCGGGGCCTCCGTTTTTTCCTGCTTGCAGATGGGTGGTTGATTTGCAGGCAGATTTTTGCAGCGGTATGTGATATAATAAAAAATATACGAAACGGAAGGAGAGGAAAAAATGAAGATTATCAGAGCAAAGGATTACAATGACATGAGCAGAAAGGCGGCAAATATCATATCCGCCCAGGTGATCATGAAGCCGGATTGTGTACTCGGCCTGGCTACTGGCTCAACGCCAATCGGGGCGTATGCGGAGCTGGTATCCCAGTATGAGAGAGGAGACCTGGATTTTTCACAGGTTACAACAATTAATCTGGATGAGTACAAAGGACTCACGAAGGAAAATGACCAGAGCTATTTCTATTTCATGAACGAGCACCTCTTTAGCAAGGTAAATGTCAATAAGGAAAGAACCTTCCTGCCGGATGGCACGGAACCGGACAGCGCAAAGGCATGCGGCGATTACAATCAGATTATTGCGGACGTTGGAGGAGCTGACCTGCAGCTTCTTGGCCTTGGGCATAATGGACATATCGGATTTAACGAGCCGGCAGATTCCTTTGCGCCAAAGACGCACTGCGTGGATCTGACGGAATCCACAATCAAGGCAAACCAGAGGTTTTTTGCCTCCATCGACGAAGTGCCGAAGCAGGCGTACACCATGGGTGTGGGGACGATCATGAAGGCAAAGAGAATCCTGGTTGTTGTAAGCGGGGCGGATAAGGCACAGATTGTGAAAGACGCTTTCTTTGGACCGATCACTCCAAGAGTTCCGGCATCTGTGCTGCAGCTGCACAGGAATGTTACGGTGGTGGCGGACGAGGCGGCGCTGTCTCTGGTAAAATAAGCTGTTTTCTGACGTGGAAAGGAGATTTTTATGATTATAAAAAATGCCAGCGTTTATACAGAAGACGGAAGATTTTTGCGTAAGGATATTTATATAGAAGGAGACGTCTTTGCCCATGACGTGGAAGAGGTGAGTGACAGAACGCAGATCGATGCAGCCGGATGCTTTGCCATACCGGGGCTTACGGATATTCATTTCCACGGCTGTGTGGGACATGATTTCTGTGACGGAACGGTGGCGGCGATCAGTGCGATGGCATCCTACGAGGCTTCCGTAGGCGTGACGAATATTGTGCCTGCCACCATGACTCTGGGAGAAGAGACGCTTTTTGACATCTGCAGGACAGCGAAGGCTTATGTGGAGACGCACAGCCAGGAGGGAAAAGCAAGGCTCTACGGGATTAACATGGAAGGCCCCTTCGTGGCGCTCAGCAAGAAGGGGGCCCAGAATGCGGATTATGTCAGGAAGGCGGATATCACCATGTTTGACAGGCTGAACGAGGCTTCCGGCCATATGGTAAAGCTCCTTGCTATCGCACCGGAGGAAGAGGGAGCCATGGATTTTATCGAGAAGAAACATGGCGAGGTGGTTCTCTCTCTCGCCCACACGGCTGCGGACTATGACACGGCTATTCTCGCATTTGAAAAGGGCGCAAGCCATGTGACGCATATGTATAACGCCATGAATCCCTTCACCCACAGGGCTCCCGGGCTCGTGGGAGCGGCTGCGGACACAAAGAAGGTGGAGGTGGAACTGATCTGCGACGGGGTGCATATCCATCCGGCGGCGGTGCGCGCTACCTTCAATCTGTTCGGAGACGACCGCATCATCCTGATCAGTGACAGCATGATGGCCACTGGGCTGGAGGACGGCGATTACAGTCTCGGAGGACAGGCGGTTAAGGTGGTGGGAAATCTTGCTACCTTAAAGGATGGAACCATTGCTGGTTCCGCCACCAATCTGATGGACTGCATGAGAACCGCTGTCCTGAAAATGGGAATCCCCATGGAATCCGCGGTAAAATGTGCGGCGGTTAACCCGGCAAAGAGCGTGGGAATTTATGATCGCTGCGGAAGCATCACACCCGGCAAGCGTGCAAACGTGGTTCTCCTCCAAAAAGAGGATCTCTCGCTCCGGCAGGTGATTGTGGAAGGAAAGCCATTATAAGCATTCGGGATTCGCAAAGGCATACAGTTGAAGGACTGTATGCCTTTACTTTGGAAAAATTTTAGTGTATATTTATTAAAGTGAGCGGAAAAGGGCAGGATATAAAAGAGGAACTCGAATGACGTGCAAAGAGATAGAGAAAATAATTCCCTCTTTTTTGAATGATGATCTGGATACGGATGATCTGAGGGAGTTTATGGATCATATAGTTAACTGCGAGGAATGTATGGAGGAGCTTTCCATTCAGTTCCTCGTGCTGGAAGGAATGGCAAGGCTGGAATCCGGGAATGTTTTTGATCTTCAAAACGAGCTGAAACACAGAATGGAGGAGGCGCAGCATATCTTGAAGCTCCGGGAGGGCCTGCAGTGGATTCTTTATGCGATGGAGGGGCTTGTGCTTGTGGAAGCCATTACCCTTGTGGCATTGCTTTTTGTCCTTTTTTAAGATTTATGCGCCGCTTTTCGGCGCTTCACCATACAGGAAAGAAGAGTGAGGATGGAGGTTGCTATGGGAAAACTCGTTTTGATCGACGGACACAGTATATTGAACCGGGCCTTCTATGGAGTGCCGGAGCTGACAAACAGCGAAGGGCTTCACACCAATGCGGTATATGGCTTTTTGAATATTCTGTTTAAGATACTGGATGAGGAGAAGCCGGATTATCTGACGGTTGCATTTGACGTGCACGCGCCTACTTTCCGGCACGAAATTTTCAAGGAGTACAAGGGGACGAGAAAGCCTATGCCCGAGGAGCTTCGACAGCAGGTGCCGGTGATCAAGGAAGTGCTTGCGGCCATGGGAATCTGTATCATGGAGCAGGCGGGACTGGAGGCGGATGATATTCTGGGGACTGTGGCCAAGCGCGCGGAAAAGCGGGGAATCGAGGTTTCCCTTGTTTCTGGAGACAGGGATCTTTTGCAGGTTGCTACGGAAAAGATCAAGATTCGGATTCCCAAGACAAAAGGCGGAAAGACGGAAATCGAGGATTATTATGCCAGGGATGTGGAGGAGAAATACCAGGTAAACCCCATCCAGTTTATTGACCTGAAAGCGCTTATGGGGGATACGGCGGATAATATCCCGGGAGTGCCGAAGGTAGGGGAAAAGACGGCTGCCCAGCTCATGGTTCAGTACGGCTCTCTGGAGAATATTTATGAACATGTGGAGGAGATTGGCAAAAAGTCCATACGGGAGTCTTTGATCGCAAACAGGGATCTGGCGGATCTGAGCAAGGTTTTGGCCACCATCAATGTGGACAGCCCGATTGAATTCGATTATGAAAAGGCCAGGATCCGCAACTTCTATACGGACGAGGCCTACCGGCTTTTCAAAAGACTGGAATTTCGGAATTTTCTCTCCCGGTTTGACACAGGTGTTTCCCACGAGGAGATTACGAAATATTTTTTTGAGGTGGAGGAATTTTCCGCAGTGGAGGATTTGTTCGAGCGGGCCTGCGCCGCAGAGGCACAAATGGGCTTTTTCCTGATTCCGGATGAGAAGGACAATGAGATTGCGGCGCTTTCCCTGGCGTTTCCCGATGGAAAATGTTATTTCGTAAAAAGGGGGGAGCTTGTAAGCGGCAGGTATTTAGGGGAGAAGCTTGGACGCCTCAGTGAAAGAACAAAGCTGGCCTGCAAGGATGTGAAACAGGTGTTCCGCTTTGTGGAAAACGACAGTACGGAGCCGTTTTTTGATGTGATTCTGGGTGCGTATCTCCTGAATCCCCTGAAAAACGACTATTGCCTGGAGGATGTGGCGAATGAGCATCTGGGACTGACGATTAAGGGGCAGGCGGAGCTTTTTGGAAAGATGTCCCTTTCGGCCGCACTTGCGTCAATGCCACAGGAGGTTTCCGAATATGCCTGCTTCATGGCCTATACCGCAGGCAGGGCGGCTCCTGTGATCCGGCAGAAGCTTTCCGAGGCGGGAATGCTTTCCCTGATGACTGAAATCGAGATGCCCCTTACCTATGTGCTCTACGACATGGAGAGGGAAGGGATCATGGTCCGTCCCGGAGAGCTCAAGAGCTACGGGGAGAAGCTTTCCGTGCGGATAAAGGAGCTGGAGGAGGTTATTTATCAGCAGGCGGGAAAACAGTTCAATATCAATTCGCCCAAACAGCTGGGCGAGGTGCTCTTTGAGGATATGAGGATTCCCGGCGGAAAAAAGACCAAGACCGGGTATTCCACGGCAGCGGACGTGCTGGAAAAACTGGCTCCGGATCACGCAATCGTGGCGGACATTTTGGAATACCGGGGACTTGCCAAGTTAAAGTCCACCTATGCGGACGGACTTGCGGCTTATATTGACGAGGAAAACAGGATTCACTCCAGCTTTAACCAAACCATCACGGCAACGGGAAGAATCAGTTCCACGGAGCCCAATCTACAGAATATTCCCATGCGCATGGAGCTTGGGAGGCAGATCCGCAAGGTGTTTGTGCCAAAGGATGGCTATCTTTTCACGGATGCGGATTATTCCCAGATCGAGCTGCGGGTGCTGGCGCATATGTCAGGGGACAGACAGCTGATCGAGGCATACCAGACAGATGCGGATATCCACCGGATAACGGCCTCCAAGGTGTTCCACACGCCTTTTGAGGAGGTTACGGATCTGCAGCGAAGAAACGCCAAGGCGGTGAATTTCGGTATTGTATACGGCATCAGCTCCTTCGGGTTAAGCCAGGATCTGAGCATCACCAGGAAGGAGGCGGCGGATTATATCGAGCAGTACTTTGACACTTATCCGGAGGTGAAGAAATTCCTTGACAACATGGTGAAGGAGGCAAGACAGAGGGGATATGCGTCAACCATGTTCGGCAGGAGGAGGCCGGTTCCCGAGCTCTCAAGCAGCAATTTCATGCAGCGTTCCTTCGGGGAGAGGGTGGCCATGAATTCGCCTATCCAGGGCACGGCAGCGGACATTATCAAGATCGCCATGATCCGCGTCCATAGGAGACTTAAGGAGGAGGGTTTTTCGTCCCGACTGATTCTGCAGGTGCATGACGAGCTTCTCATAGAGACAAAGGAGGAAGAAAAGGAGCAGGTAGCCGCTATTTTGCAGGAGGAGATGAAGGGAGCGGCAGATCTGGCGGTAAGCCTGGAGATCGACCTTCATACGGGTGCGAACTGGTATGAGGCCAAGTAGCTTTCCCTGCATTACACCATACAGGAAAGACAGAGGGATTTTATGAAGGTGATCGGGATTACGGGGGGGATCGGAGCCGGAAAAACGGCAGTCCTCTCCTACATGGAAAAAAATTATAACTGCAGGATTCTGCTGGCGGACGAGGCGGCGCATCAGGTAAAGGAACCGGGAGAGACCTGTTATTTCCGGCTGGTGGAACTTCTGGGAAAAGAGATACTGGATGAGGAGGGCCGAATCAACAGACAGAGGATGGCGGAAAAGATTTTCGCATCTCCTGGTCTGCTCGCCCGGGTGAACGGGGTGATCCATCCCGCCGTGAAGGAGATGATTCTCTCCGTGATACGCAGGGAGAGAAAAGCCAGTGTCCATGATTTTCTGGTGATCGAAGCGGCCCTTCTGATCGAGGAAGGGTACCTTGACGTGGTGGATGTCATGTGGTATGTTCATGCGGGAGAGGAAACCCGCAGAAAGAGGCTAAAAAAATCCAGGGGATATTCGGATGAAAAGATCGATTCCATCATGACAAAACAGCTGTCGGAAGAACAGTTCCGGCAATACTGCCAGGTGGTGATCGATAACGATATCTCCTTTGAGGATACCTGCAGGCAGGTGGATCAGGCCCTTGAGAGCTGTCTGACAGATTCCCCTGCCGGGGTGCGGGAAACGTAAAAGAAGAAACAGTTGGAAGAGGTGTGAGATGAGACTTTGCAGCATTGCCAGCGGAAGCAGCGGCAACTGTATTTATGCCGGTTCCGATTCCACCCATATTCTGGTGGATGTGGGAATCAGCGGAAAAAAGACCGAGGAGGGGCTGCGTTCCCTTGGTCTTACCATGAGGGATATAGACGGTATTTTAATTACCCACGAGCATACGGACCATATTGCGGGGCTCGGGGTTCTTGTCCGAAAATACCAAACTCCCGTCTATGCCACAGGGGGAACCATTGAGGCCATAAAAAACACGTCCTGTGTGGGAACCATTGCGGAGGAGCTTTTTCATCCCGTATATGCGGACGAGAAGGTGATCATCAAGGATCTTGTGTGCAATCCCATGACGATTTCCCATGATGCGGCTGAGCCTGTGGCATACCGGATCTGTCATGGGAAAAAGAAGATCGGGATTGTGACGGATCTTGGAACTTATAATGACTATACGGTGGAGTGCTTAAAGGGTGTGAACGCCCTGGTGCTTGAGGCCAACCATGACGTGAACATGCTCCAGGTAGGGCCATATCCCTATTATTTGAAGCAGCGCATTCTGGGAGAGAGGGGACATTTATCCAACGAGAGGGCGGGACAGCTCCTGTGCAGGCTTTTGCACCCGCAGCTGCAGGCCGTGGTGCTGGGACACCTCAGCAAAGACAACAATCTGCCGGAGCTTGCCTATGAGACGGTAAGGGTGGAAGTCACTATGTCGGGAGGAAGGGGCCTTGCGGCTGAGATTCCGCTGCAGGTGGCGCAAAGAAGCGGGGTATCCCCGGTCGTACATATTGCCTGACGGCACAGCGCACAGAAAAAGACGGAAAAGGAAGGGACGGGTTTGGAGATGAACAAAACAATTATAACAGTGGTCGGGAAGGATACCGTGGGAATTATCGCAAAGGTCTGCACCTATCTGGCGGAGAATCAAATTAATATTGAGGATATCTCGCAGACGATTGTGCAGGGATATTTCAATATGATGATGATCGTGGACACCGCTCTTGCGCCAAAGCATTTCGGACAGATGGCGGATGAGCTGCAGGCTCTCGGGGAAGAGATCGGCGTGGTGATCAAATGCCAGAAGGAAGAGATCTTTGACAAAATGCATCGGATTTGAAGCGTGCGGGATAGAAAAGGGAGAAGTTGGATATGATCAATTTATTTGAAGTAGTGGAAACCAATGAGATGATCGCAAAGGAGAATCTGGACGTGAGAACGATCACTCTTGGGATCAGTCTTCAGGACTGTATGGATTCCGATCTTGGGAAGCTTAAGGAAAAGATCTATTGCAAGATCCATGAGGCGGCAAAGGATCTGGTGCGCACCGGTGAGGAGATCGCCCGGGAATTCGGCATTCCCATTGTAAATAAGAGGATTTCCGTCACTCCCATCGCTTTAGTCGGCAGTGCGGCCTGCAAAACGGCGGAGGATTTTGCCGCCATCGCAAAGACTCTGGACGAGGCGGCCAAAGAGGTTGGGGTGAATTTTATAGGCGGCTATTCCGCCCTGGTGAGCAAGGGGATGACCCCTGCGGACGAGCTGCTTATCCGTTCCATTCCGCTGGCCCTTTCCTCCACGGAGAGAGTCTGCAGCTCCGTGAACCTGGGCTCCACGAGAACCGGAATCAACATGGATGCGGTCAGGCTGATGGGAGAGATCATAAAAGAGACGGCGCACAGGACAAAGGATGCGGATTCCCTGGGTTGTGCGAAGCTGGTGGTGTTCTGTAACGCGCCGGACGACAATCCCTTTATGGCGGGGGCCTTTCACGGCGTTACGGAAGCGGACCGGATCATTAACGTGGGCGTCAGCGGCCCGGGAGTGGTGAAGACGGCCCTTGGCAAGGTGAGGGGAGAAGACTTCGAGGTTCTGTGCGAGACCATCAAGAAAACGGCTTTCAAGGTTACGAGAGTGGGACAGCTGGTGGCCCAGGAGGCATCAAGAAGGCTGAATGTTCCCTTTGGAATCGTGGATCTGTCCCTGGCGCCAACCCCTGCGGTGGGAGACAGCGTGGCGGACATTCTGTGCGAGATGGGTCTGGAGTATGCGGGTGCGCCGGGAACCACGGCGGCTCTCGCCCTCCTGAACGACCAGGTGAAAAAGGGCGGCGTGATGGCGTCCTCCTATGTGGGAGGATTAAGCGGCGCTTTCATCCCGGTCAGTGAGGACCAGGGGATGATCCATGCGGTGGAGGCCGGGGCGCTTACCCTGGAAAAGCTGGAGGCAATGACCTGTGTCTGCTCCGTCGGTCTTGACATGATTGCGGTTCCGGGAGATACGAAGGCATCCACTCTTTCCGGAATCATAGCGGACGAGATGGCCATTGGCATGATAAACCAGAAGACCACGGCGGTCCGGATCATTCCCGTTGTGGGAAAGGGCGTGGGAGAGAGCGTGGAGTTCGGAGGGCTTTTGGGATATGCGCCGATCATGCCCGTGAATTCCTTCTCCTGCGAGGCTTTTGTGAATCGGGGAGGCAGGATACCGGCGCCCATTCACAGCTTCAAAAATTAGAGAAAACAAAATTCAGTTATTTCTAAAGAGAAAATTAAGATTCTTTTTCGTTGTGCCGGAAGGGTGTGCTGTGCTATAGTTTGTATGTAGTTGTAAACAGGGTGAAATAGTGAGGTATTTTAAATGAAAAGTTATAAAGGCAGGTTTTTGGCAGGCCTTCTGGCAGGCGCCATGGTTCTCTCCCTTGCGGGCTGTAATAAGAAGGAAGAGGCAACGACACAGGCGAGAAAGGATTTTTATTATGTGCCGGAATATCAGAAGCTTGATCTGGGAGTGGAATATATCAGCAATGCCGTGACGGCGGATGAGGCCCTGATCCTGATGGGTTATTCCTGGGATGAGGATACGGGTGAGAGCAGGGATAAACTGTACCGGATGGATTTCGCAAGCGGCCAGGCGACGGAGCTTGCGCTGGAAATGGACGGGAATTCCTCCGTACAGTATATGGATGTCGGTCCGGATGGAAATCTTCTCATGGCCGTTTCACGCTACGTGCAGATCGGGCAGCAGGAGGACGGCGGCGAATCCCAAGAGAGCGGGGAAGAGGCCGGAGAGAGTAAGGATGGAGAAGACGGCGCACAGACCGGGGAAGAGGCAGAATCCGGCGAGGATTCCGCAGATGATGAGACCGCTTCCAGCGGGGAAGAGGTTTCACAAGACGAGCCGCAGGAGGTTGTGGCTTCCTCCGCATCCGGAACCGTGGTGATATCTTCCGGCAATTCCTCCGGACCAACGTCTTCCTTTGGCGTTGGAACCTTTGTTTCCTCCGGGGAACCTGAATCGGAGCCGCAGTTTGAGAGTTATCTGGAGCTGTGGAAGGTTTCCCCGCAGGATGGGACTGTGATTTCCGTGACGGATTTAAAGCCCGCCTTTGAGGATCCGGACAATGTTTACATCCAGCAGATGGCGGTGGATAACGAGGGGAATCTCTATATCAGCGGCGGGGATAACAACATTTACCTTCTGGATCCCGAGGGAAATAAAATAGGAACGATTGCCGTGGAAAACTGGGTGGACAGTCTCTTTGCCACGAAGGAAGGACAGGTTTACATGAAAACCTGGGGCAATGAGGGGGAGGAGATCCATCCGGTGGACATCAAGGAGAAGAAGCTGGGAGACACGGTAACGAGCGAAAATCTCATGGCGGATACCAGATCCTACAATGCGAATTACCATAAGGGGCTGGAAAAAGGGGTGCTGGTCAACACGGACAGCATGGTCTACACTTATGATTTTGCGCAGGATAAGCGGGAGGATCTTTTCGAGTGGCTGGATGCGGATATTAACAGTGATGATGTGAGGGAAATGGGCCAGATGCCGGACGGGCGGATCTGGGCGCTTCTTCGGGATTATTCCATGGATGAGCCGGAGCATTCCCTGGTCTACCTGACCAAAACTCCCGCTGACCAGGTGGTGGAGAAGGAGGAAATTCTCTATGCAACAATGTGGCTGGATCAGAGGGTGCGGCGCAACATCATCAAGTTTAACAAGGCAAGCGACAAATACCGCGTCAGGGTAAAAGAGTATGCGTCTGACGATTACAGCACGGGCCTTACGCAGTTTAACAACGATATTACCAGCGGAAACGGACCGGATATCATTGATATCTCCAATATTGATTTCAAACAGTATGCCAGCAAGGGAGTGATGGAGAATCTGTATCCCTATATGGAAAAGGATGGAATAGACAAGGCCGATTATCTGGAAAATGTCCTGAAGGCCTTTGAGGTGGACGGCAAGCTCTATGGAATCATTCCCCAGTTCTATGTTACCACCACGGTGGCAAAGGCATCGAAGGTGGGGGAGGCATCCGGATGGACTCTTGGCGAGATGCTTGATTTTGTGCAGAGCAGCAATCCGGAGAATATTTTCCAGTATGGCAGCAGGATGAGTATTTTCTACTATTGTATTTATAATAACATTGACGAGTTTATCGACTGGGAAAATTCCACCTGCAAGTTTGACAGCGAGGATTTTATCCGCGTCCTTGAGTTTGCCAACAAGTTTCCGGAGGAGCCGGATTACAGCGAGGAGGATGAAGGAACCTCTGCGAAGCTGCGCTCGGATAAGCTTCTTCTGATGCAGACCAGCTTAAGCTCCGTGCAGGAATACCAGATGATGAACGGACTCTTTGGAGAGAAGGTTTCTTATATTGGCTACCCCAACAGCGAGAGAAAGGGAAATCTGATTCAGGCCTCCAACGGATGTGTTGCGATCAATGCAAAGTCGAAGCACAAGGACGGCGCATGGGAGTTTGTAAAGACCATGATTTCCGGGGAATATCAGGACAGCCTTGTGGATAAGCACGGTTCCTGGGGATTTCCGGTGAAAAAATCCGCTCTCGAAAAGCAGTTTGAAGCGGACATGACGCCGGAGTATTATGAGGATGAAAACGGCAACCAAGTGGAGCAGATGAAAACCAGCTGGGGCTATGACGATTTCAATATTGATATCTATGCGGCCAAGCCGGAGGAGATTGAAGCGGTGAGACAGATTATAGCCTCTGCGGAGCGGACAGCGGGTTCCGTGAACGAGGAGCTGGTGAATATCATTACGGAGGAGACTGCGCCTTTCTTTAAAGGCCAGAAATCGGCAAAGGATACGGCGGAAATCATTCAGAACCGGATATCCATTTATGTAAAGGAGAACAGTTGACGGAATCTGCCGGTTAATCGGGCATCAGGGAGAGGATAATGAAATTAAAAAGAATCGGAAGTTTGATTGCAGCGGCGGTGATTGCCGCCGCTGCTTTATGCGGTTGTGCAGGGCAGGATAAGAAAGCTGCCAAAGAGACCCAGGGGGATCCGGACGAGCAGGTTTATGTGGGAACCTACCGTTCGCTGACGCCGGACGAGGGCAAATACCTGTCGGACGCGGTGCTCGGGACGGACGGAAGCGTGTTTTATCTGGAAGGGAATGAGTTCGGGGTAAACCTGTTTTCCATGAAGGCCGGAAGCGGCGAGAGCAGCCAGATGGAGGTTGCGCTGGAAGAAAACATGATCCCCACCAATCTCGGTGTGGACGGGGAAGGGAACCTGCTGCTTGGTATTATGGGGTATGATGATCTGGAAGCCAAGGAGCCTGTGCTGAACAGGGTGGTGCTAAAGAAGCTCTCCCCCGATGGCGGCGAGCTTTTGTCGGTGGATGTGGGAGAGGTATTTTTGAAAAACCCCAATTTTTATATGACTGAGCTTCTTGCGGACAAGGAAGGAAACTTTTATGTCTGTACCGATATGGAAATTTTTGTGCTGGATGGACAGGGAGCGCTCCGCGGACAGGTTTCGCCGGGACAGTACATCAGCAGTATGTTTCTCATGAGAGACGGAAGAGTGGGTGCGGCTTATTTGGGAGACCGCGACTTTGAGGTAAGCGTTGTGAGCCCGGATTTCAGAGAGCTGCAGCCGGTAAAGAGTTCGGTTTCTCTTGCCTACGGCACTTACCAGGGAAGTCCGGATTCAGATTTTCTGTATTCCGTGGAGGGAGTTTTGTATTCCCTGAATCTGTCGGATGAGAAGCCTGTGGAGATACTCCGCTGGACGGATGTGGATGTGAACGCTTCCTTTTTGGACGATTTCAAAATTCTCTCCGACGGCAGGGTGGTGGCCCTTACCAATGATTTCACCATAGGAGAGGGCGGACGGGAGTTTATCGAGCTGACAAAGAAAAACCGCAGCGAGATTCCGGAGAAGGAGGTTCTGACCTATGGAGCCTATTATCTGTCTTTCTTTGCGGAGAGGGATATCACGGCCTTTAACAGGCAGAGCGAGAAGTACAGAATCGAAGTGAAGGAATACGGGGAGGCGGGGGACGATACTTCCGCCAAAGTGGATTTGTTTGCGGCGGATTTAACCGGCGGAAACATACCGGACATCATTGATCTGACTTACTGCCCACTGACACTGGAAAAGCTGGTTTCGCTGGGAGTTCTCGAAGACCTGAATCCCTATCTGGACGGGGACGATGTGATAAAGAGGGAGGATTATATGGAGAGCGCCCTGAAGGCCTATGAGAGAGAGGGTAAGCTCTATGCCATGATGCCCTACTACGGAGTGGACGTTATTGTGGGGAAAACCTCCATCGTGGGAGAGGGAAAAAGCTGGACCGTGGATGATATCATGGATCTGGTGGATTCGAAGGGAAGCGGCACCCAGCTTCTTCCAGGTGCTGACAGATGGCAGATCCTGTACCTGATGTGTACCATGAACCAGGGGTTGTTTGTGGATAAGGAAAGCGGGACATGCGATTTTACCGGGCAGGAATTTGGAAAAATTCTGGAGTTCGTGAAGCGTTTTCCGGCGGAGGCGAATTACGACCCTTCCCTGGAACAGCTTCGAAACGGGGAAATTCTGCTTTACCGGGACACGGTCACTTCCGCCTCACAGTATCAGATGTATGATTTTATGTTTGCGGAGCCGGTCAACCTGATCGGATATCCCACCTTTGGGGATAGCGGGCTTACCCTGTCCTCAAACGGAACCACGGTGGGAATGAGCGCATCCTCCGAAAACAAGGAGGGCGTGTGGGAGTTTATACGCTTCAACGTGACAAAAGACAGGCAGGAGAATGTCGGTTCGCCAAACGGGGGATTTCCAATTCTGCGCTCGGCTCTTGAGAAACAGTTTGAAAGCGACAGGGAGCCTGTCTATGGAAAGGATGAGAACGGGGCGAAAAAGGAAATGCCAAAGAGCACCTGGGCATCCAACATGGGAAGCGATAATTTTACGGTGGAGGTCTATGCCGCAACCGAAGAGCAGACGAACCGGATGATGGAAATGATTGAGACGGCCCAGACAGGCGAGCGCATGGATCAGGAAATTCTAAGCATAATAATGGAGGAGTCCTCGGGATTTTTCGAGGGACAAAAGAGCGTTGAGAATGTGGCAGAGGTGATTCAGAACCGTGTGCAGCTTTACCTGAATGAGACGAGATAGAGATTGATGAAGATACGCGAAATAAAATTCAGAAAAATTGTGATACCGAACAAAAAGGCGGATAAAAAAACGGACAGAAGGACGAGGAGGGGGAAACGGATATCCTGGGGATATCTTTTTCCCAGCCTTGCAGGCGTTCTTTTGTTTTTTGTGCTGCCTTTTCTGGTGGTTATCTACTATTCCATGGTGGACAACCCTATTAACAAACAGTTTGTGTTTTTTGAAAATTTTGTGAAGGTGTTTAACAATGCGGCCTTTCAGCAGGCGGCCTCCAATACCATGAAATTCTCTCTGGTGGCCGTGCCTCTTGCTGTGGTGTTATCCCTGCTGCTGGCCATGATGCTGGAGAGCGAGATTCCCTTCAAGAGTCAGTTTCGGACGTTTTTTCTAAGTCCCATGATGGTTCCCGTGGCTTCCATCATACTGATCTGGCAGGTTTTATTTCATTTTAACGGAATTGTCAACGATTTTATCGCTATTTTCGGGGCGGATAAGGTGGACTGGATCAAGTCTTCCCATGCCCAGGTGGTGATCGTCATTTTATTTTTGTGGAAGAACCTTGGCTACAATATGATTCTGTTTATGGCTGCTCTCTCCAGCATTCCCAAGGACATTCTGGAGGTTGCGATATTGGAGAGCGCAACGCCCTTTCAGATTTTCTTTCATATTAAGCTGAGGTACTTATCCTCCACCATCCTTTTTGTGACAATAATGTCCCTGATAAATTCTTTTAAGGTTTTCAGGGAAATCTATCTGTTGACGGGCAATTATCCATATGACACGATTTATATGCTGCAGCATTTTATGAACAATGCCTTTGGACAGCTGGATTACCAGAAGCTGTCGGCTGCGGCGATCATGATGTCAATCGTGATGGTCGTATTGATCGGAATTCTGTTTCTGACCGAGAGTTATTTCGGAAAGGATGTGGAAGGATGAGAAAGAACCGAAAAGAAATTACAAAAGAAATTGAGCTGGATGCTGACAGAAAGCGGGCCGCCGATAAAAAGAAGAGAAGGCGGAGGAAGGATCTGGCAAGGGCCATGGTAATCACCATGGTTGCGGCGTGCTTTGCCGTATTGTTTCTGATGCCCATTGTGCTGACCATTACCAATTCCTTTATGTCCGCATCAGAGATATCTTCCAATTACGGACAGGTTTTCGCCACCTCGGACACGGGAGGAAAGACTTATATCTCCGAACAGGTGAATTTAAAATTTATTCCGGACATGGTCTCCTTCAGCCAGTATATCACGGTGCTCTTAAAGAGTCCGGAATATCTGTTTAAGTTCTGGAATTCCGTGATCCTGGTAGTGCCTATCGTTGGTTTTCAGCTTCTTGCGGCGTCACTTGCCGCCTATGGGTTCACCCGGTACAGGGGCAGGATCAAGGAGATCATCTTCTTTGTATATATTATTTTGATGCTGATGCCTTACCAGGTCACGCTGGTACCGAACTATCTGGTATCGGAATGGCTGAATATACTGGATACCAGATGGGCCATCTGGCTTCCGGGAATCTTTTCTCCCTTTGCCGTCTTTCTGCTTACCAAGTATATGCGGAGGATTCCAACATCCGTGATGGAGGCGGCACAGATCGACGGGGCGGGGGAGTGGCAGATTTTCAGAAGGATCTGTATGCCTCTGTGCAAAGGCTCCCTTTGCTCTGTGGCAATCCTTATTTTTATTGATTATTGGAATATGGTGGAGCAGCCGCTGATTCTTCTGGCGGATTCGGAGGCGCATCCGCTTTCCGTTTTTCTCTCAAGGATCAACGAGGGGGAAGTGGGGCTTGCCTTTGCGGTAGCGACCATCTACATGGTGCCGCCGATTCTTGTCTTTTTGTATGGAGAGGATTATCTGGTAGAGGGAATTACCTATCAGGGAGGAATAAAGGGTTAAAACATGTACGGAGGATTGAATCATGAATGAAAATGCAGCAAACAAAAGAAGAGACTGGGTAAAAAATGCGGCGATCATATTCCTGACGGTTATGCTTGTGCTCACGTTTTTTTCGAATACGATCATGAATTATTCCCTGCCGGAGGTGGCGACCCAGTATGTACAGAGGGGAAGCATCACGGCCAAGGTTCGGGGAACGGGAAATGTGGAGGCCACGGATCCCTATAACGTGATGGTGAAGGAATCCAGGGTGATTTCCAGCGTTGCGGTCAAGCAGGGGGACGAGGTGGAGAAGGATCAGGTTCTCTATTACCTGGAGGATTCGGAGAGCGACGAGCTTAAGACCGCCCAGGAGGAGCTGGCGAATCTGGAACTCACCTATATGAAGGGGCTTTTTGGAAGCACGGTCTCCCCGGAGATCATAAGTAAGGTGGCCAGCGGGAACACGGATTCCTTTGCGGGCTACCAGGCCATGGTCACGGACATGCAGAACCGCCTCAAGGCGGCCCAGGACCGGGTGAACGAGTGCCAGAAAGCGGTGGATGACCTCACGCTGCAGGGCGATAAGGATAAAAATAATGCCAGTGTGAGCACCATAGGGAGCGAACTGGAGAAAGCGAATGCCACAACGGATCTGGAAAAGGCAACGGAGGCCTTTAACAGCGAGAAGGCGGCCAGGATTGCGGATTTGAACAGTGAAATTTCGGAGACAACAAGCCGGATTGAGGATCTGAAGACGCTGATCAGCAATGCGGAGGGTATCGCAAACGGCGTTTCGGGAGGCTCTTCTGACCCGTCTGCATCCCCGTCCCCAGATAGTGACAGCTACAGCGGCGGGGTGGATGTGTATATTGACAGGAAGAACGCAGCTTGGGGCATTGTGCAGGAAAAGCTGGGGGCAATTTACAATATGGCGCATTCCGACCCGAGCAACCCGTACAATGGGGAGGTTAACATTGACCAGCTCCGGGCGTGGATTGATCAGAATGAGAAGTTCGGGGATTATCAGGCGCCTCTTGCGGAATACGATGCGGCGGTGTCCCAGTACAATATCACGGTAAATTCCTTTGAGGATGCCTCCACGGATCTGAGCAAATATAACACCAACAAGGACAAGCTGGCAAGGGCGGAAAGCAAGCTGGCTGACTTGCAGGAAAGTCTGGCGGAGGTAAATGCGATTTCCGTGGAATCCAGCGGCAGCGTCCAGGAAGCCAGGGAGAGGCTGCGCTCCGCAGAGCAGACCATCACGGCCATCACCAATGCGAACAAGCAGGCGGATGTGGCGCATATGAACAAGCTGGCGGACGCCCAGGCGGCCTTAAAGAACGCCCAGTCTGTCTATGAACTTTTGAAGACGGAGCAGACCGAGCTTGCCGCAAATATCAATGCGGAGCTTGACCTGTCGAAGGCTAGCAAGGACATTGCAGATAAAAAGGCGGAAATCGAAAAATTAAAGGAGAAATCCGTGGGAGCGGCCATCACGGCGCCGGTTGCGGGAACCGTGACCTCTCTTGCCTATGTGGCAGGGGAAACCACCAAGCCGGAGGAGGCCGCTGCGGTGATCCAGGTGGCCGGAAAGGGATTTACCGTGAGCTTTACCGTCACGAACGATCAGGCGAAGAAGGTTCAGGTTGGAGACGCTGCGGAGCTTCAGAACGCATGGTACTACGAGGATGTGAAGGCCGTACTCTCAGCCATCCGTCCCGATCCCGAGAGTGCGGGACAGAAAAAGCTCCTGGTATTTGATGTAACGGGAAGCGGCGTGCAGGCCGGACAGTCTCTGAATCTCTCTGTGGGACAACGCAGCTCGGAGTATGAGCTTGTGGTTCCAAACAGCGCCATAAGGGAAGACAGCAATGGAAAGTTCATCCTGATCGTGGAATCCAGGAGCGGCCCGATCAGCAACCGGTATATTGCCACGAGAGTGGATGTGGAGGTGCTGGCATCCGATGACAATAACACGGCGATTTCGGCGGGACTTTACGGATATGAATATGTGATCACCACTTCCACCAAGCCGGTGGAGGCTGGAAAGCAGGTAAGGCTGAATGAATCGTAGAAAAGGAGTGTGTCAGGGTGAGTAGATTGAAGAGATGGATACGGGGATTTTCGCCCAGACAGATTGCGCTTTCCCTGACAGCAGTGCTCTGTCTTTGCCTGTTTCTTGCAGTGACCCTGTGGTGCAATCATAAGATAGAGGATCTTGCGGATCAGCAGGCGGCCTTGCGCTGGGACAGGGAAGGCGGTGCGGCCCAGGTCAGCTGTTTTTTCACAAGAGACGTCGAGGTGGATGATTTTCAGATCATGAGCTTTGAGAAACAGCTGGAATCCGCCCTGACGGAGGCGGCAGTTGTTTTGGAAAACCCCAATGCCAGGCTTTTTGTGGACGCTTACAGCGCACAGGGAAAGATCACGGTGACAAGCAGCCAGTCCACGCTGGACGCAGCCGCAGTGGGGATTGGAGGCGATTTTTTCTTCTTTCACCCGGTAAAGCTTGTAAACGGAAGCTATTTTTCCGGAAATGATCTGATGCAGGATTTCGTCATATTGGACGAGGAGGCGGCCTGGCAGCTTTTCGGATCCAGTGATATTCAGGGCATGAGCGTGATGATCGGAGGTGTTCCGCACTATGTGGCGGGCGTGATCGAGAGGGAAAAGGGCCGGTTTGCCGAGGCGGCCGGTTTGAAAAACACGGTGGTTTATGTCTCAAAGGAATCCCTTGAGGAGTACGGACAGAGCGAGGGAATCGGCTGCTACGAGGTGGCCGCCCCCAATCCGGTCAAGGGCTTCGTGGCAAAGGAATTAAAGGAAAAGTTCGGGTTAAAAGAGGATGAAATGCTGGTTGTGGAGAATTCTTCCAGGTATTCCCTGGAAGCCATGATCCCGGTGGCGCTTGATTTTGGAACCCGTTCCATGCAGAATGCGGCACTTCACCTTCCTTACTGGGAAAATATTGCAAGAGGCTACGAGGACGTTAAGGCTGTGGTGCTCCTTTTTCAGTTTATTCTGCTTTTGATTCCCGGCATAATTCTGTTTGCGGCAGGAATCATAAAATGGAAGAACCGGAAATATACTTTGAAGGATATCTGGATGATTCTTATGGATAAGAAGGACAGGGCACTGGAGAAAGCCCGGGCGGAGAAGAATAAGTGGGAGCATTTTTAGGGAAGAAGGGTTGAAAAGGGAATGAAAAAGAAACTTGGTATATGGGCAATAGCGATCACGCTTTTTATATCGATTTGCGGCTGTGGCAGGGGAAAGGGCGGAGAAAATGTACAACAGACGGCCTTAGCCAAGGATTATGTGTACAGTGTGGAAACGCTGGAGCTGGAGGAATGGAAGGACGGAACCTATAGCAATGCACTGAAGTCCGGAGAGCGCATGTATGTTTACGGTTATGAGTGGAACGAGGAAGATGTGACGGTGAGGTTCGCACCGCTGAATGCGGACGGGAGTCTGGGACAGGAGAGCGAGATCCCCATGGGCACTGGCGGCATGAACGGCATGCTATGCGATGATCAGGGCTTTCTCTACGGCGTGAAGGTGCTTTATGATGAGGCGGAGGACGAGGATGCGGCCAGCCAGGATAAATACTATTTTTTCAAGATGAACGACAGTGGAGAGGAGCTTTTCAACATTTTTCTCAACGAGGTTCCCGAGGTTGCACAGGCCAGCCAGGAGGGCTGGTTTTATGTGGGGAATCCCGTGCTCATTGGAGATACCATTACCATGCGGATCGTGGATCAGTATTTTCAGTTCGACAAGGAGGGGAACTTTCTGCGGATTTTTAAGGGCCAGGAGGAAAAACCTCTCAGCGATGTGACGCTTATTCCCCTGAATAATGGCAAGCTTGCCTGCACCTCCTATGAGGAGGACGGCTGTCATGTGGGATACGTGGACAGTGATACGGGAGCGGTGTCCCAACTGGCGAAGATTCCAGGCAACTCATACGATTACTCGGTTTATGCGGGAATTGGATACGATCTGTATCTGGTAAACACCAATGGAATCTTTGGGTATAATATAGGAAGTGAGAATGTCACACAGCTCATGAATTATGTGGATTCTGATCTGGGCGTGTATGAGATTTACAACCTGCTCCCCATAAACGAAAGGGAATTCTGGGGGCTCTACGAGGATATGGAGCAGGAGCGAACCTGCCTTGGGCGGTTTGCCAAGGTGGATCCCAAGGATGTGAAAGACAGGCAGACCATTGTTCTCGCCTGCACCGGAATCAATTGGGATATGCGCACCAATGTGGTGAAGTTTAACAAAAGCAATGAGAAATACCGGATTACCATTCAGGATTATACCTCCCTCTATGGATCCGACACCGATTATCAGGCGGGACTCAATCGTCTGAATGCGGATATCGTATCGGGAAAGACGCCGGATCTTCTGATCCTTGACAGTTATATGCCGGTATCCAGCTATATTGCCAAAGGCCTTTTTGAAGATCTCAAACCTTATATTGAAAACGATCCGGAACTGGAGATCGACGATTACATGCCCAATATCCTGGAGGCGTTTTCCGTGGATGGAAAGCTCTATCAGCTGGTGCCGCGCTATACCATCAGCACGGTTCTGGCCAAGACCTCGGATGTGGGGGAGACGAAAGGCTGGACGATTCAGGATGTAAACGATCTGATGGCTTCCAAGCCTGAGGGAACCTTGTTTCTTGCCTATACGGACAGGAACAGTGTGCTGGTTGAGTGCATGGGGCTTGCGGGCAGCCAGTTTATTGACTGGGACAGCGGCAAATGTAATTTTGACTCCGAAGGCTTTATTGCCCTTCTTGAGTTCTTGAAGCAGTTTCCGGAGAAAGTGGACGATACCATGTACACGGATGAATACTGGCAGAATTATGATACCATGTGGCGGGAGGGCAGGGTGGTCGCCCAGATTTATTCAGCCGGCAGCTTCTCCGATTTTAATTATGTGGAAAAAGGAACCTTTGGCGAGCCGGTTACACTGATCGGGTTTCCCTCCAGCAACGGGGAAGGATCCGCAATCGTGGCGGGCCTGCAGCTTGCCATGTCGTCCAAGTCGGATAAGAAGGAGGGAATCTGGGAATTTTTGCGTTATTATCTGACGGATGAATACCAGGAGAGCATATCCTACGGCTTTCCCTTAAGCGTTAAATATATGGATCTTATGGGGGAGAAGGCAAAGAAGAGGCCCACCTATACGGATGAGAACGGCAGGGAAGTGGAGACGGACGATTACATCTATCTGAACGGCGTGGAGATCAAGATCGATCCCATGACACAGGAGGAGGTAGAGAGCTTTAAGGAGGATCTCTACAGCTTTACCCAGGTTTATAATTATGATGAAAGCCTGATCCAGATTATTCAGGAGGAGACGGCGGCGTTTTTTACCGGACAGAAGAGCGCAGAGGATGTGGCGCATATTGTTCAGAGCAGGGCGCAGATCTATGTGAATGAAAATCGATAACGGATAACAAGCCGGCTGCAGGGCCGGCTTGTTATGTCCTGAAAAATGCAGAATTAGGAGGATTCCGCAGAGGTGTCTTGCCGTATGCCGTACAGATGCCCGTTAAATTCCCAAAACAGGCTTTCCTCCTGCTTTTTCATAAACACGGTTACGTCGTCTGCGCCGAAGGATAACTGAAACTTGACGCTTCCCACATAGGAATCGATAATGTGGACATAAATGTATAGCGTGTCCGGGTCAAGAAAAACTCCGCTTGCGGCATAGTTCATGTCATAGAGCGGGAAGCGGCCGGTGGTAAGACGGCCAAGCCCAAACGAAAACGAATACGCTTTCTCCTTCAGGGTAAAAGCGAGAGTGCCGGTATCCGGTTCCGGGCCGGAAGATACTGCGCAAAGGCGGTCTGCATGCGATGCGGGCTGCTTTTTTGATGCGCAATTTGTGGAAAAACTGATGCGCAGCCCGGAAAAGCCTGCGGGATTTTCGAGTATATGAAAGCGGACGCTGTCGACGCGCTGTGTGACAGGGGAGCTGAGAGCGCCTTTTAGAGGTTCCATCCGCAGCTGACAGACGGCATTAGCCCAGAGGGAATGTGTGCCCGTATTTACAGGTACAGGCCCGTCGCTGACAAAGGGAAGAATCTCCTCGTACAGGGCGTCGTAAATCAGCTGATTTCCCCCGCTGATGCACTGGGTATCCGCCGTGGTGACGCAGATCATGTCATATTCGGGCAGAAGGATGATCAGCTGGCCGCCCATGCCGTAGCACACGCAGCCTCCCTTCTGGTTCTGCCAGAACTGATAGCCGTAGCCGCAGGCCTCGCTTTGAATGGGAGCGGTAACTGTTGTGGCAGTGAGATTTGCGGTGGCGTCTTCCAGATAGGAAGGTGAGACGAGCTGCCTGCCGTTTACACGGCCTTTTCTGAGAACAAGGTATCCGAATTTCAAAAGATCCATGGAGGTGGCCACAAGGCCGCTTCCCCCAAGGGAAACGCCGAAGGGATCCGTAAGCATATAGGATTCCTGCGAAAAACCCAGTTCGTCCAGCTTTTCCTTTAAATAAGAAAGCATGGGTTTTCCGCTGAGCCGCTCGACCAGAGCGCAGAGAGTGTGGGCGGCGGAGGTGTCATAGTGAAAGATGCGGCCGGCAGGATGGGTGGGAGAAGTGGTAAAAAAGCTTTCCACCCAGTCCTTTGTCATATCCAGCTTGTAGGTGGTAGAGGCATGGCAGGTCCGCATCATGAGCATATCCCGAATGGTCATTGCGCGGATCCAGGGATGGACGTCCTTCGGCGTTTTGTCCGGAAAATAGCCGATAATGGGATCGTCAAGGGAAAGCTTTCCCTCATCAGCCAGAAGCGAGACGGCTATGGAGGTAAAGCTTTTGCTGATGGAGAACATGCGGTGCAGGGTATCCGCCCGGCATGGGAAATAGTAACACTCCGCAGCCAGCAGATCCCTGCGAAGCAGAAGAAAACTGTGCATGGGAACCTCGCAGTTCTTTAATCTTTTGATAAAGTTCAGAATACAGCCGGAAGGGATTCCTGCGTTTTCCGGGGAGCTTTTTTGAAACGTCAGCATAGGTGCGCCTCCTTATTTCCTGTTTTATTCCCGCAAGCAACGAGCCAAGTGGCTGCTTGCAGACATTTGGCGACTGCCGTGAGGGTCAAATACCCCGCTGCTCTGCAGCGCTGCAAGTTTGATACCTCGATGCTTGCAGCGGGGGCTTTGATTCAGAATAGCACAGGGATGGCGAAATTACAATTCACAGATTGCGGAAGGTTCTGCGGAATAGACGGAATTTGACATTCGATTAGTTTTAAACAACAAATTGTATAAACATTTTTTGATTCTATGTCTTCAGAAACAACAATTTGTAAGCTCTTACATTGAAGGTAATGAAACAAATGTTGATTGTATCGCTATATAGGATGATTTGTTTGGGCGAAATCTACAAAAAAAATGTAAAATCTGAGATATTTATCTTTACATAAAGTGTATAGTGTGTTATTATCTTAACAAGATGTGAAAGCACTTACATCAAAAACTATATTTTAAGGAGGTCTTTATGAAGAAGAAACTAGTTTCCTTACTTTTGGCAGCTACCATGGTAGCTTCATTAGTGGGATGCGGCGGCGGCTCCGGCGAGACCGGATCCTCCAATGCATCCGAATCATCCGAATCATCTGAGTCAGCAGATGCGGGCAAAGAGGCTGAAAATGGCGATTCCGCAGGTGGAACGGAGTCGTCCGCAGAAGAAGAGGCACAGGCAGAGGCATCGGATGTGGAAAAGCCGGAAGAGATCACGATCATGGTGGATGGTACGGTATTTACCAAAGAAAATGCGCAGGATCAGTTCATTGCAAAATTGGAAGAGCTTACAGGAATTAAAATTAACGTGACACAGCCTGACCATGACGCCTACTATGACGTGGTTGGACAGACGATTGCAAGCGGCGACTGGCCGGACGTGATCATCCTTTCCAGTACATATTATTCCGGCTATGCGGCAGAAGGCGTTTTGTGGGACATGACGGACGTTTATGAGGCTTCTGACCTGAAGGCAAGACAGGATGCCGCAGGCAGTACCAGCGTAATTGACGGTCTTCGGATGGATGGACGTTTGTACGGCATGCCTTCCGCGCGCGGCGGCGGCTGCGTTACTTATGTAAAGCAGAAATGGCTGGACAACTGCGGAATCGCAGAAGCTCCCAAGACTTACGATGAATATCTGGCAATGCTGGAAGCGTTCTCCACGGGAGATCCTGACGGAGACGGCACGGACGGAAATACCTTCGGGGTATCCGCAGCCGGATTTGTTGGAACCGAAGCGCCTTATATCAACTATCTGCCTGAGTTTTATCAGGATGCATATCCCAGCTTCCGTCAGGCTGACGACGGCACATGGGTAGACGGATTTATGGATGATTCCATGAAGGCCGCTCTGGAGAGACTGGCGGACGCTTACGCAAAGGGCGTGATTGATCCCACCACTCTTACAAACGGTACGGCTGACTGCCGTAACAAGTTCTACAGTGATGAGTTCGGCGTATTTACTTACTGGTCAGGAACATGGGCGACCAACCTGAAGATGAACCTTGAGAATAACGGTCTTGACGGAACACTGGTTCCGCTTGAGCCCATCGCAGAGGTTGGCGCATACCTTGACCGTATTCCTCCCGTATGGTGTATCACATCTACCTGTGAGAATCCTGAGGGTGTGTTCAAATATTTCATTGAAACCATGCAGGATGGCGGGGATACCCAGTTTTTGTGGACCTATGGTGTAGAGGACGTGCACTGGTCAACGAAGGCGGAAACGCTGTATGAGGGTGAAGAGAACGAAGTAACCTATGAAGAGGGACAGTTCCACGGGCTCGACAATCTTGAGAATCCCGGAACCCAGTACAAGAAGGCTCATATTGATCCGGCGGCCGCACTGGTTACTCTGGCAAACGATCCTTCCGCAGAGAGCAGAGAAGAAGAAAACACGAAGTCTGCAGAACTGTTCAATCAGAACTGCGTGAGTGCTGTTCTGGTTCCCACGACAGATGAGATGAGCCAGTACAACGGTGATCTCACGACCCTGAAGAACAGCCTGATCGCCAGCGTTACCATGGGCGAGATGACCGTTGATGAGGCATATGCCAAGTTTGAAGCAGACGGCGGTAAAAACTGGTCCCAGATGATCGTTGACTCTTTGAATAAGTAGGAGACAGGCAGGGGAAAGGTTTATGTGGAGTTATGGAATCCATAACTCCACATTTCTTAGAGAGGAATAGCGAATATGAAAAATAGTAAAAACCAAACGGCTGCACCGGCTGCAAAAGGTTCACACTCGTTGGGGGCGCGGATTTACAGATACAAGGGATTTTATCTGATGTTTCTCCCGGTATTTGTCTTTGCGGTTGTTTTCTGTTATCTGCCTATGCTGGGTGTGAGATACGCATTTACGAATTATAACGGAATCAAGGAACCTGCGTTTATCGCATTCGATAACTTTACCAGGATGTTTAACATGCCGGGATTCTGGTCTGCTTTTTTCAATACGCTGCAGATCAGTGTTATAAAACTGCTTCTTACAACCTTCTTTGCGGTTGTTGTCGCATTGTTCTTAAATGAAATCATAAATATTCATTTCAAGAAAATTGTACAGACTGTCATTTATCTGCCCCACTTCCTTTCATGGGTGGTGACGGCATCCCTGTTTTCCCTGATTCTGGCCCCTACCGGGCAGGGACTTGTAAACTCCTTCCTTGTGAGCATTGGAGTCATAGATTCCAGTGAGATGATTTATTTCCTTGGAAGCTCCAAGTGGTGGAGAGCGACCTATTACATTATCAATGTCTGGAAGGAAACCGGGTGGCAGACCGTTATCTTTATGGCTACTCTGGCAGGTCTGAATACGGAGCTCTATGAGGCGGCGTCCATTGACGGTGCAGGCCGATGGGCGAAGATGCGCTATATCACTTTCCCGGCTCTTGCGAACACCATCCTTACCGTACTCATCCTGAACCTTGCAAAGGTTATGAATCTTTTTGAATCGGCATTTGTATTGCAGAATGATGCGGTGCTTGATGTGGCCAACGTTCTTGAAACCTATATCTACTATCAGACCTTCAACAGCGGAGCGATTCCGAACTACGGATATACGATTGCGGTTGGTCTGTTCAAATCATTAGTTGGCTGTGTGCTTGTCCTCGTATGTAACCGGTGGAGCAAGAAAGTGCGCGATGGCCGCGGAATTGTA
>Ga0137308_100942_pt1 | contig 35789 bp, 29 predicted proteins | sample Inofrocosms_June_FD_97181 | JGI IMG/M metagenome (GOLD analysis project Ga0137308, IMG submission 97181) | Mouse cecal microbial communities from Vienna, Austria - N-Acetylneuraminic and N-Acetylglucosamine D2O microcosms_June | ecosystem: Host-associated > Mammals > Digestive system > Large...
GATCCTCACCGGGAGTACCTACGATAAAGATCATATCCGGACGGGTCTCACGCACCTTGTCAATAGCCGGTGCCGTGCCGGGGATACCCTGGCACCAGATAATCGCCTTCACATCCGGGTCAGAAGCCATAGCCACTGCATTGGAGATGACAGTCTCTGTCTCCGTGGTGAAGTTATCCGGATAAGTAGCGGTGACGATCATGTCGCCGTACTTCTCTTTCATCTTGGTAGCCTGAGTGATCTCCTCGTCGCCCTGGGATGCCGTGCCGGTGATGATACCGATCTTGAAATTCTCAGCCGGAGCTGGTGCTTCCGAAGATTCTTCCGCCGCATCCGTAGCAGCGTCTCCACCTGCTGCCGCAGTGGTAGTAGCCGCCTCCGTGGGAGCCGCTGTAGTCGCTGCCGGCTCTGCCCCACGGCATCCTGCCAGTGAGAAGGCCATGGTCGCCGCAAGTGTCAGGCTCAATAAACGTTTTTTCATTCTTTCTCCTCCTTTTTAACTCTGGTAGCATCTGTTCATTCCACAAGGTCATGCGGACTCCGGCGGAATCATTAAACATTTTTAATCCTACCAATAAAAAATAATAATAACAAAGGGCATTATAGCATAGGGTAAGGTCTTTTGTCCAGAGACAATTGTTCGCCATATAAATATTTTAGCAAAAAACAAATCATTTTCCGGTATTTTCTGCTATTTTATAGGACGCAATTTCCTATAAAGCAAAAAAGACTGCGGCCCGACAGCTGACCTACCAGACCCAGTCCTTTTTCTATTCTTCCCTTATGTTCCGGCTACTGGATGACCTTGGCCGGACACTTGGCCGCGCACTTGCCGCAGCCCGTACACTTCTCATAATCAATCACTGCCAGATTGTTATCCATATGGATGGCGTCGAATTCACACTGCCTGGTGCACAGGCTACATCCAATACATCCGTTGTCACATTTGGCCTTGACTGCCGGCCCACGGTCGTGGGAGGAGCACTGTACCAGATGCTTGGCGCTGTAGGGCACCAGCTCGATCAGATGGTTCGGGCAGGCAGCCACACACTTGCCGCAGGCCACACACTTCTCCTTGTCAACCACTGCCACGCCGTCCACAATATGGATGGCATCAAACTGGCATGCCTTGACGCAGGAGCCATAGCCCATACATCCATAGGAGCAGGCCTTCTCGCCGGAACCCGGCACTACAGCCACCTTGGAGCAGTCGTCGATACCGAAGTAATTGTACTGGACACGGGCCTTGTCGCAGGTGCCCTTACATTTGACAAAGGCTACTTGTCTTTCGGCGCTTCCGCTCTCCACGCCCATAATAGCGGCGATCTTGTCTGCTACGGCAGCGCCGCCTACGGGACATCCGTTGACCGGAGCCGTACCGGCAGCGATGGCACTGGCCAGACCGTCACAGCCCGGGAAGCCGCAGCCGCCGCAGTTGTTGCCCGGAAGCTCTGCCCGGACCAGAATCTCTTTCTCATCTACCTCTGCTTTGAACTTTCCGCTGGCGATGCCCAGGGGCACGCCGATGATGATACCGATGGCGCCGATGACACCTGCCGCTAAAAGCAAACCTGTCATAATGTTCCCTCCTATTTAATCAGACCGGAGAAGCCCAGGAAGGCAATGGCCATCAGACCGGAGGTGATCAGTACGATCGGAGACCCCTGGAAGTTGTATGGAATATCATTGTCTTCAATGCTTTCACGGATGCTTGCCAGCAGTACGATCGCGATGGTGAAACCAACCGCGGTACCTACGCCATTTGCCACGCTGAATAAGAAATTATAGCCCTTCTGCACATTGGTCAGGGCAGCACCCAGAACCGCACAGTTGGTTGTAATCAGCGGAAGGAACACGCCCAGTGCCTGATACAGGGACGGCATGCTCTTTTTCATGAACATCTCAACAAACTGCACCAGGGCCGCAATCACCAGGATAAACGCAATGGTCTGCAGATATTCCAGCTTCAGCGGAACCAGCACAAGGGAATACACCAGATTGGTGGCAATACTTGCCAGTGTGATAACGAAGATAACCGCTCCACCCATACCAAGGGACGTGTCTACCTTCTTGGATACGCCAAGGAAGGGGCAGAGACCCTGGAACTGGCTCAGGATGATGTTGTTGACCAGAGCCGATCCAACAATGATTAAAATTAATTCTTTCATCTAATCCGTCCCTCCTATTCTTCTTTGCCGGCAGCCTCTTTGGCCTTCAGTTCAGCTTCCTTCTTGGCCTGGGCGGCTTTCTCTGCAGCCGCCTTTTTGGCTGCCTGGGCCTCAGCTTCCTTCTCGGCCCGGATCTCCTCAAGGGCCGCATGATTGGCCATGCAGGCGGAGCCGCTGCAGCTCATACAGTTGCCGCCGCAGGCCAGCTTTGAAGGAGCCACGGAACCATTGGTAGCCGAGGGAGCCTTAAACTTGTTCTGCAGGGCCGTAAGGCCGGCCAGAACGAAGAATGCGCCGGGAGCCAGACCGAAGATAGTGATACGGAAATCCTCCGGAATGAATTCCATCCCGAATACAGCGCCGCCGCCGATGATCTCACGGACCAGGGCAATGCAGGTCAGACCCACAGTAAAGCCAAGTCCCATGCCGATTCCATCGAAGATGGACTCTGCCACGCCGTTCTTTGCTGCATATGCCTCGGCACGGCCAAGGATGATACAGTTCACCACGATCAGCGGGATATAGATACCCAGTGACTCATACAGGCTGGGAATAAATGCCTGCAGAAGCAGCTGGACGATGGTAACCAGGGACGCTACTACTACAATGTAAGCCGGGATACGTACCCGGTCCGGAATCACCTTCCGCAGGGCGGAAATAAGCAGATTCGAGAACACCAGAACTGCCGTGGTGGACAGACCCATACCAATACCATTGATGGCGGTAGTGGTGACAGCCAGGGTCGGACACATACCTAACATCAGCACAAAGGTCGGGTTCTCTTTGATAATACCGTTATATAAACGTTCGATATATTTATTCATGATTTCCCACCTCCTACTGTGTCATGCAGTTTCTTGCAAAGTAAACTGCCGCATTCACCGCACCGGTAACCGCGTTGGATGTGATCGTCGCACCGCTGATGGCGTTGATCTCATTGTCAGCGGACGCACCGCTCTTGGTAACGGAGAATTCTTCTACATTCTTGCCCGCATACTGGGCCTTCCACTCGGGCTTCTGGGCATTCATACCAAGACCCGCGGTCTCTGTGATGGTCAGGAACTCGATACCGCTCACCGTCCCGTCTGCCATGATGCCTACAGAAACCGTGATGGCACCGCCGTAACCGTCATTGGATGTGGAAGTGACTACATAGCCGATGGGAGCGCCGGAAGCGTCCACGGCCGTCACAGCCTCACCGATGCTTACATTGCCATAGCCCAGACCTGCGATCTCTGCATTGGCGCCGGCGATGACTTCTGTCAGATCATCTGCCACGAACTCTGCCGCATCCGGAAGGACCGTACGGTAAGCCACACTCTTGGCCTCCAGTTCTGCCGCGGCGATAGGCGCCTTGGTTATCTCATATACACCGCCCAGACATGCGCCTGCCACCAGAGTGATGGCACACAAGATCAGGGCATCCTTCATAAATCCACCTTTACTCATGCTCACTTGCCCTCCCTTCCAAATGCCTTCGGCAGGGTATATTTTTCAATCAGCGGAACCAGCATATTGCTGATGATGATCGCATAGGAAACACCCTCTGCAGAGCCGCCGAAGATACGGAACAGCCCGGTCAGAATCCCCAGCAGAACACCGAATACGATCTGTCCGCCCGGGGTGATGGGGCTGGTAACATAGTCGGTAGCCATAAAGAACGCACCGAAGATCAGACCGCCGCCGCAGATATGGGCTGCCACATAGGTCATATCCTGCTGTCCGAAGATAAATGCAAAGACAGCAACCGTCAGAATATATGTAACCGGGATCCTTAAGGTAATTACCTTTTTATAAACCAGATAAGCCGCACCGATCAGCAGGGCGATCACAGACACCTCACCGATGGTTCCCGGAATCTTACCCACGAACATGGCTGCAACGTCCACAGACTGGCCTGCCTTTAACTGGGCCAGGGGCGTGGCTCCGGTCCACCCGTCCAGGGTGAAGCTTGACATCTTTCCTGCAAAGGAGATCAGCAGGAAGCAGCGGCCTGCCAGGGCCGGGTTCATGAAGTTCTGCCCGATACCGCCATAAAGCTGTTTCACAACAATGATCGCGAAGATACCGCCCAGGGCCGGAATCCACAGCGGGATATTGGCCGGCATGTTCAGGGCCAGGATCATACCGGTGACCACCGCGCTCATGTCATACACGGTAACAGGCTTCTTCATGATCGTCTCATATACATACTCACTCAGCACGCAGGCAGCGACCGTAACGATCAGAACCAGTGAGGCGTTCAGCCCGAACTGGAATACGCCAAAGGCAGTTGCCGGCAGCATGGCGATACACACATCCAGCATCAGCCCCTGGGTGGTATCATTGCTCCGCACGTGCGGGGATGAGGATACGTTTAATAATTTAGCCATCTCTTCTTTTCCCCCTCCTATGCTTTCTTTCTACGGTTCGCAGCAACCGTTTTTCTCATTTCTTTGAATGCCTGGGTCAGAGGACGCTTGGCCGGACATACGAAGGTGCAGGAACCGCACTCCATACACTCCATACCGCTCAGCTTCTCGAAGCCCTCGCAGTCACCCTTTAAAGCTGCCTTCATCATCAGCACCGGCACGATATGGCTGGGGCAGACGCTGACGCACTTGCCGCAGCGGATACAAGGCGTCTCCGCGCTGGCTGCCACCTCATCCTTCGTCAGGCAGAGAAGGGCAGAGTTGGTCTTGGTCACCGGAATATTCAGATCAAAGAGCGCCATACCCATCATGGGGCCTCCGGCGATCAGCTTCTCAGGCTCTGTCCTGAAGCCGCCGGCCGCTTCCACCAGTTCCGGGAAGGCTGTACCGATTTTTACATTAAAGTTCACCGGATTGGCAATGGCATCGCCGGTGACCGTAACGATCCGGCGCATCAGCGGAGTAGTCTTGCATACAGCCATGTAGATAGCGATAACCGTATCAATATTGTCCACGATGCAGCCTGCGTCAGCAGGAAGCATGGAGGAGTTGACCTTCCGCCCGGTGGTGGCATAGATCAGGGAACGCTCACCGCCCTGGGGGTACTTGGTCAGCAGCTCACAGACCTCGATCCGCGGCTCATCCTTCACCAGATCCTTCAGGATCTTAATGGCCTCCGGCTTATTATTCTCGATACCGATGATGCCTTTTGCGTTAGCAAAAAGCTGGAGGATCACCTTCAGACCGCCCACGATCTTTTCCGGCTCTTCCAACATCATCCGGTAGTCGGAGGTCAGATAGGGTTCACACTCCGCGCCGTTGACCAGGATATACTCGATGGCATTCTCATCCTTCGGAGTCAGCTTCACATGGGTCGGAAAGCCCGCGCCGCCCAATCCCACAATACCGGCTTCTTTTACAATATCACGGATTTCCTGCCTGGAGAGCTTCGACGGATCCCGGTCCGCACCCAGACCCTCTACGGTCGTGTACTCCCCATCGTTCTCTACGATAATGGAGTTCGCCATGGAACCATTGGCAACACGCCTTGGCTCGATAGCCTTCACGGTCCCGGATACAGAGCAAATCACATTAGCAGAAATGAATCCGCCTGCTTCGCCGATCTTCTGGCCTGCAAGGACCTTATCGCCCTTTTTCACCAGCGGATTTGCCGGCGCGCCGATATGCTGGGACATCGGGTAAACCATGTCACCTTTCGGCATCAGGATCTGCACCGGCTTGTTCTCGGACAGTTCTTTTCCCTCATAAGGATGAACGCCGCCTTTAAATGTAGCCAATCCCATTTACCTTTACCCTCTTTCTATACATTTTCTTTCTATTGACAAAATATATCACCTTGTCACCTTTTACAGTATAACATATTTAAGTTTTGTCTACAATTGTAAATTTCTCTCTTGCCCTTTGCCCTTCCCCTCTTTTTGTATGAAAAAAGGCCGGAAAAACGGGGTTTTTGCACCTTGATACTGTTATATTTTAAACGAACTTTCAACGTGTCGATACTGACATGTTTTTGATAAAAAACAATCTCTGTTCTTTATCAAAAACATAGACCGGATTCATCCTTTTTTGAAAGGAAAAGTGAATTTTTCTGCTTGTTTTTTCCGGTTCAGCTTGTGAAATATTTATTTATTTTCGGAGTACATTATACTGTATATTGTATTTTTTGAGATTCATTGTTTTTACTTATATTTATTAATTAATATTTTATATAAATCGGCCAATTTTCAGCTCTGCCGACATTTTGATACCAGAAGCTGTTGGAATAGATTATAACAATTCGGACGGCCGCTGCACAAAAAAATAATTTTTTTAAATTTTTTGCAATAAAAACGCTCCTGACTGCATTAACCTATTGAACGGATGAAAAGAGCCATGTTTCATTCCGGATGAAGGGCAAAAAGTAAAACAAATCAAGTAAACGAAATTCCTTGACGCATTACATCCTATCACACCCGCCTGGATTTCAGAACAAAGCAGGGCCATTTTCAAAAAACCTTAAAAATTAGGGTTGCAACCAAAAAATCCATCACGTGAATGCAAGCACGTGATGGATTTTTATTACTTATTTTTAATTGGCGTAATTGATAACGTATACCCTAACGGAGCAAGAATCTTGAGCAATGTATCAATTTGGGGAGTAGCTTTCATACTTTCCAGTCTGGCAATCGCCGGCTGCCTCACACCGCTTAACTGGGCAAGATCTCTTTGCGAAAGCCCTTTCTTTTCCCTGGCCTCGATCAGTTTTCCGATCAGTTCAACTTCAAAATTAATCTTTTCCCGCTCAGCCGTGGATACCCTGGTTTCATCTGCCATATACTCTGCAAAAGTTGTTATATCTTTCATTCCTCTTTGCACCTTTCCAAATAATCCTTTATATTTCTTCTGGCTTTCTCAATTTCCTTTTTCGGTGCCTTCTGTGATCTTTTTAAATAATAATGCACCAGTACAAATTGATCATCCTTCCAATAAAAGAAAAATATACGGTTACTCAATGGCCTCAATTCCCACAAATTGCCGTCAATATGCTTTACAAAAGGTTTGCCTATCCTCGTTCCATATTCAGCCAGAGCTGCCATATAGGCAAGTATCTTTTCCCTATTGATTCTGGCATTTTTATCTGTTTTGGCCTTTTCCTGAAGTTCATCCAGATAGTTGATAATATCTGAATTACCATTTTTATCTTTATAAAAAATAATGTTAAACATTTTGTGAATCCCCTCACTTACTAATCCTAAGATAACATACTTGTTATCAAAATGCAAGACATATTACACAAAGACTTCACTCTGCCAGCATTTAAGGTGTAACAGTTCAGATATCCCTTGAACTGTTACTTTAAGGTTACAGTCCAAGGGGCGGGGATATCTGGACAAAGACGGACCGCAAAGCGGATAAGAAACTGTGTTGCAAACACGCTTTTGTTTCGCTATTACTAAAGACTTATAAGCAAGAAACCAGCCAGTCTCTCGACTGCTGGTCTCTCTTTTCTAAAACAGTCTCTATGCCAGACTGCTGTCATATATATTGTTCATGTGTATACAGCACAAGCCAAGGGCGTCCCCGCCTGATGCTGCTACTGGATGCCAGACTCGCTCTTCGCCGCATTGGCCCCGGCAATCCTGCCGAATACCACTGTATCAGTCAGGGCATTTCCGCCCAGACGGTTGGTGCCGTGGATTCCTCCGGTAACCTCCCCTGCCGCAAACAGGTTGGGGATCACATTGCCATCCTTATCAAGAACCTGTGTCTCAGTATTGATCTTCACACCCCCCATAGTGTGGTGGACCGTGGGGACACGCTCTGCCGCATAGAAAGGAGCGTCGTTGATGCCGTCATTTTCCTTGCCGCTGTCGGTGAACAGGGTCCGTCCAAACTCATCGGCCTGACCTTCCAGGTCGCCACCCAGACAGTGACGGTTATACTCTTCCACACTGGCTGTCAGATTCTCGGCAGGAACGCCGATCTGCTCTGCCAACTCCTCCAGGGTATCTGCCCTGTAGGCCCTGCCATCCGCCACCAGGCTGTTGATGGTCTCACCAAAGTTGTTCAGCTCTTCGCCAGTGGGATATCCGTCGCTGTCCATGATAATGAACATGGTGGTCTCCGGCTGGTCAAACAAACCCAGGGTCATCTCATCCCGGCGTCCGCCTTCATTGACAAACCGGTCGCCATTAAGGTTCACGAAAATACGGGATTCCACTGCATGCTCAATATTGCCGCTTAAAGATCCGGTCTTGGGATCGCCCAGCGGAAGCATCTGGATATTGCCCATCTGGACCAGCTCTGCTCCTACCTCTTCTGCCATGACGATACCGTCACCAGTGATGGCTGAAGTATTGGTGGACGGAATAGAATCATCCAGAGTCGGCCACAGATGGGTCTCCTCATTGGCTGCCATACGCATCTCCACATTCTGCCCAAAGCCGCCCGTAGCCAGAACCACGCCGTTCTTCGCCTTCACAATAATCTTGTTGCCGGTCTCTCCGGTACACTCAGCGCCTACTACCACGCCGTCTTCTACAATCAGGTGCTCCGCCCTGGTCTTATACATCATGGTGATGCCGTCATGCTCATCCATATATGCCTGATAGGTTTTGAAGAAGCCGACACCCTCCGGCTCTACCGGCTTGTGGGCTCTCTGCCACATACCGCCGGTCACGGTAAATGTCCCCGGCTGGAATTCCATACCAAGGCTCTTGAGCCACTCCACGCCGTCCCATGCATTCTCTACAAGAATCCGTACCAGCTCCGGATCTCCCTGCTCATCGCCGCCCTTGAAGGTCTGCTCGTAGTGGAAATCCACGCTGTCATTGTTGGCCAGAGCTGTCTCGCTGCCGTCATCCACCGCATTCAGGGCGCCGCCTGCCATGATGGTATTGCCGCCCATCTGTCCGGTCTTCTCGATCACGATGACCTGCTTCCCTTCCTGACTGGCTGTCACGGCTGCTGCCATACCTGCTCCGCCCGCGCCAAGCACCAGAACATCAGTCTCAAGCTCCTGGTCTGCCTCCTGCTCCTTCTCGGCCGGCTTTACGGCAAGCAGGGCATCCACATCACCGCCTGCCTGACGCACACATTCGCCCACACCCTCGATCATAGCGTTGCTGGTCAGGGTAGCGCCGGATACGGCATCCAGTCCCAGTCCCTGCAGTGCCAGGATCTCTTCCCTCATGGTATCTACCACCGGTGCTCCGATGCCTTCTGTCTCCTCATGCTCTACCTGGATATCAACGATGCTTTCGGAATCAAAGGTGGTGGTAATCTTCATGGCTTTCATGCCCCGCACCTCTGCGGTGTAGCTGCCAGGTGCGTAGGTTCCCTCTGTGACTACAGCCGCAGCAGCTGTCTCTGTCTCGGCAGGCACCTCTGCTTCTTCTCCCCGTGCCATGGCCATAGCCTTGGACACAGCTTCCTTCACCGCATCGCTGGTAATGGTAGCTCCGGACACACTGTCCACATCTGCTGTCTGGCTCTTCAATATCTCCATCTTCAAAGCAGATATGGCCTGACCGCCCAGCTCCGGAGTCTCTCCGTCACCGGTCAGCTCCAGGTCTGTGATATTCTTGTCGTCCACGGTCAGCACTGCTTTCACAGCACCGCCAAAGCCCTGGGCCTCCACCTCGTATGTACCCGGGGTGTAGATACTCTCGGTTCCCTGGACTCTCCCGATCTTACTGAGGGCATCGTAGGCCGGCTGGGAGATCCCGATCACTGCCGCAGAGGCCAGTACCATAATTCCAAGTCCTGCATAGAACTTTGTTTGCTGATTGCTACTGCTCACTTTTTTCTCCTCCTGGTTTCCATTATGTTCCAACAATCTGACAGGCAGCTTCCTGTCTATACTATTGATATTTATTATATTGCCCCTGGATTCTTTTGTCAATTCCTATATATTTGTGGCGGAGATTGTCCCGAAATTGGTGGTTGTAGACAAAAGAGCATATACATTCTGTTTAAAAAATGTTATGATATCTTTATGCGCGGCCCAAAAAAGCCGGATGGCTGCAACAAATTCACAAAAGCTTTGCCCTCTGAGCCCCCATGGGCAGGAAAGGATTCCCGGCCCCGGAGACCGCGTCACATGTACTACATAAACAAGGGGAAAACCGTATGAAAACACAGACAGATACCAACAGCCGGATCATCAACGGAGTGGCCCTGGGATTCTCCCTGGCATGCCTTCTCTCTGCCTGGATCGCGGCTCATTACACAGGGGAATGGGGCCATGTCTTTGAGGACTGGTACCGGATCATGATTTCCCCCTGCCCTCTGGTCACAGATTATTTTGCCCTGGGCGGACTCTCCAGCGCCATGCTCAATGCCGGGGCCTGCGGGATGGCCTGCTTCCTGTTTATGGCGGGACTTAAAGGATACTCCCGGGCCAATACCATGGCGGGATATTTTCTGGTCATTGCCCACTGCTTTTACGGCCTGAACTTTCTCAATATATGGCCCTGCTTTCTGGCTCCCTTCCTCTATTTAAGGTGGCAGAAGCTGGATTTTAAGAAAAATCTTCACGTATGTATGTTTGCTACCAGCTTTGGGCCTTTCATCAGTGAGCTGCTCTTCCGCTACACCCAGGGAAATTTTGTCCTGGGAAAGGTTCACCTGACTGCCTCTGGTATTCTACTGACTGCCGGGTTCACCCTGATGCTGGGTTTTGTAGTTCCTGCTGTCCTTCCTGGTGTCCACGCGTGGCACAAGGGCTACAACCTTTACAATGGCGGTCTGGCTTTTGGCCTGCTGGGCTTTTTCCTCTTTAATTTCCTGTACCAGACCATGGGATTCCACAGCCACGGAAATGTCAACCGGAACAATCCTGTCTATACACAGTTCGGCTACTCCTACTGGAGCTATGCCAACTTATTTTTCCTTGCCATCTTTCTGATCTGCCTGATGGCTGGCTGGTATTTAAACGGAAAAACCTTCCGGGGATACCGGCAGCTACTGAAGGATACCGGATATGCCAGCGATTTTTCCGAGAAATATGGGATGCCTTTGTGTCTGGTCAATATCGCCTGCCACGGAGGGCTGTTTATGCTGTGGCTGAACCTGACGATCCGCTTCACCGAAGGTGCCGGCTTCACCGGGCCCACGGTGGGCGTAGTCTTCGCTGCCCTGACCTTCACAGCCATGGGACAGCACCCGAAAAATGTCTGGCCCATCTTCCTTGGATACCAGGTTCTCTCTGCCATGGTTCATGTGATCTGCATCCTGAACAAAAGTGAGATTCCCTGGTCCTTATCCACCCAGGGCTATATCAACAGCGCCGCCTTCGCCACTGGGCTCTGTCCCATTGTGGGCCGCTACGGGATCCGGGCAGGAGTCGCCGCCGGCTTCATGTGTGCTTCCATGTGCACCGCCACCAGCGCCCTCCATGGCGGACTGATCCTCTACAACGGCGGTCTCACCACAGGCATCACGGCCCTGATCCTGCTTCCCATCCTGGAGCATTACATTCCTATTGCCCGGGAAGAGATGAAGGATCAGACCCTGGATATGCAGGGCATGATCACTTTGATCGGGAATATGTCACCCCGGCAAAAGGATGGAAATGGGAAAAAGAAATAGCTGCTGGTCATGGGGATGATATTCCGGGAGGCAGGCTCCGGAAAAACAATCTGGCTGTGAATAGTACCACTGAACTGTTACGACATATCTGCCACATTGCGGAAAGTCTTCTCTTTTTGCAGAAAATATGCTATGATCTGTGACAGAACGTTCTGCTGGCAGATGTGCGTCACAGTTTGTGGGAGATGCCGGGAATGAATTTTCAGACACGCTCTAACATAAAAATAATGGGAGAATCAACAAGATGAAAGATAAAAGAACTTCCCCCCGCAGAAATGACCTGATTCTGGCCGTGGTTCTGTTGCTGATTGCTGCTGTCAGCGGAGGCGCCTACTACTTCATCCACCGGGGGCCGGCAATCCTGGCAGAGGTTACCATCGACGGACGCCTGGTGGAAACCCTGGACTTGTCCAAAGACCAGGAGGTCATTATCAATGGTGCCAGAGGCGGCACCAACAAGCTGGTCATTGAGGACGGCGAGATATGGTGCGCCGAGGCCTCCTGCCCGGATAGCGTCTGCATCCATCAGGGCCGGCAGTCCCGGGATGGAGACCTGATCGTCTGCCTGCCTAACCTGATGATCGTAAAAATTGTTGCTGAAGATAAATAAAAAGAGTTGACATAGATTTTCAGATTTGCCCGGAAGAAAAAATGTACAGAAGTTTTGAAGTGTTTTCCCACTACAACACATTTTTGTGCACTGTAGTGGGAAAGATATATCAGAAAATTTATGGAATCATATTCTCTTGTCTGACTTCCAGAAAACACAAAAGAAAACCTGACATCAGCAGTACAGGAATTTATATCCCGGTACCTGAGCGGAAATGGGGGAAATATTTCCCCGCCTTGTGAACGGTAACGGTCATTCCACTACGTCATTTATTCAGCAGATCCTTCAGCCCCTTCTTCCTGGGCTTCTCACTGCCTTCCACCGTCTCTCCCCGCATAGCTGCGTCAAACTTCCGCAATGCTTCTTTCTGGGCCTCGTTCATCCTTTCGGGAACCTGCACTACCAGCGTCACCTGATGGTCGCCCCGCAGATTGCGGTTGCGCAGGGACGGAACGCCTTTGCCTCTTAAGCGCACCGTGGTATTGGTCTGAGTGCCGGGACGGATCTCGTATTCCACCTCGCCGTCTACAGTACGGATCCGAATGGTGCCGCCCAGGGCAGCCGTGGCGAAGGATACCGGCACCGTGGAATAGATACTGGTATCCTGGCGCTTGAAGATGGGATGCTGGGATACCACGGCCTCTACCAGCAGGTCTCCCCGCTCGCCGCCATTGGCCCCCGGCTCGCCGCCTCCTGCGCAGCGTACACTCTGACCGTTGTCAATACCTGCCGGGATGGTGACCTTGAATTTCTTCTTTCTGGTCACATAGCCGGTTCCGTAGCAATCCGGACATTTCTCCCGGATGATCTTTCCCTTACCCTTACAGTCCGGGCAGGTGGTCACATTCTGCACCTGGCCGAAGAAGGACTGCTGGGTGTACACGATCTTGCCCTTGCCGTTACACTTGGGGCAGGTCTCAGGGGAGGTGCCTGCCTTGGCCCCGGTGCCGTGACACTTGCCGCATTCTTCTTTAAAATTGATCTCGATCTCTTTCTCGCAGCCAAAGACCGCTTCCTCGAAGGTGATCCGTATAGCCGTGCGCACATTGGCACCGCGCATGGGTCCGTTGTACTGGCTGCTGCGGCTTCTGCCGCCTCCAAATATATCTCCAAAAATGTCTCCGAAGATGTCTCCCATATCTGCGCCATTGAAATCAAAGCCGCCGAAACCACCTGCTCCGCCGCCTGCTCCGCCTTCAAAGGCAGCATGGCCGAACTGGTCGTAGGTTTTGCGCTTCTCCGGGTCGCTTAAGATACTGTAGGCTTCCGACGCCTCCTTAAATTTCTGCTCAGCCGCAGTATCTCCTGGATTGCTGTCCGGATGATACTTTTTGGCAAGAACCCTGTAGGCTTTCTTGATTGCAGCGTCATCTGCATTCTTCGGGACACCCAGGACTTCATAATAATCTCTTTTGCTCTCTGCCATGACTCTGTCCTTTCTTACGACACCGAAACGGCTGTCGCAGCCTGACACTGTGCTGCATGGCTCCCATACAGTCACTGTGCCAGTGGGGGACCGTCAACCGGTCCGCCGCTACCTGCGCCAGCCTCTCGCTGTCCTGATTAAAGAATCTTACATCACCCCCGACGGGAGACTGACTATTTTCAGAAGCGGGAAATCTTACTGTTCACCGGTTTTTAAGTAAACAGTACCCCGGAAATTACACTTCCTTAAAATCACCGTCAATCACATCGCCGTCCGGAGAGCCGCCCATATCCGGGCCTGCCTGGGGACCTGCGCCAGCCGCACCGGCAGCCTGGGCTGCCTCATACACCTTGGCAAACAGAGCCTGGGCGCTGCTCATCAGCTTCTCCCTGCCGGCCTTGATGTCCTCGATCTGGGCATCAGTCATCTGGTCAACGGGAGCGCGGTTGATGGCTTCTTTCAGTGCATTGAGATCTGCCTCCACTGCCGCCTTGTCATTGGCATCAATCTTATCACCAACCTCTTCCAGGGCCTTCTCTGTCTGGAATACCATGGAATCGGCATCATTTCTCGCTTCAATACCCTCTTTCTTCTTCTTGTCCTGGGCCTCGAACTCTGCTGCTTCCTTCACAGCCTTCTCAATATCAGCCTCAGACATGTTGGAGCCGGAGGTGATGGTGATATGCTGCTCCTTGCCGGTACCCAGATCTTTGGCGGATACATTCACAATGCCGTTGGCATCGATATCGAAGGTAACCTCGATCTGCGGAACACCGCGTCTTGCCGGAAGGATGCCGTCCAGACGGAACTGTCCCAGAGTCTTGTTATCCCGGGCAAACTCACGCTCACCCTGGACCACATGAATATCCACGGCAGACTGGTTGTCAGCGGCGGTGGAGAATACCTGGCTCTTCTTGGTGGGGATGGTGGTATTGCGCTCGATCAGTCTGGTGGCTACGCCGCCCAGAGTCTCGATAGCCAGGGACAGCGGGGTAACATCCAGCAGAAGGATATCCCCGGCGCCTGCGTCGCCTGCCAGCTTGCCGCCCTGAATCGCCGCGCCGATAGCCACACACTCATCCGGGTTCAGGGTCTTGCTGGGCTCCTTGCCGGTGAGCTGTTTCACCTTGTCCTGGGAAGCGATCATACGGGTGGAACCGCCTACCAGAAGCACCTTGCCAAGCTCGGAGGTGGTCACGCCGCCGTCACGCAGGGCATTCTGTACGGGTATCCCGGTCTTCTCCACCAGATCGTGGGTCAGTTCGTCAAATTTGGCACGGGTCAGGTTCGTATCCAGATGCTTCGGACCATCGGAGGTAGCGGTAATGAAGGGAAGGTTGATGTTGGTGGTAGTAGCTGTGGAAAGCTCCTTCTTCGCCTTCTCTGCCGCCTCTTTCAGTCTCTGCATAGCCATCTTGTCGCCGGACAGATCCACGCCCTCTGCCTTCTTGAACTCATCTACCAGCCACTGGCTGATCCGGTTATCAAAATCATCACCGCCCAGACGGGTATCACCATTGGTGGACAGTACTTCGATGACACCGTCACCAATCTCGATCAGAGACACATCGAAGGTACCGCCGCCCAGGTCGTATACCATGATCTTCTGCTCACTCTCATTGTCCAGACCGTAAGCCAGAGCCGCTGCCGTGGGTTCGTTGATAATACGCTTTACATCCAGACCGGCGATCTTGCCCGCGTCCTTGGTGGCCTGACGCTGTGCGTCATTAAAATATGCCGGTACGGTGATGACCGCCTCGCTTACCTTCTCGCCCAGATAAGCCTCTGCGTCGCTTTTCAGCTTCTGCAGAATCATGGCAGAAATCTCCTGGGGAGTATAGCTCTTACCGTCAATGGTCACCTTGTAGTCAGTCCCCATGTGACGCTTGATGGATGCGATGGTGCGGTCCGCATTGGTCACGGCCTGACGCTTGGCCGGCTCGCCCACCAGACGCTCTCCTGTCTTGGTGAATGCAACGATAGAGGGCGTGGTGCGGGAACCCTCCTGGTTCGGAATCACAACCGGCTTACCGCCTTCCATAACTGCTACACAGCTGTTGGTCGTACCTAAATCAATACCGATAATCTTACTCATAGTTTTTCCTCCTGCTATTCATAAAAAGCTGTTTCTACGCCTGATAATAACTGATCTCACTTCTGCCGCGGCCAGTTCGGCCCGCCGGATACGGTCTCCAAAGCCTCTGGCCCCTGCCGGTCACCCTGATGTCAGTTTGCAACCTGTACCATGCTGTGTCTCACCACAGTCCCACGGTACTTATATCCCTTCTGAAGCTCCTGGGATATCTCGTTCTCGCCGTAAGCATCATCATCAATGTGCATCACAGCATTGTGAAGATTCGGGTCAAACTGCTGCCCCACTGCTTCGATCGCTTCCACACCGGCATCCTCCAGTGTTTTCACGAATTGCTTATATATCATAGCCACGCCATCGGCAAAGGAAGAATCCTTCACGTCCTCCGGCACGGCCGCTAAGCCACGTTCAAAATTGTCCAGCACCGGGAGTATCTTCTCTATGATATCCCTGGCGCCGATCTCGTACATGGCGGACTTCTCTTTGTCGGTCCGCTTGCGGAAATTGTCAAATTCGGCTATCTGCCGTTTCAGCTTATCCTGCAGCTCCTCGATCTGGGCATCCTTTGGATCCTTTCTGGAGCCTGTGCTTTCCCCGGCTTTTCCGTCCTTATCTTCTGCCCCGGACTCCGCCGGATCCTCTCCAGGTCCTTCCTGGCCTCCGGCCCCATGCTCTGCTTCCTTCGGCTCCCGGCCACAGCCTTCTGCGGCAGCCGTCTCTTCTATATCAATCTGCTCTTCCGTTCTCTTGTCCTGGCTCATATCCATCACCTTTCTCATTTTTATATGTGGCGTCAAGCTGCTTCATAAGATTCTTTAACGTACCAAGAACCTTCTCATAGTCCATGCGCTTGGGACCTATGATTCCGATGGTCCCCCGGATCCCCTCGCCCAGCTCATAATTGGCTGTGACTACGCTGCAGTCCTTCATGCTCTGGATCGGCGTCTCATTGCCAATATATACCTGAATCCCCGTACTGTCACTGCCGTCGGTAATCAGCTCCTGCAGCATCTCCTTCTTTTCCAGGGTATTGATCAGCTGGCTGGCCTTCTCGCCGTCGCTGAGTTCCGGATATTTGAAAATGTTGGTGGCGCCGCTGGTATAGATCTGCAGTTCCTCATCCTCCGCCTGGATAGCCTCCGCCACCTCGCCCAGCACCAGGTCGACGACCTCCCGGTGGGTGCCCGCCTTGCTTTTGAGCTGGCTGATCACCCCCAGGTTGATCTCCTGGATCGTCAGGCCGTTGAGGCTGCTGTTGAGGAGAATGTTCAGATTCAGAAGCTCCTCCTGGCTGATGCTCTCCCGGACCTCCACCACCTTGTTGCGGATCAGGTTGCCCTCCACCACAATCACTACCAGAAGCTTGTTCTCCGGCATCTGGGACAGCTGGATGAACTTCAGTTTGTTCTGATGATACTGGGGACCGCTGATCATGGCTGCATAGTTCGTATTGGTAGCCAGCATCTGGGCCAGCCGCTTGAGCACCAGCTCCACCCTGTCAACCCGCTGGATCATCAGCTCCTTGACCTCGGTGACCTCCTGCTCCTTCTCCTGCATGATCTGGTCCACATAGAAGCGGTATCCCTTATCTGAAGGGATACGGCCCGCAGAGGTATGGGGCTGGATAATATAGCCCATCTCCTCCAGATCGGACATCTCATTGCGGATTGTCGCCGAACTCAGCTTCAGTTCCGTATACTTGGAAATGGTTCTTGAGCCAACAGGCTCCCCCGTCTCCAAATACGTCTTGATGATCGCTTTGAGTATAGTAACTTTTCTCTCATCCAGCTCCATAAGACGTCCTCCGTTTCTGATTTGTTAGCACTCGACACTTAAGAGTGCTAACATCCATGTGATTAATATACTTCAAGAGGTTTTATTTGTCAATAGTGATTTTACGAAAATTATAAAAAAACCAGACACCGGTTCTGGTGTCTGGTTTTTGCCAAAGCATGTTTATTCATGATTCCCCCATGACGGTAAAGACTTCCTGCATCTGCACCCCGTGGGCAAATGCTTCCTCATGACTTTCATAATAGATATCGATCCAGTTGCCTGCGATATTGCTTCCGGTGTCCTCCACGGTGTAGACCACATCGCCGATCATCAGCCGGGTCCCTACCGGATATAAGCTGATGTCCGCCGAAACCGTGTGACGCGCTTTCGGTACGGTTCCGGAATAGGTCAGACCGCTGCTGTCTCCGATACACTGCTCACAAGTACAGTAACCGGTGGTCTTGAAGATGCCCAGGGACGTACCGCGGGCCGGAACCAGATTGGCTGTCTTGTCGGCATTCTTCTTTTCTTTGATGCCTGGTCCCACCTGGGCCAGCGCCTCCCGCTCAGCCTCCGCTTCGGCCTCTGCTTCCCTGACACCTTTGCCTGCAATAACTTTCGAGGACTGGGTGCTGTTTTCTGCAGCAGCTCCGGTTTCTTCCGAAGCTGTCTTCTGGGCCGACGCCCCGGCTGCTGTCTGTCCACTCTTTCTGCCCGCCGTCTTCACGGCGCTTCCTGTTGTCTGCTCCTTTGCACCTTCTGTGCCTGCTATCGTTCCCTGGGGCTTTGTCACAGCCTCCGCTGTCACGGTTCCTTCTTCAATGGCTCCCGGGATTCCAACGGTATGCTCCCCGGTCTGGCCGGAGACCTCAGGCAAATTCATAGCCGGCACCAGCGTATCTGCCCAGGCTGTCATCCACATCCCCGTGCTGAGGATACCAGAGACCACCCCAGTCACCAGAGCGCGAATCAGTCTTCTCTTCATAGAAGTGTACCTCCTTAACGAAATTATTGCACTGTCCAGGGGCTAAAAGCGTGTCTGAACCGTACAAAAATTTGTTACAATTTTGTGTCTCAGACGGATCTGAATACATTCCGTAATTTCGAACAAATGTGGGATTCCACTTCTATTATATTACAAAAGTGTTAAATGTCAAGCTTTTACAGATTAATCTTCCCCAGCCGGGATGCCAGCGTGTAACCGTTCAGATACCCCTTGAATGTCACACGCAAGCCTTCTTTTGCAGGCCGCGATCGCTTCCTTCATGGCCTCCTGCCCCGGTGCCCCGGCGGTATTGCGCTTCCGGACGCAGGTCTCCATACTGATCGCCTCATAGATATCTTCCTCAAATACAGGGCTGACGGTCCGGAATTCCTCCAGGGGCAGATCGTCCAGGGCAATCCCTTTTTCAATACACAATAGGACCAGCTGGCCCACGATCCCATGGGCATCCCGGAAGGGGACTCCGTGATTCACCAGGTAGTCCGCCGCGTCGGTGGCATTGGTAAAGCCCCGTTTCGCACTGGCTTCCATCACATCCCTGCGGAAGGTGATGGTGGAGATCATGCCGGTGAACAAAGCCAGAGAGCCCTTCACTGTATCAATGGCATCAAAGGTCAGCTCCTTGTCCTCCTGAATATCCTTATTGTAGGCCAGAGGCAGACCCTTCATGACCGTCAGGATGGAGACCAGGGCTCCGTAGACCCGTCCGGTCTTGCCACGGACCAGCTCGGCAATATCCGGATTTTTCTTCTGGGGCATGATGCTGCTTCCAGTGCTGTAGGCATCGTCCAGTTCCACAAACCGGTACTCATTGGTATTCCAGATGATGATCTCCTCACTGAACCGGCTCAAATGCATGGAGATAGTCGCCAGGGCGCTGAGAAGCTCGATCACATAATCCCGGTCAGACACAGAGTCCATGCTGTTAAAGGTCGGTCCGTCAAAGCCCAGCAGCTCAGCGCTATAGGCCCGGTCCAGGGGATATGTGGTGCCGGCCAGGGCGCCGGAGCCCAGAGGACATTCATTCATCCGCCTGTAGATATCCCTAAGGCGTCCCCTGTCCCGCATAAACATCTCAAAGTAAGCTCCCACATGGTGGGCCAGGGTCACAGGCTGGGCCTTCTGCAGATGGGTGAATCCCGGTATATAGGTGTCCAGATTCTCCTCCATAATCTTTAAAAGAACCTCCAGAAGCTCCTTTAACAGCCGGTCGATCTCCAGGATCTCGTCCCGGCAGTACAGCTTCATATCCAGGGCCACCTGATCATTGCGGCTGCGCCCGGTATGAAGCCGCTTGCCTGCCTCGCCCACCCGTTCTGTCAGATGTGCCTCCACAAAGGAATGAATATCCTCATGTTCTTTTGTAAATACCAGCTTTCCCGACTCCAGATCCTCCAGGATCCCCTTGAGTCCATTGATGATAACCTGCCCATCCTCCTGTGACACAATCCCCTGCTTTGCCAGCATGGTCACATGGGCGATGCTGCCCTGGATATCCTGACGATAGAACTTCTGGTCAAAGGACAAGGACTCATTAAAATTGTGAACAAGCTGGTTCTCTTCCTTTGTAAAACGTCCTCCCCATAATTTCATAACTCTTTGTACTCCTCGTATATTATTCTAATTCGTAACCGTTCAGATACCCCCTGAACCATTACTCTGATCCGGACATATAGCCCGGATATTTTTCTTTACAATCGTTCAGACCGGCATCTCTCCTGCCTCCGGAAACACCGGTGACAAGAAGCTTCGGGCGCCACCGTGACTTATGTCCGGCCGTCTGCTCAGTTCGCCCCCCGACGTTTCCGCATCAAATATCCGCCGCCGCCAATCCCGGCCAGCACCATCACGCTGCCCAGGGTAATCAGGATACCGGTTTTCAGGCCCTGGGGCATGTAGGTCATATAGACCGTGTGGCGCCCCGGCTCCAGCCGGATCCCTATAAAAGCATCCATAACCTTCTGGGCCTCCTGCTCCTGTCCGTCCACCAGGATCCTCCAGCCCTGGTCATAGGGCACGGATGTCATCAGCAGACTGTAATCTTCGCAGGCCACCTTCCCCTCCAAGGACGTCTCTGTCCAGCGGGTCAAAGACCAGGGTTCCCCGGCAAAGTACTGGTAGACTGTATCCAGATTCTCCTCAGAGAACCGGTAGATATCCGCCCACATTTCCTCGGAGGTATCCTCCGCAGTCAGGGTCACCTCATAGCCCTCCTCACAGTAGCCAAGCTCCAGCAGATAGCCACGGTCAATGTTGTTGAAGGTCTGGGTTCCCCGTTTGGTGGTAGCCTTCACCTTCTCTATCTTCTTGTTGCTGACATAGGCAAAATATTCTCCGCTGGTCTCCGGGTAAAAGGACTGGCTCTTCCCCTCCACTCTGGTATCCAGCACTGCCTCCAGGACCGGTCCGGCCCCGGCGCTGGCCGCCAGACTGTTCTGTACATCCACGGGATTTCCTGCCTCCAGATCCCACTCATTGTCAAAATTCGTGGACACCACAAAGCCCACCGGCAGGGTATAGGTATTCTCATACAGCCAGCTTCCGTGCTCCTCCTTCACCAGGGAATGAAGCGCCGTCTCTGTCTGCTCCTCCGAATAGATGCCGTACTTTACCGCAAAAAGCATATCAATCAGGGGAGTCCCTCCGGTGATGCTGTAGGCATTGGTGGAGCTCTCACATCCCAGCTTCCTGAAGAGCTTTGTCAGATCAGCGTTGGCCGTGGACGAGAACAGGGACACAGAGGGAAAATGAAGCCATGCGCCGTCATTTTTCGTCTTCCTGGTCACCTTCTCCATGCGGAAAAAGGTTCCGCCGGGAAAGACCTGGGCTACCAGCCGCTCCACTGCCTGGTTGTCCCGCTTGTAAGCGGTCCGGCTGGTAGTGGTCACGCTGGTGACAGCCGTATTGACCGCCGCTTCCAGGGATACTACCGCCAGGGCGCAGAGAAGCGCCCGTCCATGGTAGCGGGGTCCCTTCCTGTATAAGCAGATCAGTCCCAGATACATGGCCAGGAACAGGATCGCCACATAGAAAATGATAAAATGTTTAAAATGGTCTTCTGTCACCAGCTTCTGGGCCATGAGCACGAATGCCACCGCGCCCCAGAAAGCTGTCAGCAGATGCCTGCGGGACGTCCCGGGCAGATACATGTAAGCCCGGTAGCTCACCAGCAGCACCAGAAAGATATAGATATAGGACTGGCGGCAGGGCAGACTGTTGGGATAATGGAACCCATGCCAGATAAAGTTCAGCACATTCATGGAAAAGCTGGCGAAGAAGAACAGAATCAGCAGCCCATATACTGCCTTCTCCCTGGCCGGTACCTTCCGGCACATCAGATACAAAAGGACAAACATCAGCACCGCCACGCCGCAGTATATGTTGGGCCAGTGGTCCAGGCCGATCTCCGTCTCCACATTGCCGATGTGGCGGGCGATCATATCGAAGATCGAAAAATACTGGGTAAAGGTCTTGGGAAAATTGATATCCCCGGACGCTGTCATCCTGAGCGCATAGACCTCCGGCACCAGGACCGCCGCCGAGAGTCCTCCGGCTAACAGGGAATAGCCTGCGAACTGAGCCGAGCGGGCGAGGAATTTCTTCCAGCTCATCCATTTCTCCAGAACCAGCAGCGCCACGAAATAAAACACCAAAAAGATGCAGGTCATGATGGAAATATAATAATTGGAAAGAATGGACAGTCCCAGAAAAATGCAGTAGACCATCCCCTTCCCCTCATCTACCAGCCGCTCCAGCCCATAGGCAATGACCGGAAACAGCAGGATGCAGTCCAGCCACATGATATTCCAGCTATAGGCCGCCATGTAACCTGACAACGCATAGAAGATCCCGAAAAACGCGATGCCAAAATCCTTGGTCTGACAGTGCCTGCGCAGATACCAGGCCATAGAAAGGCCGCACAGGCCAATCTTGATCACGATCATATAGGTCATGAATTCCAGGGTCAGGGAATCCGGACACAGCACCAGAATCCAGTTCACAGGACTGGCCAGATAGTAGGCGTAAAGAGCCGAAAAATTCACCCCCATCCCCACGTCCCAGCTGTACAGAAGGCTCTGGCCTGTCTTCAGCTTATGCTGGAATTCGGAGAAAAAGGGCGCGTACTGGTGGTACATATCTGTCCTCAGAAAGCTCTCCTCTCCAAAGGGAAAAATCCCCCGCTGGACGAAGATAATCACCATCACCACCACCGGGACAAAAAAGGCCGCGGCCAGCGCGTCCCAGGGACGCAAAAAACCCCACGGACGGCCCTGCCCTTCTCCTTTTCTCTTTCCGTGGAAGCTGGCCTTTTTCACCCTGTGGGCCTTCTTCCTGGCGCTTTGCTTTTGAGGCTGCCAGGGCTGGGAAGATGGCGCCTGGGGAACCGCATCCTGCATATTCAGGATCTGCCGGTCCGGAGCCTGACCGGACGGCATCTGCACATCCTGCCCCTGGGCCTTGTCCTGGTCTTTTGAGACTTCCCTGTCCCGATGTTTCGGATCCTCTGTGAACTTTACAGATTCATACAGCATTTCATCCCACTCCGGCACAAATACCGTCTCCGGCTCCTCAGGTCCTGGTCCGGCCTTATGGGACTCCTGCGCCGGTTCCCTGTCCTCTCCGGCTATATGTGATTTCTTCTCCTCAAGCTTCCGCTCAGGTTTCCTTCCTCTCATTGTCTGTTCTATGTTCTCCTTGCTTCTAATCTCATTCTCCTCTGTTCCCGGCATTGCACTGTTCCTCATCAGTAGGTGTTCCAGTTCTTCTGTGATACGGCTGATATCCGTCCGCTTCATAACCTGTGATCACCTCATTTTATCATGCAGCCGCGCAAAAAACATTCTGTCTTCCGGACGATTGCATTTATTATGACTTTTTAAATATAAACCACTTGCTGAGAACATAATTCATCACCAGGGAAATGGCCGAGATCACTACCTTACAGAAAAAATCATTCCGGATCCCTATGCCGTCTACCATGATGACCATAGCAATCAATGTCAGTACCCCCGTAAGGACCCTGCATGCCACAAAGGCGGTAAATTCCTTCCAGACCTTTCCCGGATTCAGGCTCATACTGCCGAACACAAACAGCTTGTTTGTGACAAAGGCGAAAAGCACCGCCACCGCCCAGGATCCGGCAGTAGCCATCCGGTAGTCAATTCCCGCAATGCGCATCATCCGGTAGCTGATCCAGTCTGCCAGTGTGGTCAGCACGCCAAATATCAGGTAAGAAACATTCTCCCTGTTAAAAAATTTATTCCAGATTCTCTGTATCGTACACACAATGGTTCCTCCCTGATCCACCAGCCTCCCGCAAGACCATCCCACTACGCCGTGTTCATTTGGGCCAAATCCCCACAAGGGGCGCCTACGGTGTCACACAAAGTGGAGCGCACAGCTACCGGAAAGCAATTTTCAGACCCGCTCTAAAATACATTCAGCTCTCCCGTACAGCCCAACGCAGTTTGGCCGACTTAGCCCTGGTGTTGCGGGCACACTCCTGGGCAGAAGGGCGGATCACATCCGTGGCGATCTGGCTGTAGAGCCCCGCCCTGTAATATTCCTTAAAGGACCTCTTCACCAGACGGTCCTCACCGGAATGGAATGTCAGGATCGCCACACGGCCACCGGGTGCCAGGGCGTCAGGGAGTTTCTCCAAAAGTGAATATAAGGCTTCGAACTCATGGTTGATATCAATGCGCAGTGCCTGAAATACCCTGGCGCAGGATTTCTTTACCGCGTCCTTCTGGTCTGCCTCCGGCAGAAACGCCAGGGCCTTCCAGATCAGATCCCTGACCTGGATGGTAGTATCCACCGGCTCTCCCCGCCGGATGGCCTTCACAAGCCCTGCCGCGATCCGGTCGGCGTAAGGCTCGTCCGCATTTTCCAGAAGCATCCCTTCCAGCTCCTCCTGGGAAATGCTCTTAAGCCGCTGGGCTGCTGTGATCCCCTTCTGGGGATTCATCCGCAGATCCAGAGGCCCTTCATATTTATAAGAAAAGCCCCGCTCCGGGTTATCGATCTGCATAGACGACACCCCCAGATCTGCCAGAATGAAATCAAAGGCTCCGGCCTCTGCTGCCACCTGGTCAATGTCCGCAAAATTCATCTGACGTATGGTCAGGATCTCCGGCCCAAATCCCAGTCCGGCCAGACGCGCCCCGGTCTTTGCCGATTCCAGGGGATCCACGTCCAGGGCATAGATATGCCCCCGGCCCTCCAGGCACTCCAGCATCCGCCGGCAGTGGCCGCCATACCCCAGGGTACAGTCAAGCCCTTTCTGGCCCGGCCGGATCTGTAAGAAATCCAGGATCTCATCCACGCAGATGGAAATGTGCATCCCCGCCGGAGTACTGCCTTTGCTGATGACCCGTTCAATGGTGGCGCCATACTTTTCCGGCTGGTGCTCCTTGTAGCGTTCCTGGTAGCTGCGGGGATGGGTGCCCTTATAGCGGACCCGGCGTTTGTGAGGCGTCAATGTTTTTCTGTTCCCGTCTTCCATGATCTTTAATTTCCACCGCAGGAACCGCCATGATGGCAGCCCTCTCCGTGACCATGCTCATGATCATGGTGATCACAGCGGGCATTGGGATCAAAGTCCAGCTTCCCGGCCAGCAGTGCGTTCACTGCCTGGTCCGCGTCCCCGGACACACCGCCATACAGACGGATCCCTGCCTCAGCCAGGGCCGCCTGGGCGCCGGCGCCGATTCCGCCGCAAATCAGGGTATCTACCCCCAGCGCCCCCAGAAATCCGGCCAGGGCACCATGTCCGCTGCCCTGAGTGTCTTCCACCTGGGCATCTGTCACCCTGCCCTCCTCCACGGTATAGATCTTAAACTCTTCTGTATGTCCAAAATGCTGGAAAATCTCCCCCTGCTCGTAAGTCACTGCTATCTTCATTATGTTCTTCCTCCTATTCTGGCAGATCCGGATCCAGTCACCAGACAATCATCCCCCGGATTATGCCATATTGTTTCTATATTACCACACACAAGGACAAACCGCCAGCCCCTTATTCAAGTCATTTATTACTATTCATGGGGCGCAGCAACAGTTTCAGACGGGCAATCCTCCTGTTCCCGGCGTTTTGGGGAGCAGAAAGATTGCCCGTCTGAACTGTTACATATTTCTTATTTTCTCTCCGCCAGGATCTTATCGATACTGACGATCTTTACACACAAAGCAAACAGTTCCATAGCTACCACCAGGTCTCCCAGGGGCGGATAGGACGGCGCGATCCGGATATTGCTGTCATGGGGATCCCTGCCGTACGGGTAGGTGGCACCGGCACCGGTCATAATAAGACCTGCCTTCTTGCACCTGGCTACAATGCTCTTTGCACAACCGTCCAGGGAGTCAAAGGAGATAAAGTAGCCGCCCTTGGGGCTGGTCCAGGATGCGATCTCCAGCCCGCCCAGCTCCCGCTCCAGAATACTGGTAACGGCCTCAAACTTGGGGCGCATAACATCTGCATGGAGCCTCATATGCTCGCACATACCATGAATATCCCCGAAGAAACGTACATGGCGGAGCTGGTTCACCTTATCGTGGCCAATGGTCTGGAATTTCAGCTGCTTCTCAATATCCTCCAGATTGTTGTGGGATGTGGCAATAGCCGCAATGCCGGAACCCGGGAAACTGATCTTGGAGGTGGAAGAGAACTTATAAACCAGGTCCGGTGCCCCCGCCCTCTTACATTCCGCCAGAATCTCGATCAGATGATCCTGGTCATGATCATACAGATGATGGACGCCATAGGCATTGTCCCAGTAGATACGGAAATCCGGGGCAGCCGGTTTCAGCCGTGCGAAACGTCTTACCGTAGCATCCGAATAGCTGGTGCCCGTGGGATTGGAATATTTGGGCACACACCAGATTCCCTTGATCGTATCATCGGAAGCCACCAGCTGCTCTACCATATCCATATCCGGCCCGTTCTCGTCCATAGGCACATTGATCATTTCGATACCGAAATATTCCGTAATGGCAAAATGGCGGTCATAACCAGGTACCGGACAGAGGAATTTCACCTTGTCCAGCTTGCACCAGGGGGTGCACCCCATAACACCGTGGGTCATGGACCGGGCAATGGTGTCAAACATTACATTCAGACTGGAGTTTCCGTAAATGATGATATTTTCCGGATTAACCTCCATCATATCCCCGATCAGCTCCTTGGCCTCCTTGATACCGGTCAGTACACCGTAGTTACGACAGTCTGTGCCATCCTCGCAGGTAAGATCATCCTCGCTGCTCAGCACATCCATCATACCCATGGACAGATCCAGCTGCTCCGCGCTGGGCTTGCCCCGGGACATATCCAGTCTCAGGTCCTTCACCTGAAACTCCCTGTAGTGGGATGACAGTTTCTTTCTCAATGCCTGTAATTCCTCTGTGCTCATTTCTGTATATGGCTGCATGTAGTTTCCTCCTTCTTGTCCATGCTTTCCGGACATCATGGTATGCCCTGGGGCATTCCTTATTGTATGGGGTTAGGGGTAGCATAAAATGGGGGTGTAGCTGTTTTTTACATTCTACACGAAAAAGTGCTATCTGGCAATCCGGTTTTTGGATTTCCACTGCATCACCAGCCATCACGTTACTATTCATGGCCGGGTTGTTTCCTCTGGCCGGCAGATACCAGCTCTGGAAAAAGTTTTCCCCGGATTGCATTTGCAGGATGTTTAGAAACTCTTAGCTTGCGGGAATCTGCGTTAGGGCCAAAAATACAGCTGTCTGAGCGCAGCGAGTTCTGTATTTTTGGTCCTGCTTTTAGCAGATTTCTGCAAGCTTAGAGTTTCTACATCCGAAACCCGCAATCCGGGGAAAACTTTTTCCAGAGCGTACCTCCCGGAACATCCATCCCATGAACAGTAACGCCATCACAATTACTGTTCACAGCCAGTACAGCAATCAGGCAGACCTATCTGAGAAGCAGCTCCCGGACAAGCTTATTCACCACCGCCGGATCAGCTTTACCTTTCATGGCACGCATGGTCTGACCCACGATAAAGCCCATGGCTTTCTCCTTGCCTGCCTTGTAATCAGCCACGGACTGGGGATTTGCCGCCAGAATTTCTCCAATGGCGGTTTTTAAGGCGCCTTCATCATTTACCACTTTCAGGCCCTTTTCTTCCACGTAGACCTCCGGGTCGGTGTCATTAGCAAAGATTTCCTCAAATACGGTGCGGGCCACAGTACGGTTGATGACATTCTGCTCCACCAGACGGATCAGCTTTGCCAGATTGGCCGGACTGAAGGAAATGTCTCCGGCATCCTGTTCACGTTCCTTTAAAAGGCGCATGGCATCGGTCATGAGCCAGTTGGAGACCTCCTTGGGTTTCCCGCAGAGGGCCGCAGTCTCCTCAAACACGTCTGCCAGGTGCTTGGAGCTGGTGAGGATCTCGGCATCATACTGGGGCAGAGAAAATTCTGACTGATAGCGGGCCAGCTTCTCGGTGCGCATCTCCGGCTGCTGTGCTTTCACCTGGTCAATCCACTCATCACTGATCCAGACCGGCACCAGATCCGGATCCGGGAAATAGCGGTAATCCTGGGCGTCCTCCTTGGAGCGCATGGCATGGGAGGATTCCTTGTTGTCGTCCCAGCGTCTAGTCTCCTGGATAACCTTCTTCCCATCCTCCAGAAGCTCGATCTGCCGCTCCCGTTCCCCCTCGATAGCGCGGGCAATGGCCTTGAAAGAGTTTAAATTCTTCATTTCCGTCCTGGTACCCAACTCCGGGGCACCCTGCTCCCGCACGGACAAGTTCACATCGGCGCGCATGGAGCCTTCCTGGAGCTTGCAGTCGGAAGCGCCCAGGTACTGGATAATCAGGCGCAGCTTTTCCAGATAGGCGATAACCTCATCGGCGCTGCGCATATCCGGTTCGGACACGATCTCGATCAGGGGGACTCCACTGCGGTTGTAATCCACCAGGGAGCAGTCCTCCCACTCGTCATGTACCAGCTTGCCTGCGTCCTCTTCCATATGAATCTCGTGGATCCTGATCTTCTTCTTTCCTGCTGCCGTCTCGATCTCCACCCAGCCGTCATGGCAGATAGGCAGATACAGCTGGGAGATCTGGTAGTTCTGGGGATTATCCGGATAGAAATAATTCTTCCGGTCAAATTTGCAATACTGGTTGATACCGCAGTTGGTAGCCAGACCTACGGCCAGGGCATATTCCACCACCTGCTTATTGAGAACCGGCAGCGAGCCGGGCATACCGGTGCACACCGGGCAGGTATGGGTGTTGGGCGCTCCTCCGAACCCGGTGGAGCATCCGCAGAAGATCTTGGTTCTGGTAGCCAGCTCTACATGAACCTCCAGACCTATGACTGTTTCGTACTGTTTGCCCATTTATCCCACCTCCGTTTCTGAGGCAGCAGATGCTGCCAATACCGCATTTCCGTCTGACGGGCCGGCGAGACCGGCGGCCTGACGGGCATCACCGGCTCCCGGACTGGCGAGGCCGGCGGCCTGACGGGCACCACCGGCTCCCGGGCTGGTGATTCCGGCGGCCTGCCCTGACTTCCTGCTTTCCTGGTCTCCTGTTTTTTTCGCCAGTTCCGGCGTCTGGTAACAGCGGCTGCACTCGAATGCATAGCCCGCACGGATAATATTTTTTTCCTTAAAGCAGTCTCCGATCAGCTGAAGGCCGATGGGCAGTCCCCTGGAATCCATGCCGCAGGGAACGGTCATGCCCGGAAGTCCGGCCAGATTCACGGAAACAGTATAGATGTCGCCCAGATACATTTTCAGCGGGTCACTCAAGGACTCTCCCAGCCTGGGAGCCGTAGTGGGAGCCGCCGGTCCCAGAATCACGTCATAGTGTTCAAATGCCTTGTCAAATGCCTGCTTAATCAAGGCCTTGGTCCGCAGGGCCTTCAGATAATATGCGTCATAATAGCCGCTGCTGAGTACAAAGGAGCCCAGCATGATCCGGCGCTTCACCTCCGGGCCAAAGCCTTCGGAACGGCTCTTCTTGTACATATTGTGGAGTCCCTGGTACTCCGCTGTGCGGTAACCGTATTTCACACCGTCAAAACGGGAAAGGTTGGAGCTGGCCTCCGCGGAGGCGATCACATAGTAGGCTGGAATGGCGTATTCTACCAGGCTTAAGTCGAATTCCTCCACCACTGCCCCCTTATCCGCAAGCACTTTGGCCGCTCCCAGGACAGCTTCCTTCACCTCCGGGTCCAGGCCCTCCCCGAAATAATCTCTGGGGATACCGATCCGCATTCCCTTTACGTCATCCACCAGGGCAGCCGTGAAATCACAGTCCCCGCGGTCCATGGAGGTGCTGTCTTTCTTATCATAGGAAGAAACTGCTTCCAGAATGGTGGCACAGTCAGTGACATCTTTGGCAATGGGCCCGATCTGGTCCAGGGAAGAACCATAGGCGATAAGACCATACCGGGAAACGGTTCCGTAAGTGGGCTTGATCCCAGTGACGCCGCAGAAGGAACTGGGCTGGCGGATGGAGCCGCCGGTATCCGACCCCAGGGCGTAGAAGCACTCGTTAGCTGCCACTGCCGCGCAGGAACCGCCGGAAGATCCACCGGGAACATGATCCGGGTTCCAGGGATTCCTGGTTGCCCCAAAGGCTGAAGTCTCGGTGGTGCTTCCCATGGCGAACTCGTCCATATTGGTCTTGCCCAGGATCACGGCCCCGGCCTTCTCCAGATTCAGCACAGCCTCCGCCGTGTAGGCAGGCTTATAATTCCCAAGTATCCGGGAGCTGCAGGTGGTCACTATCCCTTCTGTGCAGAGATTGTCCTTGACAGCCACCGGCACGCCGGCCAGGGGGCCTTTCATGGTTCCTGCTTCTATTTCCTTCTGGACACAGGCCGCACGTTCCAGGGCCTTGTCTTCCTCTATGGTCACATAACAGTTCAGCACTGGCTCCAGGGTCTTCATCTGGTCGAGGACTGCTTTCGTCGCCTCCACGGATGTGATATCCCCGGACTGTATCTTTTTCCCCAGCGCAACGGCTGTCAGATCCAGGATGCTCATTATGTTTTCTCCTTTCTATGGGGTGGTTTCACGGTTCAGAAATGCCTGCCGTACCCTGCCGGCGGTCGTATCCGAACTATTTATTACCTTACTCTACGGTCCTGGGCACTTTGAAGGCGCCATCCTTTTGTGCGGGTGCATTTTTCAAAGTCTTTTCCCGCTCATCCCTATTGGTGACAATGTCCTCACGAAAGACGTTGTTGACGGGAAATACATGGGACATGGGCTCTACATCGCTGGTGTCCAGCTCATTCAGTTTATCAATATAATCCAGCATCCTGCCCATATCCTGTCTGGCAGCTTCCTTCTCTTCCGGAGAAAGCTCCAGCTTGGCAAGGATACCTACGTATTCGATGGTCTCGTCGGTAATGATATTTGCCATGGTTACTTCCTTTCTTTTATTAACGTTCCATCCGTCCGGATGTCCCTTGAACCGTTACGGCTCCAGCCTGGTCACATCCCGTGGGAACAATGTGGTCTCGCGGACATTCTGCTCATCTAAGAGCCGCATGGTCAGACGCTCCAGGCCGATGCCGAGACCGCCGTGGGGCGGCATGCCGTACTTGAAGATCATCAGGTAATCTTTGATATCCTCCGGATCCATGTTCCGTTTTGCCATCTTATCCAGGATCATCTGGTAATCGTGGATTCGCTGGCCTCCGGTGGTGATTTCCAGTCCTTTGTAAAGGAGGTCAAAGCTTAAGGTGAACCGTTCATCCTCCGGGTCGTCCATGGCATAGAAGGGACGTTTCTTTGACGGATAGTGGGTGACGAACACAAAGTCGCTGTCGTATTCCTCCTTAAAGTACCGGCCGATCAGAACCTCCTCCTCAGGCTCCAGGTCAAAAGGATTGCGGATCTTCCGGTTGTATTTCTCCGCGGCCAGCTCCTTGGCCTTGTCAAAGCGGACCTGGGGGATCTGCGCAAGCACAGGCAGGGTCACATCCAGAAGCTCCAGCTCCTTTTTGTAATCCCGGTTAAGAAGCTCTATCATGTACTGCAAAAATCCCGTCTCCATAGCCATGACATCCTCAAAGCTGTCGATATATCCCATCTCGAAATCCAGGCTCACATATTCATTCAGATGGCGGGTAGTGTTATGCTTCTCTGCCCGGAACACAGGCGCCGCCTCGAAGACCCGGTCATACACCCCTACCATGGTCTGCTTGTAGAACTGGGGACTCTGGCCCAGCTCTGCCTTCTTGTTAAAATAGTTGAGTCTGAAGACATTGGCCCCTCCCTCCGCGCCGCGGGACACGATCTTGGGGGTACGCACCTCCGTAAAGCCCTGGGTGAAAAGGAACTCCCGGAAAGCCCGGACAATCCCTTCCTGGATCTTGAACTTGGCCCGCTCCCGCAGGTTCCGCAGAGATACCGGCCGCAGGGACAGCTTTGTCTCCAGAGATGTGTTCATCTTCCATTTGTTAATAGCGATGGGCATTGTCTCCGCCGGTTCTGACAGGACATGAATGGTCTCAAGACGGATCTCAAAGCCATGGGGAGCACGTTCCTCCCTGGTCACCACACCGGTCACCTCCACGGCTGATTCTTCTTTCAAGGCCTTTAAGTCAAACTGTGTTTTCCCTTCCTCAAAGACACACTGCACCAGGCCTTCGGCCTTCCGAAGGATCACAAATGCCACATCACCCATGTCCCGCACGTTGTGGACGGCTCCATTTACTTTCACTTTCTTCCCGTCATAATCCCCTTCCAGTATCTGCTGGATGCCCAGGGTTTCCTTCATCCTTACACCTGTCAAAAATTCCATGCTGATCTCTCCTTACCTGAAATGATAGTGGACTTCCGGATGCCGGAGGCACACCGTCGGCTGCGTTTTGGCAAGTGCACTTTCCGGGCATTTGCCTGATGATCTTTTAGCAGTCCGGCGATTTGCGGAAGCCAGTGCCGTGCAGCCATCCCAGAAACCGGAAAACACGCTCCAGACCGTGTCTGGTGTGCCGGACAACAAAAAGTCCCGCTCCCGGAATGCTGTCACATATTCCGGGACGGGACATAACTAATCATCTTCTATCATGTTCCGCGGTACCACCCGCATTGGGAATGCTTTTCTGTAAAAGACACTCCCCACTCTTGACACGTAACGTGTGCCCTACGGATATCCCTACTGGGGTATAACTCACCGGTTCGAAATACCAGCTCCGGAGTGTTCCCTGTGTGCCGAGTCCAACCTGAGGCCGCTCTCAGTCGGTGACGCCCTCTTCCTGTCGAAGTCCTGCTGGCCAGAGTCTCCTTCATAGCCGTTGCTTTTTTAATGATGGTTAATATTAGCACAAACTTTTTCTAATTACAAGGGTTTCACTTTAAAACTTTACAAAATTAAGTTGCAGGCTTATGTTACTGTCTCTTTCTTACGATAAATCTTAATGACGAATGCTTTTCTGCCGTAAATGATCCGTGTAATGGGGATTTTATCCTCCATCAGTTGTTTGGCTATCCGCATACACCAATGAACTGTTACACGGTAACAGTTCAGATACCCCTTGAACTGTTACGGCATCTGCCCATGAAAATCGCTACGCGATGGGGCAGATGCCCTCCGGCCACTACATTTTCGTACAATCAACGCAGCGAGTGCGCAGACCTATCTGAACTGTTACGTCACACGCACCATTTGCCGGGAATCTACCGGGATAACATCTTGAATCATTTGAAAAAGTGTTATATAATTACAAAGATTCCTGCATATTCCAGAAACAGAGTGATACAATCGTTGGGAAAATGTTCAAAAAACAAGAAAGGAGAGCCTGCCGGACATAGCATCACAAAAAGGGGAATGGGACGATGGCACTGCAGGAGTGCTTATCCGTATTCCTGGCGGCAGAAGACCACATGAGTACTCAATTTACGTGGAAAGAAGAGTTTAATATCGGAGTAGACAACATTGACAAAGAGCATCAGCAACTTTTTGAGGGGATCAACAGTCTTTTTCTTCTGACACAGAAAAAAAGCGGCTGGATTGGCGGAAAGAACAGCCGGAAGGCCTGCCGGAAGGGGATTGAGTTATTCAAGCAGCATGCACTGAAACATTTTGCAGATGAAGAGCTCTATATGGCCTCCATTGATTACGGTGGGCTGGAGCAGCACAGCCGTATCCATAAGGGATTTCGGGAGAAGACCCTTCCGGCCCTGGAACGGGAGCTGGAGCAGGCAGATTATTCGCCGGAAGCTATTGACCATTTCCTGGGAGTCTGTGCCGGATGGCTGATCGGACATACCACCATGGAGGACCAGGCCATTACCGGCAGGCAGAGCAGTATGTGGGTGGATCTTCTGGAGGACGGAGAGCTTAACTCTGTGAAGCGGGCCATCACCCAGGTTATGTACCAGATCTTTCTGGTGAAACCGGAGATGATCAGCGACGCTTACAATGGAGAGAAGTTCGGAACCGGGATCTATTATCGTCTGGTCTATGAAACAGTGGAGAACGGGAAGACCCAGGAGATGCTGCTGGCCTTTGAGGAAAAGCTTCTGCTCCGGACCATCGGTGAGGTGATGGGGAACAAGTCCGGCAAGCTGAGCACGGCACTGCTTCATAATGCCAGATATACCATGCAGCGGTTTGCGGGGCGGGTTATTAAAGTCTTCCTGAAAGGGGATAACCCCACGCTAAAAGAGGAGAACCTTCTTTCCTACGATCAGTTCCAGAAGGTATTTCAGGAGCGCAAGCGTGTGGCAAGTCTGCTGTTTGATACTGGGGAGGGATATTTTGCCTGCTGTATTCTGACACCGGACCAGATCAGCGAGTCCCCGGGGATCCCCATCAGCCCGGAGAATGCCCTGGATGAAGTGGCCCATTATCTCAAGGAGCGGCAGGAGCTGGAGGCCCAGCCTCCGAAGAAGAAAGTTCTGGTGGTAGATGATTCTGCCACCATGCGGCAGGGGCTTAAGAATCTGCTGGGCTGGGATTATGAGGTTTCCACGGTTGACAACGGTCTGGCTGCAATCCGCACCGTCACCCTCAACCGGCCGGACCTGATCCTGCTGGATTATGATATGCCTATCTGCAACGGGAAGCAAACCCTGGAACTGCTTCGTTCGGAAACTCATTCGGAGGATATTCCGGTTATTTTTCTGACTGCCAGGGACGATGCGGACAGTGTCAAAGGGGTGTTGTCCTTAAAGCCGTCGGGATATCTGTTAAAGACCCTGGGCCATGCGGAAATCAAGGCCAGGGTGGATGGATTTTTTGAAAAGAATCCGTAGAAAATTTAAATTTGGAGTTGCGGTTCATGGGGCGGGGAAAGCTGACTATCGGTCTTTTCCCTCTCCTTCCTATGATGGATGCGAAATTCATCCATATGGAGCACGCCGCTTCGGAACTGCTTTTTCCATGGGCTTTAAATGTATCTACGTAATCACCCATGGCATGTGTTCAGCAGCTCGCAGAACTGACACCATGGAGTGAAAAACTTCAATCTATCAAAAATCGCATGTGAATTATAGTGAATTACTCCAACTCGCAAAGGGCTGGGGTAATTTTGTATCCTACCGCAGTATTGTTTCATTATATATTCTATCTGTTCTACAAGTTTTGGCAGATAGTCCGTCACAAGATATTTTTCAAGATACGGGAACACATCCTGAAGGAACAGCAGATGCTAATCTTGTGTGTGTTAAAATGTTTTCTGTAATGCTGATAAGTGAAGCAATCACATTCTGCGGTCTTTTAGCAGCCGCTTAAAGCCATCAGGCAGACACTTCCAAAAGGATGGGAATATTCCGGGCTGAGGAAGCCTACAGGCAGGTTTTGAAACAGAAATCAATATGCAGATTATTGAAAAGATTGGGTAAATGCAGAATCAAAACAGAAAACAGAACACCGGACTGAAAGCGGTAAGCTGCTGATGCGAAAGCACTGGTGGCTTATTTTGGGCGCGAGAAATCAGGAAAGTGGATACCATTCCTGCATGGACAGATACTTAACGAATGCCACGGCAAACCAGGGATTTATTTCTGGTTGTACTTAAGGGAGGTAGTGCCATTGGACTGGATGGAGAAGTGACAATGCAGCAGACAATCATTGACAAATTATGAAAAGGAGATTTTGACTATGGCAAAGAACAGAAGCATTAAAGTTATCAGCCAAAGCGGCAGCAGCTATAAAGCAACACCGACATTAACACTGAAAGGTCAGTGGCTTAAGGTACTTGGTGTTGAAGGCCTAAGAGTGG
>Ga0137308_100943_pt1 | contig 35757 bp, 27 predicted proteins | sample Inofrocosms_June_FD_97181 | JGI IMG/M metagenome (GOLD analysis project Ga0137308, IMG submission 97181) | Mouse cecal microbial communities from Vienna, Austria - N-Acetylneuraminic and N-Acetylglucosamine D2O microcosms_June | ecosystem: Host-associated > Mammals > Digestive system > Large...
CATTTGATAATTAATTTTTCCCTGCATCCATACAATACCTTTAAACCTACGGCCAACTGCCGGTTCTCCCAGCAAATCTTCCTGATTAATGCATACATCAAATACAAGGTGGTTGCTGTTCAATGTCAGGACATACATTTTTTCCTTCGTACTCCTATTTTCTAATGTATAGAAATCTAAAATTTCCCCCATAATGCTATACTGGTCGCTCTCAATCCCATGGGGCATAAAAAAGGTATCGACAATCGTAAGGATATCTTCTGTCATAATCCTGCGTGAAATCATGGAATATGTATCAATATCCTCCAAAGTAAGGCTTTCCATTGCCTCCTCGTCGCCATCCCTGGCAGCAGCCATCAGATGGTTGCGGTTATTAGTATATTTCTCACCGCTCTTGATTTGGTTTTCGTTTTTATATACTGGAAGGATAACCTTCCCATTTGTAGAAAGCGCAGAAACTGTCGTATTGGCTGGCATCCTTTTTGCATTTTTGGTCCGGCACTCCTGTAAGTATTCCACAGCATTCTGTAAGTAGAAAATAAGAGTAACGCCTATCCTCATTTCATCACAAATGCCCGCATATGCTTCCCTGTCAGAACGTTTTTCAATTTCTACCCGTTCTTCCGTAGTCACCCCGCTCCCAACAAAATATGGGAAATAGTACTCTACATGGAATTCATCGTCCCCTACATAAAAACCCCTGACAGAAATTCCAATAAATTCTCCAAACTCCCTGCTCAATTCAGCAAATACATTTCCATAACTGTCTTCTGTTATAACTTTCTTATCTGGATGCTGTATGATATCTTTGATTAACAAATCAATCTCATTTTTATTCTTTAATTTTCCAAATCCAATACTGCGTAAATAATTATGCAACCTTCTTCTTCCCTTCTCTAAAAATACATCCTTTAATTATTATATTATATAAAACTTGAATATGCAATTTATTTCCAATTTGAATTTCCCCGTTTTACAATTCATATTGATTTTTCAATGAAGGATAGCTGTAATTTTCGGAGCTTTCTCCCGGTTTAAGTTTTCGGTTATCACATTAGAACTATCCATTTCATTTGTATATAAAATGACAGGAGCATGTGCGTTTTCTGTCTGGGAAATCACAACGGCATTTCTCCCATTTTCTGTCCTCACATAAGTCCCTGCCGGATAAATCCCTATTTTTTTCTCCAGTATCTGTTCCATGCGCCCTTCGTATTTTTCCTTATTTGAAATAAGGTCAAAGGCTTGGAATATCGTCTTTTTTTTGCACTCCACTCCTGAAATTGCACAGTCAAAAGCATCGCAAATCTGTATCATGCGGCACTCTTTCTGTTTCGTCCTTTGTTTCAGGGGATAGCCGCTGCCATCCATCTTTTCATGATGGGAAAGCACCATAAGCTTTGAAATTTCTGGTACCCATTCCTCCTGCTCCAGAGCGGCATACCCCAAAATAGTATGTTTCTTTAATTCACATTCCTCAGAAAATGTCAGTTCGTTATAACTGCAGTTTTGGTAATCCACATTAATATACCGATAACCAAGGTCATGGAGCAGGCAGCCGAGGACTGCATGTTCCATCCTCTTTCTGGTAAACCCATACTCCTTACCCAGCATCATAACCAGAATTGCTATGAAAATTGTATGTTCATACATATCGGAAGAACGGTTCCTAACATCTAATGCCCGCTTTTCCTTTGTTTCTTCGAATTTCGTCACCAGTTCTTTCCCGAGGCTTTCTAATTTCCTTAAGCTGTTTTTTTCTCTGTAAATATGATGAGATAATATCTCTTTTAAATCATTCTCAAATTTCAGGAAAATATTCTGTTTAAAATAAAAGTTTACATTTTCATATCTTTCAAATGGATCCTCAATGAAAATTTTTTGGATATTAAGCGCAGTTAGAGATTCCTTATAGCTTACTTTCAAAACTGTCCCAATTTCCAGTATAATACTTCCATTTTCCAGACAGACTGGCTTCGCCAAAATTTCATTTCCCTTTAATTCAGATACTAGATATTCTCTCATTTATTGTACCTCTGATACTTCCTGTCCCATTGGGACAATGCCCCGGATTGAAGAATAGTTTTTAATCTTCTGCCAGCTTGTTTGACTTCTTAACACCCATTGCAATGTCTAATGCTTCTTTTTCCTCATCCGCAAGTACAATAATGGAATTACCACTTAAAATCTCTTTGATATAAGTATAACATCCCTCTCTGCTATGCATTGCATTAATAATGAATCCGTCGTTTTTCTGGTCCAGCAATGCCAGAGAGAAACTTAATTTTCCACCCATTTCGTGAAAAGCATCATATTTTACCATTCCAACTTTTTGAAACGAATCTTTTAAACTTTCGGAAATCTTTTGGATATTCTCCCTGTTTTCCGTTTCATATATAAGGAGCTCGTCCACCTGCTGAATCCGCTTAATTAAGGTATCTTCCAGTGATTCTGCATTTTTTCCCATCATAAATGCTTCATATTTCTTTTTTATCTTACCCGTTTTCACTACATTTACAATAAGCAAAATAAACAGTATCAGCATGATTACAGCCATAACAGTAAACGTCAGTAAAAAATCATCTACTGTAAAATATAATCCTATAAGGTCCGACTTCATGATTTCCTCCATTCTTTTTTTGCAGTGGGACATATGTTTTATTCTAAAGGTCAATGGATTGACTGAAATAAATCCATGATTCTCTCTAATTCGTCGTTGGAATAATATTCTATCTCAATTTTCCCTTTATCTTTCCCTTTGTAATGGATGGCTACTTTCGTGCCAATAATTGATTTCAATTTTTGTTCCATATCCTCATAAAATAACGACATATTGTTTTCTTCCTGCTGTTTTGGCTGCTCTTGTTTCTGATTCTGAATTTTTTTAACTAATTTTTCTGTTTCCCTTACACTAAGTTTTGCATCAAATATCTGCTGTGCAAGGCTATACTGCTTTTCATGTTCCTCAATGGAAAGCAGTGCCCTGGCATGTCCCGTTGAAATCATATCATCAACCACCATTTGCTGCACCCGTTCATCCAGTTTCAGAAGACGGATGGAATTAGTAACTGATGTCCGGGATTTAGATACCCGTTCCGCTACTTCATCCTGTTTTAAATGGAACTCTGTCAGCAATCTTTTAAATGCAAGTGCTTCTTCTATTGGGTTTAAATCTTCCCTCTGGATATTTTCAATCAGGGAAATTTCTACTGCTTCCCGGTCAGATAATTTTTTAATAATGACAGGAATCTCTTTCATCCCCGCCATTTTGGCAGCTCTCCATCTTCTCTCACCGGCAATAATTTCAAAATAATCCTTTTTATCCTGTACCAACAATGGCTGCAGGATTCCATGCTGTTTTATGGATTCGGACAATTCCAACAAAGAATCTTCATCAAAATTTTTTCTCGGCTGTTCCCTGTTTGGCTCTACTTTTGTGATTTTTACAAAGATTACTTCTTTATCCAGTTCAGGCTTCCTTGCTTCTACTTTTTCTATGACTCCTACCTTATTAGAAATAAGGCTGTCAAGCCCTTTCCCTAATCCACCCTTTTTCGCTGCTGCCATAATTAATTATCCTCTCTTTCTATCACTTCTTTCGCCAACAGACGATAGCTTTCTGCACCGGTAGATTTTGTGTCATATAAGTTAATTGGCAGCCCATGGCTGGGGGCTTCCGCCAGACGAATATTCCTTGGTATAATTGTTTTATAAATATTCGTATTTAAATTGCTCTTTACATCTTCCACAACCTGCAAAGACAAGTTTGTCCTTGCATCATACATTGTAAATACCACCCCTTCCATTTGAAGGCTTGGGTTCAGCCTTGTTTTCACCAAGTTTATGGTATGGATAAGCTGGCTCAGCCCTTCCAATGCATAATATTCACATTGGATTGGAACTAACACGGTATCGGCAGTTGTCATTGCATTGATAGTCAGCATATTTAATGAAGGCGGGCAATCAATTAAAATAAATTCGAAATCCTCTTTTATGTAATCTACTTCATTTTTCAATATGTATTCCCTATCATCAATGCCAAGCAATTCAATTTCCGCTCCCGCAAGGTTCACATTTGACGGTATCACAAAAAGATTTTCAATGTCTGTCTGAATCATGCTTTCCCGGATGGTACACTCCCCAAGCATAAGTTCATACACTGTATGTTCTAATTCAGCTTTTTCTAATCCAAGTCCACTGGTCGTATTTCCTTGGGGATCCATGTCAATGGTTAATACCTTTTTTCCTTGTTCCACAAGGCAGGCAGATAAGTTTATTGACGTTGTCGTCTTACCTACCCCTCCTTTTTGGTTGGCTATTGCGATAATTCTTCCCATGTTTTCTCCTTCCTCTCATGCTACTACCATTATAACACCTTTCTCTGGCTATTACTATAGTTAATTGTATCTAAAAATGTTTCACGTGAAACATTCTCGTTTGTGCATATAAGATTTATAGTGAAATACTGATTTTATGCTGGATTTGGAAGATGTTGGGCTACATTGAGGAAGTTCAGCATATAATCTGGTGTAAAATAAGACGGAAAATTGTAGGAATAGATTTTTAAACACGCTCTAGTGTTAGTGTATCATTCACTTTCAGCCAAATAACACAGAATGAGTTTTCAGACTGTAAGGCGGCCGAATAAGGCGGTACGGTAGCATCGTCAATTGAAGCCAACGCACCAGATAAATATTCAGACAAGTTAATTTAAAAAATATAAATGATACACTAGAGCGTGTTTGAAAATTGCTTTCTGCAAGATTCCGTCCCAGTTTGCATCAGATTTTATGCTGGATTTGGGAGGTGTAGTGGGCTACATTGACGAAATTCAGCATATAATCCGGTGTAAAGTGGGGCGGAAAATTGTGGGAATGAATTTTCAAACACGCTCTAGTATTTATGCTTTTGTAAAAAGACAAAATCAGTGGGTTAAGCTATCGCTCACTCAATCTTATGATATGGTATAAGTATACATTTGATTATTCAAATTATGGAGTCAAATACCCCGCAGCAAGCTACGGGGCATGACCTGGCTTGTTCTTTCCGCCCCAAGGGGCGGGGTATTCAACCCTCGCGGCATTTGTCAAATATCCGCGCAAGCGCGGCTGCTTGGTTCATTGCTCGCGGGAATAAATATTATGAGGTATGCATAAAATTCAAATCACATAATATGCTTTACGTCCTCCCCTATGATACCCTAATCTGTATAGAATTAATATCTATAAATTATTACCATTACATTTTATTTAACCCGTGAAACATAAAATAAGGAGAGAATGTTTCACGTGAAACATTCTCTCCTGCTTTCCATACTATTTTATTACGCTACCCTGTCCCCCTATATCCTGCAAAAAAATAATATATACAACTCAACTGTAGCGTTCCATTGCCATTTTTAAAAAATATTAATCAGCTTATTCCGAATTGAGAATACCGCTGCCTGCGTCCTATCTGTTACATCTATTTTCTTAAAAATACTGGAAATATGATTTTTTACTGTACGCTCACTTATGTCTAACTTTTTACCAATTTCCTTATTATATAATCCTACTGATAATAATTTTAATACTTCTAATTCCCTTCTTGTTAATAAATTTATTTTTTCCTTTTCAATATCCCTTTCAAGCATTCTTGAGTTTAACAAAGGAATCATACTTGGCTGTATATACGTTTCTCCTCTCACAACATGGGAGATAGCCTTCTTTAATTCTGATGAATCAGATTCCTTAAGTAAATATCCATCTATACCAATTTCCACTGCTTTGAGCAAAAACTCAATTTCATTGTGGACTGTCAAAATTATTACTTTTACGTTTATATTTTCCTCTTTTAATTTTTCTAAAACCTCCAATCCATTCATTTTTGGCATATTAATATCCAACAACAACACCTGCGGAAGAACTTTTTCCAAAAGCATCAAACATTCAACGCCATCACAGGCTTCGCCAATAACTTCCACATCACCATTCAGTTCCAGTAATTGTTTCAAACCTTCCCTAACCATAGAATGATCATCTACAATCACGACTTTCGCTGACATCACTCATCCTCCTTATCAAACGGTATTTTTACAGCAATCCTTGTTCCCTTTCCCGGCTCAGAATCAATATCTAATCTCCCAGAGAAAAGACATATGCGTTCCTGCATCATAGGTATTCCTAACCCTGAACCGTCCTTTCTTTTTAAATTTTGAATATCATTTATAATGAACCCAATGCCATCATCTTCAATATAAATTCCAATCCCATTGTCTTCGTATTTTACCTGTACTACAACGTGTTTTGCATTTGCATGTTTTAAAATATTATTACACGCCTCCCGTACAACCCGTAAAATATTTAAAGAGATAATTGGCGGAAGTTCTATGGGTTCACCTAATGTTTCATATGAAACATTCAAAATTTCGCTTTTACGGAGTTTTCCAACCTCCTTTTCCAACACATATCCCAAATGGATATCATCCAATGCCATCGGGCACAATTCATATATAATATTCCTCGTATCCTGAATGATATCCCGGATTTGCTTTGAAACTGCGTGGAGTTCCAAACGGCAGCGTACTGCATCTACATCCATTATCTTTGTGCAAATTTCAACTTTATGTATTAAGTTTGTAAAGGATTGAAGGGCAAAATCATGCATGTTTTTTGCCAGACGCTGATGCTCGATTTCCTGCATCAATAAAAAATTCCATTTGTCCACTACATTTTTTTCTTCGTGAGTTTCTTTTATAAGTGAAGATTTTTCATTTTCACGTGCTATTTTCAGCACATGTTCCAATTCTGCAAGATGTGTATTCAGCTTTGCAATTTCTGCTTCTAATTCTCCTATTTCTGCTTCGGTTTTCTTTTGTTCTGTCAGCAAAGACTCAATTTTTAAATGGCTTTCGAAATCCACATCCCGCGGCGAAAAAGATTCAAAATTTTCATCTAACGAATTTTCCAAAGCTTGGATGAATTTTTTGTTATCATCCTGAAGGACTTCTTTTTTGTGGCATTCAATTTCCAAATTTAACTTACTCTCATACATCTCATGATGTAACTTTTCCAAATAATCAATTATCATAACGTTTCCCTTTAGAACATATGTTTTTACCACTATTTTATGCTTATTCAAAGCAGTTGGGCTTTCAGAAGCCCTTCAAAATGTAAATGGTAATTATATTTATTTTATATCAAAATTGGGAATATGAAAAGATATTTTTTGAATTTTTTCATATTTCTAATTATTTTGTTTTAACACTTCTGGATAAGTGTCAAAAATCCTCTCCCAAATAGATTTTATTTGTATATCTGGCCTTTATCGTCTATAATAGTAATAGAGAACTTGCCAGCAGAATGGTAAAAACAAAGAAGGAGGCTACTGTAATGAAAAAGCAGGTTCGTAATGTTTTACTTTTAAGTACCCTAACAACTATCAGCATTTACGGTATCAATAAAGCCATCAGTATTTCATCCAACTTAAAAAATTTAATGAAAACAGACAAGGGGAATTTCTTTAACTGGAGATATGGAAATATTTTTTACACCAAACAGGGAAAAGGAAGCCCCCTGCTCCTAATCCACGATTTGAACCCGGCTTCTTCTTCCTATGAATGGGAACGGACTGCAAAACACCTTGCTAAACACCATACTGTTTACAGCCTTGATTTACTGGGTTGCGGAAGGAGCAGCAAACCAAATATGACTTACAGCAATTTTCTCTTTGTCCAATTGCTGACGGATTTTACAAAAAATGTAATCGGCACAAAACCTGATATTATTGCCACCGGGGATTCTGCATCCTTTGTCCTGATGGCATGCAATATGGAGCCTGACCATTTCAAGAAAATTATTATCATTAACCCTGCCCCATTGGAAGAACTGGCAAAAACACCAAACAAACGGAAAAATACGTTAAAGTTCCTCATAGACCTTCCTGTTTTCGGCACTATGATTTACAACCTTGCTTTCAGCCAGAACAGCATAGGCCAATTATTCCAAAAATATTATTACAAGAACCATATGGTTCCCAGCAGGATAATAGATACTTATTACGAAGCGGCACATATAGAAAACAGCCGCGGAAAATATTTACTTTCCAGCATAAAAGCCAATTATACAAACATCAATATTGTCCATGCACTGAAAAAAATAAATAACAGCATTTACTTAATTGGCAGCAAAGGAAATGAGGAAATGGGACAGATTATAGAATCCTATGTTTCCTACAACCCTTCCATTGAAGTTTCTTATCTTGGTGATTCCAAATACCTTCCCCAGTTGGAATCACCGGAAAAGCTGCTGGACATTTTAAATTTATATTTAGACCCAGTGAAATAACAGGGATCAAACAGTAAAATTTCAGTTTTCTGCACTATAAACATAATCTAAAATCCCCAGACTGCACAACGATACAGTTTGGGGATTCTTTTTTTACCTACATGAGCTTTTTTAGTTTCCTGCATAAGCATTAACGTTAAAACTATTGAAAATTATTACTGTATTGGATGTTTTGAAGGGGTTCCCGCTTTCCTTGGATAGCCTTTAGGCGTTTTCTTTTTCTTTTCTATCTGTATAAATGCCCTTGATACATCCGTTCCTGGCAAAGTAAATTTTTCTATCTTACTTACAGTTCCCCCTAAAACAGAGATTGCTTTTTTTGCCTGTGCTGCTTCTTCCTCTATTTCCCCGGATTTGTAAGAAATGAAATTCCCTCCTATTTTGACAAAAGGCAGGCAATATTCAGCCAAAGCTGACAGATTAGCTACTGCCCGTGACACGCATAATCCAAATTTTTCCCGGTATTCCTTTTTTACTGCTAAATCTTCTGCCCTTCCATGGACTGCGGTAATTCCATCTAACTGTAATTCTTCCAAAACATCTTTAATAAAAAGTATGCGCTTATTCAGGGAATCCACCAATACAAGCTCCAATTCAGGAAATACTATCTTCAAAGGAATACCCGGAAACCCTGCGCCCGTCCCTAAATCTAATACTCTTATTTTTTTATTTAAATCCATACATTTTATTAAACTTAATGAATCCAAAAAATGCTTTTCCACCGCGTCTTCCCACTCTGTAATAGAAGTCAGGTTCATCACTTTATTTTTTTCTATCAGCATTTCATAAAAAGTCAGGAACTGCCCCATTTGGGTTTCGGAACACGTAATCCCCAATTGTTCCAAACCCTTATAAAATTTTTCTAACTGATATTTTCCCAACGCTCTTTCCGTGAATTTTACAATTTTCCCTGTTTGGCCTGGGGCGCTAATTTTAAAACCGTCTCCCCCTGATTTAAGAATTATTTCATCTTCTTCTGGCGGATTACTTGTTTTGTCGCTCTCTCCCGGATTTACCATTCCTTCATTTTGGTTCGAACAATTTTCATCAAACTTTATTCCCATACATGATTCCTTTAATATACTTCTTTTCCTAACGCTACATCAAACTCCCCGCAGAAAGCTATACCTGCTAACCCTGCTTCTTCCGGTACATCTGTTCCAAATACACCAGCAGCACCGATATATCTGCAGGGGAAACCCCAGAAATCCTTGAAGCCTGCCCTACATTTACTGGCTGGTACAGATTCAGCTTTTGCTGTGCTTCAATCCGCAAACCATTCACCTGGCTGTAATCAAACTGTTCTGGAAGATTCTTACTTTCCAGTTTTTTGAAATCCTTTACCTGCTTCAACTGGCGTTTGATATATCCGTCATACTTAATATTAATATTTACCTGCTCTGCCACTTCGTCCGGCAAATCGGGCCTGTCCTTGTCAATTTCTGCCAGAATCCCATAAGACAATTCTGGACGCCGGATCAACTCTGCAAGGCTAGCGCCTGTCTTTAAGGGCGTGCTTCCATGTTCCTCCAAAAGCTTTTGGACCAAAGCATTAGCCCCAATTTTCACATGCTGTACCCGGTCTACTTCTTTTTCAATCAACCGCTCTTTTTCTAATACCCATTGATACCTCTCCTGTGGAATCAGCCCTACTTCATATCCAATTTTGGATAGGCGCAAATCTGCATTGTCCTGGCGCAGAAGCAGCCGGTACTCTGCCCTTGAAGTCATCATCCGGTAAGGCTCCCTGTTTTCTTTTGTCACAAGGTCGTCAATCAGCACACCAATATATGAGGTAGACCGGTCCAAAACCAAAGGCTCTTTCTCCTTGAGGTACATAGCTGCATTAATTCCGGCCACCAGACCTTGAGCCGCCGCTTCCTCATAACCGGAACTTCCATTAAACTGCCCGCCGGAAAACAGGCCTTTCACTGCCTTAAATTCTAAGGAAGGGTAAAGCTGCCTTGGATTAATACAGTCATACTCAATGGCATATGCATTCCGGACGATTTTTACATGCTCCAGCCCAGCCACTGTCCGGTACATCCTGTATTGGACGTCCTCCGGCAGGGAACTGGACATCCCACCTACATACATTTCATTGGTAGACAGCCCTTCTGGTTCAATAAATACTTGATGGCGTTCCTTATCGGCAAATCTTACCACCTTATCCTCAATGGAAGGGCAATATCTTGGGCCAGTCCCTTCAATCATGCCTGAGTACAGGGGGGAGCGGTCCAAATTTTCCCGTATAATTTCATGGGTATCTTCATTGGTATAAGTCAGCCAACAGGAAGCCTGCGCTATCTGCACATCCTCTGGGTTTGTAGTAAAAGAAAAAGGCACAACGGTACTGTCCCCTTTCTGCTCCTGCATTTTACTGAAATCCACAGAACGGCTGTCAATCCTTGCAGGCGTGCCCGTCTTAAACCGGAACAGTTCTATGCCATGCGCCCTTAGAGATTCCGACAGTCTATTGGCAGGCTGCAGCCCATTTGGGCCAGTGTAATGTACCACGTCCCCATATAAGCATCTGGACTTTAAGTATGTACCAGTGCAAAGCACTACTGCCTTACTATAATACATAGCGCCAGAAAAAGTTTTTACGCCTTTCACTGCCCCATCTTCGGTGATCAATTCTGTTACTTCTGCCTGACGGATTGTCAGCCCTTCCGTCTGTTCCAAAGTCCTGCGCATTTCCCGGCTGTATTCCGACTTATCCGCCTGGGCACGGAGGGAATGGACGGCAGGCCCTTTGGAAACATTCAGCATTTTTGACTGGATAAACGTCCGGTCAATATTAATTCCCATCTGCCCCCCGAGGGCGTCTACCTCCCTTACCAAATGGCCTTTGGAGCTTCCGCCAATATTTGGGTTGCAGGGCATTAATGCAATGCTTTCCACGCTTACCGTAAACACAATGGTTTCCAGGCCAAGCCTTGCGCAGGCAAGGGCAGCTTCGCATCCTGCATGTCCAGCCCCTACCACGCATATGTCATAATTTTCTGTTACACAAGACATGGGCATTCCCCTTTCTGAATCCTAAACTGAACAAAGTGGGCAAATATTATTTCCCCATGCAAAATTTCGAAAAAATTTCATTTACCAGATCTTCTCCCACCGAGTCACCTGTAATATTTCCTAATTCCTCGCAGGCCCCTACAAGGTCAATGGAATAAAAATCTTCCGGCATCCCATCCTCTATGCTCTGCTTTACCATGGACAGGCTTTCCAATGCTGACTGGAGGGCTGACTTCTGCCGCACATTTGTAATATATATTTCATTATTGAAAGAAATTTCCCCATGGAAGAAAAGCTCCTGAATAGCCCGTTCCAGTTCCTTGGTTCCCTTCCCGTCTTTGATAGAAATAGGAAAAATTGGATGCCCCATCTGCTTCTGCCCCATCTTGGCCCGGACCAATTCTTCCGTTGTCACTTGGTCCAAATCTGATTTATTTAACAGCACAATTGCCTTTTTGCCAGATAATAAGCTTAAAATTTCTTCATCATTTACATCAAAGCTGACAGACGAATCTACCATATAAAGTACAAGGTCTGCCTGGGACAAATAAGTTTTTGCCCTGTCTACCCCAATCTGTTCCACCACATCCCGGGTATCCCTTATTCCTGCAGTGTCAATAACGTTCAAGGTAATCCCGTTTAAATTGACTTGTTCCTTTAATATATCCCGGGTTGTCCCGGCAATATCTGTCACGATAGCCCGTTCTTCCCCTGCCAGCATATTCATCAGGGAAGATTTTCCTACATTGGGCTTGCCGATAATTACTGTATTAATCCCTTCTTTCAGGAGCGACCCATTTTCCGCATTTAAAATTAATTCGCTGATTTGGGTAGAAAGTTCTGACACCGTTTCCATCAGCCGTTCCCCATAGCCTTCGATGGAAATATGCTCTGGGTCATCCAGGGCTGATTCAATAAATGCAATTTCATGGATCAGTTTTCCCCGGATTCCCTGAATTTTCTCCTTCACCGTCCCTTGGAGCTGCCGGAGGGATGATTCCAAAGCAAAATCATTTTGGGCATTGATTACTTCAATTACAGATTCTGCCTGGGACAAATCAATTCTCCCATTCAGGAAGGCCCGTTTCGTAAATTCCCCGGGCTCTGCAGGCCTTGCCCCATATTTTATGGCTGTTTCCAAAATACGGGTTTGGACCAACGTCCCGCCATGGCAGTCGATTTCCACAGTATCTTCCCTTGTGTAAGTATTGGGGGATTTTAATATCAGCACCATTACCTCGTCTACCACTTTTTCCCCATCGCAGATATAACCGTAATGGACAGTATGGCTTTCCGCCTGGGATAATTTTTTGTTGCCCTTTTTGGGGCGGTAAATCTTATCAATCACTGAAAAAGCTTCGCCGCCGCTGATACGGATAATCCCCATCCCGGAATTTGCCATGGCAGTGGCTATGGCAGCTATCGTATCTGTTTTCAATGGAACCTCCTCCCATCCTTCCTTCCTAAATTTTAAGCATATAACATGCACAAAATAACAAACATCCAATTCAAAACCAGAAAGGCTTTCTCAAGGAAACACAAAGTATTTTGAGAAAGCCTTTTTGGCATAAGCCAAATCCCTTATTCCAAGGCATCCCTGAAAAAGTGCATTTCACGGCGCCTTATACCTTAAGCTTAGGAATTGGCTGCTTTATTGTTATTATTTCTTTTCAGTGTGATTACCACATGGCGGTAGGGCTCCTCCCCTTCGCTGTGGGTGCTCACATAACGGTCATTCTGCAACGCTGAATGGATAACACGCCGTTCAAATGGGTTCATCGGTTCAAGGGAAACGGGATGCTTGGTCCGCTTCACCTTATAGGCAATGTTTTTCGCAAGATTTTCCAGAGTATCCCTTCTCCTCTTTCTATAATCCTCTGTGTCAATCTTTACTTTCACATATTCTGTAATCTGTTTCCCAACGGCAAGGTTTGTCAGGTATTGGAGGGAATCGAGGGTTTGTCCGCGTTTTCCAATTAAAACGCCCATTTCTTCACCCTTTAATTCCACATCAACAATTTTTCCATCTTCGCTTTTATTAATCAGGATTTCTACTTGCATGCCCATGGCCTGAAACACGCTGCATAAGAAATCATTGACATAATCCTCAATATCTGATTTCTTGCGGACTTTAATAACCGCCGGCCTGCTTCCGATCCCAAGGAACCCGGAACTTCCTTTTTCAATTACTTCATATTCAATCTTATCACTGGTAGTACCAAGCTTTACAAGACTTTCTGTGATAGCGTCATCTACGGTTTTTGCTGAAACTTCAATAAAATCCATTCAAATTCCCCCTGTTACATCACTTATTGTTGCGTTCGTTAAAATCTTTTACCATATTGGCCTTTTCCAAAAGGCTGCCTTTCCTTGCTGTCCTTGCATATTCCTCTGTTTTACGGATTCTCTGTTCCTTTTCCGCAGTACTGACAGGTTCTGCAATCTTCCTTGTGTTCATTCTGGCAGCGTTCGCTATCTGGTTCTCGTAAATACCCTGCTTCTCCTTTTTCTTCTTTGCCTTCTCCTTATTCCTCTCAATGATTACTTCTAAATCAAGGTTCTTCATATACTTATTCAGGAAAAACTGCTGGCCGCAACGGATCACAGAACCGGCAACCCAGTAAATCCCAAGGCCTACCGGCACTGAGAATACCATAAACAGTGAAAACAGAGGCATTACTGTGTTCATGGTCTTTAGCTGCCGTGCCATAGCGTCATTTTCCCCTCCAGCCGCATTGCTGGCATTGGGCATCAGCTTTAGGCTTAACACCTGGGAACCGTAAGACGCCAAAGGAATCAAAACAGCGCCAAGCACCAAGAGGAAATCTTTATTCCCCCATCCGGTCCCAATCAGGTTCATAGGGGAATTGGCAATATTAATACCAAAAAAATCGTTAAAATGCATCACTGCAGATTCTGTAGAACTAATAATATCCGTCAGTCCGGCAAAGCTGTCCTTTAAAATCTCCCAGCCCTGGCCCGGCAGTGCATAAAGCACGTCAATAATAGAATTTGCAGTAGTTGCAGCCGTTTCAAAATTCAGCTTCACAAGCCCTACATTCGCTTCTTTCAGGAAGGATTTCATAATGCCCTGATATCCATCCACCCCCATGATTTTTTCCACTAACGGGGTATACACTTCCTTAACGCTTCCAACATATGCAGGGATATTACGGATAACCTGATACATGGCAAGCATGATTGGGAAGTTAATCAAAAGCTGCACGCAGCTCCCCATTGTGGAAACACCATATTTCTGGTAGACCATCTGGGTTTCTTCATTCATTTTCTGTATGGACACCTGGTCTTTTTTATTCTTATATTTTTCCCGGATGGCATTGATTTCAGGGCTCATTTCCTGCTGGAGCCTTGAGAACTTCTGCTGCTTATAAGTAAGCGGAAGCATCAAGAAATAAATAATGAACGTAAACAAAATAATACACAATGCGATATTCTGGATGCCAAATACATTATTCAGGAACATGTACAGGCCATTCATAATATAGCCGATAAGCTTCGCAATCGGACCTAGTATTTTGCCGGAATACTGGGTCAGTATAATTTCTGTCAATACACAAACCTCCTATTTATGGAACCGGATCATATCCGCCTTTTGAAAAAGGGTTGCATCTCAATATTCTCCACCCGGCCAGCAGCGACCCCTTGCATGCGCCATATTTTTTTATGGCCTCCAGCCCATAAGAGGAGCAGGTGGGGTAATAGGGGCATTTCGTCGTTTTTAAGGGTGAAAGGTACATCCTATACAGCTCGATTAAGGCAATTAAAATTCTTTTCAAAATATTCCATCTTCTTTTCTTACTAAAATGTGATGAAGGCCTCCAAGGTGCAGCAATGCCCGTTCTGTTTCATGGTATGTGGCATGCTTTGCCGCTGCCCTTGCAATGACTACAATATCCAAACAATTCCCGAACATTTCTTCCTGTAATCTGTAGGCTTCCCGTACTAATCTTGTAATATGATGTCTTATAACACTATTTCCTACTTTTTTGCTAACTGATATTCCTAACCTGTTCTTTCCTAACTGGTTTTCCAGAACGTACATAACAAAAAAACGGTTCGCATATGATTTTCCATGTTGGTATACGTTCTGGAAGTCACTGTTTTTTTTCAATGATTCTGAGAATTTCATAACTTCTTGCTGCTCCTCATAAATAGAGAGCTCCCTGCACCGGCTATTTTATTTGCTGTAAGAAGAAAGACCACAAATGATGTGGCCTAAGCTGACAATCTCTTTCTTCCTTTTAACCTTCTTGCAGCCAGTACTCTCCTGCCGCCTTTTGTGCTCATTCTTTTTCTAAATCCATGGACCCTCTTACGGGATCTTTTCTTAGGTTGATATGTCATTTTCACGGGTCATCCACCTCCTCTGTGTTAGAAAACATCATGTTTCATTATATCAAAAAATCCGGCCAAGTCAAGCTATTTTGGCATATTTGTTCAGAAAAAGCAAATGTTGATATGTTTTCAACAAGATTTTACAAAAATTTTATTTTTGGCCCATTTTTAAGAGTTATTCACATGTTACTATATAATAAGGAAGAAAAAAGTTTTATCCACAAGTTATCCACATTTTCCACATTCAAAAAAGTTATCCATATTTTGTGGATAACTTGTGGAAAACTTTTTGAAACTTTGTGAATATCCACCTTTCCGTGGAGAAATCCACCGAAATTACAAGGATTTTCCATATGTAGATATGTTTACAGGAAATTTGTGCATAAAATTGACAAGCCAGTACCTACAGACATGCTTCTGCCCTTTATAAACGTTTGTCCACAGCCTGTGCACAAACCCACATTTATTCTCTGTTTATCCACATTCCCTCAGTCCCTGAATTCATTTCTACGCAAAATTACACCAAAACGGAACATTAAGGGCTTTATGTTTCTTACATTATCCCCTGTACCTATATAAAATTTTAATTGATTATTTGGCCGATTTGCGTTATTATAGAGTATGGAGTACTACGAATTAAAAAAAAGAAATTTTGGAGATGACTATGGAACTAATTTTAGAAAAATGGGAAGAAATATTATTGACTGTAAAAGAAGAACATGAACTTACCGATATTTCCTTCAATGCCTGGCTGAAACCATTAAGTATCTGCAACATTGACGGCTCAAAGCTTTATATCCTGGTTCCATCCGAACAAATGGGGATTAACTACATTACGAAAAAGTACAAACTTCCTATTGAAGTAGCCATTGAAGAAATTACGGGAATTAAATATGAACTGGAATTCATCCTGCCAGAACAGGCGGAACGCTTAAAGTCCTTCCGCAGCAGGAGCCCGGAATTCCTGCAAAGTACAGAAAAAAGCAACCTGAACCCGAATTATACCTTTGAAAGCTTCGTAGTCGGAAAGAATAATAAATTTGCACATGCTGCAAGCCTTGCAGTGGCAGAATCCCCCGGGGAAGTTTACAACCCGCTCTACATTTACGGAGGCCCGGGGCTTGGGAAAACCCACTTAATGCAGTCAATCGGCCACTTTATTTTACAGCAGCAGCCAGAAAAAAGGGTGATTTACGTAACCTCGGAGGAATTTACCAACGAGGTAATTGACTCTATCCGTAACGGGAATGCCTCTGCCATGACAAAGCTGCGGGACAAATACCGCACCGTAGACGTTCTGATGATTGATGACGTGCAGTTTATTATAGGGAAGGAAAGCACGCAGGAAGAATTTTTCCATACCTTCAATGTGCTCCATTCCGCAGGGAAACAGATTATCCTATCCTCCGACAAACCGCCGAAAGAAATGGAAACCTTGGAAGAACGGATCCGTTCCCGTTTTGAATGGGGGCTTTTAGCTGATATCGGCTACCCCGATTATGAAACGAGGATGGCAATTTTAAGGAGGAAACAAGAAGTTGACGGGTTCCATCTGGATGATGAAATCCTTGATTATATTGCAAGCAACATCAAATCCAACATCCGGGAGCTGGAAGGGGCTTTAAACAAACTTTTGGCTTTTTCCAACCTGGAACACACCGAAATCACCATGGATATTGCGGTCCACGAGCTGCAGAACATAATTTCCCCGGACAAGCCCAAGGAAATTACCCCCCAGCTTGTCATTGAAATTGTGGCGGAACACTTTAACATTTCCACTGACCAGATGATTTCCAAGAACCGGAGCAGCGAAATCGCAAAGCCCAGGCAGATTGCCATGTACCTTTGCAAGAACATGACTTCTGCCCAGTTAGAAACCATTGGCGCGCTCCTTGGCGGCAGGGACCATTCCACTATTATCCATGGGATTAAAAAGATTACAGAAGAATATAAGAACGATGAAAATTTCAACCACCTAATCGAAACCATTAAGAAAAAAATCAACCCAAATTAAACCTGATGGCTCGGTCAGGCATTTCCTGCATATGTGGATAACTTCCTTTAAAATCTGTGGAAAGCGCCTGATAACGTGCATATTCATCCACATAAGGGAAATTTACCCATAACTGCTTTTTTTACCTGCTTTAAGTTATTCACAGCTTGTCCCTGCCCTTTCAAGGCAGAATTCACAGGGTTATACAGCTCCAAAAAACCCTGGAACCCCCTAAAGTACAGGCTTTAAGGATTTATTCACTTATGAACAGGCCCTATTACGGTTAAGATGAATCTCTTAAATATTATTTTATCTTCAAGCTCAGGAAGGAGTTATTCACACTATGAAAATTATCTGTTCCAAACAAAACCTACTGCATGGCGTTACCACTGTATCAAAAGCAGTGCCCTCCAGGACTACCATGGCTATCTTAGAATGCATCCTGATTGACGCATCCACCAATGAAATAAAGTTAATGGCAAACGATACGGAACTTGGGATTGAAACCATTATTGAAGGGGATATCAAAGAACATGGAGTGATTGCTTTAGATGCCAGGATGTTTTCAGAAATTGTAAGGAGATTTTCAGACGATGACGTTACGATTGAAGCAGACGCTTCTTATAAAACATTGATTACCTGTGGAAATGCAAAATACGATATTATTGGGAAGTCCGGGGAAGATTTTTTTTATATCCCGTATATAGAAAAAAACAAGCCGGTTGCAATTTCCCAGTTTACCTTAAAGGAAGTGATAAGGCAGACAATTTTTTCTATCTCAGATAATGACAACAATAAGCTTATGACAGGGGAGCTTTTTGAAATAAAGGAAAACCAGCTAAAAGTAGTATCTTTGGACGGACACCGCATCTCCATACGGAATATTGTGCTGAAAGAAAATTATGAAAACTGCAAAGCTGTTGTCCCTGGAAAAACTTTGCAGGAAGTAAGCAAGATCTTGTCCGGGAACATTGAAGACATTGTAAATATGTTCTTTACGGATAATTATGTAATTTTTGAATTTGATAAGACAACGGTAGTATCCCGTCTGATTGAAGGGGAATATTTCAGGATTGAGCAGATGCTTTCTTCTGATTATGAAACGAAAATTAAAATTAATAAGAGGGGGCTTTTAGACTGTATTGACCGGACTATGCCGCTGGTAAAAGAAGGGGATAAAAAGCCGATTATTATGAATATTACGGAAGGGAATATGGAAATGAAAATCAAGTCCTTTGCCGGGACAATGAATGAAAATATTTCCATCCAGAAGGACGGGAAGGATATTATGATTGGTTTTAACCCGAAATTCTTTATTGACGCGCTGCGGGTAATTGACGAGGAGGAAATTACCCTTTATATGGTAAACCCGAAAGCGCCCTGTTTTATCAAGGACGATAATGAAACATTTATATATTTAATCCTGCCGGTTAATTTCAATGCGGCTTCCAGTTAACTACAGGGCTGCTTTATCAAGAATTTAGGGAATGATTGCAGAGCACCCTTTTGACATCCTAATCTAAGAAAGGAAGAAAAATATGGAACAGATTAAGCTGAAAGGGGAATTCATTAAGCTGGGCCAGGCCTTAAAGGCTGCCAATCTGGTGGATTCCGGCGTTATGGCAAAATTAGTGATTCAGGACGGCCTTGTAAAAGTAAACGGGTCGGTGGAAACCCAGAGGGGGAAAAAATTAATTGGCGGGGATGTTGTTTCTTTTGAGGGGGAAACAATTGAGATTGTGCAATGATTTTAAAGTCTGTTGCTTTGAGCCAGTTCCGCAATTACAGTGATTTATTTCTGGAATTTGACAAAGGGACAAATATTTTGTATGGGGACAATGCCCAGGGGAAAACGAATATACTGGAGTCCGTCTATGTCAGCGGCACCACCCGATCCCATAAAGGGAGTAAAGACCGGGAAATGATACAGTTCGGGGAGGAAGAATCCCACATACGGACTGTGGTAGAAAAAATGGAAAAGGAATACCAGATTGACATGCATATCAAAAAGGCACGGTCCAAAGGGATTGCCATTAATAAAGTGCCAATCCGGAAGGCCTCTGAATTGTTTGGTATCCTGAATATTGTGTTTTTTTCTCCGGAAGATTTGAATATGATAAAGAATGGCCCTTCGGAACGGAGGAGGTTTTTGGATTTTGAATTATGCCAGCTTGACAAAATTTATCTGTTCCAGCTTACAAAATATAATAAGGCTTTGGCCCAACGGAATAAGCTTTTGAAGGATATCAATTTCCGGCCGGAACTGAGGGATACCCTTCCGGTCTGGGATATGCAGCTTATAGAGTATGGGAAAAAAATAATCGCTTCACGGAAGAATTTCGTGGGCCGGTTAAATGATATTGTACATGGGATACATAAGAAGATATCCGGCGGGAAAGAGGAGCTTTTCTTAAGCTATGAGCCGGATGTAGGAGAAATGGAATTTGAGGAGGAGTTATTGAGGAATCAGGAAAAGGATTTGAAATTTGGCATGACTTCTGTAGGCCCGCACAGGGATGACATGTGTTTTCTGAACCATGGCATTGACATCCGCAGGTTTGGTTCTCAGGGACAGCAGCGTAGCTGTGCGCTTTCTTTAAAACTTTCAGAAATAGAGCTGGTGAAATCATCCATAAACGAAACGCCTGTTTTGATTTTGGACGATGTGCTGTCAGAGTTAGACAGCAGCCGCCAGAATTTCCTGTTAAACAGTATTCATGACATTCAAGCCATAATTACATGCACGGGGTTAGATGAGTTTGTGAAAAACAGGTTTGAGATTAATAAAGTTTTTAAAGTGGTAAATGGGACTGTAAAAGCTGAAAACAGCTTTTAAGGATAGGAGGAATTTGATGAGCACAAATACAAACACAAATGCGGAATATGGGGCAGACCAGATTCAGATTCTTGAAGGGCTGGAAGCAGTGCGGAAACGGCCGGGCATGTATATTGGAAGTACTTCCCTGCGGGGGCTTCACCACCTTGTCTATGAAATTGTAGACAATTCGGTGGATGAAGCCTTGGCGGGATATTGTGATACGATAGAAGTGCATGTCTTAAAGGGCAATTGTATCCGGGTGACGGACAATGGCCGGGGAATCCCGGTGGGGATTAACCACAAGGCAGGCCTTCCTGCTGTTGAAGTCGTGTTTACAGTGCTCCATGCAGGCGGGAAATTTGGCGGCGGGGGATATAAAGTGTCCGGTGGGCTCCATGGAGTGGGGGCTTCTGTGGTAAATGCACTGTCCAATTGGCTGGAAGTTGAGATTTTCTCCGAGGGCAAGATTTACAAGCAGCGGTATGAGAGGGGCAACAGCATGTACCCCTTAAAAGTAGTGGGGGACTGCGACCCGGGGAAGACTGGGACACAGGTTACTTTTTGCCCGGACGGGAGCATTTTTGAAGATACAGTATATGATTATGATACCTTGAAGCAGCGCCTTCGGGAAATGGCGTTCCTTACCAAAGGCATCCGGATCCGGCTGATTGATGAACGGGAAGGGCTGGAGCAGGAAAAGGAATTCCATTATGAAGGGGGCATTAAGGAATTTGTCACTTACTTAAACCGCAGCAAAGAAGCGCTTTATGGGGATGTGATTTATTGTGAGGGGGAAAAGGACGGGGTATACGTGGAAGTTGCCATGCAGCACAACGATTCCTATAACGACGCTACGTATAGCTTTGTCAATAATATAACTACGCCGGAAGGGGGAACCCATCTGGCAGGGTTCCGCAATGCGCTGACAAAGACCTTCAATGCCTATGCAAAGGCGAATAAGATTTTAAAGGAAAATGAAACAGCCCTTTCCGGGGACGATATCCGGGAAGGCATGACGGCTATTATCAGCGTGAAAATACAGGAACCGCAGTTTGAAGGCCAGACAAAGCAGAAACTGGGGAACAGTGAAGCAAGGGGCGCGGTAGACAATGTCGTAAGCGAGCAGCTTACTTATTTTCTGGAGCAGAACCCGGCGGTGGCAAAGGCAATCTGTGAAAAATCGCTGCTGGCCCAACGGGCAAGGGAGGCTGCAAGGAAAGCCCGGGATTTGACAAGGCGCAAAACTGCCCTGGAAAATACGTCCTTGCCGGGCAAATTGGCGGACTGCTCTGATAAAGACCCGAAAAACTGTGAAATTTTCATTGTGGAAGGGGATTCCGCTGGGGGTTCTGCCAAGACGGCAAGGAGCCGGGCCACCCAGGCTATCCTCCCTTTGCGGGGAAAAATCTTAAACGTGGAGAAAGCCAGGCTTGATAAAATTTATGGGAACGCGGAAATTAAGGCTATGATTACAGCCTTTGGCACAGGCATCCATGATGATTTTGACATTGCGAAATTAAGGTACCATAAGATTATTATTATGACGGATGCGGATGTGGACGGTGCCCATATCAGCACGCTGATGCTGACCTTTATGTACCGGTTTATGCCGGAACTGATTAAACAGGGCTATGTGTATCTGGCAAAACCGCCTTTATTTAAAATCGAGAAAAATAAGAAGATATGGTATGCCTATGACGAAGTGGAATTGGAGCAGATTTTAAGGGAAATCGGCAGGGACGGGAATAATAAAATCCAGCGTTATAAGGGTCTTGGGGAGATGGACCCGGAACAGCTTTGGGAAACTACCATGGATCCGGAAACCAGGATTTTGGAACGGGTGACAATCAATGATGAAACTGCCGCAGAAATAGACTTGACATTTACGACCTTAATGGGGGATAAAGTGGAGCCCAGGCGGGAATTTATTGAAGCCAATGCCAAGTATGTGCAGAATCTGGATGTGTAGGCAGCCTGCATCCCAGAGGGCAAGGCATAGCGGATGATGGGAATTCAGGAATATTAACGGAGGAAAATAGATGGATGATAAAATATTTGACCGGGTGGATGACGTCGATTTAAAGAAAACCATGGAGAAATCATATATTGATTATGCCATGAGTGTCATTGCATCCCGCGCCCTGCCCGACGTGCGGGATGGGCTTAAGCCAGTGCAGCGGCGTATCCTTTATGCCATGATAGAATTAAATAACGGCCCTGATAAGCCCCACCGGAAATGTGCCCGTATTGTCGGCGATACCATGGGTAAGTACCATCCCCATGGGGACAGTTCCATTTACGGCGCATTGGTAAATATGGCGCAGGAGTGGTCTACCCGTTACATGCTGGTGGACGGCCATGGGAATTTTGGTTCTGTGGACGGGGACGGGGCTGCGGCCATGCGTTATACGGAGGCGCGCTTAAGCAAAATTTCTATGGAAATGCTGGCTGACATCAATAAAGACACCGTTGATTTTGGGCCAAACTTTGATGAAACGGAAAAAGAGCCATTGGTGCTCCCCTCCCGGTTCCCCAACCTGTTAGTCAATGGGACGACGGGGATTGCCGTGGGCATGGCTACAAATATCCCGCCCCACAACCTGCGGGAAGTGATTGGCGCGGTGGTGAAAATTATTGACAACCGGATTGAGGAAGACCGCGGCACAGAAATTGAGGAAATCCTAAAGATAGTCAAAGGCCCGGATTTCCCTACCGGGGGCATGATTCTTGGGACTTCCGGCATTGACCAGGCTTACCGGACCGGGCGTGGGAAAATCAAAGTCCGCGCCGTTTCTGATATTGAAGCCATGGCAAACGGCAAGAACCGGATTGTAGTGACAGAGCTGCCCTATATGGTAAATAAGGCAAGGCTGATTGAAAAAATTGCAGATTTGGTCCGGGACAAAAAGGTGGATGGCATTACGGATTTGCGGGATGAATCCAACCGGGAAGGCATGCGCATCTGTATTGAGCTGCGCCGGGACGTAAACCCGAATGTGGTTTTAAACCAGCTTTATAAGCATACCCAATTGCAGGATACGTTTGGGGTGATTATGCTTGCCCTTGTCAATAATGAGCCAAAAGTCCTGAATTTGAACGATATGCTGGGCTATTACTTAAAGCATCAGGAAGAAGTAGTAACCAGAAGGACAAAATATGAGCTGAATAAGGCAGAGGAACGCGCCCATATTTTACAGGGGCTGCTTGCTGCCTTAGACCATATTGACGAAGTAATCAGCATTATCCGGGGCAGCCAAAATGTGCAGCTTGCCAAAGCAAAGCTGATGGAGCGGTTTGCCTTTTCCGACGCGCAGGCACAGGCAATTGTAGATATGCGGCTCCGTGCCCTGACAGGCTTGGAACGCGGCAAGCTGGAAGCGGAATATAACCAGTTGATGGAGCTGATTCAGGAATTAAAGTCCATCCTAGCAGACGAGAAAAAGCTTTTGGGCGTGATCCGGAAAGAAATCATGGCAATTTCTGATAAATTTGGGGACGACCGGAGGACTTCCATTGGGTTTGATGAGTATGATATTTCCATGGAAGACCTGATTCCAGTTTCCAATACAGTCATTACCATGACAAAGCTGGGCTATATAAAGCGCATGAGCGTAGATAATTTCCGCAGCCAGAACCGTGGCGGCAAGGGCATCAAGGGGATGGAAACCATTGAAGATGATTACATAGAAGAACTTTTGATGACAACTACCCACCATTTCCTGATGTTTTTTACCAATACGGGAAAAGTATACCGGATGAAGGCTTATGAAATCCCAGAAGCAGGCCGCACGGCAAGGGGGACGGCTATTATTAACCTGCTCCAACTGCAGCCCGGGGAAAAAATTACGGCGGTGATCCCCATTAAAGAATACAAGGACGACCACTTCCTGTTTATGGCTACGAAAAATGCCATTGTAAAGAAAACGCCTGTGACGGATTATGCCAATGTCCGCAAAAAAGGTTTGGCTGCTATTAACCTTCGGGAAGAAGATGAACTGATCGAAGTAAAAATGACGGACAATACCAAGGATATGATTTTAGTGACGCGCTATGGGCAGTGTATCCGGTTCCATGAAACCGACGTAAGGAGCACCGGGAGGACTTCCATGGGCGTAATTGGCATGAACTTATCTGACCGGGATGAAGTCGTAGGGATGCAGATGAATACCCAGGGGGAATACCTGCTGATTGCTTCGGAAAAAGGCCTTGGGAAGCTGACAAGGATGGAAGAATTTACCCCACAGAACCGTGGCGGCAAGGGCGTAAAGTGCTACAAGATAACGGAAAAAACCGGGAATATTGTAGGGGTAAAGGCTGTCAACCAGGAAAATGAGATTATGATGATTACCACAGAGGGGATTATTATCCGCATGAAAGTAGAAGGGATTTCGGTCCTTGGGCGGGTAACTTCCGGGGTGAAGCTAATGAACCTGGATGAGGATATCACGGTTGCCAGCATTGCCAAGGTACGGGAGGACCAGTCCCTGATGGATGAAGCCAACAAGGAGGAACTGCTGACAGAGGAAGAAGAAAAACTCAGTGCGGAGAAGGCAAAGGAAGCAGCGAAAAAGGTGGCTGCCCCGGCGGAAAGCACGGAAACGGATGAAGAACTGCTGAAAGAGCTTTTGGAACGGGCGGAAGCCGATCAGGAACAAGAGGAAGAAACATAAAATATTTGGTTGTTTACAGACTTAAGGGCTTGGAAAAATGTTTGCCCTTAAGGTTCTGTAAGCAGCCCCTTTATGGAAGTGCCAGTCTGCAGGGAAGGGGCTTCCTGCAGCAAGCCTATAATAACTCAGAGATCTTAATTGTTAATCCCTGGAATATTTGCACAGGGATTTCATCTTCAAAGGAATACAATTCAGAATTTTCGTTTCCTTCAAAAGAATAAACCTGCACAGCTTTTTTCATAGGGTTTACAATCCAGTATTCCCGGACACCAGCGATACGGTATTTAAATAATTTGATAATATAATCTGTTGTGCTGCTGCTGGGCGACACAACCTCAATAATCCAGTCGGGCGCGCCCTTGCATCCCCGTTTAGATATTTTTTCTTTGCAGCAAATAACAGAAATATCTGGTTCTACCCAGGTTTTGTCATCCTGGTTGAGGTTTACGGCAAAAGGGGCCGGAATTACTTCACAGGAGCCTTTTTTTGTGTTAATATAGTGAAATATTGCGTAGTGGAGCACGCTCACTAATTTTTGGTGTATATAGTCTGGCGGAGCCATATTATAAAATTGCCCGTCAATCAATTCTGCCCGCTGGCCTTCTGGAAGGCTCCAGTAATCTTTTGTGGTGTAAGCCTGTTTTTGGAGGAATGGCATAGTATCACATCCTTTTTCTGTAGTCTACCATATTATTTTTTTATGTGCCAGAACGTGTTTGAAAATTGTAAGAAGTATAGAAAGACATCTGTTTTTTATTGAAATTTTTATAGCAATTGCCAATAGTATCAGTTATAATAAACCCATAATAGGACGTGAAGTAGGACAAAGGGGTAACTTTATCACAAGGAATGTGAAAATAGGACAAGGAGAGTGTTATGGAATGAAAAAGAAGGAAAATAATTCAGGACAGCCATTGCGGGTGAAAAAGCATCCATTCAGGCAGAAATTCATGGCAGGGCTGCTTTGTGTCTGCCTTATGCTGGTGTCGCTGCCTGCTGAGCTGTATGGTTCCCGGGTGTTGGCGGAGGGGCAAAAGAAGATGGTCCTGTCTTTTTCCCCGTTGCCAGAAAATGTGGAACAGCAAACGGTTGGGAAAGGTACTGATTTTGGAAAACTGAATCTTCCAGAAACATTGGAAGCGGTGTGTACCCTTTTGGAAGGCGGCGTGGATGGGACTACGGAGGGTTCCAATAAGTTTTCTGATATTTCAGCAGCGGCAGGAAAAGATTTTACAAAGAGGGCGGGTTCTGAGGTTACCCCGGGTGACAGTACAGGAACGGCAGAGGAGGGTTCTGCAGAATCTGGCGCTGATAGCGCTGAAACAGAATCCGTAAGGGAGGAAACGCTTGCGGTTGGGCCTGTTTCATGGGAAAGCTTGCCTGAATATGATAGTGAATCAGAAGGCGTTTATGTATTCCGCCCTACGCTGCCAGAAAATTACAAATTGTCTGGGCAGGCAGAACTTCCAAAGATTACTGTGAAAGTTGAGGAAGCAGAAAAACCAGAAGGCTCCAAAAGGGATGATGGGGTAAAAAAGAGAACGGAAAAGCCAGATTCTGCAAAGAAGAAAATAGGGCAGAAAAATGCCGCAGAGGAACCATTGGAGCTGCTTACATCAGAAGAAACGCCGCAGCCTGCCGCAGCCCCGGCATGTGTTGAAATTACGGAAGATACGGTTTGGGGTGATGGGGAATTAACCAATGGGACGCTTACCGTAAATTCTGGGGTAACTTTGACAATTAACGGTACCGTGAGCGTTACTGGTGCAGTGACTATCCAAGGCGGGGGAACCATTGCAAGAGGGACGGAATCTGCATGTTTAAAAATGAGTTCCGGGCAGGAATTAAATATATATGGAGTTACTTTGGATGGAAAATCAATAGAGGGCGTCGTAAATTTCCTGGATATGGAACAGGGGAATTTGCTGCTTGACCAGGGATGCGTAATACAAAATGTGATTAATTCAAGCGATGAAAACTTATATCCTTCACCAGTCTACATTGGAACTGGTGCAACTGGACGGTTTGGTGATGTAACCATACAAAATTGTAAAGGGAGAATTGGTGGGGGAGCCAGGGCGCTTGGGCATTTGGTGGTTGACGGAGGAACTTACCAAAATAATTCTGCAAGTATATACGGAGGAGCTATTGCCAGTGATGGGTATGGGACTTTAAAAATTAATGGTGGTGAATTTTATGGAAATAAGGGTTCATCTGGAGGATGCATTTATTCTTTAAGCGATTTAACCATAAATGGAGGGAGTTTCGCCGGAAATACAAGCGAACCTTCCAATGATGAGCAATTATCTTCTCCATGGGGCGGCTGTATTTATTCATTTGGAAAGACAACAATCAATGGAGGAAGTTACCAAAATAACAAGGCAGAAGAATATGGAGGGGCAATCGCAGTAGATGGCAATGAAAATTTAATTGTAAATGGCGGCAGCTTTATTAATAATACATCTAAAATAGGAGGAGCCATTTATACTCGTTGTTCAGGGATATTAGAAGTCCATGGAGGGTACTTTGAAGGGAATACTTGCCAGGAAGGGGCTGGCGGTGCAATTTATCATGGCTTAGCGGTGGGAGGCAGGTTTCCATTATCCGGGGATGTTCAGTTTTTTGGGAATGGAGATCCATATATGGACAGTATATGTGTGCCAGCTACACAAGATAAATTATATATTGATGGGCCATTATCATATCCCCTGAATATTTTTGTCGAGTATTCAAAAGATGGAAGGGTGATTGTCCGAGGGGGCGATACTTATAAGATTCAAAAGAAGGATTTAAAAAAAATCCATGTTTTTGATTGCGATATGATGAAAAAAAAGTGGTATGTGGTATTGGACGAGGAAAAGAACGAAATTTATATCACAGAAAATGTTACAGAACCAGGCAGTTATACTATTTTCTACGACAGCAACCGTGGGCAGGGCACAGCCCCGGAAGATGGGAAGGACTACCAAATGGGGGAAGATGCCATCATCCAATCTGGGGAAACATTAAGCCTGGAAGGCTATACTTTTGAAGGTTGGAACACGAAACGGGATGGCACAGGCACGCCTTATCAGGCCGGGGCAGCCATAAAAATGTCAGGGGACCTTACGTTATATGCTATTTTTAAGAAAAACAAAGACAATACTGCTATTACGGCTGATTTTTATTCAGGCGAAGCAGGAAAGATGCAGACGGTAACTGCGGAAACCGGGGAATCCCCGGATACTGGTATAGTGGTTGCGCCCCAACTGCAGGAACTGCCTGGCTGGACGCCAGTGGGATGGAGCGCAAGCCCGGATGTGTTTTTAGGGGAAATTCCGGCAGGCTCAGAAATCACAGTGACGGAAGATACTGCTTACTATGGGATTTATCAAAAGGATATATGCCTGTCTTATCAGATGAATGGGGCAGAAAACGGCCCGGAGCCGGAAACACAGGTTTGCTCCGCAAATGTGCATCAGGAAATTACATATGAATACCCAATATTTACGGTTGCATTTGCGCCGGAGCGTACCGGATACCTGTTTCAGGGCTGGAATACAAAGGAAGATGGGAGCGGGCAAATTTATCCTGCAGGAAGCAGCCAGCAGTTAGGAAGCAGCATGGTGCTGTATGCAATTTGGCAGAAAAGTTCCGGTGGCGGCCCAGAGGAACAGCCAGAGCAAATTCCAGAAGAAGTTACGGAACCTGTCCAGTATACGGTAGAACACTACAAGCAGGAACTGGAAGGGGACAGCTATACAAAGGAAGATGGGGATACGGAAACCTTGCTTGGGGCGAAAGGCGCTGTTGTGGAAGCAAAAGCAAAAGAATACGCCGGGTTTTCCCTGAATGCCGGCCATCCTTCCGGGCAGGTTTCCGGAACGGCAGAGGAAGGCCTTGTGCTGAAATTATATTATGACAGGGATATTTATGAAGTTTCTTTTGACTTAAACGGAGGATATGGCCCTGTGCCGGAAACCCAGAAAATCCGGTGGGGCGGCCTGCTCCAAAAAGTGCAGGACCCTACAAGGGCTGGTTATAATTTTAAAGGATGGCATCTGGAAGAAAACGGATTGGACCATGGGCTGTGGGATTTTGGGAATCCTGTAGAAAATAATACGGGAAGCCTGCATACGGCCCTTTATGCTATGTGGGCGGATGAAATTGCGCCCGTGCTGGGGGAAGCTTCATACAGTACTGGGCATAAGAATTTCCTGGACTGGGTATTGCAGCAGGACAGCATTATCATTAATGTGCCAGTAACAGAAGAAGGCAGCGGCTTGGCAAAGGCAGACTATGTCCTTGTGTCGGAGGATGAAACAGAAAAAGAAGGTTCTGCCCAGATTGAGGAAACCCATGGGCAGGAAGGAAATACCATGGTATATGGGAGCGGCGGTTCTGTAATCCGGGTCTTGCAGGGGGCGGTAAAAACCGGGCCTTATGCAGCAATTATAACGGTGGATGAGGAGTTTAAAGGGAAAATTTACCTGACTGCCACAGACAATGAGGGGAATAAATCTGCCAAAAAGATTATCACGTCTTTGGGCGGAGGGATTATTATTGAGGATAACGCACCGGAAATCAGTTTTTCCAATACAAAACAAAAGGCAGCCGGAAAAGATATTAAGGTAAACGTCCGTGTGGAGGATGCGAAGGACGGCAGCGTGTCAGGAGGGCTTGCAAAGGTATCTTACCAGTTGGATGAAAAAGATGAAACCGTCCTGCCGGAACAAGATTTCCAGAAAGAGATTGTAGAAACTTACAAGTTTATGGTAAAGGTTTCCGGTGCAGGGGAACATATCCTTTGGGTAAATGCCGTCGACCATGCAGGCAACAGCAATGCACGGCAGGTCACGTTAAACATCAGTGCGGAAAAAAAGGATAAAATAGAAAAAGAAGACCCAGAGAGCCCAGAGGATACAGAAAACAATGGAACGCCGTTTGTGACTGAAATGCCCGGGGACAGCGGCAGGCCCGGCGGTTCCGGCGGGCCAGGCAAAAACGAGCCTAGGACGGGCGACAGCACCCATATCAAGGTATATGCCACCGCCGCCATGATTGCAGGGTTCAGCTATCTCCTCCTGTATTTTGAGGGGGAACACGGAATAACGGAAAGCCAAAAAGAAGAAATTGTGTACCATCTGGTTTCTTGGGCAAAAAAAGGCGGCGCCATCAGGCGGATGCTGGGCTTAGCGGCAATCTTTTTCTTCCTGGCCTACTACCACAGCATTGGAAAGAGTGTCACTGTGGAGTGGAGGGAAGTGTATAAATGCCCGCGTTAAGATGGTTTGGACGCTTCTCCGCAAGCTTGCGGCGCTTATCTGGAAGTGCGGCATTTGCCTGCTTTTAAGGTAAGGGAACCTGCGGCTTGCGGCGGAATGGTCCATGAAATATGGCAGAATGGAGCGAAACCATGCATGGAAAGCAAAAAAAGTTTCGGGTAATAAGAAAATTGCTTCTTCTGGTTATGGTAGTATGCCTGGTTCCGGTGGGACAGGCATACTATTTGTCTTATAAGCATCAGAAACAGCAGGAACATCTAAAAAATCTTTTAAAAGAAGGAACAGCACAGAAGGAAGGATCAGGGAGCCGGAATGAAGAAGGGCTGCAAGGCAAAAAAGGGATTGCCAGCCAGGATGTTTCACAGAGGTACAAAAATCTCCAAAAGGAAAATAAAGATTTTATTGGCTGGCTGGCGGTTGAAGGCACAGAAATTGATTACCCAGTCCTGCAGTGTGAGGATGATGAATTTTACCTTACCCATAATTTTTATAAAGAAAAAGACAAGTATGGCTGCCTGTATGTGAAAAGCATGGCAGACGTCAATACGCCGGACGCTAATTTTATTATTTACGGCCATAATATGCGGGATGGGGCTATGTTTGGGACATTGGATTCGTATGGGGAAGAAGCATTTTACCGGGAACATAAATGGATTTCTTTTGATACCTTGTATGAAGAAAGGGTATATGAAGTCCTGTCGGTATTCCAAATAGATATTCAGGACAGGAATGCATTTCCATATTACCAGTTCTATCAGGCAGTGGACGAAAAAGAGTTTATGGATTTTTACAGGAACGTGAAGGAAATGTCCCTTTATGATACAGGGGCAGAAGCAAAATTTGGGGATACATTCCTGACGCTGTCTACCTGTTCTGGGGTGGGGGAGGATATCAGGTTTGTGGTTGTGGCGAAGCGGGTATTGGATTGAAGTTTTTTGTAATTGTATAAAAATAATTTTTTACATCTCTTTAAAATATTTGTTATGACGTAAAATTAAGCTTAGTATGATAAATGCAGTTCCACAGACAGCAACCAATATATATGGATTGTTATTATCAATGTATATTGATCCAACAAGGATTATAATTGGGCTAACTGATAAACAAAAAGAAGATAAAGTACCTAGTACTTTTCCTTTCATATGGTCAGGGATTATTTGTTGCATTAGAATCCTGACGTTTATATTTACGCTTGTAACAGAAACCCCTAATAAAAAAAGTATTGCACAATAAACGGAAAACCATGGGATTTCACCTGTAAGAAGCATTGGCAGGGAAATTAAAAAAATAGAGGTAGCTTCTAACATCAGCGAAATTATGATTACAGAATATTTCTTTTTGGGCTGATATATTCCAAAGACAGCCGAGGATGCCAGCATACCAATGGAAGAAATAGTTTCTAAAATTCCATATTGGACTTCTGTCATTTTTAAATAATTTGTTATAATAACTGGAAAAGAAACAGTGGCTCCTAAGCTATAGAAGATATTTATAAATATTGCTGAACAGTATAATACAAAAATAATCTTTTCCTTTTTTATGTATGTAAAGCTTTCTGATAATTCGTTCAAAAAACTATTTTTTGAACAAGATATTTCTTTTGATGTTGAAAAATCAAACATTAATTCAAGGATAGCTGATAATAAAAAACTTATTCCATTGAATAAAATAAATACTTTGAAATCCGTGAAGGAAAAAAGCACAGCCCCTAATACTGGAGAAATTAATGTAACCATAGACGTGATGCCTTCGTTAATGGCGCATATTTGCTGCATCCCATTATGCCCAAATAGCGAATTTAAAGAAGCTGTCATAGTAACATCGAAAACAGTATTAATTGCATTTAGGAAAAAAGTCAATAAGAATACTAGCCATAAGTTATTTCCAGTAACAGATAAAAAAACATAAGAAATAATTAAAAGCAAAGCTGAGATAAAATCACTTCCAACTATTACAATTTTTCTATTCCATCTATCAGCTGCAATTCCTGCTACTGGGCCTAATAAAATACGAGGTATGGTTTCCAAGATTAATGTGATTGCAAAGTTCAAAGCAGAACCAGTAGTATAGAGAACAAAAAGTGCAAATACAAAATTATAAATTTGTGTACCAAATACAGATGCAATTCTTCCTAGAATGAATATAATTTTATTTTTCATTTTTTATAATATAACCTCTTTATAATATATTGCCTTTTTTATATCAAGTACTATGGAACCGTTGATGGCTTCTAATCCTTTGACAGAAATGGTATCGTTTTTAATATCCATTACTTTACATAATGAAAGTGCTATAGGATTTGGCCTATGTGGAGAACGCATAGCAAATACGCCAGTTTCATATATATTGCCTTCTAGTTTATTTTTTAAAATATTTCTCGGAGCTTTATCAAACCACCAGAGTACATGTATAATATCATTAACATTCATACCAATTATTCCGTCTGTGTATATTTTTTTTATTTTAATATTACAAACATTTTTAGATATCCATCCATTATGTGGACAATCTTCAATCTTTTTATATGGGCTATAAATTATCCCTATTGGATAAATATTCAACATAACATCTCCTTTACTTTTATGTAATAATCTTCCCACGTGTGTTTGAAATAGTTTTCATTTACTATCCAATCCCACATCATATGGGAATTTAGATCACAACCATATAAATTTCCTGAATAAGAAATCGCATAAACCCTACATCCGCCACCGCATAACTTTACATATTTACAAGTTTTACATTGTAAGTCTGAAATAGAAATATCATCATAAATTTCTGAATTTAATTGATTTAAGTTTTTAATATCAACTGTATAATTTTCATTAATCTCTGGCAATATAGGACATCTGCTTATTTTTCCATTTGCTTTTAAAGTTTTTTGAAATTGTTCTTCTTTGCATGGGTGTTCATTTAATTGATATTCTTCTAGATAGCTGCTATCATTTAGTAATGAACGTGTAATAACATTTCCTAAAATAAAATTATAGGTTACACTATCTTGATTTTGTTTAAACCAATTTAAAAATTTAATATAAATCTTTTTTATATTTACCCATTGAGAATCATAAAAACTTGATTTCTTTGTCGGAACTAATGGTTTTAAAATCCAGCTTTTTACATATTTTTGCGTTGATAAAAATTTTGCTATATTTAATATTTCTTCAGGTGATTGAGTTGAAATAACAGTAGTAACTATTACATTTATTTTTAATAAATTTAAATAATCCCAATATTTTTCATTAAAAAAATTTTTATAGCCTGGACGAATTATTACTACATTTTTTATTCCTATAGTATCCAAACTTATTCTAAATATAACCTTTTTTAAGTTTAAATTGTTTTTTAGCCAATCACACAGTTCCTTTGTTAAGAACATTCCGTTAGTTGAAATTGTTGATATATCAATGTTATTGGAGTATAAATTATTTATTAAATATTTAGCATTTTCTACATAATGAGGTGAGAAAATTTCCCCTCCTGTTATTGATACACTTTTTATACCATAATCTTTAAAAAATTTAATAAAATTATTAATCTCCTTTTTACTCCAAGAATATTTATTTTTGCTTTGATGAAAACAATGTATGCAATGTGCAGAACATTCATTTGTAGGTTCTAAAATTAAATGATGTAAAAAAGGAAGTTGTTCGATATTAATTTTACAATGTTTATTAAGTTGTTTTATATAGTTAAAGTAATCATTTTTTATTATCTTTTTATCTATATTAAATTTTTTTGTGAGAAATTGGATTGATTGTTCTGATAATCCGTAATTCAAATATGTTAAAATAAATTCTTTTCCTGTCTGATTTATTTTAAATATACAGTTTGTTCTAGTATTTAATACTAAATTTTCACTTATAAATTTTATACTCATAATCACGTCACCTAATAATTTTTAATTTTGTTGAGGTGACATCCACCTCTACATTCTTTATATCCTAAACAATGCTTACATTCATCTAAATTATTATATATATTTAAGATATGTGGTTTTAATTTTGTTAAATAAATTTTTTTTAACCCTTCTTCTATCGTTCCAGCATATATATCAGAATGAGGACAGTTGCGTATTTTGCCGTTATATGAGATGGATATCCAAAGAATTCCAGCTCCACAATTTCCATCTATATATTTATTTTGATTTAAATCATCTAAAGAAAGTTTAGATGTGTTTAAACATAATTTTTGGGAGCATACTACCCTTATGTCAATATTATATTTTTTGTATAATTCTTCCATCAATTGGGGAAGTTGCTTAATGTTATATTGATATTTTGAATCGTAAGTTGATCCTGTTGATACATAAGGCATAAAATTCCAATGTTTAACTCCTATTGTTGTAAGTATATTTCCCATTTCTATTATTTCTTTAATAGTTGAAGAAGCAGATAAAATAGTTTCTACACTTACTTGTATATTATTTTTAATCAGGTTTTCTATTGTCCGTATTGTTTTATTATAACTGTTATAAATATTAGTGTATAATTCATGTTGATTTTGTAATCCAAGTAAAGAGATTAGTACTGTGGATATTTTGTTATTTTTGAGAAAGGAAATCATATTTTCATCTAAGAGTGTACCATTTGTAAATAAAGAAATATTCATTCCCATTTCTGAAGCATACTCTATAAAATTATTAAATTTTGGATGTAGTGTAGGTTCTCCTCCACTAATTTTTAAAGACGTACATCCATTTTCTAACGATTCATTTATGATATTTTTAAATTTATCATAGCTTAAATCAAGCGTATTGGGATATTCGTCTGAATGTTTCCAAGTATTATAGCAAAATTTACAGTTCCAATTACATCTTCTAGTTATTTCAACTTCTATTGATAAAGGAAAATTTATTTTTTCTAAATCAATTTCTGATGGTAGTCCTTCACGTTGAAAAGTAAAATTATTTAAACAATCTTTTAATAAAAAATCAATGAAATCATCAAAGTCTTTTTTTATTTTTTCTTTTTTTATACCATAGTAATAAGCTATATTATTTAAGGTTTTATTATAATCTTTTTTATTATAAATTTCCTCTATAAATTTAATAGAAGTTGCGTTTTTTAATATAACATTTCGATTACCAATTTTAGCAAATAATATGTGCAAATCACTTCGATAAGTATATTTGGATAATACATTGAAAATTTTATTATTATCATTTGTGTCAACGTTATTCATTGTTTTTAAATTCTCCTTTTGTGCATAGAACTGCCGCACCAAATAATAATACAAGAATTGTCAACTTTTTTAATATTACTCTTGTATGTTTTTTGATGTGACAGCTCTATTTTTTAGTAATTCCATT
>Ga0137308_100944_pt1 | contig 35629 bp, 33 predicted proteins | sample Inofrocosms_June_FD_97181 | JGI IMG/M metagenome (GOLD analysis project Ga0137308, IMG submission 97181) | Mouse cecal microbial communities from Vienna, Austria - N-Acetylneuraminic and N-Acetylglucosamine D2O microcosms_June | ecosystem: Host-associated > Mammals > Digestive system > Large...
TCCAAACGTTTGGATTTTATTCGGCACAGCTGCGCATCGCTGCTTTTCTTACATGGAGTAAGCCTGAAAGAAATCCAGGAATGGCTCGGGCACAGCAATATCTCTGCCACTGCGAACATCTATACGCATATGGACTTTAACAAGAAGATTTCTTCCGCCAATGCGATTATAGGACTTTTGGGCAAAGAAAAAGAATCCACTTCAGTGCTCAACTGAATTTGTGGATTCCCATTCCTGGCAATGCTGGTAGCCGGACTTGAACCGGCACGAACTAACGTTCGACAGATTTTAAGTCTGTTGCGTCTGCCTATTCCGCCATACCAGCAGATTGTTTGCAACTCCATCCCTTTCCAATCTATTCCAAAAGATTTCGAAGCCTTTATCAAAAACCCTGTAAAATCAAGGGTTACAAGAGAAATTATGAAACTGGCCCTCTGGATCTAAAGTCTCTTGTGTCTTTCGATAAATGGATGGGGGTGGATTCGAACCACCGAAGCAATTTGCAGCAGATTTACAGTCTGTCCCCTTTGGCCACTCGGGAACCCATCCATATCAGCTATATCATCCTGACCAAAAAGATTGTAGCATAGTTTTCCCCGAATGGCAAGAATTATTTGAAAAAAGCCACGATTCCCTCCGCTATCCCCTCCGTCAGCTTGTCCTGATAAGTTTTCGAGGTGATGGAACTGCGCTCTGCGGGGTCGGACAGAAATGCCGTCTCTATCAGGCAGGAGGGCATGGCGGCATTTCTGACTACATATATATCGTCCGTCTCCTGGGCTCCTCTGTCTACAGCGCCTGTCTTTTTTACCGCGCCCTCATGGATCAGCCGGGCCAGCCGGCCGCTGTCCTCCAGGGTATCGCAGTACCAGGTCTCGATACCGGAGACTCCGCTCTGTGTGCCGTCATAAGCGTTCTGATGGATACTGACGAAAATGTCGGCTCCCGCTTTCGCGGCCTCCGTCACCCGTTCCTCTAAGGAGGGCAGCGTCTCGTCGTCCTCCCGGAGCATCACTGTCTGAAAGCCCAGCGCCTGCAGCTTCTCCGAAAGACCTTTTGCCAGCTCCAGATTCACACGCGCTTCCGACACGCCCTCCCGGTAGCAGCCGTCGTCCTCCCCGCCGTGTCCGGGGTCAATGGCCACAATCCATCCGTTCCACTGCTGCCCTTGCGGTACGGGAATCTCTTCGGGAGCGTCTGCGCCATCAGCCGTCCCCACAGGCTCCGGCTCCCCGCCTCCCTGTGCAAAGACACTGACGCATTTGGATACCAGCAAGTAACAGCCCTTGCCCAGCACAGCCGCAGACAAAAAGAAAGCCGCAAGGAACACTACTGTCCTTATCAGCTTTCTTTTTCTCTCATTCCTGTCCTGTCTGCGCATACGCTGTCCCCTCCGTATTTTTCCTATCCAGCATACATGCGCGCTTCATCAAAATCTTATCCTTTTTGTATCCGATCTTTATCTTTTTTGTATCAAAGTTGCTGCAGCGACAATCTCATCTGGATATCTTCAGATATAACTCATTGATCCCCTCATAATATCCCACCGTGGCCACCACATCCTCCTTGTCCATTCCGGAAAAGGTATACTTTTTAAAATAAGGTGTATTTTCGGCCAGAGGATTCGTATTCTCATACTCCTGAGGTTCTCCCAGTTCCATGTACTCCGCCCATGCCGCTATGATGCCGTCCGCGTCCACCAGATTCCAGGCGTCGATTCCCGTCCGAACATAGAACTCATATATCCTGCCCGTATCCGCATCCACATAGGCGTCCAGCAGGCGGTTCTCCTTGTTGGCATTCTGCAGGCTGGTGTCCAGATTGATCTTCCAGACCAGCACATTGTTCTGGGGATCCGGCACATCGATGGCGGAATACAGCACGGCGCTGTAAGCGCTCTCCGCCAGCTCCTGGATTTCCTCCGGCAGAATTCCCCTCTCTTTCAGTTCCCGGATGCCCCGGTTGGCCAGCTCGATTCCGGCACTCTCTTCCACATCCTGACCGGCCGCGTCTCTCCTGTTGGCCACAAAGGCATAGATGCCCGTCAGGTTATCATAGTCCGGCTTGTTCCGGGTCATGGCATTCTGCTCGCTCTCCGGCAGGATCTGATTGTTCAGACATTTCGAGAGAATGTATACCTTTTCGTTGCTGCCCAGGGAATAACGGTAACCCTCTGTTCCTGTCTGTGTCTCCTGGGCCTTAATCTGGTTCAGGATGCCTTTGTCCCGGTACTTTGCCAGCACTTCCGGCCCCCATACCGCCAGTCCTACAATGACTGCAGCCAGAGGAATCATCAGCAGGCTGAGTACCTCCCAGTTTTTTCTCGTCATCTTATGTTTCTGCGTTCCCATCTGCCTCTTCCTGTTTCCTCCCGTCCCATCCTGACTCCTGCCCGGCGCCGCTGTGTACCGCGCCGTCCGGCGGGCCCGCGTCCTGCCCGGCGACGTTATGCTCCGGTCCGTCCTGTATTCCCCCGCCCCGGGTGGGTTTCTGCCCGGTGGCAGCTCCGGGCTCCCCGCCTTCCCGGCTGTCTTCGTCCCCTGCCCCGCTGTCCGCTTCCGTATTGTCCCGTCCCTTTCGGTCCCGGGATTCTTTTTTCCGCAATGTCCTATAGGCTATCTCACTTTGCAGAAGCGTCTCCTCCGCCGCTTTCTGCCTGTCCGCCCCTTCCGCTTCGTCCGTGCCGCCCCGGACTTTTTTGTCCGGAATCACGAAGCCGATACAGGTTCCCTCCCCCACCCGGCTTTCGATCTCCAGCTCGCTCTCATGAAGCCGCAGGATCTCCACGCACAGCGCCAGGCCCAGCCCGGCTCCGTTCCGGCTGCGGGATCTGGACTTGTCCACCATGTAAAAGGCCTCCGTGACTTTCATCAGCTCCTCTTCCGGAATGCCCACACCGTAATCCTTTACCTGAAAAGCATATGCGTCCTCCATGCGCCTGCCAAATACCTCCACCAGGCCTCCCTGGCTGGAAGCCTTACAGGCATTGTCCACCAGATTCAGCAGAACGGACTTTAACAGATTCGCCTCCGCGTACACGGTTCCGCTGTCAAAGGCAAACCGGAGCTTCTGGTCCTTATTGCCGGAAAACATATCTTTCAGATACTGAAACAGCATCTGTGCCGCCACCGGCTGGGGATCAATGGTTTCCCGCTTGGTGACTATGATGTCCAGCAGGCGGAAAGACATGTTTTCCAGGCGCTTGCCCTCTGTGTAGATATAATTGGAAGACAGAAAATGCTTCTCCTCGTCCAGCTTCCTGGAACGCAGCAGATCCGCATAGCCTATGATAGACGTCAACGGCGTCTTCAGTTCATGGGCAAAGGCGGCGATGAAATCCTCTCTGGAGCGCACCGCCTCCTGAAGCTCCGCAATGGTGCCCTCCAGCACATTGGCCATGCTGTTGAAATCCATGGTAAGCTGCCCCAGCTCGTCATTGCTGACCTTTTGGGCACGGTAGCTGTAATCCCCCCGGGCCATCCGCTTGGTGGCGCCGGTAAGCAGACGTATGGGCTTGGTCAGCCAGGTACAGATTATGAACATTATGGCTGAGCTGGCGGCAAGCATGGCCAGGGTCACCCGCCTGTAGACGGAAAATCCCATGGTGCGCTCCTCGAACACCTCGGTCACATCCTCCAGGGTCTCCAGGTACAGATTCCTGTCCAGGGCATTTACCATGATTCCCGTATGTACGTAATAATGCTCCGCCTGGCACACTACCTGCCAGATTCTGGCGTCCTCTTCAATCTGCTCCAGCAGTTCGGTATCCTGGGCGAACCCGATACTCTGATAGAGAACTTCCCTCTCCTCGCTGGACAGCCGCAGATATCTTTCCGTCCCCTGGCCGCTGCTCTCCAGCTTGGAGCCGATCTGCTCCACAGCCACATCCTGTAGCACATTGTATTTCGTAGGTATATTCAGGGCCGCCGTCTCAAAGGCAAACCGCAGTATATTGCTGCCGTCCAGGGCCTGGGCCACCTCCCGCTCCAGGGATTTCTCGAAGACGGAGTTCACGAAAAGGTATCCGCTCAGGCCAAAGGCCACTGCCATGATGATAATGGTCCACAGCAAAATCTTGTATACAAACTTCATGTTCAGATCTCCAGCCGGTAGCCTACCTTATACACTGCCACCAGATTCTCCTCCCAGCCCATTTTCCGGCGCAGCCTCTGGACATGGAGATCCAGTGTCCGGCTGTCCGCCAGATATTCGTCCCCCCACACCTTTTCATAGAGATTTTCCCGAAACAGAGCTATGTTCTTGTTGCTGATGAACAGTACCAAAAGTCCGTACTCCTTGTTGGTAAGGATCACGGGCTTTCCCGCCTTGGTCACCTTTCTGGCCTCGGTATCCACCACCACGTCCCCGGCTGTCAGAGTGGTTTCCGTCTTGTTGTAGCGCCGCAGCACTACCTCCACCCTGGCCATGAGCTCCACCACCTCAAAGGGCTTCACCAGATAATCCTCCGCCCCCAGCCTCAGACCTTTCACCCTGTCCCTGACCTCATGTTTTGCCGTAATAAAGATCACGGGAATCCGTAACGGCCTGATATATTCCATGATGTCATAGCCGTCCGCCCCGGGAAGCATAATGTCTAACAGAATCAGATCAAAATTCTCCGATTCAATCATATCTAGGGCTTCCAGTCCGTCCTGCACCGTCTTACAGTGATAGCCCGCCGCCGAAAGGTTAATGTCTATCAGGTCGCAAATGGACTTCTCATCGTCTACTATCAATATATTGATCATTCCTCTTTTGGCCACCCCCAGTATTCTCTGATAATCTCCACCAGCTCCTCCATGGTATCCTCCGGGCCGCACTGACAGATATCGCTGAAGTTCCTCTCCGCTTCAAACCCATCCGTGCGCTGGTAATAAATATCGCATTTCGTATCGATCAAAAGCTCCTCGCCCGGCCCGGAATAGCTGTACCTGGCCAGCACCACCACGTCTTTCATCCCGTCCCCGTCCACGTCCAGGCAGACCATCCCTTTCAGGGCATAGAGATTGTCATAATCCTCCATGGGCTGGAAGCTCCAGACAATGTCCCCCTGGGTATTCACCAAATATATCATGAACACATCGTAATCCGCCATGCTGATGAAACCCGGTGCCACCAGGAGTCTCCCCTGCTTCTCGAAATCTATCCAGTAGCTGTGCTCCTGCACCACCCGGAAGCCATGATCCGTGAGCTCCTCCAGGGTAGCGGCGGTATAAAGGATCTCCGTGGAATGACCCTCTCCCACAAAGGAGGCAATAAGGTCCGCGCTCTTGTTCATGCTGAAACGGTTTATCTTGTCGGAAATCCGCCAGTCCCGGTAGAAATCCCCGTCCCGCTGGAAGAGCACATCCCCCACTTTATAGCTTTTGCCCGCATAGTCTCCGGTATCGTTCTCACATGTGGTGATCAGCACAATATCCGTCAGCCCGTCGTGGTCCAGCTCCTGAAAGGAAACGGATTCCAGACTCTTCGTAGGCTGGGTAAGCTGCCCGGAATGCTTGTAATTGGTCTCAAGCTGATTGGTTTTAAACAGGATGTTCCCCTCGCTGTCCGCGATCAGGATCGCCAGTCTGCGGTACTCCTTGTGCATGATCGGCACCAGTTCCACCTCCGCCTGGCCGAAAGTCTCCAGCACTACCGGAAAACGCTGCCCCTCTATGATCTCATAGCCCGCCTCTTCCACCTGCGCCAGAGATTCTATCGCCTCAAATGCCTCCTGATAAGCCCGGTACTGCTGCGCCAAAAGCGCCTCGCTTTGGCCTGATGCCTGCACCGGATACGCCAGACCTACGGTACAGCCCAAAATGCACAGGGCCGTAATCGCCGCTCTCTTTTTTCCCATTGACAGTTCCTCCATTGCGATTCACATATCTGCGTCCGATTACGGTTATCATAACCCGGCTTTGCATCATTTTTGCTTCAGAGGGCGGAGAACCCCCTGAACAGTTACATTATAACCGCAAACAGGGATGTTTGCAATCACAATTGGCTTTACACCTGTCCCGGATTCTGCTATGATGAAGCTAGAATAAAAACAAGAACAGGAATCAAAAGAGTGACCCAAATGAAAAAAGATCTGACACAGGGAAATGTAACTAAAAACATGCTGCTGTTCGCAGGCCCCATGATACTGGGAAATCTGCTGCAGCAGTTTTATAATATCGCGGACACCCTGATCGTGGGCCGCTTTTTAGGGCCGGATGCCCTGGCCGCGGTGGGAAGCGCCTATACTTTGATGACGTTTCTGACTTCTATTCTCATCGGTATGTGCATGGGCTGCGGGGCGCTGTTTTCCTACTATTTCGGACGGAAAGAAATCGGCCGCATGCAAAGCTGTATGCAGTTGTCTTTTCTGCTCATCGGCGGGGCCGCGGTTCTCCTGAATCTGGCAGTAATGCTCTTTAGCCGCCCCATCCTGCGCCTGCTGCAGACCCCGGCAGAGCTGATGGAAATGATGCATACTTATGTATGGATTATTTTCACCGGCCTGTTCTTTGTGTTCCTGTACAATTACTTTGCCTATCTGCTGCGGGCCGTGGGCAATTCCGTGGTGCCGCTTTATTTTCTGGGCAGTACGGCGCTTTTAAACATCATCCTGGATCTGGTGTTCGTCATGGTGTTCCGCTTCGGTATCGGCGGCGCGGCAGCCGCTACGGTCATCGCCCAGGCCGTATCCGGCATCGGCCTCATGGCCTATACCTGGATCAGGGAACCGAATCTGCGCTTCTCCCGGCAGAGCCAAACAGAAGAAAAGGCTTCCATGGCAGAAATCCTGCGCTTTTCCTTTTCCTCCTCCATCCAGCAGTCCGTAATGAACTTCGGCATCCTTTTGATACAGGGCCTGGTGAACAGCTTCGGGGCCGTGGTCATGGCAGCCTTTGCCGCGGCCGTGAAGATTGATTCTTTCGCCTATATGCCCGCCCAGGAATTCGGCAATGCTTTCTCTCTGTTCATCTCCCAGAACCACGGCGCGGGCAGAGAGGACCGGGTAAAGCAGGGGATGAAAAGCGCTTTGAGAATATCCATGACTTTCTGCATAGGCGTGTCCCTCCTGATCTTCCTGTTTGCCCCTTATCTGATGATGCTGTTCGTCCGGCCAGAGGAGACGGCGATTATCTCCGTGGGCGTGGGGTATCTGCGGGTGGAGGGCGCATTCTACTGCGGCATCGGCATCCTGTTTTTGCTCTACGGGTACTACAGAGGCATCAACAGGCCGGAGATGTCTCTGGTGCTCACAGTCATCTCTCTGGGGACCCGGGTGCTTTTGGCCTATCTGCTGGCCCCCATTCCGTCAGTGGGCGTATTCGGTATCTGGAGCGCCATCCCCATCGGATGGATTCTGGCGGATGTAACGGGACTTCTGTATATGAAGAAGCCCTCCGGCAAAAATCCGAAAAACGCTTAGGTACAAGCCTGAAAACAGACAGATACAAAAAGGACAGCCATGGGGTGACTGTCCTTTTTTAGAGAAGGTATTTCTTATGGGGTATAGCAAAAAACTATATAATGTATTGGGGGTTACGCCTATTATAATATCATCTGCCTCCCGTTTTGCCAACACCAAAAACCAACAAACATGACAATGAATGCATTTATTTTTTGTGCATTCTGTATAAGTGATCTAATGAAACAGGGCCTCAAACTCTTCTCTTCCGATTCTTTCCTTTTCCAGCAGCAACTGGGCGCAGCTGTGAAGCACGGACAGGTTTGAAAGAATGATCTCTTTCGCCTTTGCATAGCAGTCGTCAATGATGGCTTTCACTTCCCTGTCAATCTCCCCGGAAACGGCCTCGCTGTGAGACTTTGTATGGGCCAGATCCCGGCCGATGAATACTTCGTCGTCGTCCTCGTCATAACAAATGACGCCGATATTGTCCGACATGCCGTACTTTGTCACCATGCTCCGGGCCATCTTGGTGGCTCTCTTGATATCATTGGAAGCCCCTGTGGTGATATCCTGGAAAATGATCTCCTCCGCGATACGGCCTCCCAGACACACCATAATATACTGCAGCATCTCGCTCTTCGACTGGGACATCTCATCCCGGTCCGGCAGGGGCATGGTATAGCCCGCAGCGCCGATGCCTGTGGGGATGATCGACACCGTATACACGGGACCTACCTCCGGAAGCACGTGGAACAGAATGGCGTGTCCCGCCTCGTGGTATGCGGTGTTTCGCTTTTCCTTGTCGGACACTGCCCGGCTCTTCTTCTCCGTACCGATACTTACTTTCACAAAGGCTTTCTTCAGATCCGCATCCGCCAGAAATTCCCTGCCGGCTTTCGCGGCATTGATGGCCGCCTCGTTTAACAGGTTCTCCAGATCCGCCCCGGTAAATCCCGCCGTGGTCCGGGCCACCTGCTTTAAGTCCACATCCTCGGCCAGCGGTTTATTCTTGGCATGGACTTCCAGGATCTCCTCCCTGCCGCGGACATCCGGCCTGCCCACAGCCACCTTTCTGTCAAACCGCCCCGGGCGCAGAATAGCCGGATCCAGGATATCTACCCGGTTGGTGGCCGCCATGACAATGATCCCCTCATTGACGCCGAATCCGTCCATCTCCACCAGCAGCTGGTTCAGCGTCTGTTCTCTCTCGTCATGACCGCCGCCCATACCGGTGCCGCGTCTCCTGGCCACTGCGTCGATTTCATCGATGAATACGATACACGGCGCGTTCTTCTTGGCCTCCTCGAACAGATCCCGCACCCGGGAAGCGCCCACGCCTACGAACATTTCCACGAAATCGGAACCCGAGATGCTGAAGAACGGCACGCCGGCCTCTCCGGCCACCGCCTTTGCCAGCAATGTCTTACCGGTTCCGGGAGGTCCCTCCAGGAGCACTCCCTTGGGAATCCTGGCGCCCACCTTGATATATTTTCCGGGATCCCGCAGAAAATCAACGATTTCCTGCAGCTCCTCTTTCTCTTCCTGCAGACCTGCCGCCTGCTCAAAGGTAATACTCTTATCCCCCATGGACAGCCTGGCCCGGCTCTTGCCGAAATTCATCATTTTCCCGTTGCCGCCGGCCGCGTTCTGGGCATTGATCATCATGAAAAGGAAAATGCCCACTGCCAGCACTATCAGCATCGGCACCAGCGTGGTCAGGACCCAGCCCTCCCTGGGCACATCCTTTACCACCGGGTCAAAGCCATAGCCGCGCGCCAGCGCCTCTGCCTCTCCGATATCCGTCACATACAGTTTCATGTCCGTGCCGGACTTCAGCTCCACCTCCAGGTATCCCGTGGGCACCTCGCTGTTAGGCCTTACCACCACCTCCGCGACCCTGTCCGCCTCCATGTCGGCAATGAACTGCTCCCTGGTGTATTCCTCATCTGCCCTGTTCAGCGAAGTCAGCACAGCCACCCCCATCAGGAGGAAAAGGATGAATACAAAATATGAATGAAATCCCCGATTGTTCTGCCTCAACTTAAAAGCCTCCTATTTATCCCGCACTTCCCTTTTATCCCGGCCGGAAACGTTCGCGTCCCCTGCAGCCATGGCGTAAAAGCCGCGCGCTTATAATTCAACCACGCCAATATAGGGAAGATTACGGTATCTCTGATCGTAATCCAGACCATATCCCACCACGAACTCATCCGGAATCTGAAAGCCCGTATAGTCCACATCCACGTCCACCACACGCCTGTCCGGCTTGTCTAACAAAGTGCACAGCCGCAGGGATTTCGGCCCTCTGGCCCACAGCATCTTAAGCAGATAGCTTAAGGTTCTTCCGCTGTCCACGATATCCTCCACCACCAGCACATCCTTGTCCTTGATGGCTTCGTCCAAATCCTTTATTATTTTTACCACACCCTTGGATTCCGTGCCGCTGCCATAGCTGGACACGGCCATAAAGTCCAAGGATACCGGCACCGTGATCCGCTTTGCAAGCTCACACATAAAGAAGCTTCCGCCCTTTAATACGCAGATCAAATGCACCTGCTTTCCCTCATAGTCCCTGCTGATTTGTTCCCCGATGGCCTGAATCCTTGCATCCACTTCCTCTTCCGACAAAAGTACCCTAATGTGCTCAGACATCTTTCTCCTCCGTTCCGCTTCCCTGCTTTTTGATGAATTTCACCTGTAAAACGCGCTCTGTGTCTCCCGTCACCTTAAAAGCCTCGCTGATCCGCCAGCCCACCAGCCACAGAATATGGCTTCCAAAGGCCACCGCCGGTATCCTGTCCCGACATTGTCTGGGAATCTTTTCCGCGATCATGTAATCCTTTACGGATTTGTGCGCCACTTTTCCCGCCCCGTCCGCTATGGTGAGGAAATCTCCCTGCCGGCGGAAACGGATAACTGCGCGTTCTTCCATTTTATCATAGTCGAACCATTTCGTATACTGATTTCGGGGAAGTTCTCCCGCTTTTTTTACGAAAAAGGCGGAGAACTCCATTTCGCCCAAGCTCCCTAAGTCATAGCGGGCGGGGCTGCGAAACAGCGCTTCCGTCAGAGGCGCCTCCGCGGACAGCTCCGCGGGCCCTTGCGTCTCCGGGACCGTGCCTGACAATTCCCCGTCCTGTATACGCTCCAGTATCACCTGTCCGTACTGCCGTCCGGCTCTGATGCCAAAGGGCAAATGAACGCTCCGGTTCCCCTCTTTCTCAAATAAGGACAGTCCGTCACGGATATGCACCGCGCAGATGTCTTTCCCCGTGGGGGACAGCCTTTTCATCAATTCCAGAAGCATCCGGCCCTGCAGGGCTTCATGGAAAGACCGGAATGTCTTCACATCCACCCGGTATCCCCAGGCCGCAGGCCCGCCGGGCACAGTCTGCCCCTCCCGGCTCCCGGACACAGCGCCAGACTCCATGCCCCGTCTCCCCGGTATCCCCATATCCTCCGCGCACTGCCTCAGGGCTTCCTCTGTCTGCTCCTGCAGATACCGCTCCGTCTCCTGCAGCTGCCTGGCCGTCTGCAGCATATGTCCCACGGCCCCTGCCGACACCTCCTGTCCGGCATAGGGCAGAATATGGTGGCGAATGCGGTTTCTTCTGTAATCGTCCCCGTCATTGGTTGCGTCCCTGCGCCAGGAGATTCCCCGGTCCCGCAGATAAGCCTCCACCTCCTGCCGCTCTAAGCACAGAATCGGCCGCAGGATACGGATTCCGTCACGGTCCGTCCGCAGGGGGGCGATGCCGCCGATACCCTTAAGGCCGCTGCCCCGGAATAAATGGAACAGCATGGTCTCCGCATTGTCATTGCTGTTGTGGGCCACGGCCACTTTCACCGCGCCCGTCCTCCGGGCGGCCTGCCGAAACGCCCTGTATCGAATCCGCCTGCCGGCATCCTCCTCGGAACATTTCTCCGCAGCAGCCGCCTGCCCGGCATCGGCCTCGGTAAGGAAAAACGGCAGCCCTTTCTGCCTGCACAATTCCTCCACATACCCGGCGTCCTCCCGGGCTTCCTTTCGCAGCCCGTGATTTACGTGCACCACATACAGCTTAAGCGCCACTCTCTCCGCATAGGCCGAAAGCAGCTCCAGCATACAGACCGAGTCCGCTCCGCCCGACACCCCTGCCACGATCCCGTCCCCGGGCGAGATCATGCCGTACTCTTCTATATAGGCAAATACCTTTTTTTCTGTCTCGTCTCTGATACCCATGCATCAAATCTTATCCCAAAATCCGGAAAAAGTCAAATATTCCTGCTCATTTCAGGCCTCCCATATGCCGATGACGCCTATGGTCATGTCGTCCCGTATCCGTCCCGCGCTGGCGCAGAGCGCGATCCGCAGCAGACGATCCGCAATTTCCGTAGGACTATGGTCCTGTATTCCTGCAATGATGCTGCTGATGGTGTTCTCATATTCCGCGCCGAAAGCGTCCACCACCCCGTCGGATACCATCACCAGATAATCTCCGTCCCGGAGCTTTCGCTCCACCGGCAGAATTTCCATGGAGCCGAAGACCCCCAGGGGGAGATTTCCCATTGCCACCTGCTCCACCTCCTGATTCCGTTTCAGAAAGGTGGCCGCGCCCCCAACTTTCCGCAGCTTGCAGCTGCCGTCGTACAGATTGATATCGCATATGTCCAGAGTGGGGTGGTTGATGTCCTCTCCGGCGGCAAACAGGGCCGTATTGACCATGTTGATGGCCGCGTCAATGTCATAGCCGGCCTCCAGCATCTTTTCCATCAGATCCAGTACCCGCTCGCTGTCCTTTCCCGCTCTTTCCCCGGAGCCGGTGCCGTCCGAGAGCATTACCGTCACCCTGCCTTTTTCGGATTCCACCACGGCATAATTGTCCCCGGAGACCGTCTCGTCCTCTTTCACTGCCTTGGCAAATCCCGTCATGGCCAGAAATCCCGTCTCCTCCTCCAGCACAAAGCTCTGGGGCTGCGGCTCCACCACATAGGGAGTACTTGCGGCAGGGCAGAACCTCCTGTCCAGCAGTACGGAAATCATGTCCGCCGCGTCCTCCACGGACACCTTGCCTCTCTGCGCCCTCATGGTCAGCACCACTGCCTGCCTGCCGTCCTCCCTGGGCAGATAGCAGGGATTTTCCACCTGGATCCCCTCCTGCGCCAGAGCCTGAGTCAGCATACGTTTCTTCTTACCCTCCATAGGGCGAAAGGACAGCACCTCGCAGGCTGCCTCCGTCATGATCTTTGCCATTTCGTCCAGATGCCCGCTGATGATCTGTCTGCTCTCCCACAGTCTCCTCTGGGCCAGTACCGCCTCTCTGTCGTCCGTATCCGGCGCAAATTCCTGGTCATAGCTTCTGGCCAGCTCATGAAAGCTGTCCGCATAGCCCAACAGTCTGCGCTTGCACAGATCCGATACCTGAGCTGTCTGCAGCTCCTTTTCCTCCCTTTTCCTTTTCAGCATGTCAAATCCACACCTTTCTGCTGCCCCAAAAACCCTGCCGGGCCCTTGGCAGCAGTACATATTATAGAATTAACCTATTCTGTTTTTTGTCAAAAACAAGTACCTGTCCCCTTAAAGTTTTCCGACAAAAAAAGCGGGAAGCTATTGCTCCCGCCTGTCATTGCATTCTCATGCTTTTATTTATCCTGTTTAAAAAGAATCTCATCCTCATACACAAGGCCCAGCTTTTCCCTGGCCACATTCTCAATGTATCCCTTGGTCTGAACCTCCTTGCCCAGAGCTTCGATTTCAAGGGCCCTGGTCTCCTCCGCCGCTATCTCCTCGTCAAGCTGCGCGGCTTCTGCCCGCTTACTGTCGATCTTGTCCCGCAGCTCCGCGCTCTGCACCCCTACCAGTACCAGAATCATTACGACTACAAGCGTAGCCAAGAACATGCTGAAGCGGTTCTGCTGCTTCTTCCGATATGCGATTCGCCGCTTTCTCGCCATAGTTCCCACCCCTTACGCTTTTAAATTTATTTTAAACACTTTCAGAAAAAACGTCAACCGGAATTTTACCGCCCGGCCAATTTTTTTCATCCGCCGTCTGATGCGCCCGCCGGATTTATGAACCGCGCTTCCCGCCCGCTTTCCCGCGAAGCGAAAAGGCCTGGACAGCCATCTGAGAATGGTTCCCAATAGTGTCAGGGCCTTTGCCAGCAGAATGGAAACATACTTCACGAGCAAAGGGCTCACGGCCTTTTTGTAACAGAGCATCCCCGCCAGGGCTCCCAGCACGGCAAACCACCGCAGCGTCCCGTTGCTCTCCCGGTACATTAACAGAAACACTTCCGCCCCGCAGTACACCCAAAAGGCAAAATCCTCCAAAGACATCACCAAAGAGGCATGGGGCACTACCCGCCTGAAGATCCGCAGCAGATCATAGACAAAAGTGACAAAGATCCCCAGCACCAAAGAGTGCAGGAGAAATACGTTTTCGCTTACCATACGCTCACCGGAACAGTCTGGCCAGCAGGGATTCGTTCTTTCGGCCCCCTGCGCCTGCGTCAGAATATGTAAGGCTGTCGATCCGTCCGTCTATGTCCACCTCGCCCTTTTCCAGAGTCAGGCGGCTGACATGCAGCTCATCCCCCTTTATCATCAGCATTCCCTGTTCCGTCTCCAGAAGAATTTCATGAATGTCAAAAGAAAGCACATCGTTCACGCCGCCTACCATGCAGCTTCTCCGATTGGTCATGGACACCTTGTGCATACGTGCGCTTCCGCTTAAATCCTCCATAAGCCCAGCCCCTCTCTGTTATCTGAATACAGTATATGAAAGACCGGGGGGAGATAGAACCCGCTCTGCCGAATCCGGATCAAAGATAGCGGAAAAGCTCTGCCGCCGTCTCTTTCCTTACCGTTTCCTGTACGTCCAGCACCTCCACCTTTACCTCTTTGTTGCCAAAGGAAATGGTGATCACATCGCCCGGCTTTACTTCCGCGGAAGCCTTTGCCACCTTGTCGTTTATCATCACCCGGCCGCCGTCGCAGGCCTCGTTTGCCACTGTGCGCCGCTTGATCAGCCGGGATACTTTCAGATATTTATCCAGTCTCATATTTCTGCACCTTTCTTAATCTGTCCCCAGATACGCAAAAAGCCCGGAGCGTTTTCTCGACCGGGCCTTGAAACTTATCAGATTCAATATCGCATTACTCGTTGACAACATCCTTTAAAGCTTTGCCAGCCTTAAACTTAGGAGCTTTGGAAGCCGCGATGGGCATGGGCTCACCGTTCTGAGGATTTCTGCCCTCTCTGGCTGCTCTCTCTACCACTTCAAAGGTACCAAAGCCTACCAGCTGAACTTTCTCGCCTTTCTTCAGTTCGTCAGCAACCACATCTGTGAAAGCTTTCAAAGCCTTTTCTGCATCTTTTTTGGAAATTCCTGCCTGCTCAGCGATTGCTGCGGTCAATTCAGTTTTGTTCATATCGAACTCCTCCTATAATGAGTTTTCTTTGTAGATGTACATTTCTAAGTTATCGCTCTGAAACGTCTATACATATATATATATGGTTTTCCCTGGTTTGTCAAGGGATTTTTCCGCAAATATTCCTATTTACTTGGCTTTGTGACATAAGCCCTTTCCCTCTTGTGCCTCCCAAAATGCCTGACGCCGTCAGAACCGCACCCACTTTACGGGGAGCTGCTGCTTTCCGATGCCTTTTTGCTCTCGGAGGAGCTTTCCGATGCCTTTTTGCTCTCGGAGGAGCTTTCGGATTCCACGGTATATCTTGACAGATCCGCAAAGGAAAACGAAATATCCTTTTCCTCATTGTCAATCTGTACCGTGTAGCTTCTGGTCTCATAGCCCTGCTTGCGAAGTATGATGATATGAGCCCCCTCCACTTTCTTAAAACTGCAGGGCGAAATACCTACATAATTGCCGTCCAGATACACCTCCGCTCCCTCCGGGGCGTCCACATATACTTTGTAATAATCTGTAGTCACATCCGGCACGGAACTGCCGCTCTCACTGTCTGAGCCGACGCTTTCCGTCTCTCCGGACTCCACAGGCATCAATGTCAGGTCAAAGGCTGCGGACTCCTGAGCCACGCGGATATACTGGGTGATGGACTGGTACCCGTCCGCCCGGGCGATGAGCTGATGGAGACCGTATTCCAGCGTCAGGGGCATGGAGGCGTCCGCCAACGCGCCGTCCACGTACAGCTCAGCCCCTGAGGGGCTTACGGAAAACAGCACCGTACCGGTCTGGGGTTCCGGCACCTCCAGGTCCCCGATGTCCAGGACCGTCTCCCCGTTCCGCTCTATCTCCACGCTCTTGATGCCGCCCCCGCCCTTGTGGGAAATATTTACCTGGTAATTCCCCTCCGGCACCAGCAGCAGCATTTCCTCCGTTATGCGCCGGATGACGGACTGGCCCACCTCTATCCAGCCTCCCACGAATTTCTCGTCGTTGGCCAGCCGCAGATATCCGTGTCCCCTTTCCACCCGCACGGTTAAAATCTGATTCCCGATGCCCTGAAAGCTCAGCACATCCGCAGGGTTTAGATCCATCAGCTCGATATTCATGCCCTCCGACAGATACTGTGTGTTGTCTGTAAGCTTATAGACCTCCTCCCCAATGCTCACCTCTCCCCGCACCGGATTCACCTCATAGCGCTCCGCGTTCTCATAGCTCCAGCTTTTGGCAGACAGCTGCATGGTAGTCAGGTGTTTCTTGGACTTCAGGAAAGTCACGTCCACAATATCGCCTTTTTGTATCTGGTCCATGGCAATGGCATCGCCGTATTTATCATAGAGCCTGGTGGTGCCGTCCACGGAAAGTGTGTAATTCTTTCCCACCTCCAGATTCCGGAAAGTCACTGTATTCTCTTTTTGGTCCCTGTCTACCAGAATCGCCGTATCCGCGGAATCATAGCTCTCAGGCCCCGGAACCACAAACCCGGTATCCGCCCGCTTTGGCTCCTCCTGTGACTTCAGGTCCGAAAAAGGGCTTGCGTCCCGGTCTTTAAAAGGCATGGTGCAGGCGGAAAGCACCAACACCGTCCCAATGACGGCTGCCACGGCTTTCCCCCTGCGCTTTCTCTCCGTTATTTTGTTTTGCATGTTTTCTTTGTTTTCATTTACGTTCTTCTTATTCATATCTCCTCTTTTGTCCGCCCCTGCCGGACTAGCGCCGCAGTCTGTCCAGATGGCGGAATGTCTCATCCAGAAAATGCTGCTTTTCTTTCTCCTGCTCTATGACCCGCTCCAGCTTCTCCTGGTTTTTGCCGGGGATCCATGCCTTTCCGGAATTATAGTAGAAGTTCACGATCTTCCAGAACTTCTCCGGATAGGCCAGCCTGTAGTACAGGTCAATCCAGCTCTTGGCGGATATGGAGCGCTCTTTCTCATAAGCCGCAAGCAATTCCTCCCCCAAAGCCACGGACCAGTTGCTCTTTTCCAGGAGCTTGCGCAGCAGCAGATAGAGATCCCTGACCGGATCGTCGCAGAGGCATTTCTCAAAATTCACCACAAACCACCCGTTCATACCCTGGAGAATGTTATGGTACTGATAATCTCCGTGGCAGAAAGCCACCCTGCCCTCTTTCCGGCAGGAATCCTGCGCGGCTTTTTCCTCCCCGAAAGACCGGCAGTATTCCCGCCACTGCTCCGTCACGGCAAAAGCCTGCTCCATAAATGGATCGAAAGCTTTCCGCAGGCTGGTCTCAAACCAGTTCTTCTGGCCTTTCTGCTGCAGGTACTTGCGCACCCGCTTCAGCTCCTTATTGTGTTTATCATACTCCTTTTCCGGAGAAAAAGCCACCGGAAGATTTGGCATATCCCCGGGAAGCTCCATATTTTTGTGAAGCCTTGCCAGGAGCCTGACAGCCTCCACGCACTCATGCCTGTCATGGACACTGCATTCCCGGCCCTCCTGCCATGTCTTCAGAACATATCCCGTACCGTCTGTGTCCCTGACCAGCAGCGAGCCCTCCCTGTTGGGTATGATGGCCTCCACGCACACCTGTCCCGCATCCGCTATCTGCTTCAGCAGCCTGTCCTGAATCCCGATTCTGTCCTGACTTCCCGAATATTCCCGAAAAATCAGGCAGCCCTTATCGGTGTCACACACAATAGCGCCCCGGCCCTTTCTGGTGCGGAGCACCTCAATCTCATACTGTTCCAGCAACTCAATCGCCTTGTCGTTCACTGCCGTCCCCTCCTGATTGGTTTCTTAGGAACTGTATATCGTTCCTTTCGCCGCCCTGTGGTCAGTTTGGTTCATAACCTATCATATGAGAGGAATTCTCAAAGCAGAACTCTAGTTTCCGGTTTCCCTGCGATATTCTTTGGCCGCGGCCAGCAGCCGCTCTTTTGTGTTGCCTGCCGGATCCTCCAGAACCAGTTCCAGGAGGCGGTTTAAGGTTTCTCCCAGCTCTCTTCCGGGGCGCCATCCCGCGTCTATCAGATCCTTGCCGGAGACGGCCAGGGTCTTTAAGGATACGCACTGATGTTCTGCCAGGATTTCTTCATAGAGGTTCTGCCAGTTTTCCAGATTAGCCAGCTTTTCCTGACGCAGGTAATCGCTCTGGGCCAGGATGTCGGCCTTTTTTACGGCAAAGAGGGCAGGAAAGGCATCCTCTCCGATCCGGTGTATGGCCCTGCGGGCCATGCGGATATCCATATCCATGCCGTTTCCGAAATCATGATATTGCACCAGCCTGCATACCTTAAGGATAGTCTCATTGTCATATCTCAGCCGCCGCAGGATGTTCTCTGCCATCTTCCCGCTGACCGCGGCATGGCCGTGGAAATGGCTCCTGCCCTCAGAGTCTGTGGTAAGGACCGCCGGCTTTCCGATATCATGAAGCAGCACCGCAAGCCGCAGCACCTTATCCGCTTCCACACAGCCCAGGGCGTGCAGGATATGTTCCCCCACGCCGTAGCAGTGATGAGGATGATTCTGAGGCGTCTCCATTGCCCTGTCGAATTCCGGGAAAAACACTTTTGTGACGCCGGTGTCATAGGCTGTCCGCAGATAGTCCGGGTTAGGAGAGAGCATTAGCTTCGTAAGCTCTGTCTGAATGCGCTCTGCGCTGATCCTGCTTAAGGTGGGCGCAAGCTTTGCGATGGCGGCCGCGGTATCCTTTTCTATGGTATAGCCCAGCTGGGCGGAAAAGCGGATTGCCCGCAGGATGCGCAGGGCATCCTCCCGGAATCGCTCCCCGGGATCTCCCACGCAGCGCACCATGCGGGCTTTTAAATCCGCCAGTCCGCCGAACAGGTCCACAAGACCTGCGGTGTCATTATATGCCATGGCATTGATGGTCAGATCCCTGCGGCGTAAGTCTTCCCGCAGATCAGCGGTAAAGGACACCTGACTGGGATGTCTGCTGTCCTCATAGCTTCCGTCAATCCGGTAAGTGGTCACCTCAAACCCCTCTCCCCGAAGCATGACCGTGACCGTACCATGCTGCAGTCCGGTGTCAATGGTTCTTGGAAAAAGGGCTTTCACCTGCTGCGGCCGGGCGGAAGTGGTGATGTCCCAGTCCTGGGGCTCTCTGCCCAGAATGGAATCACGCACGCAGCCGCCCACGGCGTAGGCCTCGAACCCCGCCTTTTGAAGCGTCTTTATAATATACTGCCCTTTTTCGGGCACTGCTATCCTGATATCCTGTTCCAAACCTCTTCGAGACCTCCTATTAAACTCATGCCCCTCTCCAACCCGTCGTAAAAAACAAAAAAGGCGGTAAGTATCCCCACCGCCTCCGGCATCAGTGCCTATTCCGCCTCCTCCTGGTTCTCAGAGCCCTGAGAGCTGTCGGACGCCTCTCCCTCTTCCTGGGACTGTGCGCCCTCGGAAGAACTCTCTCCCTCCGGCGCCTGAGAAGACTCCTGGGCGGTCGATTCCGCCGCTGCCTGTACTTTCAGGTAATTCAGATTCCCTTTCGGGTCGTCCACCTTGCCCTCCGCCGTCAGCTCAGCCACATATGCGGACATCTTCTGGTTGATCAGCGTCTGGCGGATGCTCAGGATCCACTCTGCCTCATTGGTTCCTTTATAGTAGAGCACATAGGTATTTTCGCTTCCCTCGGGAGTTATGACAGCAGTGTCGCCTGCCGCACGGCTTTCATCCTGCGTCCAGCTGCTCAAATCAGAGGGCATGGACGAGGATGTGGCTGCCTCTACGAGGCCTCCCTCTGCCGCTCCGTTGGCAGGATCATTGTATTTGTCACAGAGCTCGGCAAAGCTTTCCTCCGTGGCCGCCCCTGCTTTCCACTCCTCCAGCATGGCCTGTCCTGTCTCCGCGTCCGTGCGGACCATACGCATATCCACAGAGAGCGTCTCATCCAGATAACGGTTCTCAAATTCCACCACATAGTAACGGTGACTGCCGGAATCCTCGATTACTGTGGTATCGCCGGCTTTCCTGGCCTCATCGAAGAGCCAGTCCTGCAGCAGATAAGTGGCTGAACTCTTTCGCACGTTTTCCCGCAGCTCACCGTCCTCTTTCACGGTCTCCACCGCCTTGTCAGCCTTTTCCTTTGCCTCCGCCATGGCTGCCTCAATTTCCGCCTCAGAGGGTTCATAGGCTTTCTCCTCCCCGGAGCCATCCTCCCCGTCCGCATTGTCCTCCTGGGTCTCCTCCACAGGATCCGCCAGTTCCGTAGGCTCCGTAGGCAGTTCGGCGTCTATGGTAGTCACATAGTAATCCACTGAATCATAGCTTGCTTTGTTCTCTCCGTAATAGGTCTGAATCTCCTCCATGGAGGGGGTATTGCGCTGAGACAGCTCATCATAATATCCTGCCACATACAGAGCTTCCTCCACATAAGGCTTCACTCTGGACTCCGTGGCATAGGGACCATACAATTGCTTCACATAGTTGTTCACTGTGCTCCCGCTCTCGGAGGCGGCGTCCTCCACGGACTTCATATACCTGCCGTATTCCTCCTCCGTATCATGCACAAAGCCCTCTTCCTTAGCCTTGGCGGCCAGACTCTTGTTGCGGATCATATTCTCCACCGCCAGCTGCTGAAAATAGTCTCCCCAAGTCAGAGTATCCGAATACATCTGAGAAGTGAAATCGCTGTTCGGATCTATCCCCATCATGTAGAGGTAATATCCATACTGGCTCAGATAGTTGTTTACCGCCATATTATACTGATAGTCGAATTCCACCCTGGATACATTTTCTCCGTTTACTTTCACATAGCTTCCGTGCACCGTAAGATAATTCCGGATGGGGAAAGAAGCCACCAGGCATAACAGCGCTGCCACAACTACAATTCCGATGATATTGTCTCTGCGCCTGCTCTTCCTCGCTCTCTCTTTCTCTTCCTTTCTCCGCTGCACTTTCAGATCATATTTGGTCATCGCTTTCTCAGGCGTCTGATCTGCATTCTTCGTCTCTTTCATTGACGAATATCTCCTTTCTGAAATTTATCGTTCCGGTGTCAGCCGTACCGATTATTCTGCCGTGCTTTCCCATGCCGTTTCAACATTTTACCGTATTCCCTGAAAAAAGGAAAGCTATTTCACATATTTTTCAAGCTTTTCCACGATATTTTTCATGCAGCCCTCCTCAAAGGGGCTGTTCAGGCCCACTTCTTTTACCATATTGGTAAAGAAGTCGCTGGCGGAAAGCTTGCAGAGCTTTAAGTAGCTCGCCCAGGCATCCTCAAAATCCGCGTCCATCTTCACCTTATACTGCAGGGCGCAGCTCTGGGCCAGACAGTAATCAATATAATAGAAAGGCGAGGTGTAAATGTGCTGCTGCTTCTGCCAGAAGCCGCCTTTCCCGAAGAATTCGTCATCACCGTAATCCTGGTGGGGACGGTACTGCCCCTCCAGCGCAAGCCAGGCCGCATGCCGCCCGGCCGGGGTCATGTCCGGATTCTCATAGACGATATGCTGGAACTCGTCCACCATACAGCCATAGGGAATGAACGCAGCCGAGTCCTCTAAATGCATCTCAATATAATCCTCCGCTCTGTCGCCGAAGAACAGAGGCATCCATTTCTGGGTGAAAAATTCCATGGACATGGAGTGGATCTCCGCTGTCTCCATGGTAATATCCCTATGCTCCCTGATGGGATCCTTGCCGGAGAGCCATCCCTGGAACGCATGACCGCACTCGTGGGTGATTACATCCACGTCTCCGCTGGTGCCGTTGAAATTAGCGAACACAAAGGGCGACTGGTACACCGGCATATAAGTCATATAGCCTCCTGCCCGCTTGGTCTTGCGCCCCAGTACGTCAAACAGTTGATTTTCCATCATAAAATCATAGAATTGCTTTGTCTCCGGAGAGAGCTCACCGTACATCTTCTGTCCTGCCCGGAGAATTTCATCCGGAGCGCCCGCGGGCGCGGGATTGCCCTCCTTAAAGTAAACGGCAGTGTCAATATAGCTGAGCTTGTCCAGGCCGAGCCGCTGTCTCCTGCGCTCATGGAGCTTCTCCGCAAAGGGCACAAAGTCCTCTTTCACCTGCTTCCTGAATGCCTCCACCTCTTTGCGGCCGTAACAGTTGCGGCACATCCGGTAATAGCCCAGCTCCAGGTAATTCTCATACCCCAGAGCTTTCGCCTGGGCAGTGCGGTTCTTCACCAGCTTGTCGTAGATATCGTCCAGCCTGTCCGCGTTGGCCGCGAAAAACGCGCTCTGTGCTTTCCAGGCGGCCTCTCTCACGCTTCTGTCCGAACTGATCAGGTACGGGCGCAGCAGGGACAGATTCAGCTCCTGACCGTCAAAGGGAATCTTTGCCCCCGCAATCAGCTTGCTGTACTCGGTGGTGAGATTATTTTCCTCCTGCATCAGGGGAATCAGGCGCTCGTCCATGGCTTTCTGGGCTATCTCCATATTCTTAAAAGCCACGGGGCCGATCTTCTCCGCCAGCTTGTCCCGGTAGGGGGATGCGTACAGCTTTTTCTCGTATTCCAGGGCCAGATTGCGGTAAATCGGGGACTTTTCATTATAGTACTCATGCTCCGCGCTGTAGAATTCGTCCGTGGTGTCCACATCATAACGGATATGAGCGATGGTCATCAGTGTGCCCACCTTATCTGTCAGGGCATAATATTTCTGATGGACGGCGAACTGTTCCTCGCCGTCTTTCGCTGCGTCGAACTCCTCCATCAGGGCTCTCATCTGCTTCTCCACTTCATCAAAATCCACTCTCTGGTACGGCATATCCTTAAATTTCATTTTGTTCCCTCTCTCTTTCCTTAAGTTTATTTGCCAGGTATCTCCGGATTTTATGTTCATTATAGCAGATTCCCCGTCTTTTTCAAGCTATTTGCCGCTTTGTGGTCCCATCTGCATATAATATTAAATTTTTAAAAAATGTTTATAAAAAAATACATGTCTCCATCTTGCACTCTAAATACACAAATGATAAAATAAATATGACTTTTTTACATATTATTTTTACGGTAAAATCGGAGGGAAAAAACATGTTTGAAGAGTTAAAGAAACGGACACTCAAAGGTACTCTTGTCTGGTCCATCATTCTGATTCTGGCAGGCTTAGGCCTGGCCGGCTGGAATGCCATGGACGCATTCACTGTCGTCACCGGCTGCAAGGACTTCACCACCCTCGACCCGGACGAAATCAAAAACCAGGTGGTAAAGTTTGAAATGGCCGAGAACTTCGGCTGCTATCTGGAGGCGTATTCTGAGAATACCAAGACCCATGCCAGAAGAACTACGGATTTATATTATGTCATCTGGACCGGTACGCCCGATACTCCTATCGAAGACGTCCGCTATATGTCTATCAAGGTTCCTCCCAAGTTCGAGAGCGAGCTGGAAAGAATGGCAGAAAACACCTATGAGGGCGTTGCTTCTACCCCTCTCACCATGTACGGCAAGATCAAGAAGCTAGACAGCTCGGAGCTGTACTACTTTGAAGATTTCTTTAAGTCCCTCGGCTTTACGGAGGAAGATATCGCCGCCGAGACGCTTCCCTATTACATTGACTACATGGTACAGCCTGCCACCATGCTTTATGTGGTGCTGTTTGTGGCAGGTGTGGTGCTTCTGATCTACGGTATCGCCCGGATCGCCCGCGCAGCCAGCGGCAGCGCCCTCAAAAAGCTCCACAAGGACATCGCCGACGCAGGCTATACAGAGGCTTCCATTGAGTCCGATTACAGGAACGCAAAATCCTTTGACAAGAAAGGAACCCTGAAAGTCGGCAAGCTCATGACTTACTATACAAACGGCTCCATCCCCAGAGCGATTCCCAACAGCAAGATGATGTGGGCTTACCAGAATACCGTGACCCATCGCACCAACGGCGTCAAGACGGGCACCACCTATAATGTCATGGTCTATGATGAGATCACTCCCAAGGGACACACCTTTGCCATGGCCAACGAAGCCGTGGCCCAGGATATGCTCAACTATCTCTACGCAACGCTGCCCTGGATCGTAGTGGGATATTCCGACGAGCTGAAAAAGCTCTACAATAAGGACCGCGCCCAGTTCCTGCAGCTTCGCTATAATACCTGCGAACACACCGCAGTGGATCCTGCCGCAAACGCTCCGCAGGAAAATGCCCCTACTGACAGCCAGGCATAAGCTTAAATTCAAAGATCCGATTTCTTACAAATGAGAAAAGCTCCCGGAATCTGCTATCCTGCAGATTCCGGGAGCTTTTCTCTCAGGGCTTTTGAATCTGCCCGGCGCTTCCTCCTTTATCCGTTTAACGTCTCTGCGGCAATGCGCAGCGCCCGTACCATCGTCTCGTTTTCCATCACCGGCGCTTTTCCGTCGCCTTGTCCCGGCAGATAGGGTATATGGATAAAGCCCACCTGTACTTCCGTCCCCTCGCAGCGGTGCCGCAGGGTGTAACACAGGTCATTGCATACATAAGCCCCGGCAGAGCAGGAAGCGGTCAAAACGTTTTCCGGATAAACCGTGTCACCGGCAAAATCAATGGTCATACTCGCTGTCGTACTCCAGAATCGTACCGGATGCGGCGTCTATGGTGTACTCATACTCCACTCTGTCTTTAAAGAATTCAATCTCGTATTCCAGAATGCCGTCGTCCCTGTCCAGTTTTACTTTGGTGAAAAAGACGTCCTCCACCGCAAAGCCCGCATGTGTGGCCGCAGCTTCCTTTGCCCTGTCCTCCCCGATCAGGCCCTCGGTACCGAGCCCGTCCCGGACTGCTTGGGGATTCACGAACCGTTCCGCGTTTCTTTCCATCACCGCGCCTGTGAACGCGTTAATTTCATACTCATATTCCATTTCCGCTGAATAAAAGTCGATATCATACACCGGAATGCCGGCGTCCCAGTCCAGCTTTTCTTTTGTAAAGGTCACTTCAGCTTCCGTCAGTCCCGCGTCTGTCAGGGCTATGACCTTGGCGGAGTCTATCGTTTCCGCCGTCTGACCGCCCGGCATCCCTGCGTCCCCCTGTCCGGGCTCACCGGCTGCCTGAGACGCGCCTTGTTGCCCCGGCCGGCTTTCCTGTCCGGGCTCACCGCTCTGACCGGCGTTCTGCTCCCCCGGCTGTCCGGCCTGACTTTCCCGGGTGTCTCCCTGCTCTCCGACCCTTTCGCGGTCGTCCGCAGCCGGCTGCCCTGTCTGCCCGCTGCCTCCCTGGATATGCCCGTCCGCCTGCTGCCCGGCAATCGCGTCCATGCTCATCTGCGTCACAGCCCCCGACGACGCGTCAATCTCGTATCGGTAAACGTAGCTGTCCGATGTGAACCCAATCTCATAATAGCTCTTCCCGCCGTCCTCCTCCAGTCGCTGGCTGGTGACCGAAACTTCGCCCTCGCTCAGGCCGGCATCCGCCAGCGCAAGGCGAAACGCTTCGTTCCTGTCCGTCACCGTCACGCCGCTTGCGCAGCCCGCTGTCAGCAGAATAACGCCCCCCGCTGCCGCCATCCATCTTCTACTTTTTCCTCTTGCCTTTTCTTTCATAACCGCCTCCAAATATTTCCGGTGGGCATTCCGTATTCCCGGACATACCACCTGTGCCGCCCGCATACCCTTTGCCCCTTTTATTCCTCTTGTATTTCTCTTTACCCCTCCTGCTTCCGGTACTGCACCGGAGTCAGCCCGTAATTTTTCTTAAATAAACGGTTGAAATGCTCCGCATTCTCATACCCCACCTCCGCGGCCACGGTCTCCACGGTCATATCCGTCTCCCTTAGGAGCGCGCGGGCCTTCTTCATGCGCTCCTTGCGCACAGCCTCCTGGAATGTCATGCCCGCCTTTTCCTTGATGTACTTGGACAGGTAGGGCTTGGAGAGATGGAATTCCTCGGACAAAATATCCAGGGTTACGTTCATGTAATCATTCTTGATGAAGCTGATGATCTCCACAATCCGCTCTTCCCGGCCCTCCGTAATGTGCTGCTCCACAGCCAGCTTGTTGGCCGCGGAGGCCAGCGCGGCAATGGAGGCCTTGATAATGTCCTCGTCCACACCTACGCCCCAGTAATGCTTTCCGTCGCACAGAATCGCCACATAAGCAGCCGCCCTGGAGCTGGATCCCTTGGAAATGGCATGCTCTTCATACACCGACAACTGATAGCTGACGCCGAAATAGGTCTTAATTGCATTGCTCACCGCGTCCAGACGCCCGTTTCCTCCCGCCCTGATCACGCGGCTCTCCCCGCCCTGTTCTATGGTCACCTCCGCCCGAATCCCTTTCTCCTGGCGGAAATGGCACTCCGGGATACGGAACACGCTGCGGGGTGCGATATAATTTTCCTCAAAAATAGCATAAATCTCGGCGGGGTGCAGCTCCTGATGCCGCCTGTCGGACACGCCCTTGATCAGATACCCCACTTCCTCTTTCATGGCTGCCGGCAGGGAGAAGCCGAACTGCTGCTTCAGAACAAAGGCCACGCCGCCCTTGCCGGAGACGCTGTTGATCCGGATCACGTCGGACTCGTACTCCCGGCCTACGTCCTTAGGGTCGATGGGCAGATAGGGCACATCCCAGCGGTTCCCGCTCTTCCCCTCTTTCAGCCAGGTCATGCCCTTGCTGATGGCATCCTGATGGGAGCCTGAAAACGCGGTAAACACCAGATCTCCGGCATAGGGCACCCTCTCATGAACCCGCATGCCCGTAAAGCGCTCATACGCCTCCCGCACCTGCATGATATTGGTAAAATCCAACCCGCTGTCCACGCCGTGGCACATCATGTTGATGGCCACCGTGACAATGTCCACATTTCCCGTGCGCTCCCCATTGCCAAAGAGGGTGCCCTCCACCCGGTCCGCCCCTGCCAGGATGCCGAACTCCGCGTCGCTGACGCCGCATCCCCTGTCATTGTGAGGATGGACGCTGAGGACCACATTTTCACGATATTTCATATGTTTGTGCATGTACTCCACCTGGCAGGCGAAGACATGGGGCATGGCCACCTGCACCGTGGTGGGCAGATTGATTATAGCTTTGTGGTCAGCATCCGGCCGCCATATGTCCAGCACCGCATTGCAGACCTCCAGGGCATACTCCGGCTCTGTCTGAGAGAAGCTCTCCGGACTGTACTCAAAGGTAAAGCTGCCGTCTGTCTCCTCCGCCATCTCCTTTAACAGCTTCGCGCCGTCCACGGCAAGCTGCTTGATGGCCGCTTTGTCTTTCCGGAAGACCTGCTCCCGCTGTTCTACAGATGTGGAATTATAGAGATGCACCACCGCATGGGGCGCTCCCTTTACCGCCTCGAAAGTCTTGCGGATGATATGCTCCCTGGCCTGGGTCAGCACCTGGATGGTCACGTCGTCCGGAATCATGTCCCTTTCGATCAAGGCCCGAATGAAATTGTACTCCGTGTCCGAGGAGGCCGGGAAGCCCACCTCGATCTCCTTGAACCCGATATCCACCAGGAGCTTGAAGAATTCCAGCTTATCCTCCAGGGGCATGGGATCGATCAGGGCCTGATTGCCGTCCCGCAGGTCCACGCTGCACCAGGCGGGGGGCTTTTCTATGGTGTCTTTCTTCACCCAGTCATAGGTCACCTCCGGGGGCATATGGTAAGTTTTGCCGTATTTCTGGCTGACTGTCGGTTTTTTCATATTCTGCGTTCCTTTCTTTTTTGCGCTTTTAAAGCTCCCTGAAAGCCTGTCGGTTTCCTTTATGCTTTTGTGCTTTCCGATTCATATTCTGCGCTCTTTCGTTTTATGTTTCTGCGCTGTCGATTTTAAAATCATAACATAGATTCTGCGGTTCCGCAAGCGCATATTTAACTATTGTTTTTGATCTTTTATACTATTTATAACAGAATTATTTTGCTTTTTTCGATAAAATCAATATTTTTTCAAGATATTCATTGTTTTATTTTTATTTCATTTTCTGTCTTCTTTTAATGTGCCCTTACTGTACCGGCTCACCTTTCGCGCAGAGGATACCTGCGCGTCCCACTCGTAGACCACGTATTCATGGTCAAAACGGTATCCCAGCTTCTGCGCCAGGGCCACGGACCACAGGTTCTGGGCGTCCCAGCTGGGATACCATCCCCTGTCCAGGCATTCCAGGATCAGCTTCGCGCCGCAGATATAGGCCAACCCTCTCCTGCGACAGTCTGTTCTGGTATCGATCTCAATCTCTATGCCGCCCGGATAGCCGGAGTAAGAGGATGCTCCGGAGACCGGCTCTCCATCTCTGAGTATGACCACGCCCAAGCCATATTCCTGATAATGCTTATAATCCCGGTACAGGGACACCCAATCCCTGCACCATGGAATTTCCCGACAGCGAAAAAACATAGCCTCGTCTATCCCCGCCAGCTCATAGCCTTTTGGCAGATTGTCCACCGCCGCCTGAAGCTTTGGCCTGCAGAAAACATCCGGCTCCTTTTTGATGGCGTAACGGACAGTCTTTCGCACCGACTGCCCAAGGCAATCCGCAATCAGCTCTCCCCACTGCTCGTCTTGGGGCGTCAGAATCAGGAAGCTCTGCCCGCTCTTTCCCGGCCCCTCCAAGACCAGCTCCCTGTGAGGCTTTCCTGCAAAAAAGGCAAAATCCCCCAGAAGCGCCATGGCAGACTCAGGTTTTTCCGCACAGTCTCCATAAATCTTTCCCATAACCCCCTGCAGGCACGACCACACCATTGTCTCCTGCCAGCCCGCGAAAAGCCCTGAAGCATTTTTTGCCTGTTTTATCTCATGAATCATCGCTGTCTCCTTATTTAAACTATCTAATCGCAATAGTTCAGCCGGGTTCCCGACCTGTATATCTTATCACAAACGCCCACAAAAGTCCATGCGGCGAAGAGACACAAAGCCCGAAAACGGACGAAACGGCCGGCTGCCGGCGTATTCGCCGGGGCATCCGGGTGCCGGACGCTGTTGCAGAATGATTCCCCAAAGTTTACGCAAAAATAGCCTTTTCTATTGTGCAAAATATCACTTTACTGACACAATATTTGTGATATAATCTTTTGGAGTGGATCGGGCTGCCCACAGCTCTTCCATGATATCAAACAGAAAGAGTGAAAGGACTATGGAAACCTACAGTATTTTTAAGGATCTGGCAATCATTATCATTTTCGCGAAGATTTTCGGCATACTGGCCAGAAAGTGCAAGGCCCCCCAGGTGGTGGGGGAAATCATAGCCGGCCTCCTGATCGGCCCGAGCTTGCTGGGACTGGTGCAGCAGTCGGATTTTCTGACACGCATGGCGGAAATCGGCGTGGTTCTTTTAATGTTCTCCGCGGGGCTGGAGACAAACCTGAAAGAGCTGATGAAGACCGGGCCTGTGGCCTTCTTAATCGCCTGTTCCGGCGTATTCGTCCCTTTGCTGGGAGGAGCGCTTCTGTACATGGGCTTTTACGGCGCAGCCCCCTGGGGGTCGGAGGAATTCTACAAAGCCGTGTTCATGGGTGTCATCATGACGGCTACCAGTGTCAGCATCACGGTACAGTCTCTGAAAGAGATGGGGAAGCTGAAAGGCAAAGTAGGCACCACCATCCTAAGTGCCGCCATCATCGACGATGTCATCGGCATCATCGTGCTGACTTTTGTAATCGGTTTCAAGAATCCGCAATCCAACCCCGGAAGCGTAGTCTTATCTACGGTACTGTTCTTTATCACCGCATTGGTGGTAGGCTTCATTGTCTACAAGGTATTCAAAAAGCTGGATGAACGGTATCCCCACACCCAGAGAATCCCCATACTGGGCCTGGCACTTTGCTTTTTCTTTGCCTATGCGGCAGAAGCGTACTTCGGAATTGCGGACATTACCGGCGCCTATGTGGCGGGTATCGTCCTGTGTTCCATCCGGGACTCCTCTTACATAGACCGCAAGATGGAGGTCAGCTCCTATATCATCTTCGGACCGGTATTCTTCGCCAGCATCGGCCTGAAGACCAGTATCGACAATGTCAGCATGGGGATTTTACTGTTCTCATTAGGATTTGTCATAGTGGCGCTGGTCACCAAGATCATCGGCTGCGGCCTGATGGCCAAAATCTGCCGCTTTTCTTATCAGGACTGCCTTAAGATCGGCGTAGGCATGATGACCAGGGGAGAGGTGGCTCTGATCGTGGCACAGAAAGGATTGTCTGTAGGGCTATTGACTCCTGAATATTTTACGTCAGTTATCCTGCTGATCATTGTATCCAGCATCTCCACACCGATTATCCTGAAACTCCTATATGCAAAGGATAAAGAAACAGCGGCCGCATAAGCCGCTGTTTTCATGCCGTTTTCGTTCAGGCTTCTTCCCGCTTTCGCTTCGTCCGCATCCATACGGCCCCGGGTGCTGACGCCGTATGCCCTATTTGTCCTTACATAGCAGTCTGTGAATCTTCTCATGAGGATCCAGCAGCTTCGAGATAGACTCGCCGGCATTCACGGAATGGATGTAAATGGCAATGTATTTCGTGATGTCCACTTCCTTATACCACGGCGCATTCCGGATTTCCTCCCGGCGGTAGGACGCGTTGGTGATGAACACCGCCTCCAGCACTTTCTTCCGGTAAGCCTCGTCAAACTTCCCGATCCCTTCCGTAAACAGCGCAAAGGTCGCCGCCGCAAAGACCCTCCTGGCTCCCTGCTTCTTACAGTATTTTGCCACATCCAGCATGGTAGTGCCGGAGCAGATCATGTCGTCCACAATGAACACATCCTTATTCTTCACGCTGGGGCCGATGTACTTATGCACATCCACTACATAATTGCCGCCCACCACTTTTGTCCTGGATCTGCGTTTATAGAAAATGCCCATATCCAGCCCAAGCTCATTGGTATATTTGTAATTTCGTGTGGTAGCGCCTAAATCAGGAGAAATAAACAGCGAATTATCCTCGGAAAACACAATGTCCGGATAATTACGTTTGATAGCCTTAATCACTTGATAGATAGGGAACAGATCGTCAAAACCGTTGTAGGGCACCGCATTCGCCACCCTGTTGTCATGGACGTCAAAAGCCGTGATATTCTTCACACCGATATTCTCCAGCTCCCGCAGCGCCATAGCGCAGTCTAAGGACTCCCTGGAAATCCGTCTGTCCTGCCTGCTGGCATACAGAAGCGGCGAGATCACGTTGACCCGGAATGCTTTTCCGCCGATGGCGGAAACCGTTCTTTTCAGATTCTGGAAATGCTCGTCCGGCGACATGGGTATCGTCTGTCCGTACATCTGATAGCTGCAGGAATAATTCCCCACATCCACCAGGATATACACGTCCGCTCCTCGGACCGTGTCCTCCAGTACCGCCTTTGCATCGCCTGTGGAAAACCGGACAATCTGAGAATTTACTACATGGCACTCTTCTTTGTTGTAAGTTTCCCGCAGATAATACTCAATTTTGTCTGCCAGTTCTTCCGTTCCGTACAGGGGAATCAGTACGATGGGATTGGAATGGTTTGCCAATGAACTCATTTCTTCCTCCTTATGCTGTAATCGAAAGTTGACGGGGCACACTTTCAGTGTATAATATTTCTCCCCGGTTTACAAGTCCCAAAAGCTTTGATTTCACCCCATTTTCCCTGCAGGGTAGACGCTCTGGCTGACACAGGCAGCAAAGCTCCTAGGGCAATGAACTGCTTTGGCTTTCTGATCCTGAGAAACAGCCGGGCTTTCATGACCGGGTTCTTTGGGAGTTTCCTCGGATAAGTGAAAATTTTTCAGAAAGCGTATTCCATTTAGCAAGTTAAAGCTGTATAATAGTGTCAGCGATAAATCGGAATAGGGAGGTAAATTTATATGAGTAATTTTGCTATTCGTTTTCTTAATAGCGAAGAGGAACCTATTACACAAGAAACTGTAGACAAGCTGGTGTGCGAGATTCGGGGAAATTATTGCAGGTCTGCATTGTTAGCTTTGGATGAATATGGCGAAGAGGACTTTCTTTCTGTAGATATTGAGAATGATTGGGCGGCTCTGGCTTTTAACACATATGGTGACGATGAAGAGGCTCATATGTATATGCCTGTCAATTCCGAATATGGTACATCCAAAGAGGACGCTCCTGTAAATATCAGCGGACAGACTCCGGTTCTCAAGCGAAATGCGCTCAATGATTTGAATCTGGTTGCTGAATGTGTTCTCCATTTTGCTAAAACAGGAGAGCTGTATCCAAAGTTGAAGTGGGAGGAAGTAGAGTGAAAAACACAACTTCCCATTTGTTGAACGGATAGCCCATCAAAAAACTAAATACCCGCCGATGCTGACTGTGACTCTTTCTTTATTGAATTTAGGAAGCTCGCTCTCCGTCCGAATGGCATCCTCCTGTTCCATGCAGGCCTGAAAATATTTTTCATAATCCACTTTTCTGAGATAATGGTGGAATACAGCTTACTGCCATAATCACAGTCCGTGGTGACGCGGCTCACCACGGATTCGCCATTGTCCGCGTCATAGCGGCTCTGCTTCACATGTATGATCTTCCTCCACAAGTTCCCGGTACTCCGGACAGTTTTCCACCAGACCGCCATGGGTTCCGCAGCCTGCCCCTTTCCCTCCGCCCAGTACAATAATCTGGTCCGCCCCGGAAATAAAGCCTGGTACTGTAAGCGCTCACCTGCATCAGGCACAGGAACGGGCAGATCACCCACCCGGCTCATTCCTGTTATATAATAAGCGACCGTGATATGCATCATCCGTTTCCAGACACTGTTCCTGGCGGAGCGGACAGACCTGCTTTCCGCCAGGATCTGCAGGACGGAGGAAGCCAGGGACAGAACAAGCGTCAACCTCTTCCCCTGTCTGAAGCACAAAGTTTCTTCTAATCCTCCAAATCCATCAGCCTGTAAGGGGTGATGCAAAATTCCCCGTCCTTCCCGATGGTAATCAGGGTGGCGCCCCTCTGCTCCGTGTCTTTGTCGATTCCCGGCATGGCAAGGTAGTCTATGCTGTAGCCATAGGTCAGCCGGATGCCCTTGTATTCCAGAGACTGGTTATTGTAATGGTCGTGCCCGCAGAAGATGGCTTTCGTGCTGCCAAGCTCCACAGCCCTGTCAAAAAGCTTGCTTTCATACTCCGAACAGCAGATCTTATCAATCATGGTCTCCCCCAGGATCCCATAGTGATAAACCACTTCATCGCTGCCGCTTTCGTAAAGGTCGTTCGCCTCCTTATACTCCCGCAGCGGGATATGGATGAAAATCATGGAGGGAACCGTCCTGCCCTCCTGTTCGGAAAGGCGCTTCACCATCCTCCCGTACCACTCCACCTGGTCGTCGTGGATGTAATCATACTCGTTGATCCCCCCTGTCGCCACATAATCGTTGGAATCGATCAGAAAGAGGGCCTGCATCAGGTTGCCGTCAGCGGATCTGACCTCGATCATCTGGTTGCTCCTGCCATAGATATCCGGCTGCGCATAAGGGTACAGCAAGTTCCTTGAGCTTTTGTAAGACAATGTCTGAAACAGCTCGTCCACCTCCCCTCTGTTCAGCGTGGCCATGGCCTCCGTATCGTGATTGCCGTAGGTAAAAGCCCAGGGAATCCCCGTATTCCGCATAAATCCGGCAAACTGCATGATGGGGGCATTGTTGCTCAAGGAGAATGACATAATCCCCATGGGAAAGACAAGATCCCCGGTCACGATTACCAGGTCCGGCTCCGTCTCGCTGATCAGCCTGTAACAGGCCTTCAGCGCTTTCGTGTCCTTGGACACAGACAGGATGCCGCCTCCCAGATGGATATCCGTCAGCTGCAGTATCTTGAATTCCTCCTCCATGGTGGTGACGGTATAGATCCCCGTATCTTCATCATAGGAAATATCGCTCTGCCCGTGGGGAACTTCACCCACCGTACTGATATAGGACTGCACCAGATACAGGTCCAGCTTCATCAGATTGTAGGTGAAAAACAGCGCTGTCGCCAGTGTATAAACGATTATTTTCCGCGTATTGACTGTTATGTTCCGGCCCACAAACAGCCGCCTGCGGGTAAAATCATAGAAAATACCAAGGATAAAGTAAACGGCGGCCGCTGCGCAGGCCCAGCGAAGAATCCCTTCCGTCTGGTTTCTCACTGTGTACAGGACGCACAGGCAGACTCCGTAATAGCCTGCCGACAGGCCGCAGAGCCTGCGAAGCTCCTGCCTGTACTCCCGCCCGCGCCTGGCGCAGAAAAACCCTGCCCACATCCGCTGTAAAAGCTGATTTTTCAGCAGCAGATAGACCGCCGTCTCAATAAACAGCAGGTAAAAGGTGATTTTGTGCAACACATCCCGCAGCGTATATTTTGAGGTAGTAATAGCCAGCAAAATGGCAAACAGCAGAATGAATCCAAGGGAAAAGGCCAGAAATACAGTGTTTATCAGTTTTTTGGAATAAAAGTCGTACAACCTCTGCGCATGTTCCCGACAGGAACCCTCATAAAAGGCGTCAAAGAAGCGCGTCTCTGCCGCCAGCCGCTTCCTTTTCCTTATGGTAAAGACAAAAGGGATTGTAAAAATCAGCAGGTCAATGGCTGCGGCAGCCAGGCTCTCCAGGGAAAAGAACCGTCCCATGACAAAAAAGCTGAGAATCGAGCCGATGATTCCCGTCAGTTCAAACGCCAGAGCGTAAGTATTTTTACGGAACCTCTTCCAGTTTTTCAAAAAAGTATCCTGCCCCACCACCCGGTTCCGGCTGTCGCATGTTTCACCGCCGTCCCTTTCCCCGTCAGGTCCGCCTGCGGGAACATCCCCTGTCTTCTCTATCTCCAGATAGCGGCAGATTTCCTCCACATTCCCTGAATGAACCAGGATCTCTCCCGCCGCTTCCGCCTCCGTGGCGCCTTCCGATCTGGATGTCTGGTATTTCCGAAACGCCGATTCCAGGACTTCCTCCTTAAACTCATCGTTTCGGCGGGAAAAGGGAACCTCCCTGAAAAGCATGTCCACTGCCCTCTGCAATGTCTCCCTCATATCCATCCCCTGCCTTTCTGCTGTCTGCTGCTTCCTTCCCATGGTTGCAAGAAATCATTGGTAAGCAACTAAACAAATTGTATCAGATATTTTCTTTTTTATCCAGTTTTTTCGTAAATTAAATAAAGGATGTCCCATATTCCGACATTTTCCCGAAGAAGCGCATATTTTTCCCTGCTGACAGGGATTTTCTCCCCGGTGTCCAAAACGGCACAGAGCGTCCTTCCGAATTCCGCCTGTCTCACCTGCCGGATTCTTCCCAGGGGAACCAGATAAGACTGGTGGCAGCGGAATAGCCCAAAATCGCTGAAAATCCGTTCCAGTTCGTCCAGGCCGATTCTGGCCACATGGCGCTCCTCACCGCCTTTCACAAACCTCCCGTCACAACCCGCCTTCCTGCTTTTTTGCAAGGTTAATGGGTATCTTTGCGACGAAATGCACCGCGCTGCCCTCCAGGCAGGTATAGACAGTCCCATGGTACCGGCCAGCCGGCTGCCTGATGCTGCCAAGCCCCACGCCGTCATGTCCCTGCTTTGTGCTGTAGCCGGGACGGTATATCTTATCTATCTGCGCCAGGTCCCAATGCAAAAATGGCATTTCCGTATCCGTCCCGCTTCTGGAGCTGTATGACCACTGTCGAACATCTTCTGCATGAGTTCCAAGGATGTATATGCCCCGGAAGCTTCGTTCGTTGTGCTATCCATGACATAATCGCCAATCCATGTTGAAAACCACAGACAATGGGCATTGTCCCGAACCATCAATTCCGGATTAGAAGCGGAATGCCTTACCGAAATGGTATACTGCTGCGATGCTGGCAGAACAACTGTCAATAAAAAATCTTCATTGGATTGTACACTGACATATCCCGTAAATCCGTATCTGCCACAGAAGTATCTGGAAAGCCCGGAAATACAACGAAAAACGAAACTATAAGGTGATATGCGAACCATGATAAAAATACTATTTGTCTGTCACGGCAATA
>Ga0137308_100945_pt1 | contig 35625 bp, 31 predicted proteins | sample Inofrocosms_June_FD_97181 | JGI IMG/M metagenome (GOLD analysis project Ga0137308, IMG submission 97181) | Mouse cecal microbial communities from Vienna, Austria - N-Acetylneuraminic and N-Acetylglucosamine D2O microcosms_June | ecosystem: Host-associated > Mammals > Digestive system > Large...
CATATTATCCCAAAAAACTACTCCATTCTACCCCGGCAGACTATTTTCAACACACAATGCCCCATACCCCACCCTGGCATTCGGATACACATCCTCCCCCCGAAGCGGTCTGGCTCCTCTCCTTAAATAAGCTTTTACCTTCTCTCCATACAGATACGGATCGTTTCCCTTCACGATCCCCCATTCCATCATCAATGCGGCTGCCCCCGTCACAAAAGGCGCTGCGAAAGAAGTTCCCGTTACTTCCTGTGTTCCTCCATATCCATCGCTGATTACAATGCCGACCCCGGGCGCTACCAAATCCGGTTTTACGCTTTCGTTGGCGACCAGCCCTTCCATCCTGTTTTCCAGCAAATAACCCCGCCCTGAAAAATCCGCATAGGAATCGTAAACCGCATGATAAGCTCCTACCGTGATCACCCTTCTCGATGTAGACGGAATCGTAAACGTCACTTCTGGAGTAGGAGAAAAAAAACGTGTTCCGCTATTTAGTACCACGCTGCTTGGAAGATAAAAATAATAATTCCCGGTCACCACTTTCAAAGGCTCCAGCAGAAATGTCCAAACTCCCGAATCTATATAATTTTGTTTTGGGATAAAATCGAAATATATTTCCTGATTGACAGAATATGGCGCTGGCTCGCCAATATAGATAAGAAGCTCTGTCTGCTCCATTGCCAGCCGTATCGTTCCTCTCCTTTGTGTTTCCACGATCTGCCGTTCTCCTCCCGGCGATATGAGAGTAATGCGGAAAATATCCGCGTATTCTTTCCAGAGCTGTACATTAACCGAACGCTCATAAGGCGCTACCGCCAGTTCTACCCTTACGGCATCTCTTGCTGCCCCCGCCGTATGGCCTCCGGCGGCTCCTTCATTGCCGCTCCCCACACTGATCACATTTTGCCCGATCTCCGAAACATTGTCTATAAACCGTTCCAGCAAAGATGTACCGTCATGAGAACCATAAGTATTTCCAAAACTCAAGTTGATTGCAACCGGCTTCGCCAGCTCCACCGACTTTTTTATCACATAATCCAAAGCCCTCATCAATTCCGTTGTCCGTGGAAAAGACTCCTGCCCCGGATTTCCCAGTTTTACAACAATCAGATCGGCCTGCGGGGCCACTCCCGCGTATTTCCCGCCGGACGACATTCCGTTTCCTGCCGCAATCTCGGCTACCGCAGTTCCATGGCCTGTCACATCCCGACTGGGAATCTGCCGGAAACGTTCTTCCCCTTCCGTCTGCAGCGCTTCATCTATCTGCTCCTGATGAAATTCCACGCCGATCCGATAGCCTTCCGGCGGCCGCATTCCGCTCCCCTCTTCGGGAGACAGGCTTTGATCCCACAAATATTTGATCCGGGTGCTTCCATCTTTATTTCTGAAATCCATTCGGGAATAGTCTATGCCGGAGTCCAAAATTGCTACCAGTGTTCCAGAACCGCTCAAATATGGCTCTCTTACCGTTACCGGAAGAATACAGGAAGCTTCCTTTCCCCGCTGCACGGAAAAATAAAGCCTTTTGGGCATCTCCACATATTCCACTTCTTCCAGTTCTATAAAAGATTCTATCAGATTCTGAGGTATCGTAACGATCGCATATCCCGCAATCAATTCTTCAATACCGATCACGGAGCCGTCCAGCCTCCTCAGATTTCCGTTATATTTTACGATCAGCTCCCATCGTTCCTCCTCCGCATCGTAACCCGTATCCAGATCCAGAGACTTTCCCCTTTCCTCCGCCGAAGAATCCAGGGCCAGATTCAGCAAATTTTCCAATTTCTGTGAATTCATAAGATAACCTTTTATACATATATTTTATTTATTATATGCATATTACTCTTTATAAAAACACTCCATCGCCCGAATCATATACTCCACGTCCTTTGCTCCCGCCGTCTCATAAGCCGAATGCATTGCCAGTTGGGGCAGACCGATATCCACAGTAGAAACCGGAACTTGTGCCGCAGACAAATTGCCCAGCGTGGAACCTCCGGCAATATCCGATCGATTCGCATATGTCTGCCATGGAACACCCGCCCTTTCGCAGATTTTTTTCATGATCGCCGCAGATACTGCGTCTGTGGTATACTTCTGGCTTCCGTGGTATTTAATGACGATTCCGCCATTTAGATATGGCCGGTTGGTCGGATCTGCTTTTTCCGGGTGATTGGGATGCACCGCATGGGCGTTATCCGCCGAAATCATAAAGCTTTCCGCCAGCAGCCTGTGATAGCCGTCTTCCGCCATCCCCACGGCGCCGCAGATTCTTTTCAGCGTATCCTGCAAAAAAGTAGACGCCGCTCCTTGTCTCGTCGTGCTTCCCACCTCTTCATTATCGAATACAATCATCAGGTTGATATATCTGTCCGGCACGGCACGGAGCATCGCCTGCAAAGATGCATAAACGCACTCCAGATCATCCAGCCTGGGAGCGCATATAAATTCCCCGTTCGCCCCGAATATCCTTCCTTTTTCCCTGTTATACAAGAACAAATCCCCGCCCAGGATATCTTCGCTTTTTACTCCCGCCGCCCCAGCAATCAGCTCCCGGAACGAGCCTTCGTTCTCCGCTCCCCCATACAGTGGAAGCATATCTGTCTGTGCGTTATACTCCACTCCTTTATTCATATCCCGGCTCATATGGATCGCCACATTGGGAATTACAAACAAATCTTTGTCCACAGCAAGATTCTTTATAACAATGTCCTCTCCATCCGCGGCCACCACCCGTCCGGCAAGGGACAGGGGACGATCCAACCATGTAGAAAGTATCATTCCCCCGTATTTCTCTACATTGAGCTTCACATACTGTTCTTCTACTTTGATTTCCGGCTCTTCCTTTATTTTAAAGCAGGGAGAATCGCTGTGGGAGGCAATCATATGGAATCCTATCGGTTCCGTTTGCGGAATGCTGGCATCTGTGTCCCCCTTTCCTTCGGGAATAGAAAAAGCAATCAAAGACGAGCCGTTTCTTGTAAGATAATATTTTCCCCCGGAAGAAAGCTCCCATTTCCGGTTTTCCATCAATGGGACATATCCCGCCGTTTCCAGCTCTTTTTGCACATTTTCCACCACCTGATAGCAGCTCGGGCTCTTTTCAATAAACTCCAGCATTCGTTTTACCTGTTCCATCCATTATCCCTCCGTTACCAATCCCTTTTCCATTAAAAATACAGGGTCATAAGACAGTTTTGCCTTTCTGAGTCCTTCTTCTCCCGTATCCTCTTCCCTGTTGATATATTTATACCCGGAAGCCTCATGTTCCGCAAACTGCTGGTTGATCATCGGATAAGCGCCCTGTACGTCTGCAAATGCTTTTTCAATATGCACGACAAACATATCCTCCCCGCATGGCTCCCCAAGAGAAAAAGCGACCACTCTGCCGCCCGCCCGGATCAGCCCTCCCCGCAGTCCGAGCCTTTCCCTGCATTGCAAGGCGTTTAGAGTTACGCAGAACTCATTATGTTTTTCCCCTTTTTCCATACAGCCGTTTTGCTGGCGCCAAATCTCCGCCATAGCAATACATTCCTCCACATTTTCATCCGAAATTTCTTCATAAGACCAGTCCGGATAGTTTTCTTTAAAGCGATTGATATGATTCCTCTTCCCATGCAGTTTTTTCCCAGCCAGAGAGATCAGCCGTTCCGTTTCATAAACATAGTCTGCGGAATCCCTGTCATAGACTACCTGAAACCTGCCCGGGTAAAGCTTTTCCAGCTTTTCAAACTGCGCCGGTGACACAAGATGCATCTGAAAAGGCATTCCCTTTTCGTTAAAAAATTCCGTCAGAATGTCTACGGTCTTCTTCAAATCCCCCTTTCCCAAAGGACAGCTGACAGACAGTCCGTCCTCTTCCGAAAGAAAAACAAGCATGTCTTCCACCACCGCATAATGTATATCGTAAAAAGGAGCCCACAGAAAATTATTCGCATACGTAAATTCACAGTTTCTTACCGGTTCCATATCATAATAATGTTGTATAATCCCCTCATCTTCTATCCCTAGTTCCTTCCATTCAATTTCCATTGTATATCCTCTTTTCCTTTTTCTGTAACAGACCCTTGCCAATTCTGTTTTTATGTATTATGTCCATCTTTTTCTTTCCTTTGCAGCCTGAAAAAGTAAGTTTTATCCTCTCTTTATGCAATCCAGAAACCTGTCACCATATTTTTCATATTTAAACTCGCCGACTCCCGTTACCGTCAGCATTTCTTCTTTTGTTTCCGGTTTCACAATACACATATGTACCAGCGTTCTATCCGAAAAGACAATATAGGGCGGTACTTTTTCCTCCTTTGCGATTTCCGTACGGAGCATCCGCAGTTTTTCAAACAATTCTTCCTCCTGCCTGGTGAATTCATGCTCCTGGAAAGCCGCCCCTTTTCGCTTCTTCATCGTTTTCGTTTTAGCGGGATGCTCCTGCTCCTTCGCCATTTTCATCTCGATCCTTTCCTCTCCGGAAAGCACCGACGCTGCCTTCTCCGTCAGTTTTACGATGGCATATTCATCATTGGTCACATTCAAGTAACCATATAACTGCAAATGATTGATGATTTTCCGCAGTTTATAGACCGGCGTCTTCGCCAATTCTCCGTAGCGGGGGTTCTGATCCATTCTGTAGTTGCGGATCTTTGCCGTATTCGCCCCATGCACCGTATCCACGATTACATTGGTTCCATACCTCTGCCCGCTGCTTTGCACACATCCCAGAAGGCTTTTCGCGGCCTCTGTCACATCCACCGTTTCAAACTGGCTCAGACAGTTCACACAGTTCCCGCAATAACCACTTCCGTACTCTCCAAAATACCGCAGCATATAGTCTCTCAGACATTCATTGGTAAAGCAGTAAAAAGTCATCTTTCTGAGCCTGTCCCTGTCTCTCTCTTCCACGATTCTTTTCGTTATTTCATCCAGTTCCTGATTTTCTTTATTATTGTCGATAAAAAACTGGTTAGTGATCACGTCCTGGCCGGCATAAAAAAGAATGCATTCCGCCGCTTCTCCATCCCTTCCGGCCCGCCCGGCCTCCTGATAGTAACTTTCCATATTTTTCGGCATATTATAATGCACGACAAAACGAACATCGGATTTATCGATTCCCATGCCAAAAGCATTGGTGGCTACCATAATTTCCACCCGGCTGTATATAAAATCTTCCTGGCTGATTTTCCGTTCCCCATCGCTCATTCCCGCATGATATCTGGCGGCGGAAAATCCGTCGTTTCTTAGGCGCCCATAGATTTCATCCACATATTTCCTGGTAAGGCAATATACGATTCCGCTCTGCCCGGGATGCAGTTCCAGAAAATTCTTCATGGACGCATATTTATCTTTCGGCGACTGCACGGCAAAATAAAGGTTGGGGCGGTCGAACCCCGTCGTTACCACTTTCGGATCCTGTAGCAGCAGAAGATCGATGATATCATCCCGAACCTCCTTTGTAGCCGTTGCCGTAAACGCGCTGATCACCGGCCGCTTTGGCAGTCTTCCGATAAAATTCACAATTTTTAAGTAACTGGGACGAAAATCCTGTCCCCATTGGGAAACGCAGTGCGCTTCATCGACTACTAACATGGATATGTCCGTCTGCAATGCAAACTCCAAAAACAGATCGGTATCCAGTCTTTCCGGAGCTACATAAATGATCTTATATCTGCCCTGCTTCGCGAACTCCAATGCTTTCCGGTACTGCCCGGCAGTCAGGGAACTGTTGAAATATGCCGCATGTACCCCTGCCTGGTTTAAGCCTTCCACCTGGTCTTTCATCAAAGAGATCAGGGGGGAGATTACAAGAGTAATTCCTTCCATCATCAGGCCGGGAACCTGAAAACATATGGACTTTCCCGCTCCCGTAGGCATAATCCCGAACGTATCCTTTCCATTTAGTATGTTTTCAATCAGCTCCTCCTGCCCTTCGCGGAAGGAATCGTATCCAAAATATTGTTTCAGGACTTTTTTCGCCTGATTCCTGTTATTACTGTCCATCAAACCCTCTTCTCGCACCATTGATTCAATGCACACTTCCCGCAATGTGCCTTCCTCGCCGTACATACGCTTCTGCCATGATAAATCAACTGAAAATTGAGCCGGTTCCAATGCTCCCGGGGCAGCACCTTCATCAGTTCTTTTTCCACCTGTACCGGATTTTTCCCTTCCGCCCATCCGATCCTTTTGGAAATACGGAATACATGGGTATCCACCGTCACGCCCGGAACCCCGTAAGCATCGGCAAGAAACAACGTCGCCGTCTTCCTCCCCACACCGGGCAGTTCCACCAGTTCATCCATGCTTTTCGGCACTTTTTTATCATGTTCTTTCCATAATTTTTCACAACATTTTTTTATGTTTTTTGCCTTGACTTTGTATAGGCCGATGCTTTTTATGGCATTCTCCACCTCTTCCACCGATGCCAGCATCACGGCTTCCAAATCGGGAAACTTTTTCCACAGTCCCGGAAGAACCTCATCCACTTGTTTGTCCGTACTCTGTGCGCTCAGCATAATAGCTGTCAGGAGCTGCCAGTCTTCCTGGTGGAGAAAGCCCTCCTTTGTCGTTCCATATTCCTGATCCAGCTTGTCCAAAATCATTTTTGTTTTCTCTTTTGTCATGTTCCGGTTCCCGCCTTACAATATCGTTTCCATTCCGACTTTCTGCGGCTTTAATCCGCATTTTTCATAAAATTTCATTGCAGCTTCATTACAGCTCCATACGTTCAGCGTCACATTATAGCAGCCTTGCCCCTTTGCAAATTCCAGAATCTTTTCATACAATTCCTTCCCGATGTGACGCCCCCTGCATTCTTCATCCACGCACAGATCGTCAATATATAAGGTTTTGATATCTGTCATAATATTATCGTTGATATATTGCTGGAAAATGCAGAACGCATAGCCGAGTACTTTGCCCGTCTCGTCCACAGCAACAAAGACCGGCCGTCTTTCATCGTTTAGTATCTCTCTGAGCTGTTCGTCCGTGTATTTTCTGTTATGATCCCCCTGAAACAAGTCAGGACGCCCTTTATGGTGTACCAGGCATACCTGTACCAGAAGTTCATGTATTCTGCTAATATCCATTTCCTTTGCTTGTCTGATTTTCATTTTCCCTCGTTTCCGCGTCTTCTTTTGCGCATATACCCTCTTCTCTTCCATATACTTCCTGCTACAGTATAAATTATTTTACCGGCGGATGCAAGTACACTTCTCGGACTGCTGTGGAAATCCGTTTTTACAGCAGTTCGCAGCTTTGCCAATAAAGAATCAGGGCTGTCTGTAATATACCGCAGACATCCCTGATTCAACAGAAAATATATATAAGAAGTTTTGAAGCATCCACGCTATTAATAAAACTCATCCATCGGCTTTCCAAAAAACATATACAGCCCCAATGGTATTGTCAGCAAAGCTATCGTTGCATCTCCTTCCATCATCTTCACTACAGGTATTGTAGCAGCCATAAGCCCAATGTCTCCCAAGCGCCTTTTGATCAAATCCTGACGGCAAGATCTCCATTTCCTTTTCCACCTTTCCATATGCAGCATCCACTCCTTTATCGCTTTTTGCAAAAGTATTTTATTGACTTTTGCCAGTATAACAAAAAAGAAGCTCTTTTTTCACATTATGGTATATATCGCCTTTTTTCAGGTACCTTTTGCCCTAAAAACTCCGTTTTTTCAACAGGCTCTATTTCAGGAACTTTGAAACATTCCTCCAAACAGATGAAATTCCGTCAATGACAGTAGAAGCTTTCTCGATCCACCCTAAAAAGATATCCAGCCCTTGTACGCAAAAATCGGCCAGTCCGGAAACCGATTCAAATCCGCTGTTATCATCCGCCATATTACGGAACTGTCTCAATCCGGCTTCCGCTTCGATGACTTTTATCTGTATTTTTCCATAGCCGCATTTATCAGCCGCTTTTTTCAGTACTTCCTCCGCCATATCCGGCTCGCCCATGGAGGAATATACTTCCGATAAACCAAGATATGCTTCATAATTGGCTTCATCCACGCTGATAATGCCTCTGAACGTTGCCTCTGCCCGCTCGTAATCCATATCCGACAAATATTTATATCCCAGATCCAGCTGCTCCGCCTGTCCGTCACCCGATACCCTTCCGAATGAGTATAAATGGATGCTGCCAAAAACGATAATGGTCAGTATTCCTCCTGCCATCCATCTTTTCATTTTCCTATTCATGAGCCATCCCCCTCGCTTGTCCACAAATTCTCATAAACTTTCACCAAAACAATCGTTATGTTGTCCTTTTCCCCCCGTTTCCTGACCAGGGAAACGGCATCCATAAGACATTTTTTAACGGATGCCTGATCCACCAACGACTCCGGCCTTAAAAACTCTTCTATTTCATCATTTTCCAGCTCATGGACAAAACCATCGGAACAGAGGAAGAATATATCTCCTCCGCCGACAGTTCCACTCTCATATACAACCTGTAGATTTTTTGATGCCCCGATGCATTGCAGAATAACATTCCGCCGCTTGTCATACTTCGCCTCTCTGGGAGATAAACGGCCCGCCCTCACTTCCCGGGCGACTACACTCTGATCCTCTGTCAGCTGCTGCAATCCTTGCCCAATGAGATATGCCCTGCTGTCCCCGACCTGCGCCGTAATATACTTCCGGTCAGCGATCAGCAGCAGGGTCAGCGTCGTTCCAGTCCGTATTCCTTTTCCCTGCGCATATTCATAAACCAGGTGGTTCTGCTTTTGAATGCATTGTTCTATTTCTTCACGAAAATAGCGTATAAGCTCTTCCTGGTCTTTCCCCTGGATATTTTTGCTGGCGGTATAATCAAACCAGTTATTGAAAAACTGAATGGTGCTTTTGCTGGCGTAATCGCCCTCCTGCATGCCGCCCGCTCCGTCGCATACCGCCGCCAATACAATCGAATGTCCGCCAATCTTCATCATTCTGACGCAGCATGCATCCTGATTCGTCCGCCGCCAGACCCCTGCATCAGAATACATCTCCGAAATAAACTGCAAACTCATTTTTTCTTTCATTTTCCGCTCCGGCCCAAACTATATCGGCATGATCTCAACGCTAAATTCCACTTCTCCAATCCTCACCGTATTCCCTGAAAGAATCTCATGTTCTCCGTTTATCATCTTTCCTTCCAAATATGTGTGGTTAATAGAATTCATGTCACGGATAAAGCAACGGTTATTCTTCATATAAAATTCACAATGCTGGCCGGAAACCGTCCGATTATAATCCACTGCTATCTGTACTATGTCAATATTTCTGCCGATAACCACATGTCCATCCAATGGATAACGGAATATCTTTCCGGGATTTGTCCTGTCCCTCAAAACGAGCAAATATCTCCCGCCTAAAAACATTGTTTCATCCTTTTCCTGTATCTCTTCCGAAACGGCCTCCAGCACCGCAGGTTTCTTTTTTTTCGCTTTGTTCCCGCCATCTCCGTTCTTTTTTTTCTTATAATAAAAAAGAACGATCACAGCCGCTGCCAATAGCGCAAGCCCTGTTATTTTATCCATGCCGATACCGGAAGGTTTTGGCTCCGGTTCCGGTAATGGCTCCGGTTCTTGTTCAGGAGTCGGTTCCGGTTCGGGCTCAGGCTCGGGTTCCGGTAACGGCTCGGGTTCCGGTTCTGGTTCCGGCTCAGGTTCTTCTTCCTCTACCAGTGCAAAAGGCATGGATACCTCTCCCGTTACTTCCCTGTCTCCCTGCCCTGTATGGATATTCAGTAAGAAATGCCTGTTTCCGCCGTCCATAACTGTTTCAGGAATATCCATTTTTATAGAATATATATTGGAAAAATCATGAAGGCTCCCTATCAGGAGCTGTATATTCTCGAAATCCTCGATTAAGAATTCCTCTCCTCCCGTTATACGCGAAAGGGCGAACATATTTTTCAATTCCTCCGAATTGTCTTTATAAATATGACCTATCGTATAAACAGGCCGGGTTGTCTCTTTCAATTTGCTGTTTAATTCATCTCTTGTAATGCCGATCGAATTATTATCGACGCCATCAGAGATAACGATAAACCTGGTATATTCCGTATCGCTTTTTGTCATTTCCACTGCCTGGAACAAATAATCCGTCAAATAAGTATCCTGGTCATGGAATTCTATCCCATCGATCAGGGATACCATTGCATCCGCTGCATTTTGTTTTTCCGCAAGAAACTGAATCTCCTCGCCAAATACCGCGAGACTGACAGTTTCATTTTCCGGCAATCCCTGCATATAGCTTTTTAAAATATCCTTTATTTTTATTCTGTTATCTTCGGAGATTGACAAGGAATTATCCAATAAAATAACCGTATGTATGGAAATATCCCCTGCCGCCATTATTTCCACATTTTCACAAGGATACTGGGCGATCTGGGCATCGGCCGAGTTGACTGCCTCGTTGCACTCTATGTAAGAAATCATTTTCCCTCCGTCCACGGATACCTGCATCAGCCGGCCCTCTGCCGCATATGCCGTCCCGCTTCTCCCAAAAGCCAAAAACATAATGGCCGCCGTTATCAGCCATCTTATTCGAATCCTTGTCTTCCCCATCTTTTACGCCTCCCTGTATTCGTTATTTATCTGCTCAATCAATCGTTCTCTCTGTTTTCCAAAAAAGAGTACTGACAAAACCAATGAAACGATCCCCGCCAGGCATAAAAAAATGCCTATTGCGATCAGTATTTTACCCATATCTTTCTCCCGCCTTTTCCTGCCATATTCCAATCCTTACAGCCAATCCGCCTTTTCCAGTTCTTCATACACCTTTTCCAGCAAGGGCATCTCCGGATCCTCCACACCCGCCGTCCGGTATAATTCGAATGCCTTCTTATAATCCTGTTCAAATCCCTGGTAATTTCTTTCCGAAATATCTTTATTGGCCTGTTCATCCGCTTCTAAAAAAGCCCTGCGTTTATAGGAAACATAATTATCCCCGTACAAATCAATGACTTTGTCCAACGTCTCCCGGGCTTTCGCAAAGTCTCCTGTCTGCTCATACAAAATCACCAGATTAATATATGTTTGGTAAGACGCCATCCCATTGTCTATAATATCATGAAAAATTTGTATTGCTTTCTTACTGTATTGCAGCTCCCCTGTGCTTGTCTCCAGATTGATATATATTTGGGCAAGACGCTCATATAAAATACCGGTGCTTCCCAACGGCAGCTCCCGAATCCCATTCTCCAGCATTTGCACACTGTCCAACAGCGATTCCGTATTGTCCATATCCAAATCACTGTAAAAAACATACGCCCTTATGCGAATAGAATCATCCCTTGTCATTGCCAGGCACTTTCGGAATTTCTCCCTGGCCGTCGCGATGTCCCTCCGGTTTTTCGCTATTTCTCCTTGTACGAGGCAAATCTGATCTTCTTCCAGTCCATTCCTGACAGCCTCATCTAAAATATTCTGTGCTTCATTAATTTTTTCCAGACCCGCATAGGCAATGGCCAGATCTCTGTATATTGCGCTATTTTCTCCGTCGAACTGCAATGCCGTTTCCAGCACTTTTACCGCACTCCGGCAATCCCCTTCTTCATAATAACAGTTTCCCAATAACAGGTATAAATTTGCAGCCGCCACTTTATCTTCCCATGGATATTCTTCCAACAAGCTGCTGATATATTCCGCGCAACTGGCATAATCCATGTTCCTGTACATCCAAACAGCATTTTTATAATAAGCTCTTGGATCGGATGGGTTCAGACCGATGCATGCCCTATAATTTTCTTCAAACAAATCCTTGTCATATTCCGCGATAGCGGTTTCCATTTCCACAATATAGGATTCGTATGCTCTCTCTTTTTCCGCCCGTTCCGTCTTTAGCCCTATAAAAACCATAACGATTCCCAGAAGAAAAACGGTAAAGGAAAACAAAATTTCCATTCTTTGATGAAATAACAGCTTTTTATATCTTCCATCCAATTTTGCGATTTGATCCAAAGCTTCCCGCATTTTTTCCACCGACTGGAAACGGTCTTCCTTCCGGTATTCCATAGCAGTCGTTAAAATATAGGCAAAGGCTTCCGAAGACAAACCGCTCAATTCCTCATAAGACAGATCCCGTCCTTCGCCTTCCGGCTTTCTACCTGATAGGAGATGATATAAAGTCGCGCCCAGACTGTATATATCGGAACGGCTGTCGATCTGCTGCTCCGGATTATCCACGAAAATACTCTCATCCATGGAAGCATCCGAAAATTCCGTTTCTTTTTCCCCGCCGGGAAGCAATGTCTCCGTTTTCTCCCCGCCGTTTTCTTCTAATACATTTCCATTCCATCCACCCTGCCTCATTCTTTGCTGGATCTCCAGCACCAGGGCTTTTTGCTCCGGTGCTGCATATCCTTTGCTATAGCCAATGGCCATAATTTCGTTTTGTTCAAAAAATCCCGAAATATTAAAATCGATCAGGCAAACATCATCCGCAGGGGTCAGCATTATATTTGCCGGTTTAATATCCCCGTGCAAAATAGGTATTTCCTGTCCGTGCAGGTAAATCAGCGCTTCGCATAACTGCCTCGCATACTTGATAATTTTTTCCTGGGAAAATTTTACATGCCTGTCCAATAACTGCTGAAAGGATTCCCCCGGAATAAAATCGATCACCGTATAAACTTCATTGCCTGTTTCTATAAAGTCCAGTACTTGGGGCAGATAGGAATGTCTGAGATTTTTCAAAATATCCGCTTCCTGTCTGTTTTTATACATGTTCCGGGATCGCATATGCATTTTTTTAATGACTACCTCTTTTTGGAGGCGTTTATGGTAAGCTTTATAGATGGAGCCTCCCCCGCCCTCTCCGATCTGCCCCTCGATATCATAGGTATCCTTTAGTTGTTCCTGAATATTTGCAGTAAAATCTCCCATATTTCTGTCGCTCATCTTTCTGTCGTTACCGATCCGCATCCGAAGATATGGCTGCCTCCGCAAGCGTCCCCGCCTCTTCGGATTCTGCGGCATGATCAGAGGTATTCAAATCCACGGATTCTGCCGGATCTTCCATATGTATCTCTTCTTCCGGCTTCAAGGCTTCTTCTCTATCCACAGATGTACCCGCGTCCTCCGGCTCTTTTGATTCTGTTGTCTCTTCCGGTTCTTCCGTCCCGTCCGTGTCCTCTTCCGTTATGTCTTCTGGTTCCGCTGTTTCTTCTATATCTTCCTTGTCTGCTTCTTCGGACTCCGCCTTTTCTTCTTCATTTTCTGTTACAGAATCTGTATTTCCGTCTTCATTTCCGGTTTCCTCTTTTTCTGCTTCTTCGGACTCTTCCTCCGCCTCTTCGAAGTCATCCGGTTTCCCCGCCTCTGGTTCTGCCGGCTCTTTTGATCCGGTCAGTTCCTTCGAACCTTCCGGTTCCCTCGAACCTTCCGGTTCCCTCGAACCTTCCGGTTCTCTCAAGTCTGCTGGTTCTTCTCCGGTTTCTTCCATGATTGTTTCTTCCGTTCCTGTATTTCCTGTCACTGGCACCTGATTCTTGAACGCCTGTACTCCGCTTTCAGGCGTAGCCTTGGGAATCTTTTCTTTCCTATCTTCCGAGGCAGCCGACGCCGCTAATTTATCTATTCCTCTGCCAGCAGATGTTGTCTGCGGCAAATTACTTGGATGGTCAAAGCATACTCTGTTTGTTACGGTCAGCCGTCCATTTTCGATCCTGAATACTTCCCAGGTCACTCCCTGTTCATGAGTAGGAACATTCCCATTAAAAATGATTCCCTCATCTCCATAAACCGTCACCTTAGCTCCGGAATTTGCCAGATTCCATGCATCAGAACTTCCTTGAAACGCGCCGCTGTTCGTATAATTATGAACAGAATAAATATAAGAATTTCCCTCCCCGATTTCCAGCGTGATCGTCTCCGGCCCATAACCGCTCGTAATATCCGTGTCTAAAACTGCCTTTCCGTTTTCTGAATTCCTGTTTCCATAGTAAACATGATAGTTGTCATTTCCATTGGAGGTTATATGGGAATCCAAATCCCTTGGGCTGCTCCCCCATTCAAGGACAATGCGGTATACGCCCTGATTCCGAATGACAGGTGACATACTGATCTGAAACTCATTTTCTCCTGGTTTTACCGTTTCATTATGATGGTATGTAGAATAGTTATCTTTGGAGGTAACTACTGTATAATACCCTGCTGTCACTCCGTTTTCCATTGAAAATTCACCGTTTGCCCCGGTTGTTGTATGATTGCTTCCTGCAATGGCATTCGGATCCCGATAAGACGGATTATCAAAACCCTCCAGCAACGCAACTGTAGCCCCTTCGATTGCTGTCGAATCCACTGCGCTGATCACAACGCCCTTTAAAGACGCCGACTGTCTGCTTTCTTCCTCTGTAAGCATAATATAAGCATTGCTTGTCAAAGCATCGGTCAATACGGAAACAGACGTACTCAAATCAACATATCCTTCTTTGGATAAAACGATCCGGTAATCCCCTTCCGCCAGTTCTTGTAAATAGCTCCCGATCGTATCCGTATCCGCTGAAGCCAGCACATCATCCTGTCCTGAATAAACAGTCACCGTCACGCCTTCCAGTCCCTGTCCGTTTACGCCATACACGCTCCCTGAAATCCCTGTACGGGGCGGCGTTGGAATAACGATGCCCGGATCATCTCCCCCGTCTCCATCTCCATCACCGGGAAGATTCCCGTCTTCTCCGTCTCCGGGGAATTCTCCCTCATCCCCATCTCCTGGAAGTTCTTCTTCGCCTTCATCCCCTGGAAGTTCTCCTTCGTCCTCATCTCCCGGAAGCTCTTCTTCGTTGCCATCTCCCGGAAGTTCCCCTTCATCTCCATCTCCCGGAAGTTCTTCTTCGTCTCCATCTCCCGGAAGTTCCCCTTCATCTCCATTTCCCGGAAGTTCTCCTTCGTCTTCATCTCCCGGTAAACTTCCGTTATTTTCATTCCCACTGCCACCGCTTCCTGCGCCGTTTGTATGATTTCCTCCGCTGTTTTCCGTTTGGTTGCCGGCATTATTCTCCGGCTGCGGAACCACCAGCGGAATTTTAACCATTTCCTCATCCTCTCTGGAAATAACGATTACCGGCCGCTCATCCTGCCGAATCCCTACGGAAACCAAATCATCTTCCAAAGGAGTTTCCTCCTTAGCAGGAATTTTCGGTGTTTCAGAAGACGTTCCTCCTGCCGCCAGTTCCGTCCGCATCCCTTCGGGACGGTATTCTCCTAACAGATCTTTTAAACGGTCTGATCCTGTCGCCTTAATTCCTTCTTCCAATATCGATACGGCAAGACTGTTCTGCCCTTGCGCCGTATATAACTGTGCCAGGCTCACATAAATATCCACGTTTTCCGGCAGCAGTTCTTTTGCCTGCTCCATAATTGCAATCGCTTTATCCTCCTGCCCTAATGCCTGATAAGCGCCGGACAGACCCAAATAAGCATCCAGACAATAGGGATCAATCTCCAAAGCTTCCTCGTATGCAATAATTGCATTCTCATAATCCAGTTCCGAAGCATATTTATTTCCCAAGTCAAGCTTCACTTGCAGATCATCTCCAGAATGGTTCACATTTACAGAGATAACGACTGTCGCCGCAATAACCGTCAACAGTGACGCCATAGCGATAAATAGCTTCGATTTCAATATGGTTTGCATTTTTTCTCCTCCTTCGTCTTTTTTATAAAAATCCTCTATATGGATCTCCCTCAGAATTAATCTTTGGAAAACTCAAATTCTTCGTTCGCCAGCCGGATTATCATCCCGTCAGGCAGCTGCCGCCTCGTCCCCGGCGGCAATCTGCTCTCACCTATAAAGCTTCCGTTTTTAGATCTGTTATCCTCTATATAATAATTGCCGTTTTCGAAAGTAATCACCGCATGGATCCGGCTGATCGCCCCATTGCCGTAAATGCAAATGTCTGCCGTCTGGCTGGAGCCAATGGCCGTCCGGTTCCCATTGATCCGGTAAAAAGTCCCATCCCTTTTCCTGGTCAGGCCGGCTGATGTACCGCCAAACCATCCCGGCGGTTCCAACATGACGGTTTCTCCTCCGTCATGTTGCATAACAGGTGGTTCTTTGATGATCTCCGTCATCTCATACTCTTCATACATATCGCTTTGCCCGTTTCTTCCATAACCGTATGCCTCTTCCTGACGGGCAAAGGTTTTCGGTTTTTCATCTTGAACCGTTGGTTCTCCTGTTTTTCTTTTTTTCGGTACCGAAAAAACGCTTTGTTTCCCGCTATTCTTTTTGAAAAACCCTGTTGTTTTCTTTTTTTCCGTCTTTTTCTCAGGTTTCTTTTTTCCCGGCACGGAAACTTTCAAAGATTCCTTTTCTTTTACTCCTTTTCCCGGAATATTAATCAACGGAATTCTCGGACTGTCAGGCGCTTTTTTCACAAGTTTTTCTTCCGTCTCATGGATAACCTCTTCCTCTTCTTTTTTCGAAGGTAAGGGGACAGCGGAAACGGACTCCTGCGGGAACAATTCCTCTTTCTTTTCTTCTCTTTCCGCATCCTTTCCCGCATTGGCGCTTTTTTTAATCATTTCCCTGAAATCCGATAACTTCTGGATTGCCTCCCTGCTGAATGCATTCATAATATCAAACAGATAGGGATCCTTTTCCTGGTAATCCGGCTGTATCCTGCCCACGATCTCCTGTAAAAACTCGATCTTGTCCTTATGAAAACCATGGTCGAACGGAAGATACATCAACATACAGTTCTCCTGCCCATCCATATAAATATATTCCCAGTCCAGAAACAAATGGTTCATATCCAGCATATATGCATCCACCTCTTCAAAAGCATTCAATATGCTGTTTAAAATCCCAAGCACTTCTCGTTTCGGCCGCGGCATCGATATTCTTCCGTTTAGCTTTACCAGTCCGGTAATATTAAATTGGAGCTGCCTTCTTTCATTGATTCTAACAATCTGCGCCTGGACGATATTAGCAATCCTGTTGTGCGCCATCATGTTCATCGCAAAGGTATCGATCTCAAACGGACCGGCGCTGTTCGCATCGTCGATATCCAAAACAAGATAAACCGTTTCCCCCACGCTCTGCTGCTTAAAATTCAAATTCATCCCTTTCCCCATTTCCGCCCTTTGGCAATCATTCCATAATTTTCAGTTGCAGCAAGGTCCATGCATTCTCATGGCACACCGGCGCTACTCCGTTTTCCGTCATCAGCCCGGCATCTTCAAACGAAGGCCGGATCGTCATATAATTATTTTCATCAATATACCCCCAGCTTCCGTTTTTCTTGACGGCGGCGTATCCGTTGGTAAAAGATTTTGCATCTTCATAAGAACAGGCCAGCTTCAAGTTTCCATCTTTATCGATATACCCCCACTTTCCATCAATACATACTGCACACATGCTTTCCTCTTCAAACGCTTTCATATTTTCATAATCCTGTTCCGATACCCTTTCTCCTTTTGTATCAACCAAAAAGAAAGCGTCCCCCTGCCTGACCGCGACCCTTTTATTTGCACTGCATATTCCTTTACTGTTCTGAAGCACCTCATCATAAATAAAATCCGTCACCAACTCTCCGTTTCTATCGATCAGCGCCCATTTAGAACCTTTTTTGACCGCTCCTGTCCCTTCATAGACAGATGTCGCCCCATCATATATGAACTCGGTTTTTTCTTTAAAATTTTTGTCCAGATACCCGTATTTTCCGTCTTTGCTGGCGGCCATCCTGCTTTGTGATACCATCCCGATAGAAGTATAAGACTCTTCCGGCATTTTCGTTTTATATCCTTTATTGTTGATAAAAAAGCACTGGCTCCCATCCCTTACCGAGATTTCCTGCTTATCCTTTCCATTGAACCCGACCTCGTCGTAAACCGCCTCGATCACCACATTTCCATCCGTTCCGATCAATCCCTTTTTCCCATTTTGGACATATACCGCATAATCCCCGGCAAAATCATAAATTTTTTCATAAACGCAAGCGCGTTCTATGTACTTTCCTTTTACACTGTCATAATATTCCGTGACAATCTCGCTGTCCGGGTATCGCTCATACAAGCCGCTTACCAGTTCGATCACGCTGTCTTCGGAAAGATATTCCCTTGTAAATTCATAAAGCTTTGTCACATCCTGTTCCACCGGCCCATAGGCGGCAATAATCTCATTCAGTTTTTTCCTGTACTCCTTATAATCCCCCATTGCCAGATAATCATCGGCAATATATTCCTCCAGCTCCAGCGCATTCCCCTTAACCTCTTTCGCTTTTTCATACTGCGAAACAGCATCCAGATACAGCCCTTTCTCTTCCAGCCTCTGCGCCTCCGCGATCATATCATTATATTTCTTTTCATTCCCCAGCCATGTAGACAACGTAATATACCAAGCCAACCCCAGCAAAACGATCATAACAACAGAAAGATTCTTCCTCATACCGACAACCACGCCTTTCTCTCCCTAAAGAAAAATACCGCATTCCAGGCATCTTCCAGTGTGAAGGGCGGTTCGCAACGCGAACCCTAGAAGTTCTTGGCGAAGCACCCACTGGTACGAGCCTTAGAACTTCTCTTCACACTAAGCCCCGATGAATAAAACAACAAATGTACCCGCCGCAATAAACGGCCCGAATGCAATCTCATCCTTCATACTTTTTTTCTTTCGCAGCACCATGCCCGTTCCATACAAAGCAGACAAGATCAAAGACATAACCATGACCAGATAAGTCGTTCGAAATCCCAGGCACAACCCGATTACCGCAAACAATTTCACATCCCCCATGCCGATCGCATGCCTGGAAAGAACATAAGCAATCAGAAAAACCGCGCCGCTTACGGCTCCCCCGAACAGGGTGAATGTCACATTTTCCAGCCACAAATCCGGAAAACATATGATTTCTGCCACAAACAAAACGATTCTGCACACCAGAATATAAGCCAGCCATCGGTTGGGGATGATCTTTTCCCTGGCATCCTTCCAGGCGATCGGGTATAGGACAGCCAATAACATCAGATAACGGATGGATTTCAAAGGCCCATACCGATATTGGACGAAAACCCATGTCATCCCTATGCACCCTGCCAGGCATAAGGCAAGAACCATTCCCTTTTTTCCGTCCATTTTAAGAAAATAACGTATTCTGCCGCCTTTCTTTTCCGTTTCCTCATCATATCTGCACAACATATTCAACAAATAACATAAAATTCCCGTTCCAATTCCTACACTAATTACCATACTCTCACCATAGCGCCGTTTTCGCACATACTTTAAACTTCCTCGGTTCCAGTTCAAAAAATCCCAGATGGAAATCGATCGTATATACGATAGAAACTTCCAGTTCCGGCATTCCTCCGCTGGCCGCATTCGCCCATCTGCTGCTTCCAAAGTCCAAACCGCTCATGCCGCCCTCTATCCCCAGATCCTCCAGATATTCATCTACTCCCTTTGATGTCATATTCTTGATCTGGGCTTCCACAATATCTTCTGCGATGGCTTCTATCACCATATTGCTCAAGATATCCGCCCCTTTTGTTTTAATCAGGCTGAAAATATTATTCATTAAGGCATCCGGATCTCCGAAAATATTCTGGGCGTGGCCGCCCACTTGCTGCAAAGCGCCTATCCCGCTTCCTCCCGAAGAAAATAAATTCCCGATTTTTTCAATGTCATCCACAAACTGTGCCACATCGCTTCGGAAAGCCTCTGCCTGTGTGGAAGTGCTGACCCGCTTATCCACGATTCCCAATTTAGTCAGCACATAACTATACTGGGAGATCTCCCTGGCAGCCTCGTTGGCCGCATATTGCAGGACTACCTGTGCCCTGGCGATTTGGATCAGATCCATCATAGCCAGATAAAACACGATAAAAATCACCAGGAAGATCGAAGCCTCCAGCGTAATACTGCCTTTTTCCTTCTTTTTCCTATTTTTAATATCCCTGAATCCCATGATAGTTTACCTTAAAAACATTTCTGTTATAGGATACATCGTATCCTGCGTCCCCAAGTTTCTGTAAAAAGAAAGTATCCACCAATACCGAAGCATCCACTGCGATCATCGTATACATATGTTTCAATGAATTATCATTATTTGTCTTCTTATTCGTCATATTTAATTCGATGCAGTCTGCCGTCCTTCCCAGTAGCTTCGTTCTCTGGGATGGAATATACATCTTGATACAGACCATAATCCATAAATAGTCCGCATAGGTAAATCCTGAATTGTCCTTTTTATAAGGCTTCGGCCTCCAGATCAGCCAGGTCTTCCATTTTTCTTCCCTTTTGATCAGCGGCACCGCCTTTCCGTCCAGCAGATCGAGCATATTATCCACCGTTTCTATTGTAGCGACCATTGTCAGAAGCGCGCATCGAATTGCGGTCTTGGCAAGAGGGCCTACGGGAAAAAAGGCTGTGATGAGCCTTGCCTGTCCTTTTAATGTCCTGTTAGTCAGTGCAAACGACATATTAAACACAAAGTTGGAAGCAAACAAGATCGCCTTCGTCTTATTGATATTGCTCCTCACATTAGGGCTTCCCCACAGGATGTATTCCACTTCCGCCCGGTAGATGGCATTTTCTTTCAAAGAAGCCCTGCTTATGGACTGCGGATCGGCAATCTCTCTTCCTTCCGTATTGCGGTTTACTGTATAGTACGAAAACATGCCCATTATATATTCCGTATAATACAGCGGTTCCAGCGCACCCATTGCAAACCCGGCTAATTTGGAATTCAAAGAGGACATATCTTCCAAAACTGCGGCATCCTCCCCTAAATTGCTGCTTCCGCATTCTGCCGCCTTTTTTCTGGCTTCTTCGTCCTCCAGCCCTCCTTCCATCTTGATCGAGCTTCCCCCGTAATCGGCTTCTGGCGGAAGGGTCAGCCATATGGAAGGAATATCGTTGCCTGCCATATTCCGTACATTGACAGCCGGGATATCACGGGTTGTAAAAATATCCGCCAGCGTATGCTTTTTCCCTTTCAACGTATTGTCCCATTTTTCCGTCTCTTCCTTCGCCTTTGCTTCATCGGCATTGCTTGTATTACAATACTCATTTTTTAATTTATCTACAAAAGGATCCCTTGTATCCACTTCTTTATTGATTTCCAGGGACAATCCCATTTCAGAAAGGGTATAATACTTCCCCATAAAATCGGCCGCCGCGCTGCTGACTTCGCCGCTTTCCGTGATCTGCCCGTAATCAGCTTTTTTAATAAATTTCTCCTTGCCGGAAATATCATAATCCACCCGGTACTCCATAAAAGTTATCTGGTCTAAAGCCTGTTCGACTTCCTCAAAATATATTTTATTATTATCAATTTTTTTCTCGAAGTCGCCGATAATACCTCCGTTTTCAAATAATCCGCTTACTTCATTAAGACTTTCCTGATAGGCCGTTTTTGACGATCCGGGCGGCATATTATTGACTGCCGCTTTCCAGTTTTCGTATTTCCCCCTGCTTTTCTCCACTTCAGCCCTGATTTCTTTTAGTTTCTCTTTAATATCTATGCAATTCTGTTTCCCTTCACTGGCATATTTCCACTGCCGGTTCGTGCCATCATAAGATATCCATACTAGAGTATCCAATTTCTCCTCTATGCCCGATATCCCTGCTTCCATGTTAGCCTCGGCGCTTTCATATGCAGAAATAATCTGCTGCATTTCCCTGTACTCATCGCTTTCCTTATCCAAGTCTTTCAGCAAAGAAGATGGATTTTGTCCGCGCATGGCATTAGAGATACGCTTCATCTTAATAAGGCTGGATACCGTATCTGCCGTAACATCGTTCACATTGCAGGACAAATCTGCCATCCGTACCATAAGATCCTTCATTTCTCCGGATTCTTTTTCCTTACAATGCTCTAGTCTGTAATGGGCAACCGCCAGCAGCGTAATGTTTCCATAATTACTTTCCGTATTGGATAATAAACGGTTCAAATCCTGTTCGCTGCCGATATGATTTACATATCCTTCCTGCTTTTCCACCAGTTCTTTCAATTCATCAAACAGCGTTTGAATATCGTTTAACTCTTTTTCAAACTCGACTTCTGCCTTTGCCGCCTCCCGCTCCTCCGACATGCCTTCCAGTTCTTTCGTCTTTCCTTCCATAGCTCTTCCGATCAGAGTAACCGGCGCGCGGTATTTCATATATTCCAAGATTTCCTGTTTCAGTACTTCGGTACGGTAAATCTCCGTATTTACCACATCGGAAGCGGAAAAGCCGCCCTGGGTCAATTCCAAATATACAAGCGCTTTGCTGAAATCCTCCTGTGAAACGCCGCAGGCGTTCAAAGAGATTTCAAAATAATCCTGTATAATGCTTTCCACTTCCTCCGCAGTATTTGCCATCGCAAGCAATCCATAAGTTTCATTCAATTTTTTATTGTAATTGGATAAAGCGGCGTTCATTGCCAGGTCGCCCGCCCCTGAAATCATGTTTTTACTCGCAAGTATCCTGCTGCCGTCGATCATAACCCCGCTGAATATAAAAGTCGGAACCAGAATCAATGTCAGGAAAACCGCTATTGTCCCCTTATGTTTTGTACAGAAATTTACCATTGTCGCCACCTAAAATACGTATTTTCTTATTCCATCCATAATCTTTTGCAAATCTCCCCGAATGCCGAGCTTTTCGCTTATGACGGTCAGCGCATCTCCCGCCAGATCGACCATACGCACAAAATTCGCCGGATCCAGGGCAACCGCAGTCGCCGACTGCTTATAAGCCAGGGAATCGGGGTAGCCGAAATAGCGCATGACCCCGGGAGTCGGGAAGCGGAACGTCACTTCTGCCATAATTTGCGTAGCAAACAGGCCACGGTCAACCGTCACCGTATTGTCGGCATAAGCTCCTCCCGCCAGGATCAATGTGCTGTCCGCCAGCCTGTTCATAAAATACCTTAATTCGCTTTCGCTGGTCCATGCCCCGTATCCCGCCAGTTCCCTATATAAAACAAGCAGGTTTTTGTGGCTTGCCTTATAATATTCATTTACATCCGCAGGATTTGATACAAAATCAATCTGTTTTCCCGTATAATTCCCCAATGTACGATATCCGGGATTTGCCAGGACATGGGCGCCCTGGTGCGCTACACGCTGCACCTGGTAAAGCATCGCCATCTCCTGCAGTTTAAACAATCCCAAATAGATCAAGGAGAAAACAGTCAGCAATACGATGGGAAATACGATGACCGCTTCCACCATGACCGCGCCTTTTTCTTTTTTCATCATGATCCGTACCCGCCGGCTTATCAGCCGATAAAATCTGTCAGCTGTCCAAATACATTCTGAACCGCATTTGTCAACTGTTCCTGGAAAATAATAGCGATCGCGATGACGATGACCATTATTAGAATAATTGATACGAAATTGGTATCCCCCTCTTCGCGCATCAATTCTTCCAGCCTTTTCATTAAAATTTGCTTCATCTGCATCTTTTTGATTTGTAAAAATGTTTTCATGTCATTTCCCTCTCTTCCCTTTTTCCTTAATAAATATCTAACCGGAATCCTGCCCCATATGGCAGAATACCGTTTATAACCCCGATATGATCGGAGCCATAATCATAAATAAAATACCGATAAAAATAATAACGGTCGGAACAAGCAGCTTCGCATTCGCCCTTTCCCCCTTCTGCTTAACCAGATTGCGTTTCTCCAGCCACAGTTCATCCGCCATATCTTTTAGGAACATCGTTAGTTCAGCCGCACCTTTTTCCAGTCCCTGGATGACCGTAGCGGCAAATTTCCTGATTTCCTTGATACCGCACCGTTCAGCAAATTCCCGGTATGCCGCCGCTTCCGCCACCCCGTTTTCCAGCTGCGTTGCCGTCAGCTGCATCTCCTGGAATAATATGGTGTCGGACTGGTTCGCAATCAGATTCCATGCATCTCTTAAAAGCATTCCTGAATTAACAAGCAGCGTCATCTTGGACAAAACCTGCGGGAATTCCGCCAGAATCTTTTCCCTTCTGTCCGTCAGCTTGTCCTTAAAACTCTCATTCATATACCATACAAAAATTGCCGCAAAAACGACCCCAAATAGCAATGCAACAGGATTATTGGCCAGAAGCGCCACTAAGAAAATAATTGGGAATACCGTAATGACATATGTAATTTTTCCTCCTACGGACACGTAATAATAATATTCGGCATATTTTTTACCATATACCTCTGACATCAGCTTGATTTTTTTTCTGCAAGCATCCGACTTAATATTAAAATGGATCATATCCATAATTTGGAATCCTATATAAAAAAGTTCGCACAGGTAATAATCTTCCTGAGGAATGGACGATGTCACTTCTTCAAACTTTTCTTCGTATTTTGCTGCCAATATGACCCAGAACAGGACGATTGCCGTCGTCGGCACCAGCATGGCGAGCTGAAATGTACTTTGCATTTTCCCTCATTCCTTTTCTCTTTCTGTTTTTTATACCTTAATATTCGTAAATTTGCGTCCGAGATAATAGGCCAGATAAAACATGCCAAGAGCGATCAATTTAATGACTACATTAACCGGCGTATTGGATGCAGCCGTCATATCGCTCCCCAGGCCGCCAATGCTCACCAGAATCACCAGCGGCATGATCATCATAATATTCAGTTCATTCTTGTTTCCCGCAATAATCGTCTGAATCTCCATCTCGATTTCTATCTTGTCGTTAATCACGTCTCTGGTCGATGCAATGATATCCTGGATATTTGCCCCCTGCCGCAAGGAAACACGGAAAACATCCGCAAAACTGGCGATATCTTCCAATCCGCTGCGCTGTGCAAAATTCGTCAGCAAGTCTTCTACTTTAATATTATTTTCCATCCCCGTTACAATGATGGCCAGTTCCGTCGTAATGTCAGCCCTTTCCCCGTAAATCTGCTCCAAATCGCCCCATGCATCCCGAAATGAATCCAGCGTATTCTTGCCCGTTGCATAAGAAGATGTCAGCGATTCCAGCAAATCTTTGAATTGCAGAAGAAGTTCCTTTTTTCTTTTTTTCTGTCTGCTTTCCTGATAAACTCCCTGAGCCAGCACCGCAACCGCAGCAGCCGCAATCATCGTGACGACAATGCTCTTAAAAAACAGCCAGGATACGACCGTTCCTACGCCGATCCCCATCAGCCCGGCCACAGCCCTGTCTTTTGCCGTCATATAATAAATATGGTAATCTTCACCGCCGTATATGAGAGATTCTATCGGTTCATATGTCTCTTCCTTCTTTTTTAAAAATGTCATATCGTACCCCTATATCCCATAAGCCTTAGTTTAAAATCATTCATCATCGGATTTCCCGTACGCTTCAACGTTCCGACTACTTTATCCACCGTGGATCTTTCATCTTCCTGAAATACATAAAGAGGATTCAGTTGTATTTTTCCCTCTTCATATTTCACAACTTCCGTAATCTCCATCGTCTTCCTGGAACGGTCACGCAATCTGGATAAATGGACGATAATATCCACGGCAGACGCAATCTGCTGCCTCACCGCATCCAGCGGCAGCCCCTCCGCCCCTGTCAGAACCATTGTTTCCAGACGGCTTAGCATATCCCTTGTGGAATTCGCATGCCCTGTTGACAAGGAACCGTCGTGCCCCGTGTTCATCGCCTGCAGCATATCCAGCGCCTCTGCCCCCCTGACTTCTCCTACGACAATGCGGTCAGGACGCATACGAAGCGCGGATTTGATCAGATCCCGGATCGTAATAGCGCCGGCCCCCGCCGTATTGGCATTTCTTGTTTCCAGGCTGACCAGGTTATCTACATTGGCTATCTGTAATTCCGCCGAATCTTCGATCGTAATGACACGGTCATCGGACGGAATAAAATTAGAAATCGCATTGAGAAAGGTAGTCTTGCCAGAGCCGGTTCCTCCACAAATGAAAATATTATATTTTGCTTTCACAAGCAATTTCAGTACATCCGCAATCTGCGGGGTAATCGAACCATATTGTATGAGCCGTTCTACCGTCATAGGTTCTTTTGAGAATTTTCTTATGGTGACAATCGGCCCTTTTAACGAAATCGGACGCAGCACTACATTGACACGGGAACCGTCCCGAAGCCTTGTATCCACGATAGGATTGGCCTGGTTTACTTCTCTGCCCGCCAAAGCAACGATCCGCTGCACAATATCCAGCAGATTTTCCTCACTTTCAAACCGTTCTTCCATTCTCATCAGTTTCCCTGATTTTTCAATAAAAATTTCATTCGGTCCATTGATCATGACTTCCGTCACTGTGCTGTCATTAATAATCGTATCCAAAAGCCCAAATCCCCGGATGGCGCTGAAGATCTGATCCACCAAAAGTGCCTTGTCCTCTATGGACACATATTTCCCGCTAAAATACCGGTCCACTTCTTCCCTGACCTGATCCTCCAGCATGTCGTCCTCTGTTTTGGTCAGATTGATATTTTCCAATATCTTCTTTCGGATATCCTCCTGCGCCTTACCCATCATTTCCTGCGCCATGCGAATTCCTCCCTGATCACTACCTGATATTCTGCAGCAGTTCCATTTTCGCTATTCTGTCCACAATACCCGCATAGTCGCCGTTTTTAATCAAGGGAAAAGCCCCTCCCACACGTATCTGTGAAATATGTTCCGGCAGCTGCATGCTTTTCAGGCTTTTATTAAAATAAATTTGTATCTTGGAAATAATATCTACCTTTCGGACTTCTTCCACTGCCTGTGCAAATTTCAGATAGCGTTGTAATTTATGCGCCGCAATCTCGCTATGATCCGTCACCATAATGACTCTGTTCGCCATGGACATTACCGCAATTTCCTTATCCTGCATACCGTTCCCAAGATCAATCACCACCCTGTCATATATTTTCAAAGACTCGATTCCTTTCAGTAGTTCCTTCATATCTTCCGGCGACAGCGTCTGAAGATCCAGCGGATTTTCACATTCTTTGAAATAATAGGTTCCAGTTCCATCCCTGGAAACAGAGCTTTCTATTTTCAGTTCCAAAGTGTTTCGTCTGCTTTTTACCGCATAAACCAATTCATCAAGACCCGATTTACTTTCTCCCGCAAAAGCCATCTCACAGGAACCCAGATTTTCCAGATTCAAATACAATATCTTTTCCATCTGTGAAAACGCCTTTGCCGCCGCACAGGCAATAGTGGAAGCGCCAATTCCTCCTCCTGCCGATACAAACGCAATAAAAGTCGTCTTGCCGCTGACAATCGACGTATCTTTATAATGGGTATGTTCCTTCTTAGCATACAGATCCAGCAAATCCCTATAGATCTGATCCGCCCGCCGGTATTTTTCCAAATACCAGTTTCCGTCTTCCTGCTCATCATCATTTTCGACCAAATATGCCCATAACTGGCCGTTTCTGGACGCCTCGTCCATTTTCTCCAGCACATCCTTCATTTCCCCGCCAACGAGGATCAGATCCGCCGCATTCGATTGGAATATTTGCTGTAAATATGCGGGTTGCGTAAACACATTCCATTGAAACTTGTCATAATAATGTGAATTAAAATAATTTACCAGTTTTTCACAATACAACACATCCTCAGAACAAACAGATACTTTGATTTTCATATAGATTCACCATATCTCCGCTATTGTTAAAATAATAACCTATATAGTCATTATTCATTTTGTTTCATAAAGTAGACATTTTGAAACAAAGAGATTATAATAGTAAAAAGAATATATTATGCAATTAGAATTGTGCAAATCTTAGTTTTTATATATTATTTATTTTGTTTCATAAAGCCTACATTTTAAAACAAAATTATCCATTTTTTTCCAAATTTTTTTCATACTCCTTGCATCTCCTGTAAAAAGTGGAATAACTGATATGCAGATTTTCCGCTGCCGCCCTAGCCGATATTCTTCCGTTTTCCCATTCCTCAAACATTTTTTCAAACCTGTTTGCCACCTCCAACCGTTTCCTTCCAAACCGGACGCCGTTTTTTCTGGCAAGAGCAATTCCCTCTGCCTGCCTGCTCTTAATAAAGGAATGTTCTGTTTCTGCCACATAAGCCAATATCTGCAAGACAAGATCCGCCACAAAGGTACCCGTCAAATCCCCATTTACGGAAGCGGTATTCAATAAGGGCATATCGATGACTATAATATTGGCTTCCCTCTCCTTGACAATCTTGCGCCACTCCTCCAAAATTTCCCTGTAATTCCTTCCAAGACGGTCAATACTTTTGATGCACAGGATATCCCCTGCCTCCAGCCTATTCACCAAATCGTGATAAGCCGGTCGCAGGAAACTCTTTCCTGACATCTTGTCCACATAAATATTTTCCCTTTCCACCCCGATTTCCAGCATAGCCTCTATCTGCCTCGCCGGATTCTGGTCTTTCGATGAAACCCTCACATAACCGTATTTTTTCATTTGTACATCCTTCCTTTTCTTTTGTATTCATAAACCGCCGGATATCGGCGCTTTATTCTACTATTATGGCATAGTTTTCCGGCACACGAAAAAAACCGGCCCATTCTTTTCCGAATGAACCGGCTCCTCTTATCTTTTTCCTGTTATTCCAATTCCTTTCCATTTTCCGGCAGCTTCTTAAAACACAATTTCTTTTTCGTATAACGCCCTCTCTTCTAAAATCTTTTTAAAGTCCGCATTGTTGCGATATCCTTTGATATCATCCATATATTCCGTATAATCACAGACATACACATATATCTTTGATACATTCCTGCCATAAATGGCATAGGTATTCGCATAGGCACTGCTTCCGTAGGGAAGCGGTTTCCCATCCCCATCCAGAACGACCGTAAACACACCATTTTGCATCCGCTCTTCCTCACATTTTTCCTCCACTGTAATTTCAAATTTCGTTTTTACCACCCGGTACAGCCCGGCGCCCGTATCATTCGTCTCGTCCACTATCACAGCCTGTTCGCTTTCTTTATCCGCTTCTATATGAAAATTAAATGAAAAAGGCCCGTCATACCACCAATTCTCATACTGATTAGGATATTGGTATCTGTCTTCCGGTGTGATTTCCTCCATAAATGCCTGCCATTCTTCATCGGTCATCGCAGCCAGTTCTTTCTCTGTTTTTCCTTGCAAATCCAATTTTTCCGGTTCCGCTTTGTCGCCAACAATCTGTTCGATCGAAAAGCTCATGTCAAAGGCATCTAATTTCCCATATTCTTCCCTAAGTGTATTATCATTTCCTACAATATCCAGAATATCGATACGGTAGATCCCCACATAAGTATGACTGTCCAAAAATTTCCCTTCCAGAGTGCCTGTTGCCGGACTGCTTCCGTTCGGGCAGAAAGAATACTCTGTCGTTCCTTTCAAATGAATCAGCGGCTTATCTTCCATATCTGTCATCGTGTCAGGAAAACCTTCCTCGCTGCTAATCATAAGAGACAGATAAATTGCTTCCACGGAGCAATATGCCTCGGAAATCGATACCGTAACGCCGCCTTCCGTTTTCGTATAGACAGACATTTCTTCCGGGGTATCCTCCGGTTCTTCCAATTTAACCGCAACGGCATCCAAGTCCCCCTGATAAGAATAATCCTCCTGGAATAGCCGGAAAATATTTCGGATCACCGGCAGCCTGGAGGCCAGCGCCGGCTGGGATGCAAAAAATCCCACACATATCATGAATGCAGCAGCGGCGGTCAGACCCCTCCTTATCATCCGATTCCGTTTATTACGCATATATATTTTTTCCCCTTCCTCGATTCCTTCACGCATGCGCTGCGACAAATTTTCAGGGATAACGATTTCATCAAACTTTTTATTTTTCATCTTGTCCATCCTGGCTCCTTTCTTCAAGCTGGTTTCTGAGCGCCTCCTTGGCGCGGAACAAATATGCTTTCACGCTGCCCACAGGTATGTTCATGACCTGTGCAATATCCTTAATTTTCATTCCCTGAAAATATTGCAGAATGACCACGGTTTTCCATGCGGGCGGAAGCAGGTCAATCGCATCATAAAGATCTGCCTTTTCCTCAATGGAAACCGGCTGTTCCGGCGCGGCCTCGTCGTATTCTCCGAAAAGAACACTATTTTTCCTTTTCTTATGCTCCTGATAAATACTGTTAATCAGTATACGCGTAATCCAGGTCCTGAAATATGCCGGCACCCGAAGCTTATCCATAGAGATCATTGCACGCATAGCGCATTCCTGTACTGCATCCAAGGCATCCTGTTCGTTCTTCGTATACATATAAGCCAATTTGTACAGATATTCCTGATGCATCATAATCAGTTCCCCAAAAGCCTCCCTGTTTCCTTTTACTGCCTTCTCCACTAATTTCAGGCTTGCATTCTTCCTCATTGTATTTTCCACCTTCATTTCTTCTCATCTCATACGCATGCCTCTGCAGCGGCATGATGTTCTGCTTGTATCATACAACAGTTATACTAATTAGATTATAAAACACGCCAAAAGGATGCATAAAAAAATTTTTTCAGGATTTCCGTACATAAAAATACCCTGTATCAGTTTTTCAGACTAATATAGGGTATTATCGTTATTTTTTTATTTATATCTATTACTGCTTTTCTCTATTGTTCCTCTTGCTCTTTTATAAAATGCAAAAACCGTTCCACGCCTCCCCCGATCTGCTGCACATTCTCCGGCCTCTTGCCATTTACGGAAGATACGTCAAAAAAATCTCCCTTCTTCGTCTTTTCCGTAATCATAAAGCTGTCGCTTCCATAAATCCCTTCTTCCAGCCCTACGAATTCATCGCCCCAGAAACAACACTCTTCCCCTTTGATCTGAAAGTGCTTTTCCAGCTCACCTATAATAATATTCGTATTGTCGCTTTTATCGCTGATTCCCACCTCCAGATATTTCGCGTCACAGGTAGCTTTCATTTCTATCCCGTATCTCCGTCCCACCTTGCCAGCAATCTCCAGCAGTTCTCCAAGTCCTCCTTTTATGCCGTGGGCATCCAAAATCGCTTTGAGCGACTCAATCTCGCTCTCCTGCATAAAAAGCTGTTCTCCCCGGTCCGATCCAGCCATGAGATCGATCTTACAATAATTGGGACGGCAAAATACCACATCCGTTTCCAGCCCATAAGACGCCAGCAGCTCCCGGTGAATCCCATAAGCCGCGTCATGGATTTGTAATATCCCTTCCCTGCCAGGAATCCGGTCTGCAAATACTACCGGCTTCCCGTCCTCAAACCGGTAATTATACGCCCCCCTTCCCAGGCCCAGATAAAGATGCTCCAATTCTTCTTTCGTAAAATACTCCTCCAGTTTTCCGCCCGCTATATTTTCATAAGTGGTGCCGCTCACAATCACAAGCTTTACTCCTTTGGCCAGCAAGCCCTTCATAGCGGCCGCCGCTTCCTCAGCGGGCGCTTTGCGGGAAATTACCGCAGTTCCGTCCCAATCAAAAAAAATTCCTTTATATTTCTTCAACCCACTTTTCTCCTTTTTTATTCAGTTCCCTCTTTACGCCTTTTATCATAAAACATATCGGAACATCGTTTTCCAGCTCCGCTTCGGTTCCGCTCCCACAGACCGAAATCTTTAATTTACTTCCCTGATAGGAAATATGGAACGAATAGCCATCCCATGCCTCCGGCAGAAACGGTTCTATCAAAAGCATTCCGTCATGCACTCTTACCCCGCCGAAGCCAAAAACAATCGCCTGCCATGTTCCGGCCATATTGGCCGCATGAATGCCGGCGTAAAAATTATTGTGGTAATCGTCCAGATCCATCCGCGCCGACTCCGCAAAATACCGGTACGCCTCTTCCCTGTATCCGATCCGGCAAGCCAGCATCCCAAAAATACACGTGGAAAGGGAAGAATGATGCAAAGTTACTTCCTGGTAAAAATCATAATTCCTCCGCAGTTCTTCCGCGGAAAACAAATCGCAGTGTAGCAGCATACCTAAAATAGCATCCGCCTGTTTGGACATCCGCTGTCTGTATACAAAAAGAGGATGATAATTTTCATAGAGCAAATGCCTTTTTTCCTCCGGGATTTTGCTTTCATCCCAGGTCTTGCGCATCATAAACCCATCGTCCAGCGGATAGATCTGCCTTTCCTCGTCATAGGGGAAATACATATTCTCCACAATCTTTTCCCAATATTCCGTCTCTTCCCCGGTTATGCCCAAACGGCGGGAAATCTCCTCCAGCCCGGCCGGATTTCTCTTCCCGATTTCCTTAAGCGCCCAAAGGGCATCTTTCATATTTTCCCTGGCCATCAGATTTGTATAAAAATTATTGTCCACAATGGCATTGTATTCGTCCGGCCCTGTTACCGCGCAAATGCAATAGCGTCCGCCCCTGGAAGGAACAAAGCAGCCCACGTCCGCCCATACCCTTGCCGTCTCCACCAGCACTTCCGCGGCCCGTTTCTCCAGATAACCATAGTCGCCCGATACATCCACATAAAGCTTAAACGCATAGGCAATATCCGCATTGATATGATATTGCGCCGTTCCAAGAGGAAAATAGGTGGAGGCCTCCTCTCCGTTCATCGTCCGCCAGGGATACAAGGCTCCCTTTTCATGACCCAGCACTCTTGCCCGCTTCCTCGCTTCCTCCAAAGTATTATAGCGGAAATCCAGCAGCGCTCTTGCAAGATCCGGCTGCGTATAAACAAACACAGGCAGTATATACATCTCCGTATCCCAGAAATAATGGCCCTCATAGCCCTCGCCGGACAATCCTTTCGCCCCCATTCCCGTCCGGCCGTCCCTGCCCGATGCCTGCATCACATGAAATAAATTAAACCGGATCCCCTGCTGTAACCTTTCGTCCCCGAAAATTTTCACATCCGCATTTTCCCAGAACTTCTCCATATAAGCTTTCTGTTTTTTCAGAAGTTTTTCAAAGCCCTCCGCTTCCGCCCTCCGCAGCGTCTCTTTCACGAACGGCTCCATACTTTCCCTGCCGTTTTCTTTCCAGTCTAATACGCTGGTATAAACGATCCATTTAAAAAGAACCAGCCTTTCCCCCTTCTTCCCCTCCGCTTCGTATTCCAGCCATGCTTTCTTTCCTTCTTTTCCTGCCTTTACGCGGTATTCCCCCGCACTCAGAATATGGCTGCTGCCACAGGCCATTCCAAGCCCGCTGTTTTTTGCCGTGCCTTCATAATAAAAGCTCTCTTCCACCGCCTCGATCTTCTCCATCAGCAAATGCTCCCCAAAGGGGCCGTAATCTACCAACGGATTCGTTTTTCTCGTATGGTTTTCCACTTCCCCGTCCAAAACGGATACCAGGCGGATCTCCCCCGTAAAATTCAGCGGCGTCACTTCATATTCCATTGCCATCAAATTTTTATTTACAAAAGAGACCAGACGCTTCGTACGGATCTCTACCCGTTTTCCCGAAGGGCTTTCCCACTCCGCCTCCCTTTCCAGCACTCCTTCTTTCATATGAAGCGTCCTCCGGCTCTTTCGCAGGTTTCCGCTTCGCATATCAAACTCTTCTTCTCCAAGAAAAAGCTTTACCGTCTTTCCATTGGGCAGGTTCAAAAGCGTCTGGCTCTTCGTCGGAAAACCATAGTTCCATTCTCCGTAGCGAATCTCCTCGCTTTCATAAAACCCATTGATAAAATTCCCTTCCAGCCCTTCGTCCTCGGAAAATGGATAACCTTCCTCAAAAGTTCCTCTCGTTCCGATATAACCGTTGGATAGCGCAAACGTCGTCTCATTCCGGTACACATGTTCCATCCTGAATTCCTCCTCCGTAATATCCCATGCTTCCACCGGATAGATCGCTTTATTTTCTTTCATCGCTTTCCCTCATTTCTTCTATTTCCCAAAAAATCTCTTCCTCTTTCACAAATGCATAAAGAAAGTCCACCGCATCCGGTTTTAACGCCGTAACATGTTTCGCAAGCGCCGCCGCCTTCCTGTTCTCATCCAAAGGCTTCCCCCGCATGGAATCCGGCACCGGAAAAACGATACGGTTCTCCCACTTTAAGCTCCCCAATACCTTATCCGCTTTTCCGTCAGGACTTTTCTCCCCGCCCATTCCGTCTACCCAAACTTCCGGCGAATCAAAAACAGTCATTTCCGCTCCCCGCCTTGGCCAATTCTCATCTCCCGCCCGGGAATGAACGATACCGCAGTAAAGTTTCGGCCGATATCCCTCTCCTTTGCACTCCTCCAACACATCCCGTACAAAAAGAAACAATCCGCTATGGTCACCATGCGTATCCTCCTCCGCAGTCGTAAAAATATGTTTTGGCCGGTATTTCATAATGACCTCTTTCAAGTCTCCCCGGAATCCATTGCGCGTATAGCGACCGTGTTCCCCATAATTTTCCCTATGGAATTCCTCTTTCTCCGGCAAACCATACGTCGAAACCCCGCAGTGGGAGGGATGAACCTTTTCTCCATCCGTCTCATGGTACAGCCCGAACAAAAAACTATCCTCTTCCGGCATCCCCGTATCCGCATATCCAAGAAACACCGCACGATCCCCCGGTACCCCAAGTACCTTCAACCCCGCTAAAGTCTCCCTTAGCCTGGCTCTGCCGTCCGCGCCGTCACTGCTTCCATAATCCCCGTTAGTCGCCATCACCACCGTCAATTCCACACCTTGCCTCACCGCTTTTTCCATGATCCCCGCGCACATCAAAACCTCATCATCCTCATGCGGCACCAACACCATAATACTCCCAAATCCTTCCGTAATCTCCCGCACTTCCATCCCAATACCCATACCTTTCCTTCCATCTACAGCCTTGCTCTTTTTCCACTAGCCTTTGACAGCCCCGGCAGCCACGCCCGCAATGATATATTTCTGCATAAACACATAAAAAATCATCAAAGGAGCCACGCCCAGCATCAGCATCGGGAACAATGCTGTCCAGTCGGTGGAAAACTGTCCGATATTCCGCGAAACTTCCTGCAAAATCACATCTTTCTCCCGGCTTTGCAAGAAAAGCAGCGGAGTCATGAACTCATTCCAGACATTCAGCGTTACAATAATCACTACCGTAGAAATTACCGGCTTTAATAAAGGCAGCACAATGGAAAAAAATTTCTTTCCTACCGAGCATCCGTCGATTTCCGCCGCTTCCTCCAGTTCCCTTGGAATGGTGGATTCAATAAATTCTTTGAACAGGAACACGCCTTGCGGCGTATTGATCGCTACGTTGACGAGAATGACTGCAAACGCGCTGTTCATCAGATGAAAACTCTTCACGATCTTATAAAGGCTTACGATATTCATCTGGAAAGGAACGATCAGTCCCGCAAGGAAAAAAAGGAAAAGGCGCATTCCCCACTTTGTCTTTGTCCTTGCCAGGGCATATCCCGCCATGGAAGCAAAAATAACGATAAAAAAGACTGCCGTTGCCGTAATAAATAATGTGTTTCCAAACGCCCTGGGAAACTGCATATTCTGCCACGCCGTCACATAATTTTCCACCAAAAACACTTTCGGCAGTGCAAGCGGGCTCGCCGTTGCTTCTTTAGGGCTTTTCAATGTCGTTACAATTAAATAATAAATAGGGATAAACCAGATAACCGCCAGTAAAATCATCACGATTTCCGTCACTGCTAAACTTTTTTTTCTTTTTGTCATGATATCGCCTCACTCCATTTCCCCATTAATTTTGTTACAAAAGCACTGATTACAAGCACAATGATAAAGAAACATACGCCGAACGCCGCGCCGGTGGAATAAAACCCGTCCGAAATGCCCTTTTTCATCATTACCGTCATTACCGTTTCCGTGGCATTGCCCGGCCC
>Ga0137308_100946_pt1 | contig 35570 bp, 30 predicted proteins | sample Inofrocosms_June_FD_97181 | JGI IMG/M metagenome (GOLD analysis project Ga0137308, IMG submission 97181) | Mouse cecal microbial communities from Vienna, Austria - N-Acetylneuraminic and N-Acetylglucosamine D2O microcosms_June | ecosystem: Host-associated > Mammals > Digestive system > Large...
GTACAATGATATAGGGTGATATGAGAATGAACCAAGATGAAGACGATTTGATTTTCACGGTTTAGGGCTGGCTATCAAGCAGGCCCGAGAGGAACGGGGCTGGACGCAGGCCTACCTTGCGGAATTAGTCGGAAAGACTGATCGCGCGATTATGAGCATTGAAAATAAGGGGCAGCACCCCAGTTTTAATTTATTCTTCCAGCTTGTCACAATGTTTGATATTTCCGTAGACCAGTTTTTCTACACGGAAGGGCATAGAGGCGAGGACAGTTGCCGAAAGTCTATTGATGTAATGCTGAACACCATGAACGAGAAGGGACTCGTAGTTATGAAAGCGACAGCCGAAGGCTTGAAAAAAGCCAGAGAAACGGAGGTTTCCGAGTAGCTATTTTGTACTAACATAATAAATTGATTTTTTGAAAAACTCTCAACGTCCTCGTCCTTACTTTTGCAAAGAATAATGCCAACGCTGGGATTTTCGTGGGGCTTCTTTACATCCCGGTCTAACGCCTCAAGATAAAACTGCATTTTTCCCAAGTATTCCGGTTTGAAATTTTCTTTTGCTTTATACTTTTCCCGAGAGGCCAGCTTCAAATAGAATAATCTCTCTGCATCCGATTTTGTCTTTGGGCAAGAACGTCCCCAGCCATCCTGCACGGCCTTGTTGGAAACAAATTCTCCAATTCCCCAATAAAGGTCAATCATTGTGGCATTCACTTGATAGGAAGCTTTCCGGCGGGCATCTGCTATCATTTGCAGAATGGTATTAAAATCACTTTGATAGTTTTATACAAAAATGAAGATAAAAATTTTGATAGTTTTCACAAAAAAAATCGATATAGATATAAATTGTGATATATTTATATAAAAATGTGACTTTTATGAAATTAGGGTATATGTTGGGCACACTGCTTCATTTACAGCAGAGTGCCCTTTTATTATAATTTTAAGTGGTTTTAGAGGTTACAGAAGAGAAAATGCAGGCCCGGGATGTATTTCTATTTGTGACCGTAAAAAATGGGGCAGGCAGATATGATCTGTAAAGGGTATATCTATCTGACAAAAAATAAAGGAGTGGAGTTATGATAAAATTATCGCGTACTAAAGTGGCGGTTTTGATGCTGATCTTGTTGTTGTCGCTCACCGGATGTGGAAAAACCGCAGATGGAAAGACACATCTCACTTTTCAGATCTGGGATGTGTATCAACGCCCCGGGATGCAGGCTATGTGTGACGCATATACTGCCCAGCACCCGGATGTGGAGATTGAAGTACAGGCTACCAGTTGGAGTGAATACTGGACGAAGCTAGAGGCGTCCGCAGAGAGTAATACTATGCCGGATATATTTTGGATGCATACCAATCAGCTTTTGTATTACGCGGATTTCGGTATGTTGGCTGATGTGACAGATCTTTATGACGATGTAGAGTCGGATTATTATGAAAAACATTTTTCGGAGATTTCCCGCAGAAATGCCAGTGGAAGTGACGGTCATCTATATGGTGTACCGAAAGATAAGGATAATGGTCTTCTGGTGTATAATAAGGAAATGTTTGATGCTGCCGGGATTTCTTACCCCACCGAAGAATGGACTTGGGAAGATCTGGCCAAGCTGCCGAAATGTGCGGATCCAATAGAGGACAGTGAAAGCCTGGATCAGGATGGACGTGCTACTATGTCCAATGGCTTGTGCTATTCAACCTCGGCACGCGGCAAAAATCGTGAGGCTGCCCTGGATGTGATCAAGTTTTTTGGTACGGAAGAGGCACAGCGGATCCAGGGAGAAAATGGTGCTGCTATCCCTGCTTATATTGGCTGTGAAGAGACCTGGCGCGCCGCATTTGATTCCTACAATGAAAAGCTGGATCTGGATGTTATTTTCGATCAGTTCGATTATGCGGTGCAGGCCGTTTATAATTCTGCCAGCCCGAAATGGAAGAGCCAGGTAATAGACGAATTGACCAGAATCTATTCCGGCAACCAGGATCTTATGGCCGGTCTGGAGAATATGGAACGTATTGTCAATACAGAAACCGCTAAGAAATTAGAAAAGTAGTAGGAGGAATTTTTATGAACAATAAATTATCTGCTGCAGCCCGGCGGGAAGAAAACTGGGGCTGGTTTATGGTGGCGCCTACGATCATAGGTCTGGTCGTTTTAAATTTGTGGCCTTTTGTACAGACATTGTATGCAAGCTTTTGTGAGCACGAAGGCTTTGGGCATTACAAGTTCATAGGCCTGCAAAATTATGTAGATATGTTTACGAATGCGGAGTTCTGGAAAGCAACCTGGAATACCATCTACTTTTGTATATTGACGGTGCCTGTGGGAATTGCGTTGGCGCTGCTGATTGCTATGCTGTTGAACGCGAATGTGAGGTTTAAAGGAGGCTTTCGTACGATTTTTTTCCTGCCTCTGGTCTGTGCCCCGGCAGCCGTTGCCATGGTGTGGCGTTGGATCTTCAACGGTGAGTATGGTATTCTTAACCAGATACTGGGGGTAAAGATTCAATGGATTACGGACCCGAAAACGGCTGTACTGGCTGTTGCCATTGTGTCCGTCTGGAGCAGTATCGGTTATGACGCGGTTCTTCTCCTTGCCGGACTGCAGAATATTCCAAAGTCGCTTTATGAGGCAAACAGCATTGACGGCGCAGGAAAAGTTCAGCAGTTTTTTTCCATTACGCTGCCGATGGTTTCCCCGACTTTGTTTTCTGTACTGATCATGCGTCTGATGGCTTCCATGAAAATTTATGACCTCATTTACATGATGGCAGATGAGACCAATCCGGCTCTGACAGATATGCAGAGTCTGATGTACCTGTTCTACCGCTCCTCTTTTGTAGCAGGAGACAGAGGGTATGGTTCCGCTATCGTGATCTGGACTGTTGGATTGATACTTCTTGTGACCTTGGTACAATTCCAGGGGCAAAAGAAATGGGTTACATATGATATTTAATATGATGGAGGTATTGGAATGAAAAATACAAATTCTTTGAAGCGCTCCTATATGATCAATAAGGCTCTTACTTATTTCTTCCTGATCCTGGGCGCGGTTATTATGATCTTTCCTTTTTTGTGGATGATCCTTACCAGTTCCAAGACGGTTCCTGAAAGTATGCTGATTCCGCCGACTTTTTTTCCAAAGCAGCTCATACTGGATAATTTTAAAGAAGCGATCGCCAGCCTGCCGTTTGCCAATCTATATTGGAACACGATACTGATGGTATTCTTCCGGGTGGTATGCGCCGTTTTATTCAGTTCTATGGCGGGATATGCGTTTGCCAAGCTGAAATTCAGAGGCAAGAATATTCTTTTTGGTATTGTACTGATCCAGATGTCTCTGCCAAGCCAGATTTTTATCATTCCTCAGTATCAGATGGTTGCGAAAATGGGTATGGCTAATACTATATTTGCCTTGGTATTTCCTGGGCTGGTCAGTGCTTTCGGCGTGTTCTTTCTGCGTCAGGCATATATGAGCATTCCGGATGAGGTGGGTGAGGCCGCCTATTTGGACGGCTGCAACCAATGGCAGACATTTTATAAGATCATGTTTCCGCTGACGGGGACTTCCGTAGCAGCCCTGACCATTTTTACCGCGGTTTTCGCGTACGGCGACCTGATGTGGCCACTGGTGGTAAATTCCGATCTCAAGATGATGACGCTGTCTTCAGGACTTTCCACGCTGCGCGGCCAGTTTACCACCAACTTCCCGGTGTTAATGGCCGGTTCTCTGTTGGCTATGCTGCCGATGGTGGTGCTATACCTGATCTTCCAACGTCAATTTGTGGAAGGGATTGCCGGTACCGGCGGAAAATAGGTGGGAACTTATTGAAACAGGGCTGTGCGTTTGCCGCGCTGTCTGCAGGAAGATATAAAAGTTGTAATTGGATTTTTCATACCAGTCCCGGTATAAAACCAGCCGGGACTGGTTTTATACCAAATATTTATCAGGGGGTTTCATTATGATCGTACTTGACCAGGAAAACAAAATCTTTACACTGCATACGCAAAATACTACATATCAAATGAAAGTAGATCAATATCATGTTCTTGAGCATATCTATTATGGAGCAAGGATTGACAACTGCGATCTGTCCGGGCTGATCAAGTGCGGTGAACGTAGTTTTTCGCCTAATCCTGATGAAGCAGGCAGAAACAGGGATTATTCCCTGGATGTGATGCCGCAGGAATATTCTACCTGTGGCGTAGGGGATTTTCGTCTGCCTTCTATTGAATTGGAACTGCCAGGAGGAAGCCATACGGCAGACCTGCGGTATGAGGGATTTCATTTGGAAAAGGGAAAGTATAAACTGGAGGGGCTGCCTGGTTTTCATGGTATGGAAAATGAAGCAGAGACTCTGGTGGTCTTGCTGAAAGATTCGGCTGCCCGAATAGCGGTGGAAATGTATTATGGGGTGTTTGAGGATTTTGACCTTATCACCCGTGCCATCCGGTTAGTGAATGAGGGGACCGAGACAATACGTGTGTGCAGGTGCGCCTCACTTTGTCTGGATTTTACCCGGTCTGATCTGGATCTGATTACTTTTAACGGCCATCATTTGATGGAACGGTGTTTGGACCGCGGACCGGTGCGGCCGGGAATACAAAGTGTAGGCAGTGTACGCGGAATATCCAGTCATCAACATAATCCTTTTGTGATGATCTGTGATCATGACGCAGATGAAGACAGGGGGATGTGTTATGGCGCCATGCTTCTGTACAGCGGCAACTTTGAGGCAGCGGTGGAATGCAGTCAATATGAGAACAGCCGTCTGGTCATGGGAATCCATCCCTATCGTTTCTGCTGGACGCTGGAACCGGCCGGGACATTTACGGCTCCGGAAACGGCAATGGTCTGCTCACCAGATGGGTTTGGACAAATGAGCCGTCAGTATCACAAAGCAATCCGGAAACATTTGCTCCGTGATCCGTACCAGTATGAAAGGAAACCAGTTCTGGTAAATAATTGGGAAGCTACTTATTTTGATTTCGATGCTGACAAACTGGTTGATATTGCCAGAGAAGCAGCTGATTTGGGAATTGAGCTGTTTGTAATGGATGACGGCTGGTTCGGTTCCCGAAATGATGATAACAGCGGGCTTGGCGACTGGCAGGTAAACCGGGAAAAGCTGCCTGGCGGACTGGAGGCCCTGGTTCCATGCGTCAAGGATCTGGGAATGAAATTCGGAATTTGGATGGAGCCGGAAATGGTGAATGAGGACAGTGATCTCTATCGTGCCCATCCAGACTGGATACTGCGTGTTCCCGGACGAGCGCCTTCCAGGGGCAGGGGACAGTTGGTACTGGATTTCTCACGTAAAGATGTGAGGGATCATATTTATAATCAGATGAAAGCGGTACTTGGCAGTGCAGACATTTCTTATATTAAATGGGATATGAACCGCAGTCTTACAGATGTCTGGTCCGCCGGACTGCCTGCCGGGCGCCAGGGGGAGGTCTATCACCGATATGTCCTGGGCGTTTATGATCTGTTGGAGCGGCTGCATTGTGACTATCCTTATATACTTATTGAAGGGTGCTGCGGAGGAGGAGGCCGGTTTGACGGCGGGATGCTTTACTATACTCCTCAGATTTGGTGCAGTGACGATACGGACGCGATTGACCGTCTGCGTATCCAGTATGGAACTTCTTTCTGCTATCCGGTTTGTACCATGGGAGCCCATGTTTCAGCGGTTCCCAACGAACAAAACGGGCGGTTTACCCCTTTGGAGACACGGGGAATCACTGCTATGAGCGGAGCTTTTGGCTATGAGATGGATCTGGGGAAATGTACAGAAGAAGAGAAAAGAAAGATCCGGTGTCAGGTGGAAACGTATAAGAAGCATTATAACCTGATACATGACGGGGACTATTACCGTCTCAGCAGCCCTTTCCAGGACAGTTCATATACAGCCTGGGAGCAGGTGTCCGCTGGTCAGAAAGAGGCTCTGGTTAACGTGGTGATGGGATGTACCCACTCTGCTCCGCCTTTCAGGACGCTGCGGCTGAAAGGGCTGAATCCGTCATTTCAATATCAGGTTGATGGAATCGGGGAGATTTACAGCGGAGGGGAATTGATGAAGGCCGGTTATCCCCTTCCACAGATACGGGGGGATTATCCTGCTTTTCAAGTATATTTGAAGGCAGTTGGATGAGATGAAAATGAAAAGGGCTGACTCACTGTGGGTCAGTCCCTTTCCGCGTGATTGTGTTTTCTCCACTCCTGGGGAGGCATGCCGTAGAATTTTTTGAAAGCCTGGGAAAAATGAAATTGGTTGGGGTATCCGCATTGAGCTGCTATGCTCTTAATGGGCAGATCAGTAAGACTCATTAACTCGGCCGCGTTTGTCAGACGCTGACGGATCAGAAATTCCTGGGGAGTACAGCCTATGACTTTTTTAAATTTGCGGCTGAAATAATTTCGGTTCAATTTGCAAAAACCGGCTACTTCATCGACAGTCAGTTCACGGTTGAAATTCTGCTGGATATACACTACCGCTTCATTGATATAAAAATCTTGTTCTCTTTTTTCTTCTGTATTCTGCCGGCTGGTGGAGAACTCAATGAGTTCGTCCAGAAACAGGTATAACTTTCCAACCAGGTGGACGGGAGATCTTTTCGAGTTTTCAAAAAAATAGAGCATATGGTCCTGCAGAAGTTTTCCCTCTTCTATGCTCCGTGGGCGGTAAATGGGCTGGCTCTGTTCTAAACCCGCCTGGAGCAGACATTCCTCTGCGCGCATTCCGTCAAATTCTATCCAGACATATTTCCAGGGATCTTTCTCATCAGCGGTGTATAAATTAATTTGTCCCGGACAGATCAGGAATCCCTGGCCTGCATCCAGGCGGTATTCGTGTATATTACCATTGGCGGCGTGAGAATACAACATTCCCTTTCCGCTGATGATGTAGTGGAACAGATAATGGTTGCGGACAAAAGGACCAAAAGAATGGAGAGGTTCACATTCTTCCCAGCCGTATTGATAAGGGCGTATATCCAGAAAATGTTCATGAGGGAAAAGCGCGATGTGAGGTGTGTCCATAGCAGGCGGCTCCTTTCAATGTGTTGAAAGCAATATAAATGTTACAGGTCAGACCTTGACCAGATTCCATCAAAAATAAATACGAAATAGTTAAAAGCGGGCATAGATACATCTTTGTTCGCTTTTTGCAAGTTACTGTTCACACGATGTCGCGCGCTTGCTGCACGGCATCCGGCGTTTTACTTTTCCGGCCATGCAAACAGATATCTTATATATTCCGCCGCCATCTCCATGCGCGGCGAATTTTTGAGCACACCCAGATACACGTCATCTTCAAAGCCTGCCTGCCGGAAAACGCCTGCCTGCGATACGTTAAGCCCCATAGGATATTCTTCCGTCACAGCCTGGTATTCCAGGGAACTGTCCTGCAGCAGTTCGTCAGCATTGTCTTCCAGTATGGCCGTGCCAGACACCAGGTACGGCTCCCATTTGGCCGTGCTCTGCAAATCCGTATCCCGGATCAGTTCTTCCATATTATAGAAATACCCGTTCTGCGCAAATGTGTCAAACGCTTCCCGGTTCATGAGCACCACATCCAGCTTTTCATCATCAATCGAAGCGATGATCTTTACGCGGGAAGCATAGGCGTACTCATGATTGGGGGCATCGGGATCGTCGGTGAGATTGATTCCCGTATACAGTTCCAGCTCCGTTTTGGAAGCATCGGCGCCCAGGAAATCCAGGAAGCCGCCGTCCAGTTCGTTGGTGAGCTGCTCCCCTGCGGACACATTTACAAGGGCGGTATAAAGCAAAACCTCCTTTTTGGTAAAATGGCCGTATGCCGTATAGCCGACGATGTATAAGCAGATCAGGCAGACTGCGATGGGAAATTTATAATAATCCCAGACATACCGCGCCTTCTGTTTCCTGTTGAGGGAATTCCATTTTTCATTCGAACTCTTTTTAAAATGAATGTTTTTTCTTTTCTCTTTCATAGCTTCTTAATCCGCAGCCGCCTCATGTTCCTCCGTCTTTTCCTCGCAGAGCAGCAGGACATTGGACAGAAGGTAGGAACAGAGCAGCGCGCACAACCCTTCCCCGAAAATCACAGCCGGGGTAAAGAACCGTACCACGACCAGCAGCATTACAAAATAGATGACAGCCATCAATGCGGTGCAGAACAGAAAACGGATGCCGATAAACAGAGCGTTTTTGAACATCGCGCCGACCGTATTGTCAAATCTGGCCAGAAGAGGGAAGATATACATCAGGACTACGCTGTAAGCAGCCGCAGCCACGAAAAATATTGCCGTGCAAAGCGTCCAGAACGCGTTTTCAAACCGCATATGATACAGGACATACCCGTCGATGCCCAGCACGATCCCTACGCCAAGCAGGATCAGCCAGATGATCGTTCCCTGCTTAAAATTTTCCCGGAAAGAATGGAAAAACGCTTTCGTCAGGTTCCCCTCTTCATTTTTCGCGACTTTTAATGATACATAGAAGAGGGCGGTGGTGGACGCGCCGACCGTCACAATGGGAATACAGCAGATGAACCATAAAATATTCAGATAAACGCTGTATACGAGCTTGTTGATAAACTGCAGGACCGGTCCGTCCAGATTGAATAAATTACCCATAAAATCTTTCCTCCTATTATAATACGGCGCCCCCTCACCTGCGGTACGAGGGCAGGTCATCGAAAGGTATAAAAAGAAATACTCCGCATCTGCCTTTCTCCTCACCCCTCCGTAGAGTCCCGGTAGATCAGGCTGGTTTCCGTGTGCATGGTACGGTAATTCAGGGATGGCTCATTGATGCGCGACATCAGCAGGTTCACGGCGGCAAAGCCCATGATCTGGCTGTGGATATGGATCGTAGTCAGCGGGGGCGTGACGATCTTGGACTCCGGGGAATCGTCAAAGCCGCACAGATACACATCCTCCGGAACCGAGTATCCCAGCTTTTTCAGCACTTGCAGCACATTCAGAGCGGCGGAATCATTGGAGCACAAAAACACCTCCGGAAAAGGCTCCAGCTTCTGCAGGCTTTCGGTGAGATACTCCTGATAATCCTCCGATTTGGGATTGCGGATCCCCTTCTTATTCCCTGTGACGCAGTATTCGTCTGGGCAGGGGAGACCCAGAAGCTGCAGGGCATTCCGGTAAGCCATATACCGCTCGAAGAAGGAGCGGCAGTGCAGATATTCCCCGACAAATCCGATCCTGGTCTTTCCACGCCGGGCCATTTCCTGTATAAATAAGTAGATACCGGTCTGGTTGTCCATACAGAGCAGGTCCGCCTCCAGCGGTTCCTGGAAGCAGGCCGCCGGCGCGTCTACAAATAAGACAGGCAGCCCCAGGCCGCAGAGCATCTTATCATATTCATAGTCAAACATCTCAATGCAGATGATCCCGGCGGTCCGCTCCATGGAAAAAGAAGCAGGCAGCTTCATGGCATCCAGCTCATCCGCCAGGATCCGGTGCATCGTCAGGCTGTACCCCAGCCCGGAGAGCTCCATCTGAAATTTGTCCAGCATGACGGAAGCAAAATGAGAGCCGTCTATAAAATTTGCGATCAATAACGCAATCTCCGTGTTTTGCTTTGCGGCCGGGATGGAAAGCACGGCGCTTCCCGCGGCCGCGCTTGCGGCGGTCACATAGGAAAACTGCTTGTACCCCATCTCCATCGCCTTCTTTAAAACCTTCTCCCGGGTCGAATCGGCCAGGATGCCGGTATTGTTGATCGCCTTTGATACGGTGTTGCGGGAAATGCCGAGCTCATCCGCAATGTCCTGTATCGTAACTCTAGTACCCATATGTCCCTCCTTTTGCTGTATCGGCATATCCTCAAACCGGAGTCCGGGGATCTGTCTGCCGTAAATCTTTTCTAAAAACATTATAATGCACAAAAGAGATTGTGTCAAATGTAAAAATGTAAAAATTAGAGATTTTTCCGAAAATGTAATAAAAAATAGCTGTGAATCTAATCGATATGTGCATTAAGAATAAAAATGCAAAAAATAAATGTGTGTAAATGGCGAAAAAGTATTGACTAAATGTAAAAAAAATGATATAAATTTATATAAGCAAATCCCAAAATATGTTACAATGATTTTACAAATGCACAAATCATAAAAATGGGAAGGAGAAGAATAAGGTAATGAGAGAAAAAGTGTGCAAAAGAAAAAGGGATTTGAGAGAAAGGAGGAAATTATGAATACAAATGCAACAACTGTTCCAAATCAAAGACAGGACAAGGGATTTCACAACACCATGCTGTATGTAAAGCAGCACTGGCAGCTATATGCGATCTTCCTGATGCCCGCGCTGTTGCTGACACTGATCTTCAAGTACGCGCCCATGAGCGGTATTCTGATCGCGTTCCAGGACTACAACCCATTCCGGGGTGTTTCCGGAAGCGAATGGGTGGGCCTGAAGCATTTTACCAGGTTCTTATCCTCGCCGGACTTTATGGGCTATCTGGCCAATACTTTGAAACTGAGTGTGTACGGCCTCCTGTGGGGATTCCCAATGCCGATCCTATTGGCGTTTCTGCTGAACCGGATCCAGAGTACGGGCATCAAGAAAAAGATACAATTGGTGCTGTATCTTCCCAACTTCGTATCTGTCATCGTACTTTGCGGTATCGTGAGGATCTTACTTTCCGTGACAGGTCCTCTGAACCTTTTGATGGGAACAGAGATTAACTTTATGACCATGCCGGAAGCGTTCCGCTCCATTTACATCATCAGCGGTATCTGGCAGGGCGCGGGCTGGGCATCCATCATGTATACGGCATCTTTGTCCAACGCCAGCCAGGAGCTCAAAGAAGCGGCTGTCATGGACGGCGCGAATATCCTGCAGCAGATCAAGGCGGTAGAGTGGCCGGCGATCAAAGATATGGTCGTGATCCAGTTCATCCTGCAGGCAGGAAATATCATGAGCATCGGATTTGAAAAAGCATACGCGCTGCAGACAGACCTGAACCTCCCGGCATCCGAGATCATTGCCACCTATGTATATCGGAAAGGTCTGATCGACGGAGATTACAGCTTTTCAACTGCGGTAGGTTTATTTAACACCGTGATCAATGTCATCCTTCTGGTTGCCGTGAACAAGATCGTAGCCAAGATGAATGACGGACAGGGATTATAAGGAGGTGCGTACGAAGTGGTAAAAACAAGATATTCCGGTCAGGACAAGATATTATTGACAATTGGATACATACTTCTTGGGCTGTTTGTAGTGGCGATCATCGTGCCCATGATCTACATCATCGTGGCATCCTTTATGGATCCCATTACACTGCAGAATAAGGGAATTACCTTTGATTTCAGCAAATGGACGACGACTGCCTATGAGCGTGTCATGTCCAACAGCCAGATCTGGATTGGTTTTAAAAACGCGGTCATCTATTCCATACTATTTACGGTGGTGTCTGTAGTTGTTACGCTTTTAGCGGCTTACCCGTTATCCAGGGCAGATTTCAAGGGAAGAGGATTTTTCAATATTATTTTCATGATCACCATGTTCTTCGGCGGCGGCCTGATCCCGACCTACTTGATCGTAAGTAACTTAGGTCTGGTGGACAGCATGTGGGCGGTCATCCTCCCGGGAGCTTTCAGCGTCTGGAATATGACCATTGCCAGAACTTATTACCGCGGGATCCCGAAGGAACTCCGGGAAGCGGCGGACGTGGACGGGGCAAATGAGCTGACATTCTTCTTCAAGATCCTGCTTCCGGTCTGTACGCCGGTTATCGCGGTGCTTGCTCTGTGGCAGTTTGTAGGTATGTGGAACAGCTACTTTGACGCAATGATCTACCTCAATGATTCCGCGAAACAGCCTCTGCAGCTGGTACTTCGTTCCATCCTGATTCAGAACCAGCCGGAATCCGGCATGATCTCTGATATGCAGAGTACGGCGGCCCGCGCGCAGCTGGCAGAGCTTTTGAAATACGCAACTATTATTATTTCCAGTTTGCCGCTTCTGATCATGTACCCGTTCTTCCAGAAATATTTTGACAGCGGGATCATGGCAGGCGCTGTAAAGGGCTAAGCTGAAGAGGAAAAGGAGACAGACCATGAGATATAGAAAAGTAAAACGTATAATGGCAGCGGCGCTGGCAGGCTGTATGGTACTTTCTATGGCAGGCTGCGGCAAGGTAAAGATCAATGACGGCACATTCCGTCCGGTGGACGAGGCAACCCTGGAGTTTCCGCAGAAGGAAACCGTGACGCTGACCGGGCTGATCAGTTATCCGCCCAGCACGGAGTCAGAACCCAATAACAGGACGATCTTCAAGCGCCTCGAGGAACAGACCAATGTGCATATTGACTGGACCGCCATCCCTAACGACCAGTGGGCGGATAAGATATCCCTGAATATGTCCGACCCGAACAAGCTGACTGATTTTGTTTTCACGGCAGGCTTTTCAGACAGCAACCTGCTCAAGTACGGGGAGTTTGGCGCAATCATTCCGCTGGAGGAATATATTGACAACTATATGCCGAACCTGAAATCGGTGTTTGACAAATATCCGGAGTACAGGATCATGTGTACGGATGTAAACGGCCATATCTGGTCTCTGCCCTGGATCGAGCAGCTTGGTTCGGAAAAGACGGCGATCCAGACCATTGATAATATGAGCTTTATCAATAAGAAATGGATGGATTTTCTTGATCTGGAGATGCCGGAGACAGTCGATGAATTTGAAGAGGTTCTGATGGCGTTCCGCGACCATGCGTCAGAGCTTCAAGCAGAATTTAATATTGATGGAAATATCATCCCCATGTCGTGTATAATTAATGATGGCGGCCAGGATCCGGCGATCCTGATCAATGGCTTTGGGGAAGGCTATGGCGACGCGGACAAGGCCAGACATATCGCGGTGACGGATGATCAGGAAGTCATCTGCGCCGCTGTGCAGGAAGGCTGGAAGAAAGGGATCGAATGGCTTCACAAGCTGTATGATGAAGGCTTGATCGACCCGGAGGCATTTACCCAGGAATGGTCCACCTATGTGGCGAAAGGAAAGTCAGGCCGTTACGGCGTATGCTTCAGCTGGGACGTAGGAAACATCGACAACCTGAAGGACTGGGTTCCGCTTCCGGCGCTGACGGCGGACACGAGAAATATAACTCCTACGAACGGCTCCTTTACCAGCGGATTTGAACGCGGACGCTGCGTGGTAACTTCTGTGGCGGAGAATCCGGCCCTGGTATGCGCATGGCTGGATCAGATGTACGCGCCGATCCAGTCCCCGCAGAATAACTGGGGAACCTACGGGGAAGATGACGACTTTGATATCTTCGAGATGAGCACCAACGACCAGGGGGGGGAGATGCTGAAACATGCTCCTTTGGGCGACGCCTCCCCGGTGGAGGTCCGGGAAGCCGAAGCTGTCGGCGGACCTCTCGCTGTTCTGGACGAGTATTATGATGTGTACGTGACCTGCCCGGATGACGCACAGTACCGTCTGGACTGGATCAAGGATATCTACACGCCGGACATGCACACAAAATATGTGTATCCCAACCTTTTCATGAGCAGGGAGGACACCGAGACACTGTCGAACCTGCAGGCGGATATCGAGAAGACGATCAACAGGCATAAGGCGGACTGGATCATGAACGGATTTACGGACGCGGACTGGGAAAAATTCCTGGATGACCTGGATGCGTACGGGCTGGAGGAGTATCTGGGATTATTCCAGAAATATCTGGATGCCTACAACGCAGAGATGGCAGAATAAGTAAAAATGATTTATAATGTCATTATATGACGAAAGAGACAGGACAGCGGCTGCGGACGAGGCTGCGGCCTGCTGTCCAAGCATCTGGTCGGCATGAATTATACTGCGCGCCAGATAAATCTGCCGCACAGTATAACATATATATGATGAAAGGAAAATGAATTATGACAAGTCAGACATTGAGAGAAGCAAGGAAGTATGAGGAAGCTTCCGAAAAAATGATCCAAAAAGAAGAAAGGCCTGATTTCCATTTATCTGTCCGTACCGGCTGGATGAATGACCCCAACGGATTTTCTTATTATAAAGGCAGGTATCACATGTTCTATCAGTATTACCCTTATGATACCAAATGGGGTCCCATGCACTGGGGGCATGCGGTGAGCACGGATCTGCTGCACTGGGACTACCTGCCCGCCGCGCTGGCGCCGGATGAGGCTTATGACAGGGACGGCTGTTTTTCCGGCAGCGCGATCGAGCTTCCCGACGGCAGGCAGCTTCTGATGTATACCGGAGTGGTAAGGACACCCCAGTGGAACGGCGGGCACTGTGATATACAGACACAGTGTATTGCGGTGGGGGACGGTGTGGATTATGAGAAATGTGACTGCAACCCGATCCTTGACAGCAGGGATCTGCCGGAAGGGTTCAGCAGAGAGGATTTCCGGGATCCGAAGATGTGGAAGGACGAGGACGGAAGGTACTGGTGTGTGGTCGGAAACCGCCCGGCGGACGGAAGCGGGCAGATCCTGCTTTTCTCCAGCGAGGACGCGTTCCGATGGAAGTATGAAAAGATACTTGCGGAAAACCGGAACCGGATCGGAAAAATGTGGGAGTGTCCGGATTTCTTTGAACTGGACGGCAAATGGGTGCTGCTGACCAGCCCCCAGGATATGCTGCCCCAGGGCTTTGAATTTCACAACGGAAACGGAACGCTCTGCCTGATCGGAGAATATGACAGGAAGACGCTCACATTTTCGGAGCAAAAGCAGCAGTCCATTGATTATGGGATTGACTTTTATGCTCCCCAGACCGTGCTGGCTCCGGACGGACGCAGGATCATGATGGGCTGGATGCAGAACTGGGACACCAGTATGCCCCACTCTCCCTATCAGAAATGGTTCGGACAGATGAGCCTTCCGAGAGAGCTTTCTGTGAAAAACGGAAGGCTGTACCAGAAGCCGGTCCGGGAACTGGATGACATGCGGAAAAATGAGGTAGCGCATTCCGATGTGATCCTGGAAAACGGCACCATCCATCTGGAAGGCGTCCGGGGACGGAGGATCGATATGGAATTGTCCATCCGTCCGGGAGATCCGGACAGCATTTACCGGAAATTTGCGGTGCGGTTTGCACAGAATGAGGAATATCAGACCTCCTTAAGCTTCCGCCCCTATGAGTCGGTGCTGAAGATCGACCGGAAGTTTTCCGGCTCCCGCAGGGCGCTGATCCATCAGAGAAGATGTAAGATCAACGGCCGGGAGGAGGAGCTGAAGCTGAGGATCATCCTGGACCGGTTCAGCGCAGAGGTCTTTGTCAATGACGGGGAGCAGGTGATGACGGCGACCTTCTACACAGATCCTGCGGCAGACGGGATTTCCTTCTTTGCGGACGGCAAGGTCAGGATGGATGTTGTGAAGTATGATCTGGTCTAAAATGAAAGCTTATTTATTTGTTGCAAAGGTGCGGATCCAGTCTGCCCTGGCTTACCGGTTCAACGTCATCTCCACCATATCCATTCAGTGTCTGCTCATGTTCGCCATGGCCTGCTTCTGGAAGGCGGCCTATGGCGGGACGGGAAATGTCTCAGGAGTAGGGGAACGGGAGATGCTTACCTACACGACGATTTCTGTGATTATGGGAAATCTGCTGACCATGGGCGTGGAGGGCCGGATCGAGAGCAGTGTCCGATCCGGCAGCGTGGCGCTTGACATGTTAAAGCCTGTGAATATCTATGGGATCTATCTGGCGGAGGATCTGGGCGATATGGCTGTTGCTTTTTTCCAGACCGCCGTCCCGCTGTTCCTTATCGGCTCCGCCTTGTTCGGCCTGCCGGCTCCGGCATCTTCTGTCCACGTCATACTTTTCCTCGTAAGCTTTGCGGTCGGGTATCTCATCAACTGGATGCTGGCTGCTCTTTTGGGGATGTGCGCCTTCAAGACGATCGTCATGGGGCCCATAAGAAATGTAAAGGGATTCGTTATGAAGCTGCTTTCCGGCAGCGTCATCCCTCTCTGGTTTTTCCCGGATGGAGTTCGGGTAGTTCTGGAGTGTCTGCCTTTTGTAAATATCTACCAGCTTCCCCTTGGGATTTATATCGGGCGTTATACATTTGGAGAAATGCTCCTGCGCACTGTGCTGCAGCTGTTTTGGTGCGCGGCGCTGTGGCTGATATTTCATGCGGTGCAGAAAAAGGCGGCTGCGGCCGTCCTGATCCAAGGAGGGTGATGAGTATGAAAAAAATAAAATATTACGCTTCTGTGGCGGCCGCATTGACAAGGCAATCCATCCAGTCCCGGCTGGAATACCCGTTTATGCTGATCGGCCATGTGCTGGCCAACTGCGTGCAGTGGGTGGTGGGATTCGCCACCATCAAGTTCGTGGTGGATTCCTTTGGCAGCCTGGGCGGCTGGGGATATGAAAGCCTGGCATTCCTGTACGGCATGTCCGTGCTGAGCCATGGGCTGGCAGTGGTGTTTTTTATCCAGACATGGTACATGCCCTACTGCGTGGTAGAGGGAGAGTATGACATGTTTTTACTGCGGCCCATGGGAGTGCTGTTTCAGTTTCTGTTCGAGGATTTCAATCTGATCGGCATCACCGACATGATCCCCGGGCTGATGGTATTTTTTTATGGGTGCGCAAAGGTGCATCTGGAAGTAAACGCCGCGAACATTGCTCTGATCTTGTTTACACTGGCCGGCGGAACCTTGATCCGGGGCGCGGTGTGGATCTTCTGCGGCTCCCTCTCGTTCTGGACGAAGAGTACGGCAAATTTTACGGATATGGTGGGAGCGCTTTTTGAGCGGGTGTCCATGTATCCGCTTACTATATATCCGAAATGGACGCAGGCGCTGTTTACATTCCTTCTGCCCCTTGCGTGGATCACTTTCTATCCGGTTAAAGACATTCTGGAAATGGAGGGGAGCGTCATTCCGGTTCCTATGGCAGTCATCGGCCTGGGGGTGGGCGCGGTCATGTTCGCCCTGAGCTGCGGACTGTTTCGGATCGGAATGCGCAGATATGAGAGCGCCGGGAGCTGAGGAACTGCTAAGGAACTGTATGGATATAACTTGCCGCTTTGCGCGGCTCCTGAGAGTTTCCGAGAGTGTTTCCTAAGACATGGAGGAGAAATTTTCATGAATATTATAGAAGTCAGCCATTTGGTAAAGGAATACAAGAAGATCAAAAAAGAGAGGGGACTGTACGGAGCGGTGAAAAATCTGTTTGTGCAGGACGTACAGTATGTAAGGGCTGTGGATGATATTTCCTTTGAGGTGGAAAAAGGGGATATTGTGGCTTACATCGGCCCCAACGGCGCGGGAAAAAGTACCACGGTGAAGATGCTCTCCGGTATTCTGCAGCCCACTGCGGGAGAGATTCTGATTGACGGCATTTCTCCGCAGAAGGACCGCAGGCGGGTGGTTAGGAACCTGGGCGTTGTATTCGGGCAGCGCAGCCAGCTCAACTGGAACCTGCGTCTGGGCGAGACCTTCGACCTGCTCAAAAGGATCTACCAGATTGAGGATGGGCTTTATGACAGGAACCTGAGGATGCTGGATGAGATCTTTCGATTCAGTGAATTTATCGACACTCCGGTGCGCCAGCTTTCCCTGGGACAGCGGATGAGAGGGGACCTGGCGGCGGCAATGCTCCACTCCCCGCAGATCTTATTCCTGGATGAACCGACCATCGGCCTGGACGTAGAGGCAAAATATTCTGTCCGAAAGTTCATCAGGGAGATCAACCAGCGCAGCGGGACGACCATCATTCTGACCACCCATGACCTGGGGGATGTCCAGGAGCTGTGCAGGCGGCTGATCATCATCAATGAGGGAAAGATCATCGAGGACGGCTCACTGGACAGTCTGGTGGACCGGATCGCGCCCTATCGGCAGCTTGTGATCGACTTTTATCATCCCGCCGTTATCCGTCACCCGAAAGCGGAGCTGGTGTCCGTGGAGGAAGCCAGGGCTGTGTACAAATTCAAAAAGGACGAGATCACCGCGGCCCGCCTGATCGAGGATATTTCCCATACCGCGCCGATCAAGGAGGTAGGGCTTAAGGAGGCCAGGATTGATGATATCATAAGGACGGCATATTCCGGAAACGTCCCTCAGTAAAAATACTTACGGCCCAATATTCCGGCGCTTAATATAAAACGATTCAGCAGGGCGGCAGACGGGTCTGTGGTCTGGTCATGCATTCTTTGGAGCGGCTGATAACGTAAGGGAAGGAATACTATTCGTATTCCTTCCCTGCCAGTATTTCCTTATAATCCTGATAATTCCGTTCCAGCAGAGCCGGGGTGTCCAGCCCGTAGGGACATTTTCTGCTGCAGGCGTTGCAGTGCAGGCAGTCCTCGGTTTTTTTCATCATGGCCTGGGCTTTTTCGGTGAGCTGTTCTTCGGAGGGGGCCCGGCGGATCAGGAGGGACATTCTTGCGCAGGTGTTGATCTCGATGCCTGCCGGACAGGGCATGCAGTATCCGCAGCCGCGGCAAAATTCTCCCTGCAGCTCGTCCTGGTCGCGGCGGATCACCGCCGACAATTCCCCGTCTAAGACGGGTTCGTTTTCCTGATAGGAGAGAAATTCATCCAGCTCCGTTTCCCTCTGGATGCCCCAGATCGGGAGTACATTGTCAAACTGCAGCATGTATGCATAAGCGGCCGCGGAATGGTTGATCAGCCCGCCGGCCAGGGCTTTCATGGCGATGAAGCCCATATCGGCTGCTTTGCATTTTTTTACCAGCTCCAGCTCCTGGTCTGAGGACAGGTAGCTGAATGGGAACTGCAGCGTATCATAGAGTCCGCTCTCGACGGCTTCCCGGGCAACAGCCAGCCGATGGTTTGTGATGGCAATATGCCGGATTTTGCCCTGCTCCTTTGCTTTTTCCATGGCTTCATAGAGCCCGCTGCCGTCTCCCGGCTTTGGGCAGAAGGGCGTGTTGTGGAACTGGTAAATGTCCAGATAGTCGGTTTTCAGATTCCGAAGGGTGGTTTCCAGATCCTTCCAAAAATCCTCCGCATTTTCCGCTCCGGTCTTGGAAGCGAGGAAGATTTTGTCCCGACGGTCTTGAAATGCCATCCCTAATTTTTCTTCGCTGTCCGTATAGTACCGGGCAGTGTCATAAAAATCAATTCCGTTGTCAAAGGCTTTGTGAAGCAGATATACGGCGTCCTTATCAGAAATGCGCTGGATCGGGAGCGCTCCGAAGCCGTTTTTGTTTACTGTGATATTCGTTTTTCCGAGGGTGATTTTTCTCATAGTCGTTTTTTCTCCATTACAATGTGTGGTCGGCCAGATGCCCGGCAGCGGGGGAAACAGTGAATACAGCGCCTTATCCCCAAGGGGCATCTTGAAATTATTATAGCCCCCAAGCATACCCTTGTAAAGCGAAAAAATGACTGTTGGCAATTCTAACTGGCGCCCTGAGTTACAGGGCACGCCTGATCAAGGTGTGACCTGTAACCGCCCTGCAACGGCGGCTGGTTCACATCAATGACGCCATAGCGAACTCATCCAGACCGCCCTGCTCCTTTTCCTGGCCGGACTCTTGCGGAACCTGGCTCATACGGGCTTCGGCTTTGCTGATCAGGGCTTCCACCTTGGCAATCTCTGATTCATCGCACCAGCCCTTTTCCAGACCGGCTTTGCAGTCGGAAAGATCCTTTTGCAGCAGCGACAGCACCTGTTGGAGCTGCCCACGGCTTTTTGCCGCCGCGATCTGTCTCATCCGTTTTCCCACGTTGACGGCGACCTTGCCGCCCTGCTCCTCGGAGACCTCCGGGTCGTCCTGCTTTTCAGCGATTTCCGTTTCCTCCTGCTCCTTTGACGCACTCTGTTTTTCCCGCGCTTCTATGCCGGAGTCGGCCTGCTCCCGCGCTTCCTGTTCCAGCACCGCGGCCAGTCGGCCTTCGGGTGAGATTTCCAGATCGTCCTCCCTCAGATCCGAATACATTTTCTCCGTTGTTTCCGCGCGTGATTCCTTTTCCTCTTTCTCCGCCTTTTCCAGTCTTTTGATATCAAAAAATTTCTTATTGACCGGATTTCTATAAATATTGTTTTGACCTGAAATATACCCTGAATCCGTGAACCCAAAAGGTGAAAATGTGCTAAAAATCGAATAACTGCAAGGGTTTTAGGATTATATGATTCCAAATATTTTTTCACTATTGGGTGAAAGCATTGTAGGAAAACATATCGCCAAAGGCATAATATTTTCAAATTCTCCGAAAAAATTTCACCCAAATGGTTCACGGATTCAGGTATACATTAGACCATCCTCCTATTTTTGCGGGCGCTTCCGGAGACTCCCCTGCACCCATTTATGACTTTTCCTGAACCATGACCGTAACCCGAAAGATCTGGCTCTCCGGACAGACCTCCATCTCTCCCATATATTTTTCCGCGATCCGCCGCACGCTGGACAGGCCGATGCCATGCATGGACACATCCGTTTTTTTATCCGTGACAGGCAGGCCGTCCGCTCCAAATACCAGATCTCCCGCAAAAGAATTTTTTACCTCGATCAGAAGGAAGCGTCCTTTCCGCCTCCCTGCCAGGGAGATAAAACGCTCCCCTTCCGATATCTTTTCACAGGCTTCCAGCGCGTTTTGAAGCAGGTTTTGAAGAACGATCCCCACATCAAACGCGTCAAAGCTTCCGGAATCCGGATAGTGAAAATCTGTCTGGAAAGGAATCCCCTGATCCTCGCATTGCTGCCTCTTATCATTGACGATCACATCCGTGACCGGATTTCCTGTACGGAGTGTCAGCTCAAAGCCGCCCATACTCTCGTCCATCCGAAAAATGTAATCCTCCGCACATGCGTATTCTCCGCTATGGAGCATTCCTTTGATATTGTTCAGATGCCCGCGCGTTTCATGCCTGATCCGCCGGATCTGGCTGTAAAACTGCTCCGCCTCCTGGATCCGCGCCCGGATTGCCTGAACCTGCTGGCGCTCCACGAAAGCGGCGGCCTGTTCTTCCCGAAGCGCGGCCATTTCCTGCTGGAACAGGATGGTCAGATAACCTCCTGTGTAAAACAGCAGGGCAAGCAGCGGCACAACCGCCAGAAATGCCGGATGCCGTTCATAAAGCTGAAGCAGCTGTCCATCCTTGATCTCATACAAAAGACCGGCGATCATCTGCCCAAATAAGATTCCCGCGGCCGGGATCAGGCTCATATAGCACAGCCCCGGCAGGCCTGACGGCAGGAACTCTCCCGGCGCGTCAGGAAATCGGCCGTTGCTGCTGTGCCCCGACATCTCAGAATACACGCTGCTGCTGTGCTCCATCAAAAATGTACATCCCGTCGTCCGGCTTTTTATTCGGCGCAGAAGGGCATAGAGCATAATGATAAATAAAACGAGATGTGAGAGAAGGAGCAGTGTCAGCAGGACCGTGGTGCGTAAGTAAACTGCCTCCGGGGGTTCTGTCGGCGCAGGAACAAGCTCTTCTCCTATGAAAAACAGGCTTTCTGCCATCAGACCGCTGGAAATCTTGGCATTCCAGTAAAGCAGTCCCAGAAGAAAGGCCATATGTTTTCCCAGCTCCAGAGCATTCGATGCTGCCGTCAAAAACAGGAGCAGCACCAGGATAAACGAACCCTGCGGGGCGGCGATCCGGCTCAAAAACAAAGACGTCAGCAGGTATACGCAAAAGACGGCCGCACCCTTTTTCCGCCGGTGCTCCCGCTCCCCCATAAAGGGGTATAAAAATAAAGTCAGACAGAGCGCATACAGCAGCTCCGCCCCGACGGCATAAGCCTGATGAAAGATCTGAAATCCTGCTTCACTCATAGGCCGGCCCCCTTTTTCAGAAAGCGGAGATACGCTTTTGTAAAATCCGGATACTTATACTTGGAGAGCAGCAGCCTTTCTCCATTTGTTAAAGTCACCTCCGTTTTGCTGTACCCACTCACATAGGAGAGATTGACCAGATACCCTTTGTGGATTCGGAAAAAATGCTCCTGCAGCTCCAGCTCCAGATCCCGGATCTTCATGTAGCAGGCAAATTCCCCGTCCTTCATATGCAGGACGGCTTTATGGTTGCTGCTCTCGATGTAATAAATGCTGTCCAATGGAACGACCTTATTTGTACCGGCAAACGAGAGCACGAGCGGGCGGGCCCTCTGCGGAACTTTCCATCCGGTCATGACCTGCTCTGCCGCGCGGGCAAAGACACCGGCAAACTTCCCTTCGTCCACAGGCTTTACCAGATAGTGGAAGGCCCCTACGTCAAAAGCGTCAAATACATACTGCTCATAGCCGGTCACAAAAATGATCACCGGCTGTACCGCCGAACCCCCTTCCCTGATCTTTCGAGCCAGCGCCATCCCGTCTGATCCAGAGTCGTCAGGATCCAGCTCGATGTCCAAAAAAAGGAGATCGATTTCCTTCTGATCCGCAAGATATTCACCCGCAGAAGCATATTCCGCAATCTCACATGGAAAGGGCTGCGCCTGAATCAGTGATGAGAGGTAGGCGCGGGTCTTAGGCTCATCGTCACAAATCGCTGTTTTAATCATGTTGATTTTCCTCTATGTCTGTCGAAGCACTTCCGGAAACTCTCCCGCGCCCATCTCACAGATCTGGGGATAAAGAATTTCCGAGAATGTTCTATCTGTTTTTTCGTTCAAACCGGCCCCAAGATAAACCCATCCGGCGTGACTGGACGGTTTCGGGGCGCGACTGGACCGGGAAAGGCTGCTGTCCGCTCCCGGGCCGCGCGGCATGCTGCACGGTCACAGGCCGATACGGCGCCGGAGCTGGACTCCAGCCTGTGATTCAATCCCTTCCCTGACTGTATCTATTGTAACTGCCGGATACTTTACATGTAAAGTGGAAAAACAGACAGTTGAAGCCGGAGCCCTCTTCCTGTATAATTAGAAAAAGCAAGTGGCAATACTGAAAAAGAAAAAATAATATCGGGCGTGAAGCGCTTGGGAGCTGTATGATAATGAATATTCGGGAGTCAGATATTTTAAATATCTGGCTCCGTTTTTTTGTTTTACCTTCGGAATGCAATATTTTCCCCATAATGCAAAAAATCCTTGCTTTTATTTTGTGTATATGGTATAAAGTGAATTACGAAAATCATTTAAGAAAATTGTTTCGTATACAAAATATACAAAACGAGAAATGATTTTGAATGTAAAAATGAAAAAATGGAGGTAAAAGAGATGAGGAAAAAAGTAATCTGTATGCTGGCGGGCGTGAGCTTATTAGCGGTGACGGTATCAGGCTGCGACGGAAAGGGCGACACACCGGATAGCGGAAGTTCGGAAGGAGGAAAAACGCTGAAGCTCCTGACCCATTATGACGCTGCGTTTGCGGAGGCGGCAAAGAAGTATGAGGAGGAGACCGGTGTAAAGGTTGAGGTGGAGCAGACGGCGTATGAGAATATCGGGGATACGCTGGAGGTCGTCTTAAGCTCCGGCTCGGATGAGTATGACCTGATCATGGCGGACGGCCCGAATACATCTGCATATGTGAACAGAGGGTATCTGGAGCCTTTGGCCGGGTATTTTACGGAGGAGGAAAAGGGAGAATTTTCCCCGGAGCTTTTAAAACAGGGAACCGTGGGCGGAGAGTTTTATGCGGCCCCGCTGGGAGACAGCTCCACGGTGCTTTACTACAATAAGAATCTGCTGAGCGAGGCAGGGATTGAAGTGGACTGGAGCCAATATACCGGAGAAAACCGGATCACCTGGGAAGAGCTGACAGAGCTGGCGAGAGAAGCGGTGAAGGAGCTGGATCCCGACGGGAGCAAGGGGATCTATGGGATTGAGATCGGACAGGTCAGCTCCGTCTATCAGATGAACCTGCTTGCGAACAGTATGGGCGGTAAAAACATCAGCGACGACGGCAGCACGGTAAAGGGTGTGATTGATTCGGACGAGTGGAAGGACGCAATTGCATGGTATCAGGGACTGGTGGAGGAAGGCATTTTTTCCAAAGGCGTGTCCGGACTGGAGACCTACAACAACTTCTATGCCGGGAAATGTGTATTTGAATGGATGACGGCGGATTCCTATACCTTCTGCCTGAGCGCGGACATGACAGAGGATGATTTCGGATGGACGTATCAGCCATGCTTCGCGGGACATGAGGATGAAGTGGCGACAGGCTGCGGCAACTGGGCACTGGGCGTCAGCGCGTTTTCTAAAAATAAGGAAGAGGCCGGTAAGTTCGTCAACTACATGACCTGCGGCGAGGGAAATGATATCTTCCTGTCCATCGAAGGCATGAGTCCGAATACGGCGGAAAGATATACGGAAGAGCTGACCGGGAAAAATCCGGTATTGGAAATCGCGAAGTATGAGGCGGAAAATACGGCGTATGTCCGCGCGGTGACGCCTGCGTTTAACGAATATTCAGCGGCGCTCTCTACGATGTGGGAGGATATCCGGAACGGGGCGGACATGGATACGGCGCTTGAGCGCACGGTGGAACAGATCGACTCAGCCCTCGGCGAATACAGCGAATCACAGTAAAGGGGGCGTTTTAAATGAAAGGAACAACAGCCATATCGGCAAAAATGAAAAAGAGCATGCTTCCCTATTGCCTGCTGCTGCCGGCCCTGGCTTTTGTACTGGTATTTAAGATCTATCCGCTGATCTACTGCTTTATTCAGGGATTCCATTATAAAGGAAGCTGGTCGTTGGAAACCTTCCGAATCTTGTTTTCCAATAAGTCTTTCTGGCATTCCCTGTGGGTGACGGTCAAGATGAACCTGGTCATGACACCCCTTCAGATCGTGCTTTCCTTTCTTATGGCATTGCTGGTCAACCAGGCAGTGAGAGGAGTAGGGACTTTCCGGAGTCTCTACTACCTGCCGGTTACCATCTCTATGCCGGTGGCGGCGATCTGCTGGAGCCTGATGCTTTCGGTAAACAACGGACTGGCGAACAGCCTGATCGGGAGCTGGTTCGGGATGGAGCCACAGGGCTTTTTTACAGACGCGAACCAGGCGCTGTGGTGCATCGTGGCTTTGAGTACCTGGAAGGGGTGCGGATACTGGATGATGTTCTACCTTGCGGGATTAAAGGGCATTGATACCAGCGTGTATGAGGCGGCGAAGATCGATGGGGCGGGCGCGTTGCAGACATTGTGGAATATTACGATCCCGCTGGTGAAGAAAACCACGCTGTTCGTCATGGTGGCGGATACGAGTATCAATATCCTTCTGTTCGCCCCGGCGCAGCTGATCACAAGCGGCGGCCCCAGCGATTCGACAAATGTTCTGATGTATGAAGCCTATAAACAGGCGTTTAAATATGGAAGCTATGAAAAGGGAGCGGCGACGACCTGCGTGCTGGTGGTCTTGATCCTGATTATCGTATTTTTCCAGTTTAAACTGACGAACCAGGAAGATTAGGAGGGATGGGCCTTGAAACGTGTTGAGAAAAATCTGTTGGGAAAAGCGGGGATCTATCTGCTGCTGGCAATCGTTTTGCTGATCTCGCTGTTTCCGATCATTTATCCGCTGCTGTCATCATTTCGGACAGACAACGAATTATTTGAAAATATGGCGCCTTTTAACTGGCATACGATCGTTCCCATCCACTGGACCTGGGAGAATTACATCGCTGTTTTTCAGGAATATGAGTTTGGCCGCTATCTGAAAAATACATTGGTCATGATCGCGCTGATCATACCCGGTACGATCGCAATCTGCTCGCTGGCGGCGTTTGCGTTTTCCTTCTATGATTTTAAAATGAAGAAACAATTGTTTGCGCTGTTTCTGTTGACATTTATGATTCCCGGAGAGGCGATCGCGCTTCCGCTGTACTCGCTTGTAAATTCTATGGGACTGATCAATACTTATGCCGGCCTGGTGCTTCCGGCGCTGGCGAACGGCCTGGTGCTTTTCCTGTTTGTGCAGTTTTTCAGCGAGACTCCGAAGGCACTGCTGGAATCCGTAGAGATCGACGGGGGCGGATGGTGGACGTCATTTTCCAGGATCGTCCTTCCTCTGTCCAAACCGATCATCATAACGGCAGGGCTTATGATCTTTGTGAACCAATGGAATGATTATCTGTGGCCTTTGCTGGCGGCGCGGGCGCGGGAGGTGAAGGTTGTGACCGTGGCAGTGGCGAATTTTAAGGAGCAGAATGTGATTCACTGGGGATACATTTATGCTGCCGCGACAGTATCGGCGATCATCCCGATCTTTCTGTTTTTGCCGCTGCAGAAGTATTTTGTACAGGGAATTACAAGCGGCGGGGTGAAAGGATAAAGCAAGATGTATGATGATAAATATGGATTCCTGGGAGCTGCCGAAAAAGCGGCGGATATTGTCATACTCAGCATACTGTGGCTGCTGTGTTGTATACCGGCAGTCACAGCCGTTCCGGCAGGCGCGGCATTGTATTATACGGTTGTAAAGTACCTGCGGCGGGGAAGAGGGAAGCTCTTCCAGGTTTTTTGGGGAGCCTTCCTGCAAAATATGAAGCAGGGGATCGCGCTGAGCGCGGCGGTATGCGTATATGGGATCATCACGCTGAATTGGCTGGCGTTCGCGGGACAGTTTGAAGTAACCTCGGCTCAGGGGATGATATTTACGATCACTTCAAGAGTGCTTCTCGTATTCGGCCTGTTTTCGCAGGTCTATCTGTGTCCGGTTCTGTCAAGATTCCGGGGATCCGTGAAATCCATACTTCTGGGCGCGGTATATATGGGGTATCGGTACTTTTTTTCAAGCCTGTGCGCGGCTGTGCTCCTGGCGGCGGCTCTGTATGCCGTGTATGTACTGCCGGTAAGCGCCGCGGCCGTGCCAGCAGTGTACATGCTGCTTCTGTCTTTTCCCGCAGAAAGGAACATGAAAAAATATATGAAGGGACTGGAGGCGGAGGACGCGGACCAGTGGTACCTGGAATGAAGCGGCGGGCCGGATGCCGCCCAGGCTTTTTGGCCTGTGCGGCCGGAGAAACAGACAAGTCAGGATGGAGCGGCTGCGCAGAACATGACATGATGATTGGAGAAAGAAGGATGAATAACGAAGAAAGAAAAAAAAGACTGCAGATTCCGACAGGCAGGCTGCGTCTGGTGATCGATACGGACGCGAAGAATGAGGTGGACGACCAGTTCGCGATCGCATGGGCGCTGAGGTCGCCGGAACGGTTTCAGGTGGAAGCGGTATACGCGGCGCCGTTTTCCCATGAATGCTTTCAAAATTTTCAGGCGTCCAAAGAGATGGTTGAAAAGTCGTCGGATCTGATCGGCCACGCCGTGGATCCGGGGGACGGCATGAGGCAGAGCTATGATGAGATCCGGAGGGTTTTTGATCTGCTGCATATGGATCCGGAGAACAGGATTTTTTACGGCTCGGACCGATATATCGGGACGGATGGGAAACCGGTGGCCAGCGCCGCCGCTGAGGATCTGGTCCGGCGAGCGAAGGAATCGGAGGAGCCGCTGTATATTGCGGCCATCGGGGCGATCACGAATATTGCGTCAGCCATTCTGATGGATCCGTCTATTATCGACAGGATCGTCGTGGTCTGGCTTGCGGGGCAGCCGCTGGAATTTGGGCATGGGATCGAGTTCAACATGATGCAGGATGTGAAGGCGTCCCAGATCGTTTTGGACAGCGGAGTGCCGCTGGTATTGGTCCCCTGTATGAATGTCGCGTCGGCGCTTACCGTATCGGAGCAGGAGCTTAAGGTGAACCTGGCGGGAAAGAATGAATTGGGGGATTATCTGTATTCCATCGTAGCCGGGGCATTTTGCAACGAAGAGGCGGAAAAAGCATTTATGCAGGTAGACCGGGGCGGATATCTTTTGGGCAGAGAAGACTACAGCGAGGAGTATCTGGGGAAATTTCCGACGGAGCATATCAGCTGGAGCAGGATCGTATGGGATATTTCAGTGATCGCGTTTTTAAAAAATCCAAACTGGGTACTGTCCAGATATGAAAGCGCGCCGGTCCTTAAGGAAGACCTGCGTTACGAGCGTGAAGAAAACAGGCCAGTGATCAAGGTCGCGACCTATTGCTGGAGAAATTATATATTCGGAGATTTATTTTATCGGTTAGAGCATGTTTGAAAATGTTACAATTCACGGCCTGACCGGCCGTGAATCGTAACTTGAAAATTGCTTTCTGCAAGATGCCGTCCTGACGGAATAGATTTTTTCATGCGGCTGTGGTACAATATCTGTGGTGAGGGAAGAGGGCAAAAGGAGAAAATCAGGGCATGAATATCAAGGATATCGCAAAGCTGTGTGATGTTTCCGCGTCTACCGTATCAAAGGTGCTGCATGATGACAGAACGATCAGTGAGGAAACGAGAAAAAAGGTTCTGGACGTGGTCAAGGAGTATCATTATGTTCCGTATTCAGGTGTTATAAAGAATGCGGCTCCCAGGATGAATATGATCGCCGTTGTGTTGGACGAGGGGCAGGCTTTTCACAAAGAGCTTTTATATGCGATTGAAAATAAAGCATTTGACTATGGCTATAATATCGTAGTCTGCAATGCGGCGGAAGAGGAACGCAGGGCGAAATACCTGCGGATATTAGAAAATAAAGGGATCAACGGGATGATATTCCTCGGACAGGGAGGAAGAGGCGGGTATCTGCTTCCGACGGTGGAGGTTGGCGTACGATCCTCCGCCGCGCGGGAAGAAAAATTATCTGTAATACAGTACAGCGCCGAGCAAATGGGATATGTTGGGATCCGGTATCTGCTGGATCAGGGACATAGAAAGATTGCCTGTTTTTTGAAGCAGGGAGAGGAAGAGATCAAGGCAGGATACCGAAAGGCTTACGAGGAGATATTTACACAGCCAAAGGAAGAATGGATTTTTGAGTTGGAAGAGAGCTTGACGGAGGAAATGGTTGGAGGCTGCGTGGAAAGCGGAGTGACGGCAATCTTTTGTTCTGATATCAGATTCTGCAATTATCTTTATGCAGGCCTTGTAAAATGCGGTTTATCTATTCCGGGTGAGGTATCTGTGGTATGTATGGGAAACGGCGGCCTAGCAGAGCAACTGATACCGCCTGTTACGACAGTGGAAGTGTCTGTCTCACGGATCGCGTGTAAGGTAATGGATGCTTTGAATGGGATGGTAGAATTTCAGGAGCCGGGATGGATCTACAACGCTGCCGCGGAGCCGGAAATCATAGAAAGGGGCAGTGCTGAAAACCGGTCGGAAGATGGAAGGACCGAAAAGATCATTGTAATCGGAAATATGAATATGGATTGTAATGTTATAGTGGACAATACCCGTACAAGAGGCGGAACTCTTCGTGTAAAGAGGACCATGCAGTTTCCCGGCGGGGACGGGGCCAATCAGGCGGCCGGGATCGGGAAGCTCGGAGGGGCTGCGTATATGCTGGGGTGTCTGGGAAACGACCAGGAAGGGCGGATGATTTATAACAGCCTGACAGAAGCGGGGGTCCGGATGAACGGGGTTGTGTTCTGCCCCTTCCAGACAACCGGAAAGGCCTACATTACAGTTGGGACAGGCGGGCAAAATACGATCATTATCGAGGAGGGTGCAAACCAGTGCCTGGACAGCGGACACATCAAAAAATACGAGTCTGTTTTTGACGGGGCGGGTTTTTGCATTATCAATATGGAGCTTTCCGAAGAGACGGTTTTTACGGCCATGGATATGTGCCTGAAAAAGAAAGTGAAGATGATCGTGAAGCCTTCCGCAATCGAAGCGCTGGAAGAAGAACTTTTCGGAAAGATCGATTATTTTGTGCCCAATGAGGATGAGGCGGCGCGGCTCGTGCCCGGAGACATGACAATTGAAGAACGGGCGGAGATCCTGTTTTCCAAGGGGATCAAGAATATCATTATTACACTTGGGGAAAAGGGCTGCTATCTGAAAAATAAAGATTATGCACGTTTTTTCGAGTCGCAGAAATTTTCGGTTGTAGATGTGACAGGCGCGGGGGATGCATTTATCAGCGCGATGGCGGTATGCCTTTCCAGAAAATACGATATCGTCCGGTCGATCCGGCTGGCAACCTATGCGGCGGATGTCAGTGTTACCCGGTTCGGCGTGCAGCAGGCGATGATCGATCAGGAAGGGCTGGACGCGTATCAGGCGTATCTGGAGCATGGGGTGGCCGAGAAGCGCGGAAAAGAATAAATGCGGTAACAGTATCCAGCCCATTTTAAGTCGCCTTCGGCGAGGGGCTGGATATTATGGCAAATGTTACTTTATTGGCCGGACGCCGTGCAGCAAGTGCACGGCACCGTGTGAACAGTAACTGACCTGTAGTTACAGGTCACACCTTGACCAGGCGTGCCCTGTAACTCAGGCCGTCATTTTAAATTGCCTACGGCAATGGACGGCCTGAATACCAGCTCTTATGTGCATCCTCCCGACCAATCAGCGTGGTGATTGGTCGGGGTGTGACATGTAACGACCTGTAACGTCAAAAAATCGAAAATACATTCGGGGTTGTATATTCGACAGCAATGTGTTATTCTTGTCAGGAAGAATTCAAAAAGGTATTCATCTTTTTTATTCTTACCGGTAGATCACCGGGTTACTCAATCAAAGTTTTTTACAAAGCAGGCTTTAGGGTTGGTCTTATTTTAAGAGTGTTAATTTGGCTTTTTTCGGGAGAATTTTACTTTTCTGAACGGATATTTCATGTTATGATGAGTTCAGGAAGTGAGACAATTCTTTTTAGCTCTTCAGGCGGCCGGCCGGAAAGTTACTGATCACATTTTGAGGCTTATGTACATCCTCCTGACCGCTCAGCGTGGTGATCGGTCAGGGTGTGACATGTAACACCGGAAAGCACTGCAGGAGAAAGGAGAATTGCATGACTCAGAAAACTAAGAAAATTCAAAAAACGGACAGTGACTTTATCATGTCCCCGAAGGTGGATGTATGCTTTGCGGGGCTGATGGAGAACCCGATCGTACGGAAAGGCTTCTGCGCCGCGATCCTGCGGGTTCCCCCGGAAACGATCGAAAAGACGGAGCTGCTTCTCACCCATTTACAGCGTGACCACGCAGACGATAAACTTGGGATCTTAGATGTGCGTGTGCGTATGCTGGACGGTGTCCAGATCAACATGGAGATGCAGGTGAAAAAGTATGATTTCTGGGATGAGCGGACTTTGTTCTATCTCTGTAAAATGTTTTCAGGGCAGCTGAAATCTGGAGGATCCTATGGAAACCTCAAAAAATGTATACATGTCAGTATCCTGGATTTTATACATTTTCCGAAGGATAAGAGATTTTACCGCAGGATCGGCTTCTGCGACAGGAAGACAGGAAAGCTCTACAGTGACAAGCTGGAGATCCAGGTCCTGGAACTGAAGAAGCTGCCGAAGGAGATCAAGACCGGGGAAGATATTGTCAACTGGATGCGTTTTTTTGACGGGAAAAGCAAGGAGGAATTTCAACAGATGGCGAAGGAAAGTATCTATTTGGAGGAGGCGTATGATACGCTGCAGAAGCTGAGCGCGGATGATATCAAGCGGCTGGAATATGAAGCTAGGGAGAAGGCGCTGAAGGATTATAATACGTTTGTTGTCGATGCGGCGAAACGTGCGGCGGAACGCGCGGCGCAGCGTGCGGCGAAACAAGGAGAGAAGCGAGGAGAAAAGCGAGGAGAAAAGCGAGGAGAAAAGCGCGGCAGGAAGATCGGTGAAGAAAACGGTATCAAATTAACAAAAAAAGTATTCAAGCTGCAGGCGCAGGGGGAGAATGAACAGAATATTGCGTCCGAATGCAATATTACAGTTGAGAAGGTACGGCAGATTTTATATTGAGCGTAAGAGAAATCTCCTGCGCGGTATCATGCGATGCGCAAGCCGTATAAGGAAACAGGCCGATTTGCGGCTGTGGCCGACGGAATACTCACAGTAGATTTCACCGGCCAAAGGATAGAATGATCGTGATTTCGGCAACGGACTTTTTGCGTCAAAGAGGGCAAGGGCAGAATAGGAGGTTGGAAGTATTTTGGAAGCGGTTATGGAATATCTGCGGGACTTGAATGTGGTATCAATATCACTTCGGATCCTCCTGTCCATTCTGATCGGGGGGATCCTGGGAGTAGAGCGGGGGAGGAAGAACCGCCCCGCCGGACTTCGGACGTATATCCTGGTGTGCCTGGGCTCTGCGCTGGTGATGATGACGAACCAGTATGTGTATGTTACATTTGAAACCGGAGACCCGGTGCGCCTGGGAGCACAGGTGATCAGCGGCATCGGTTTTCTGGGTGCGGGGACGATCGTGCTGACCGGGAGAAATAAGATCATGGGGATCACTACTGCGGCGGGCTTATGGACTGCCGCCTGCAGCGGCCTTGCGATCGGGATCGGATTTTACGAGGGTGCGGTTCTGGGCGGCCTTGCGATTGCGTTTACCGTGTCCGGGCTTTTAAAATTCGACATCTGGATCCGGAAAAAGTCCAGATATCTGGATCTGTATATTGAATACAATGTAGAAAAAGGCAATTTCAGCGGTTTCCTGCAGTATGCCAGGGAGCATGAGCTGGAGGTAAGCAATATCCGGGTAAATAAAGGATTTTCCTGGTCCGAACAAAGCGGAAGGTCAGGGATCCTCAGCTATACGGTCACGGTCACCAGTCAGATCTACCGTACCCACTCGGAGATATTGGAAGTGCTGGCGCATGAGAAGGGGATCCAGTTTATTGAGGAATTGTAAATAAGTGTTCTATCCGGCCAGATGGAGCGCCAGGAGGGAGATGGGCCTCAGCTCCCATTCACCCCATAATTCTTCCGAAACTGCTTCGGCGTCGTTCCGGTCTGCCGGCGGAATACGGAAATAAAGTAGCTGACATCATGAAATCCGCTCATATGGCTGATGCTCTGCACTTGCAGGTAAGGCTTCCCGACCAGCAGCTCCTTCGCCCGGTTGATCCGGAACCGGGTGATATAATTCTGCGCGGAATATCCGGTAAACCGCCGGAACAGCCGTGTAAGATACTGAGGGCTGACATGGACCTCACGGGCCAGGCTGTCCACATCCGGGACAGCAGCGGGATCTGTTTCAATTCTTTCTATTATCGGAGCCACATACTGGCGGTACAGCGGATGCTCTGTCTGCGAATGCTTCCTGTAAATGCCGGAAAAATGCATCAAAAATTCGTAGCACTGGGCGGAAAGGCTCAGGTCGTCCAGACGGTTTTCCTGATAGGAAAGAAGCGTCCGGTCGATCCACTCCTGGAAATATTGTCCCTCTTCCGCGTCAATGAAAAGGTAAGAAGCTTCCCCGCATATTTTCCGGATGTCATTCGCCAGTGTCCCGCCGAAGGTCAGGAAAGCGGTCCTCCAGCTTTTGGTGTTGTTCCGGTAGCGGTGAGGCGTGTGGGGGGAGATCAGGATTCCCTCGCCCGGATTCAGGATGATGTCCTCCCCGGCCAGAGTGACCGTTCCCTGCCCGTTCTCCGTCTGGAGCCAGTGGTACAGGGGAAAGCCTTTTGGACGGGAAATGGATTCCTGAGACCAGCGGTTGCCGATGCTGTCAATGGTCAGGGGCAGCTCCTGAATGGAAAGCTTGAAAAAGATAGGCATGGTTTACCTCCGTTTTTGTTTCGAATATTCATATTTTTTAGTCTAGCTTACCATACTTTTCATTCCCAAAAAAGACTATAATAAATAAAAAGTGATCAAGCACATACGGAGGTATCAGACAATGGGAGCAAAATTCAAAAAAATGTTATACGGCGGAGACTACAACCCGGAACAGTGGCCGAGGGAGATCTGGCAGCAGGACATGGAGCTGTTTGACAAGGCGGGGATTAACAGCGCCACCATCAACGTATTTTCCTGGGCCCGGCTCCAGCCGTCGGAGGAGGTTTACGATTTTCACGAGCTGGACGCGATCGTGGACACGCTGACAAAGGCGGGGAAGCAGATCGTGCTGGCAACCTCCACGGCTGCCCTTCCGGCGTGGATGGTGAAGCGCTATCCGGAGGTGGCGCGGGTGGATTATGAGGGCCGCCGCCACAAGTTCGGACAGCGCCACAATGCCTGCCCCAACAGCCCGGTGTACCGGCATTTTATCCAGGAACTGACGGCAAGACTGGCAGAGCGCTACGGAAGCAATGAAAATGTGGTATGCTGGCATATCAATAATGAGTACGGCGGGGAATGCTATTGCGAGAACTGTGAAAAGGCGTTTCGGGTCTGGCTGCGGAAAAAATATGGGACGGTCGAAGCCCTGAACCAGGCATGGAACCTGACCTTCTGGGGCCACAACATTTACGATTGGGATGAGATCGTGCTGCCAAATGCCCTCAGCGAAGGGATCCCGTGGCAGGAAAGCGGAGAATTTGGATGTGAAAAGACTGCATTTGCTGGGATCTCCATTGATTACCGCCGCTTCATGTCGGACAGCATTCTGGATAATTTCCGGCTGGAGCGGGACTCCATCCGGCAGTATGACAAAGCGGCCCCGGTGACAACGAATCTGATGGGCACCTACAAGGGGCTGGATTATTTCAAATGGGCGAAGGAGATGGACATTGTTTCCTGGGACAATTATCCCAGCTACGATACCCCCTGGAGCCACGTGGCCATGCGGCATGACCTGATGCGCGGACTGAAAAACGCGCCCTTCATGCTGATGGAGCAGACCCCCAGCCAGCAGAACTGGCAGCCCTACAATTCCCTGAAAAAGCCGGGGCAGATGCGGGCGCAGAGCTGGCAGACCGTTGCCCACGGCGGGGACACGGTCCAGTTTTTCCAGCTCCGCAGATCTGTGGGCGGCTGCGAGAAGTTCCACGGAGCCGTGATCGCCCATGCGGGTACGGACCAGACCAGGGTATTCCGTGAGGTGGCGCGGCTCGGGGAAGAGCTGAACCGGATCGGGGATTCCATCATCGGCTCCGGGACGGAATCGAAGGTGGGGATCCTGTTCGACTGGGACAACTACTGGGCGCTGGAATACACAAGCGGCCCCAATGTGGACCTGAAATATGTGGACCAGATTTCCCGTTATTACGAATATTTTTACCAGAAAAATATTTCCGTAGATATGATCCCTGTGGATGCGGATCTCTCCAAATACGATCTGGTAGCTGCGCCAGTTCTGTACATGGTGAAGGCAGGTATGGCGGAGGCCATCGAAGCATACGTGGCAGCAGGCGGCACCTTTGTCACCGGTTTCATGAGCGGCATTGTCAATGAATCCGACAACGTACATCTGGGCGGCTACCCTGGCCCCCTGAGGAAGCTGGCAGGCGTGTGGGCCGAGGAGATTGACGCGCTGGCGCCGGAGCAGTCCAATGAGATCGTATTTACCGACGGGAGCAAGGATCAGTGCGGAATGCTGTGCGATATCCTCCATCTGGAAGGCGCGGAAGAGATTGCCCGGTATGGGAGCAATTTCTATGCGGGAACACCGGCTGTTACGAGAAATGCGTTCGGAAAGGGATTCGTGTATTATGTGGGAACCGTGCTTTCGGAGGACGGGCTGGAGAAAGTGCTGGATCTGGCCTGCGACGGGGCGGGCGTTGCTTCCGTGATCGGGGAAGAAACAGAATTGGAAGTGACGAGACGGATCTCGGATGTAGGGGCGGTCTATTTTGTGATGAACTTCAAGGATCAGGAGCTTCCGCTGCCGGCGGTATTTGCCGGGAAGAAGGATCTGCTGTCGGGACGGA
>Ga0137308_100948_pt1 | contig 35456 bp, 34 predicted proteins | sample Inofrocosms_June_FD_97181 | JGI IMG/M metagenome (GOLD analysis project Ga0137308, IMG submission 97181) | Mouse cecal microbial communities from Vienna, Austria - N-Acetylneuraminic and N-Acetylglucosamine D2O microcosms_June | ecosystem: Host-associated > Mammals > Digestive system > Large...
TGCTGGCTTACAGGGTATGATGCGGACGGGCTGGCGGCACAGCTTAAGGCGGACGTGAATTACCAGACCTTTTTTGAGCAGGCGCCCTGCATCAATCCCCGGTGCACACTGATCAAAGGAGCGGTCTGCGGCATCCGGGTGGAGGAGATTATGGATCCGCTGATGCAGAAGATCCGATATCTGGACAAGCTGGTTGATGAGCTGGCGAAGGGCAGGGCAATGGAAAAAATTCTGCGCTAGGGCGGGGAATCTCCTTTTTTGTAAAATTCGTAAAATCTTTCTTAAAAACGATTTTTCCCATTTGTTCTTTCTGTCGAAAAATATAGTTTGAACGTATGAAAGTTTATCTTGTAATGAAAAAGGAATGTGTTACAATCGTTTTTAAGCAAAGAATACATCTGAGATTCTAACGTATCTTAACGGATTTTTTGAAATCCGTATCGGTGCAGAGTTCTCTCTGCGTAAACTCCCTGCTTCAACTAAATTTTTGAACGAAACGCAGGAAGATTTCGAGGAAGTGGAAGCGCTGGCGCGGAAAGCTTTCCAGAACTCGACTTTGTAGCCAAAACGGCGGATAGCAATATCGTGGGAAATGTGACCCCGGATGGAACATATCCGGTGGCCATGCCGTGATGCAGGAGGAGTAGGAAAGAAAGTCTGGCCGTACTGGATGGTCTGGAGTGGCAGGATGTCTGTATGAAAGTGCATCAGACAGAGAAAGACAAGGGCGTAGGTCTGAAATTTGAGGACGCAAAAAAAGCGGTCAAGATCTTGATAGATGATCGATCCGGCCGCATATCGCGAGAGCGGAATGGCAAGGGGTTTCCATCCTGCTTTGTCAGACCTGTCTAAGTCGCCCGATTGACAGAATTTCTGAGTGTCAGCAGTTCATAGTAATCCAAAAGAGCGGCGGTGTTGTGGTGATCCAGTTCCAGTGTCGTGTTCATAAGGTCGCTGACCGTGTAATCGGCGGAAAGACGTTTATTTAATGTGCTGATGCTTGCACGGTAGCCTGTTCGTTGTAAAAGGAAGTCCGTGGATACGTCGTAAAAATCCGCAAGTTTAATCAGCGTATTGAGGTCGGGTGTATGTACACCCTTTTCATAGTTGGAAACCGTTGCCACAGTCACGTTCAAGTAGGCAGCAATTTCTTTTTGCAGATATCCCTTTTCTTTCCGCAGTTTAGCCAGAAATTCACCAAATTCCATTGTTTTCTCCATACCAAAGCAAAGGCGCTTCGGTTTTTTTCTGAAAGTAAAGCAGACCATACAAAGAGTCTGCAAGCCATTGTGTTACTAAAAAGGTTTTATGATATTTTTACTGTATCGCATTTTAATGTAGAAAAAAGTAAAGTAAACGTACAGCATAAAATATGGAAAATATTGGGCAATAAATTAATGTTTAATTAACTCCGGGAAATAGTAAGTGGATTTTGGAGGGAAGATTTGCTTTCTTTTCGGCGCTATGTTAAATTTATGACGATACATGTAAAAAGTACCTTAAATTGTGCGGATGTTTCGGGAGGATGAAATGATTTTACTTGTGGTAGACACCCAGAAAGGAATTACAGATGAACGCCTGTTTGCATTTGAGCAGTTGAGAGAGAATATAAAAATGCTGATAGCGCAGGCCAGAAAGTATTGTGCAGAGGTGGTGTATGTGAGGCATGATGACGGCCCGGGAACAGGCTTCTCAGCGGGGGACGATGAGTTTGCAATATATGAGGAGTTTGCGCCCCTGGAGGGGGAGCGCGTTTTTGACAAGACTGTAAACAGCGCGCTGCATGAATCGACGGGGCTTTCCCAATATTTGTCGGAGAAAAACGAAACGAAGATTATGATTGTTGGCCTGCAGACAAATTTTTGCATAGACGCCACCATTCAAAGCGGTTTCAACCAGGGGTACGAAATGATCGTGCCAGCTTATGCAAACTCCACCTTTGACAGTGACTATATGACGAAAGATGTGTGCTATCATTATTATAATGATTTTTTATGGTATGGCAGATATGCAAAGTGCGTTTCGATGGAGGAGGCGTTAGGACTGCTGGCGGAGGAAAAATAATCTCATTATGGGAATGAAAGATATCAGAATCAGAACAGCCTGCGGCGGTGATGCGCAGGCGCTTTTGGAAATTTATGCGCCCTATGTCGAACATACGGCAATTACCTTTGAGTATGAGACGCCCGAACGGAGTGACATGGTCTGGATGGAGAAAAGAATCGGGGAGCATCGGACGCCCCCCGAGCCGGTAATTGCGTTCCCCGATTTGTAACGTGATGCAGGCAGTGCCGTTGACTGTTCATGGCATGATTATATGTTTATAATGAAATCTTCCATAAACTACGGAAAAACACGATGATTAGGTTTATCCCGAATGATTTGGAGAGATACTGATTACAAGGAAAATGATATTTATAGATGAACTGAGATGATGGGAGGGGCGGCGTATGTGGTTTCTGTTTGCAATTCTGTCCGCAGTGTTTGCGGCATTGACTTCAATCCTTGCAAAAATCGGTATAGAGGGCGTTAATTCCAATCTCGCCACGGCGATACGGACGGTTGTGGTTGTCATCATGTCGTGGGGTATGGTGTTTTTGACGAATGCACAGGGCGGAATTGCGGAAATCAGTAGAAAAAGCTGGATTTTTCTGATTCTTTCCGGGCTTGCAACCGGCGCATCGTGGCTCTGCTATTACCACGCCCTGCAGATGGGGGAGGCGTCCAAGGTGGTGCCGATCGACAAGCTGAGTGTGGTGATCACTCTCATACTGGCGTTCGTTTTTCTTCACGAGGAGTTTACCGCGAGGTCGTTTATAGGCTGTGTGCTGATCGGTGCGGGAACACTGGTTATGGTTATATGAGGATTCGTAGGAGGTATATCGATGGAATACACGCACGACTGCGATTCCCCTCTCGGAAAGATCATGCTCGCGTCTGATGGGCATGCACTGACGGGCTTGTGGTTTGAGGGGCAGAAGTATTTTGCGGCAAAACTGGATCAGGAGCACGAGGAGAAAGACCTGCCTGTTTTTGAACAGACGGAAGAATGGCTCGCTCTGTATTTTAGCGGGAAGAAGCCTGTCTTTACGCCGCCGATGAAACTGAAAGGCACGTCCTTCCAGAAAGAAGTGTGGGAGGAACTGCTTGCGATTCCCTTTGGCCGGACGACGACCTATGCAAAAATTGCCGAAGAAATTGCAAAACGGCGCGGACTTGTATCCATGTCGGCGCAGGCGGCAGGCAGTGCCGTCGGGCGCAATCCCATCTCGCTTATTATCCCATGCCACCGGGTCGTCGGATCAGACGGGAGCCTGACAGGGTACGCGGGCGGTCTCGAAAAGAAGGAATGGCTTCTGGCAATGGAAAGACAAGCAGCGGGGATTGTGGTATACTATTAAAAAAACAACCAGAAAGGAACCGCATATGGCGCAAAAGAGAAAAGTTACGGCGACAGTAATATCACAAAAACAGATAGGCGAACAGATCTATGACCTCTGGCTGGAGACGAAGCTTGCGAAGGATGCCCATCCCGGGCAGTTTGTGGCGGTCTATCCCTGCGGAGAGAGTATGCTCCTGCCCCGTCCCATCAGCATCTGCGAGACGGACAGGGAGAAAAACAGGCTGCGGCTGGTGTACCGCGTGGCAGGAAAGGGGACGGCTGAGTTTTCCACCTGCAAGGCTGGCGACCGACTGGACATACTTGGCGTGCTGGGGAACGGGTTCCCTGTTGATAAGGCAAAGGGGAAGCGCGTCTTTCTGATGGGCGGCGGGATCGGCATTCCGCCCATGCTGGAGCTGGCAAAAGCGATGGATGAGAAAAAGCAGATTCTTCTCGGCTATCGGAATAAAGACCTTTTTTTGGAAGGGGATCTGGCGGAGTACGGCGATGTCTATGTGGCGACGGAGGACGGCAGCGTGGGGACGAAGGGAAACGTGATGGATATCATTAAAGCTTATTCGCTCCATGCGGATGTGATTATGGCGTGCGGACCGATGCCGATGCTCCGGGCAATTAAAAAGTATGCGGCAGAAAATGGGATTGAGGCATACATTTCTCTGGAGGAGCGCATGGCATGCGGTGTGGGTGCGTGTCTGGGCTGTGTATGCCGCACGACGAAGGTGGATGCCCATTCCCATGTACACAATGCGCGCATCTGTACGGAGGGACCGGTTTTTGAAGCAGGGGAGGTGGCGGATTGAAAAAATCATGCTGATGCACTGATTTTTCAATCCTGACTTTGAGAAAGAGCATCTCAAAGTCAATGATGGCCGTTGAGAAATCGCCTTCGCGAATTTCTCATCGCGTGTCATCGCAGAAAAATGCTCTGACATGGAGGAAACTATGAATACAGAGGTAAAAATTGCGGGTGTCACCTTTAAAAATCCTGTTATGACGGCGTCCGGCACTTTCGGTTCCGGTATGGAGTACAGTGACTTTGTGGATTTAAACAGGCTGGGCGCGGTGGTGACCAAAGGGGTTGCGAACGTGCCGTGGGAGGGCAATCCGACGCCCCGTGTGGCGGAAGTTTACGGCGGTATGTTAAATGCCATCGGACTGCAGAATCCGGGGATTGATGTATTTATCGAGAGGGATCTGGCTTTTTTGAATAAATATGATACAAATGTCATTGTGAATATTTGCGGAAAAACCGTGGAGGATTATCTGGAAGTGGTGGAGCGCCTTTCAGATACGGACGTTTCCATGCTGGAAATCAACGTGTCCTGTCCCAATGTGAAGGAGGGGGCGATCGCTTTCGGGCAGAAAGTGGATTCCCTCTACGATATCACGTCACAGATTAAGAAAAAGGCGCGACAGCCGGTGATTATGAAGCTGAGCCCGAATGTGACGGACATCACGGAGTTGGCAAAAGCGGCGGAGGCGGCGGGAGCCGACGCGCTTTCCATGATTAACACGATCACGGGCATGAAGATTGATATTCACAGGAAAAAGTTTGTGCTTGCCAATAAGACGGGCGGCATGTCCGGCCCTGCTGTCAAGCCGGTGGCTGTGCGCATGGTCTACCAGACGGCGCAGGCTGTGAAGATTCCGATTATCGGCATGGGCGGTATCGGCAGCGCGGAGGACGCGATCGAGTTCCTGCTTGCCGGGGCAAGCGCGGTTGCAGTTGGGGCGATGAATTTTGTGAACCCTTACACGACTGTGGAAGTGGTGGAAGGAATCGAGGCTTATATGAAGCAGTATGGGATTGAGAATGTGACGGAGCTGGTTGGGGCGGTAACGTGAGAAACGCGAAAATACGGGCATTCTCTGCAGGAGATATGCAGAAAGAAAATGGGGAAAAACGGAAATGACGATAGAGGAGTTTAGAAAGAGAGTGGAAGACGATCCCGAGTGGGCGCCGGGATGGGAAATCATTGACAAGGAATTTGACAGGCTTTATCCCGGAGTGAAGCCCGGGCACTATGCCACAGACATGGCGTCGAGAGCCGTCTTTGGGGGAAACAATTACCTTGACGGATTTTCCATTTACCCATCTCCGAAAGGCTATAAGCACATAGTGACATACGGCATGACCCAGCTTTACGCCAATGAAAAAGCGCTCGGCGGCGAGTGGAGTAAATGGGGTTATGAAATGACGATCAAGCTTAGGGAAGAGACAGACGAGGCGTGTATGTGGGCGATTGACATGATGCTGAATCTTGCCAGATATACTTATACACAGGAAAGGTTTTTTGATCCCTTCGATTATGTTTCGGGCGGGGGAAAGTCTTTACATACGGGTGTGGAGTCAGACATCACAGCTCTTTTGACGATTGCCGATACGGAAGCGCAGACGCAGGACACGTTATATGGCAAGACCCAATTCATCCAGATGGTCGGCATAACGGAGAGCGAACTGCAGGCATTGATTGAGGATCACGATAATGCGTATAAGCTTTATGACCTGATGAAAAAGGACAATCCCGATTTTGTCACCGATATGAAACGGACGAAATCATATCTGTAAAAATCGAGCGCCGGCGCACTTGATTTAGAGAATGCTTCGCATGCTCCTTTCATGATTTACGTTGTCGCAATTTCCCGCCAAAATAAAAAACATATCCGCTCCTCCCTGCGCATAGATTTATAGTAACTATACGCAGGGAGGGCATTTTTGTGGAATTGGTGAAGAAAAAGATACATATGGATCGAATAAACGGCAGAGCCGGCACGCAGATGGTATTGGAAGAGGACGTTAACATTTCAGATAATAAACTGGATGCAAACTATCTGTTAAGCAGTAAAGGTGAGATCATGTTGGAGGAGATCCGCCCCGGTGAAAACGTGGTTGGCCTGAGGGGCAAACTTGTGGTGTCCATACTGTATCTGACGGACATGGAGGGAATGTGCGCCAGCATGGAGGCGGTGATTCCCTTTGAGGAAAAGGTCAATATGGAAGGGGTAAATAACGGCGACACGATCCTGGCGGAAAGCTGTATCGAAGATTTGACGGTGGGGCTGATCAATTCCCGGAAATTCAGTGTACAGGCGGTGGTTTCCTTTACACTTGAGCGGGAGGAGCAGATGGAGTGTGAGACGGCGGTTGACCTTTACCATGAGGAACCTGTGGAGTACCGCAAGTGCGTCTACCCGGTTATAGAGCTGGTGATGCATAAAAAAGATATTTTCCGCCTGAAGGAGGAGATGGAGCTGACGGGTAATCTGCCCAACGTGTTCCAGACCATATGGCATCACATCTGCTTTGATCATGTGGAGTTTAAGGCGCTGGAGGAGAAGCTTTCGATTCAGGGCGAGATGCGGGCTTTTTTCTTATATGAAGGCGAAGGGGATAACGACAAAACACAGTGGTATGAAAATACGGTGCCTTTCAGCGGCATTATCGAGTGCCACGGGTGCCGGGAGAATATGATTCCCGATATCCAGTATCATCTGGGGCAGTGTAATGTGGAAGTGCGGCAGGATTTCGACGGCGAGGAGAGAGTGTTCTGTGTGGAGCCGGTACTGGATCTGGACATTCATCTCTATGAGGAGGAAAATCTGGAGGTTATTTCCGATGTTTACGGCGTGGATAAGGAGATTGAAGCGCTGGCCACGCAGATGCCCGTAAAGAGCCTTCTGCTGGCAGGCAGCGGCAAATGTAAGATCGCGGAGCATGTACGCATTCAGAACCCGGAGATGCCGATGTACCAGCTCATTCACTCCGATGGGGAAATTCGGATTGACGAGCAGGCCATTGTGGAGAACGGCATTGCCGTCACGGGAACGCTTTTGGTGACAACGCTCTATCTGAGTGCGGGCGGCGCAAAGTCTATCTACTCCACTGTCAACGAGCTGCCGTTCCAGTATGTGATCGAGGCGGAGAACATACTTCCCACCTGTGTCTACAGGCTGAGAAGCAGCATCGAGCAGCTGACGGTGACAATGCTTGACAGCGATGAGCTTGACGTCAAGGCGGCGCTGCAGTTTAAGGTGATCGTATTTTCCGTGCAGAACCGCGATCTGGTGACGGACATCAGAGTGGAGCCGCTTGACTTAAATAAGCTCAGTGAGCTGCCGGGCATGGTGATCTGTATTGCCGGACCCGGGGAGACACTGTGGGATATCGGCAAGAAATATTATGTACCTGTGGCGCAGCTTAGGGAAGTCAATGAGCTGCCGACGGAGGAGATCTGCGCGGGAGATAAAATACTGGTGGTAAAAGGCGGGATTTAGAGTCTTAAAAGGGACGTGTAGGCGGGAAACCGTGAAATCCGAATTGTAAAATGAAGGGTTATCGTATATACTATGAGATAGGCTTTGGGAGTTTGGCAGGGCTGAAATACGAAAAAGGACGAATTTATTATGAACACATCATCCATATTAAAGAATAAAATATTTCTGTATCTGACAGAATTTTTTGCCGGCATGTCCGTGATGGCGGTAGAGCTGGGGGCGAGCAGGCTGCTCGCTCCCTATTTCAGTTCTTCCCAGATTGTGTGGACGATCATCATAGGAACCATTATGATCGCGATGGCGCTGGGGAACATTTACGGTGGGAGGAGCGCGGATAAAAATCCGAACCCGGACAGGCTCTATACGAGGATTCTGATTGCGGGAGTATGGATTGCGTTGATCCCGGTGGTGGGAAAATATATTATTCTGGGCATTTCCGCGCTGCTCATTTTTGCGGTGAATACAAACTTTTTGATCTGGGCGGCTTTTGCGGCGTGTATGGTGATTTTTGTGTTTCCGCTCTTTCTGCTGGGAACGGTGACACCGTCGCTGGCAAAGTATACGGTGCAGAGCCTTTCGGACAGCGGAAGTATTGTGGGTACGCTCGGGGCGTTTAATACGATCGGCAGCATCATCGGTACGTTTGTGCCGACCTTTGTCTCGATTCCGGCGGTGGGCACTTCGGTCACTTTTTTGATTTTTGCGGCGATTCTCTTAGGACTTGGCATCCTCTACTTTGCCAGCAAAAAGAGCGGGCTGAAAAAGAGCGCGGCATCGGCGGTTCTCTTTCTTCTGTGCTGTATGTTCGGGGCATCGAACAGCTTTGCGTTCTGGGAAAATAATCTGGCTTTCGAAGGGGAGTCCATTTATAATTACCTGCAGGTGAAAGAGAATGACAGGAATGTCATTTTGTCGACAAATGTGCTCTTCGGGGTACAGTCCATTCTGGTGAAGGACGAAGGGCTGACGGGCATGTACTATGACTATGCAATGGCGGCGCCGCTGATGACGGGAAAGGATAACCCGGCGGACTGCAATACGCTGATTCTCGGCATGGGGACGGGTACATATGCGCACCAGTGCAGGGCCTACTTCGGGGACATGCCTGTGGAGGGCGTTGAGATTGACGAAAAGATCACGGATCTGGCGAGGACTTATTTTGAACTGCCGGAAGATGTGCCGGTGACGACCTATGACGGAAGGGCTTATCTGAATGCCATTGACGGGAAATATGACGTGATTATGGTGGACGCTTATCAGGATATCACGATTCCTTTCCAGATGTCTTCGGCGGAATTTTTTGCCCTGGTGAAGGAGCATCTTGCGGAGGACGGTGTGATGGTGGTCAACATGAACATGCGCGGCAGCGGGGAGGACAGCATCAACGCCTATCTTTCCGATACCATTGGCAGTGTTTTTGACGAGGTCTATACGGTGGATGTGAGGGGTTCCACCAACAGGGAGCTTTTTGCCTCCGACAACCCGCAGATGATTGAGAATCTGAAAAGGCACAAGGAGACTGTCGCGGACGAAAGTCTCCTTGCGATGATGCAGACGGTTTCTGAAAATCTCCTCCCCTATGAAGCGGGGAACCGCATAATGACGGATGACAAGGCGCCTGTGGAGCTTCTTGGCATGCGTGTCATTGACGAGCTGATCAGAAACGAAGTCGCTTACTACAAAAATATTTACGAGGAGCAGGGCATCCGGGGCGTGATGAACGCGCTGTAAAGGCAGACGATGTTGCGCCTGTCCCGAAAAGGGTCGTCAGTTCACTTTGATGATAGATACATCCTTTGCCGCCAGTGTGAGCGCATCCCCTTCTTCATAGCTCTTTCCGCCCAACAGGTCACATCCCGCAAAGGGTATTGCCATGACCTGCGGCTCTTCCGTGTGATTTAGAATAAAGATAAACGTACCGTTTTTGTTGACTCTCCTAGTCACTTCTATGCCGTCCGGCGCGTCCATAACCGGCTCGATTCCGGCTTCCCGGCATATTTCACCGAGATATTCCCTGTAAAAGGCATCGTCAGACTGCGTTGCCACATAATAGCCGAAGCCTTTTCCGAAGGCGTTTTTTGTGAGCACAGGCATTCCCGCATAGAAATCTTTCTCATAAAAGGCGAGGGCCTCGGCGCCTTCTGTGTGCAGCAGGTCACAGAGCATGGAAGCGGGGTGAGTTTTGCCATTATAATGGAAGGCGTTTTGCATATCCTCGGGCAGGGCGTCTTCTTCCTCCACCCAGATGCCGAGAATATCCCGCAGTTTTCCGGGATAGCCGCCTACGGTCACGAGATCGTGTTCGTCCACATAGCCGCTGAAAAAGGTGGTCAGGAAACGGCCGCCGTTTTTCACATAGGCGCGCAGCTTTTCGTCATAGCCTGTTTTTACCATATAGAGCACCGGCGCGATCACCAGATCGTATGCCGACAGGTCGTCCTCCACGCCGATCATGTCCACTGGAATATGCAGATCGAACAGCGCCTTGTAATAGCGCTCCGCCTCTTTGCAGTAATCCAGATAGATGGAAGGTCCCGCAGAGTAGGAGATGCCCCACCAGTTGTCCCAGTCAAAGACGATGGCGGTCTTGGCGTCGCTTCTTGCGCCGAGGGTCTGGCTGCCCAGACGCTCAAGCTCCGCGCCTAGCGCGGCAACTTCGCGAAATACCCGGGTGTTTTCGTGTCCCGCGTGGTCGATCACCGCGCCGTGGTACTTTTCGCAGGCACCGATACTGCGCTTCATTTGGAAAAACATGACCGTATCCGCTCCGTGGGCGACTGCCTGATAGCTCCAAAGCCGCATCACGCCGGGCCGCTTTAGCATATTGTAAGGCAGCCAGTTGGTGACGGAGGGGGTCTGCTCCATCAGGGCGAAAGGTTTCCCCTGCTTTAAGCCGCGCATCAGATCATGGCGCAGGGCCACGCCGGAAATGGGCGTATCGTTGGCAGGATAATTGTCCCAGGACACAAAATCCATGTATCTGGCCCACATCTGGTAATCCAAAGGCTGATAGGTGCCCATCAGATTCGTTGTGATAGGGATGTCGGGGGTAATGCGGTGGACCGCGTCATACTCCAGACGGTACGCGTTTAAAATACTCTCCGAGTTGAAGCGGCGGTAGTCCAAAGAGATGCCCTGAAATGTACTCTGGTCGCTGCTCCAATGTTCGGAAAGGTGACTGGGTGCGACGATATCCTCAAAATCATAGAACGTGTGGCCCCAGAATGCGGTGTCCCAGACCCGGTTCACTTCCTCGATTGTCTTGTATTTTTCTTTCAGCCATTCCCGGAATTTTTTCTCACAGTTTTCACAGTAGCACTCTCCGCCGTACTCGTTGGAGATATGCCATGCCACAATATTGTCATAGTCTTTGTAGCGGTCAGCCAGCCTGGAAGCCAGCGCTGCGGCGTATTTCCGGTAAGTGGGGCTGTTGGGGCAGGAGTTGTGGCGGCTGCCGAACTTGCGCTTCATGCCGTTTGCCTCCACACGCAGGATATCGGGATGCTTCCTCGCCATCCATGCGGGGTGCGCGCCTGTGGAAGTGGCCAGACAGACCTTCATGCCGTGCTTTTTTACGAGAGCCATAATTTTGTCCAGCTTTTCAAAATGATAGACGTCATCGTCGGACTGCAGCATCGCCCAGCTAAAGACATTCAGGGTGACGATGTCGATGTGCGCCAGCTTCAAAAGCCGCATGTCCTCCTCCCACGTCTCCTCCGGCCACTGCTCCGGGTTGTAGTCCCCGCCGTAGGGGATTTTTTTGATTTTTTCGTATGCTATCATTGATTTTCTCCTCAAGAAAAGGAACCGGGTATGTACCCGATTCCTTCTGCTTTCTCATCGTTCCTGTTTAGTTGGAAGCAATCTGTCCGGCGCCGGCCTGATTCAGAATATCCTGTGTGGCATTGTTCTGTGCTGCCGCATCCTCAGCCATCTTGTCAAAGCCTGCCATCACGGCATCGTAAGTCTTCTTGGAAATCTCGGGAAGCTCGCCGCCCCAGGTTTTTTCAGCCTGCTCGTAGCCCTTCTTGAAAGCTTTGCGCATATCTTCGATCTTGCTCGGATCGCCGCCTGTCAGAGCCGTTGCGAAATCAAGGATTCTGCCGGAGGTCTGCTTCACACCCCAGTAGCCGTCCTCGGAAATGTCTTTCTGCGCCTGCAGCTTGGTAGCCTCGTCTACTTCAAACTTGCCGCTGGCGAGGAACTTCCACATGTCACCGTTGGCAATGCCGGAAGCCTGGCTCTGCTTGGTCATCAGCTGCTGCACAATGTTCTGTAACTGCTTTGTGTGCGCATCGGCATCAGCCTTCATTTTATTCACAAGCTCGGTATTCTGCACATATTTTTTCACAGGCACGTTGACACTGTCCTTTGAAGGCTCATAAACCACACCATTTTCTCCCTTATCGGAAGCATTGTCCTTTGTCTCTTCAACAGGCTTGGTCTCCGCCTGTGTTGTTGTAAGAGTTTCGTAAGCATTCTTGCCTACTCCTGCAATTCCATTTACGCCCATGGGTATCCCTCCTTGGAAATAATTTATGCATATTTGTGGTTACGAAAAGACTGCCGCATGGGCAATCTTCCTTTTCTAATAATTATATCGTACCATTTTCCTAATTAAATTAGAAGAAAAAGCGCAGAAAGTAAAAAAATTCCATAAAGTGCCGCTCTGGTGCGGCAAAACCGATACGAGGGGAGGCTATGCTTGACATCTTGTACAGAATTAAGTACAATCCCTGTATACAAAGTACACGAGTTCCTGCGGGAACGCGGCGGGAGAAGAAAACGGACGACAGACCGAGCAGTCAGCGGTAAACTGGGGGCAGCTTATGATAGAACAGAAAGCTTACGCAAAAATAAATCTGGGACTGGATGTGCTTCGGCGCAGGCCGGACGGATACCACGAGGTAAAGATGATTATGCAGACCGTGGATATCTGTGATGACCTGACGTTTGAGAGGAGAGAGGAGCCTGGGATCGGGCTTCGGATAGAAGGGGCGGATCTGCCTGCGGATAAGAACAATCTGGTCTGCAGGGCGGCGGCTCTTCTGATGGAGAAGGGGCATATCCGGGAAGGCGTCTCTGTTATATTGAAGAAGAGGATTCCCATTGCGGCGGGCATGGCGGGCGGCAGTGCGGATGCGGCGGCGGCTCTGCGGGGGCTGAATGCGCTTTTCGGGATGGGATATTCTGTGGAAGAACTGAAAGAGCTTGGCGTGACACTGGGGGCGGACATTCCTTACTGCATTCAGGGCGGAACGATGCTTTCGGAGGGGATCGGAGAAATACTGACGCCGCTGCCTGCTCCGCCTGCCTGTCATATCGTGATAGCAAAGCCCGATATTGACGTGTCCACGGCCTTTGTCTACGGACATTTACAGGCGGACAGACTGTCCTCCCACCCGGATATTGACGGGATGGCTGCAGCGCTTGCGGCCGGAGACCTGAAAGGCATAACGGACAGAATGGGGAATGTGCTGGAGACGGTTACCGCAGTAGAGTATCCTGTGATTGACAGGCTGAAACGGACGATGTGCGGCCTGGGCGCAGAGAATGCGCTGATGAGCGGCAGCGGACCTACTGTGTTCGGCATCTGCAAAGAAAAGGAAACAGCGGAGAAGATCGCCGGCGCTGTCAAGAAAGAGGAACCGGGGGCGGCTGTCTTTGTGACGGCGTTTTGCGGCAGTAAACTGCTCTGACAAGGGGGAAACGTATGGAACATGATTTCACTGTCAATATGGATGAATTTCTTCCGCTGCGGGATGTGGTGTTTAACACACTGCGCCGCGCTATTCTGACGGGCGAACTGAAACCGGGGGAGAGGCTGATGGAGATCCATCTGGCGAACCGTCTGGGAGTGAGCCGCACGCCGATCCGGGAAGCCATACGAAAGCTGGAGCTGGAGGGTCTGGTGACCATGATTCCCAGGCGCGGCGCGGAGGTGGCGCAGATCACGGAGAAAAGCCTGCAGGATGTGCTGGAGGTGAGGCGTGCCCTGGATGCGCTTTGCGCGGAGCTTGCCTGTGACAGGATCACGGCGGAGGGTAAGGCGGCATTGAAAAAAGCCTGCGACAGCTTTGAGGAGGCCACGAAGACGGGAGATGTGGTGACCATTGCGGAGGCGGATGTGGCGATGCATGATATCATTGTGCAGGCGACGGGAAACCAGCGGCTGATCCAGCTGATCAATAACCTGTCCGAGCAGATGTACCGTTACCGTTTTGAGTATATTAAGGATGAGAGCGGGCATGAGAATCTGGTGAATGAGCATAGGATGATATATGAGAGCATTATGAACGGTGACAGGGAGAAAGCGGCAGCGGCGGCACGGCTCCACATTGACAACCAGGAGCAGTCCATTATCAGACAGCTGCGCATTGATCCCAGAGGAAAAGGTTCTTCCGGCTGAATGTCTGCACTTAGTGTATGACAAGGATCAATAGCGGGAATACTCCAGATGCCGGTATGAACGGCGGATAGGAGTATGTATGATGAAGAAAAAAGGAAAGACGATGGCGGCCTGTCTCTTTGCGGCAGTCTGGTGGGGCATATTTTATCCGGAATTATGTTTTACTGAGGAGACGTGTGAGGCGGTGGTGACGGCTGAGACGCAGACAGAGGATATGTCTGGTCAGATCGGGGCGGCAGAGATCTGGGATGCCTCCGGCGATGAGATTGTGATAAGCAGCAGATTTTTGGAGTGGTGTGAGGAAAAACTGGCTGTGGGGAAGGATTAGAAACCATGAGCGGACAGGAAGAATGGAATAACAGCCCCATCGGGGTGTTTGACTCGGGGGTGGGAGGGCTGACCGTGGCCCGTGAGATTATGCGGCAGCTGCCCAATGAGCGGATCGTATACTTTGGCGACACGGCGCGGGTGCCCTATGGAAGTAAGTCGAAAGAGACGGTGACAAGATATTCCAGACAGATTGTACATTTTCTGGAGACGCAGCAGGTGAAGGCGATTGTGGCTGCCTGCAATACGGCCAGCGCCTACGCGTTGGAGGAACTGGAAAAAGAGGTGGATATTCCGATGATCGGCGTGGTAAAGCCGGGAGCCAGAGCGGCCCTTGCGGCCACCACAAACGGGAGAATCGGCGTTGTGGCGACGGAAGCTACCATAAACAGCGGCATCTACAGCCGTTACATAGAAGAACATGACAAGAGTGTCAGTGTTATCGGAAAGGCATGTCCGCTTTTCGTGCCGCTGGTGGAGGAAGGGCTTTGGGAAGACCCGGTGACGGACGAAATTGCCCGCCGTTATCTGACGGAGCTGGTTGACAGCGGCATCGACACGTTGATACTGGGCTGTACGCACTATCCGATGCTTCGCTCCACGGTAGGAAAGATCATGGGGGAGGGTGTGACCTTAGTCAATCCCGCCTACGAGACAGCGAGGGAGTTAAAAACACTTTTGGCGGAGCACGGTCTGGAGAGTGAACACAGACCGGGGCTTGGAACGGAGTTGTACCGCTTTTTTGTCAGCGATGCGGCTGATAAGTTCCAGCGGTTTGCCAATTCCATTCTGTCTTACGGCATTTTGTCTGCAAAGATGATTCGGATTGATGAATTTTAAATTCTGCCCGCAGCTTTCCGGGGTGTGCCAGACGGCAGACGCTGCGGAGGACGTTTCGGGATGGAGGAAAATATGACGAAAGAAGTTTTGCTGACTCTGCAGGGATTACAGTTCGACCAGCGGGAGGAAAATTCTGATAAGATCGAGATGGTCACTGTGGGGGATTATTATAAGAAGAATGACAGACACTATGTCATTTACGAGGAAGTTACGGAAGGGTTTGAACGCCCCACGAAGAACCGGCTGAAATTCAGTGAACAGATGGTGGAGCTGACCCGCAACGGTCTTGTGAATGTACATATGGTCTTTCAGGAAAACAGAAAGAACCTGTCAAATTACAATACACCTTTCGGGCAGATTCTGGTGGGAATCGACACGAAGCGGATAACGATTGACGAAAAGGAAGATACTATTGTGGTGGATGTGGATTACGCGCTGGACATCAACTATGAGTTCCTTTCGGACTGCCACATCAAAATAGACATCCGCTCCAAAGAAAACAGCAGCTTTACGCTCCTGTCGTAAAACTGCTGTGTGGTTCGTCCGATAAAGGCGCCCCTAAACCGGGTGCGTACTCTGTTATTTCACCGGCTTTGCGCCAGCCTTTTCCTGCGCTTTTTCTACCAGCTGCTTGAATTTACTCTTTTTCTTCGGTTCCGTAACCGCCGCCTTGCCGTGCAGGCCTTTCACATCGGTGATGTAGATGCCGCTGACAACGGCTTTCACTTCCTTCTTTACGGGAACGGCATCAAAAATTTTATCATCGCAGATAAGCGTCATAATCTGCGGACCAACTTTAGCCTTCACCACAGGGAGCTTGGAACCGCGCAAAAGCTTCGGCGTCTGGTCTATCACAATCTGGGGCAGTCCCGCATCCTTCAGTTTCATCCGTTTCTTGTCGATGATGAGCATGGACATGGTCTGCTTCATCGCATCGATCTGTTCCTGCTGTTCCGCCTGCCTTTTCTGAGCTTTCTTTCCTAAAAAATATAAAACCACCACAGCGACCAGCAGAACCGCCAGGATCACCAGTAAGACAATTGTTATCGTACTCATGGGAACGCCTCCGTTTTCGTTTCAGTGTATGTAAAAAATATTTTAACATTGATCTGCATGTTGCGCAAGAAAAAGTTGGAAGTTGACCAAGCGGGTCGGCTTGCGTGCCCGGGAAATAGAGACGGCCGGATATAGACAAATGAAGGATGGCTGTGGTAAGATAAAGGATAATTGTATGGCAACGGTTCCGCACAGGCTGGCGCATTTGCTGTCGGAACCGCAAGAGCAGGTTGCAAATTTATGATTTGGGAAATGAGGAGATTATGAAAAGAAAAACAGGTGTAATTGCAGCGGTGTTTGCCTCATCGCTGTTTCTGACTGCCTGCGGCAGTAAGGAATATCTGAAAGATATTAAGGCGGAGAAATACGTGACGCTCGGCGAATATACGGGCATCGAGGCCGCAGTGAGTAAGCTGGAGGTGCCAGAGGGTGTGGTGGACAGCTATATTTACGATAATTATCTCGGGCCGAAAGCGGAAAAGGTGCCGGTGACGGATCGGGCGGTGCAGGAAGGCGATGTGGTGAACATTGATTTCGTTGGATACCATGACGGCACGGCCTTTGACGGCGGCACGGGGGCAGATCATGATCTGACCATCGGCGCCGGGCAGTTTATAGAGGGCTTCGAGGAAGGGCTGATCGGCGCGGCTGTGGGAGAGAAGCGCAGTCTGAATCTGACCTTTCCCGATCCTTACACCAACCCCGATCTGGCGGGGGAGGACGTGGTGTTTGAGGTGACGGTGAACAGCATCAGCGAGAGCAGGCCGCCGGAGTTTACGGACGAGCTTGTAAAACAGCTCGGGGAGGAAGGATATAACACAGGCGGCGCGCAGACCGTGCAGGAGCTGAATGACTGGGTATACAATCTCTATGACCAGTCCGTGCAGAGCACCTACGACAATGAGGTAGAGACAGCCCTGGCGTCCGCCATCATGGAAAACAGCACCTTTCAGGAGCTGCCGGAGGAGATGGTGGAGCGTTATATCGCAAGCATTGAGAATAATATGAGTGTCAGGGCGGCCTCAATCGGTATGTCCCTGGCGCAGTACATGCAGCTTTACCAGGGCCTTGACGAGGCGGGGTATCGGGCGCTTTTTGACGAAGAAGGTGTGCGGATGGCAAAGCAGTATATCATGTATCAGGCGATAGCCGACAAAGAGGGGCTTGTTCCGACAGAGGAGGAGGTTGCCGAAGAGGTTTCTGCGCTGATGACGCTTTACAACTACGCTTCCAAGGAGGAACTGGAAAAGAGTGTGGATATGGAATCCTTGAAGGAGGATCTGATGCGGAAAAAGGTGGTTGCCTTTTTGAAAGAAAACGGGAATATTCAGGATACGGAGGCAGCCGCTGAATGAGAAAGGATAAGAAAAGGGGGTAATAGGGAGATGGATTTGACAGAAATCAGAGATTTGTACCGCAATAGTGAGGCGTATATTGATAAGGAAGTAACGGTAGGCGGATGGGTCAGAAGTATCCGGGATTCCAAGACGTTTGGCTTTATCGTGGCGAACGACGGCACCTTTTTTGAGCCGTTACAGATTGTATATGCGGATCGTCTGGAAAATTTTGAGGCGATTTCCAAATTGAACGTGGGTTCCGCGATAGTGGCCAGGGGAAAGATCGTGGCTACGCCCCAGGCGAAGCAGAAATTTGAGATGCAGGCGGAGGAGATTAGTGTGGAGGGCATGTCCACGGCAGACTATCCGCTGCAGAAAAAGAGACACAGTTTTGAGTATCTGCGCACCATTTCCCACCTGCGTCCGAGAACCAACACCTTTCAGGCAGTATTTCGCGTGCGCTCGCTGATCGCCTATGCGATCCACACCTTTTTTCAGGAGAGAGGCTTTGTCTATGTGCACACGCCGATTATTACGGGCAGTGACTGTGAGGGCGCAGGCGAGATGTTCCAGGTGACGACTATGGACTTGAAGAACCTTTCCATGACGGAGGGCGGGGATGTGGATTACAGCCCGGATTTCTTCGGCAAGCCGACCAATCTGACTGTGAGCGGACAGCTGAACGTGGAAACGTATGCGTTTGCATTTAAGAACGTGTACACATTCGGGCCCACTTTCCGGGCAGAAAACTCAAATACCACCAGACATGCGGCGGAGTTCTGGATGATCGAGCCGGAGATGGCCTTTGCGGATCTGACGGACGACATGATGGTGGCGGAAGCGATGTTAAAGCATGTGATCCGCTATGTATTGGAGAACGCGCCGGAGGAGATGAATTTCTTTAACCAGTTTGTGGACAAGGGGCTGATTGACCGGCTGAACCATGTGTTAAACTCCGATTTTGCCCATGTGACCTACACGGAAGCCATCGACATTCTGAAAAAGCATAATGACAGCTTCGAGTACAAGGTAGAGTGGGGATGCGATTTACAGACCGAGCATGAGCGATTCCTGACGGAGCAGGAGTTTAAACGGCCCGTATTTGTGACGGATTATCCGAAGGAAATCAAGGCTTTTTATATGAAACTGAATGAGGACGGAAAGACAGTGGCGGCTATGGACTGTCTTGTGCCGGGCATCGGTGAGATCATAGGGGGCAGCCAGAGAGAGGACGATTTAGCCCTTCTGGAGAGCAGAATGGACGAACTTGGACTGAATAAGGATGATTACCAGTTTTACCTGGATCTGCGCAAGTACGGTTCGGCCAGACATGCGGGCTTCGGGCTTGGATTTGAGCGCTGTGTCATGTATCTGACCGGCATGAGCAATATCCGGGACGTGATCCCGTTCCCGAGAACAGTCAATAACTGTGAACTATAACAGTGCGAGAAGTACTTCTAAAGCTTGGCAGCAAAAGCTGCCACGCTAAGAAGTGCTAAGTCTCGCACGAGAGAATGCCCAAAAGGCGGCATTCTCCACACTGATTTGCGAAACGACAGAAATAGGGCGGAGCGATGAAAAAGTACAAGAGACGACTGTACGTCATATTATCTTTCATATTGTGTCTGTCAGTAGTAGATCCGATATCGGCTACTACTATTTCTGAACTTCGGGATAATGTGAAGAAGAACCAGTCCCAGTTGAAAAATGCCCAGAAACAGGCGGATGAAGCGCAGGAAGCGCAGGAGGGCGTGGAGGAGGAAATCCAGGAGATTGACGCAGAACTGGTGAATCTGATCACAGACATCAATCTTATCGAGGAGGCCATTGTGGAGAAGGAGGAAGAGATCGCCGAGACACAGGTGGAATATGACGCGGCGGTAGCGGAGAAGGAGGAGCAGTATGCCTCCATGAAAATTCGTATCCAGTTTATGTATGAGAAGGGTGATTCCTCTTATCTGCACATGTTTTTCGGCGCGGGAAACATGGGAGACATGGTAAATAAGGCGAAGTATGTGGAAGAGCTTTACGATTACGACAGAAAGCTGCTTGCGGAATACGAGGATACGGTGAAGCGCGTGCAGGAGCTCTGGGATACGCTGGAGGAGGATAAGTCGGAGCTTGAGACTTCCAAGACCGAGCTGCAGGAAGGACAGGCCTATATGGAGGAGCTGCTTGCCCAGAAGCGGACGGAGTACGAAAATTACGGTGTGATGCTCACCAAGGCGAAGCAGGAAGCGGCCACCTACACGGCACGGATCAAACAGGAGACGGCGCAGATCAGAAAGCTGGAAGAGGAAGAGCGAAAACGCCGGGAGGAAGAGGAGCGAAAGAAAAAGGAAGAGGAAGAACGGCGCAGGAAAGAGCAGGAAGCTCTGCTGGCACAGGAGGGCGGCAGTTCCGATGCGGAAGAGGAGCCCAAAAAGGAGGAGGCGCCGAAACCCACATCTTCCGGCGGCGGAAAGGGACAGGATATTGCGAATTATGCCTGTAAGTTTATTGGCAACCCTTATGTGGCGGGCGGCACCAGTCTGACTAACGGGGCGGACTGTTCCGGCTTCGTGATGTCGGTCTACAAGAATTTTGGCATTAATCTGCCAAGAAGCTCCTACTCACAGTCGACTGTGGGCAAAGGGGTGTCCTATTCCGATGCCAGGCCGGGAGATGTGATTTATTACGGAGGTCATGTGGGAATCTACATAGGCAACGGGCAGATCGTCCACGCCAGCACGGAGCGGACGGGGATTAAGATCACGTCGGCGACTTACCGTAGCATTATTACGGTGAGACGGATTGTGTAAGCGGTGCAGGGCTGAACGGACGCTGACTCCTATGAAAATATACACGTTAAATCAATATGTACATGATAAGTACGGTCAAAAACTGTACAAAATAGCCCTGGACGGCGGGTTTACCTGCCCGAACCGGGATGGCGCGATAGACACCAGGGGATGTATTTTCTGCTCCGGGGCAGGCTCGGGAGAATTTGCCGGGGATCGCGCGATGAGCATTACCCGGCAGATTGAAAAGGGTAAGGACAGAGTGGCGGGAAAGATAAAGGATGGCAGGTACATTGCGTATTTTCAGGCATTTACCAATACTTATGCGCCTGTTGAAAAGCTGCGCTCCCTTTATATGGAGGCGATAAACCACCAGGATATAGCGGTGGTATCCATTGCAACACGCCCGGACTGCCTTTCGGACGAGGTGTTAGACTTACTGTGTGAGTGCAATAAGATAAAACCGATCTGGGTAGAGCTTGGGCTCCAGACCATACACCCCGGGACAGCGAAATACATTCGCAGGGGCTACCCCCTGTCCGTGTATGACGACGCTGTAAACAGGCTGAAAGCGTCAGGGATTGAAGTGATCGTGCATGTGATGCTCGGACTGCCGGGCGAGACAAGGCAGGACATGCTTGACACAGTGTCCTATGTGGGGAAAAGCCATGCAGACGGCATAAAACTTCAGCTTTTGCATGTGATAAGGGGCACAGACCTTGAAAAGGATTATCTGGAAGGCAGGTTTGAAACGCTTGCTTTTGAAACCTATGTGGAGCTGGTAGCAGACTGCATCGCTCTGCTTCCGAAAAATATGGTCATCCATCGCATGACAGGTGACGGAGACAAACGCACGCTTGTGGCGCCGCTGTGGAGTGCAGATAAGAAGCGTGTGCTCAATGCGATCCAAACGGCAATTTCGCAAAAAGACAGGATAAGGGATTGACTTTTTCACCGCACATAAGATAAAATGGGCAAAAGCCGGCACGAAGCCGGCAAAATGTATACACAGGAAGGTATACGATTCCCCAAGGGAGTGGTGTACCTTTTTTTGCGCGCATAAGCAGAGTCAGAAGGCTGACGGAGACTGCGCCATGCTTGCATGAGTGCAGACAACGGAAGACTTATGACGAGCAACGCGAGCGAGAAATGCGAAGCATTTCGAGCCTGCTTATGCGCAGGAGGGAAAGCAGAGTCAGAAGGAGCAAAATATGAATCTGGTAGAATTTTTTAAGGAAAACAGAAAAGCCGCGCTGGCTTTTTCGGGCGGTGTGGATTCGGCGTATCTGCTGTACGCGGCGAAGGCGGCGGGAGCGGATGTGCGGGCATACTATGTGAAGAGCGATTTTCAGCCGCAGTTTGAGATGGAGGATGCGAAGCGGCTGTGCGGGGAGCTGGAAGCCGGTTTCACGATTCTAAAAGCGGACGTGCTGGCAGACCGTACCGTCCGGGAAAATCCGGCCGACCGATGCTATCATTGTAAGAAACTGATTTTTGCAACAATACAGAAAGCGGCGGCAGCGGACGGATATAAGCTGTTGCTGGACGGCACGAACGCATCCGATGAGGAGGGGGATCGTCCGGGGATGCGCGCGCTGCAGGAAATGGCTGTGCGTTCCCCTTTGCGGGAATGCGGCCTTACAAAAAAAGAGATCCGCAGACTGTCTGAGGCAGCCGGACTTTTCACATGGGAAAAGCCGGCATACGCCTGCCTGGCTACGCGGATTCCCACAGGGGAGGAAATCACGGCGGAAAAATTGAAAGCGACAGAGGCGGCGGAGGATTTTCTCTTTTCGCTTGGGTTTACGGATTTCCGGGTAAGGCGTTTCGGCGGGGCGGCCAGACTGCAGTTTCCGGCCTCCCAGCTTGCGCGGGCGTTTGCGGAGAGAGAGGAGATCGTTAAGGAACTGAAACAATATTATCAGGCAGTTTTGCTGGATATGGAGGCGAGAACATGAGCGAGTATCGGGAAATACTGGAGCAGGTGAGGGACGGTGCACTTTCCGTGGAGGAAGCGCTTCTGCTGATCAAAAAAAAGCCTTTTGAGGATATCGGGTACGCGAAGGTGGATCATCACAGGAGCGTCAGGCAGGGCGCGCCGGAGGTGATTTTCGGAGCGGGAAAAGAGGCCGCGCAGATTGTGGGTATTGTCGACAGCATGAAAAAAAACGGGCAGAAGACCATTCTGATCACAAGACTTTCTCCGAAGAAGGCAAAGAAGGTGGACAAACGTCATGAGTTGACCTACCATGAGCAGGCGCGGATCGGTATTGTCGGCAAAATACCGGAACCGTCCGGAATCGGAAAGATTGTGGTTGCCACAGGGGGGACTTCCGATATTCCCGTGGCGGAGGAAGCGGCGCTGACTGCGGAGGTTCACGGCAATGAGGTGGTGAGGCTTTACGATGTGGGTGTGGCGGGACTGCACAGGCTGTTGTCCCATCTGGATGAGATCATGAACGCATCGGTGATTATTGCCATCGCCGGCATGGAAGGCGCACTCGCCAGTGTGATAGGGGGCCTTGCTGACTGCCCGGTGATTGCGGTGCCGACCAGTGTAGGGTACGGCGCATCCATGCACGGAGTATCAGCCCTTTTGTCCATGCTCAATTCCTGTGCCAGCGGTGTGTCGGTGGTGAACATTGACAATGGATTTGGAGCGGGTTATCTGGCGAATATGATCAACCGTGTGAAAAGAACTTCTAATGACGTCTCGTTATAGGACGAGACGCCAGGAAGTGCTAAGTTTCACACGGGAGAATGCCAAAAACAGGTATTCTCCGAAAAATTGGGAGGGAAAATTTATGAAGACATTATATTTAGACTGCGGTATGGGGGCGGCGGGAGACATGCTGACTGCGGCTCTTTTGGAGCTTCTGCCGGATCGGGAGAAGGCGCTGGAGGGACTGAACGCCCTGGGTATTCCCGGGGTGGAGATGGTGTGTGAGAAGGCACAGAAGTGCGGCATCGGGGGCACCCACATTTCCGTGCGGGTTCATGGGGAAGAGGAGTCGGAGGAGATGCACGGCCATGAACACAGGCATGCGCATGGTGCAGAACATGAGCACGGGCATGCGCACGATGCGGAACATACCCACAGCCACGGGAACCATCACCACAGCGGCATGCATGAGATAGAGCACATTGTGAACGGTCTGGCGGTGTCTGAGCGGATCCGCAGGGACGTTATGGCAGTGTTTGGAATGATTGCGGAGGCGGAAAGCCATGTGCACGGTGTGCCTGTCACCGAGATTCATTTCCACGAGGTGGGAACGATGGACGCGGTGGCGGATATCACGGCGGTCTGTGTGTTGATGGACAGACTGGCGCCGGATCAGGTGATTGTGTCGCCTGTACATGTGGGAAGCGGGCAGGTGAAATGCGCCCACGGGATTCTGCCTGTGCCTGCGCCTGCCACAGCGTATATTTTAAAGGACATACCGATTTATGGCGGGGAGATCTGCGGAGAACTCTGCACGCCCACAGGGGCGGCTCTGTTAAAGTACTTTGCAAGCCGGTTCGGGGCGATGCCTGTTATGCGCACGGCGGCAGTCGGCTATGGCATGGGAAAGAAGGATTTCCCGGCGGCAAACTGTGTGCGCGCGCTGCTTGGTGAGACGGAGGGAGCCGGGGACACGGTGGTTGAGCTTTGCTGTAATGTGGATGATATGACGGCGGAAGCCATCGGTTTTGCCGGGGAGACGTTTCTGGAGGCGGGTGCGCTGGAGGTCTACACGGTGGCCGCAGGAATGAAGAAGTCCCGTCCGGGCACTGTACTGCATGTGATGTGTACGGAATCCATGAAGGATAAAATGGTGGAAATGATCTTCAGACATACGACAACCATCGGAATCCGGGAAAATATTTCCAGAAGGTATACCCTTGCCCGCTCCATACAGAGGGTTCAGACGCCTTGCGGGGAGGTTCGGAAAAAGATCTCCGAGGGGTATGGCGTGACGAGAGAAAAATATGAGTATGAGGATCTGGCACGGATTGCCAGAGAGCGGGGGATATCCCTGCGGGAAGCAACGGACTCCCTGCGGGGAATATAGAGGGGAAAGACTGAAAAAAGAGAGAAGTGGAATGTATGCAAAAACGATTTAATAAAAATATTATATCAATAAAGAAACTGACGGGAAAAGGAAGACTGCCTGCGGTATTGATGGCAGGCTTATGTGCTTTGACAGCCTGCGGGGGGCAGGACGCCTCGCAGATGGAAGAGGGTCGGACAGATGTGGAACAGACAGTCGGCCGGACGGATGGAGGACAGGAGGAACCTGTCACTTTAGTCTACGGCAGCGGGGACTACACACGCATCAATCCGGCGCTGGATGAGCACGGGGAGATCAACCTGCTGTTGTTTGACGGGCTGACTTCCCACAACGGAAAAAATGAGGTAGCGCCCGGCCTGGCAAAGAGCTGGGAGTTTGATGAGACTGCCTGCACTTACACCTTTCATCTGGAGGAGGGCGTTGTCTGGCATGACGGTGAGCCGTTTACGGCGGAGGATGTGAAGTTTACCATAGAAGCGGTGATGGATCCGGAAAACGCTTCCGAGAACGCCCCCAACTTTGAGGATGTGGAGGAGATCACGGTGACGGATGAGCACACGGTTTCCTTCCGCCTGTCTGCGCCGAATGTGGCCTTTCTGGACTACATGACGATGGCAGTTCTTCCTGAGCATCTGCTTGCGGGGGAGGATATGCAGACTTCCGATTTTTTCCGTGCGCCTGTAGGAACCGGGCCGTATAAGCTGGAAAGCTGGGATGTGGGGCAGGCCATCGTCCTGACAAAAAATGAGGACTATTTCAAGGGGACGCCCCACATCGACCAGGTGATATTTAAGATTGTCAGCGATGACAACGCAAAGACGCTCCAGATGGCGGCGGGTGAACTGGATCTGGCACTCCTTCCGCCGAAAGCGGCGCGAAGCTTTGCGGACCGGGAAGGGTATGTCTGCTATGACATGAAGACGGCCGATTATCGGGGAATACTTTTTAACTTTAACAATCCGTTCTGGCAGGAGAACCGGGATATTATTCCGGCGGTCTGCCATGCAATTGACAGACAGGCCATCATAGACGCAGTGCTGCTTGGACAGGGAGTGCCGGCCTACGGGCCGCTGCAGCGTAATATTTATAACAAGGAAGACGTGGAGCGTTATGAGTACAGCCCGGAAAAAGCGGCGGAGATTCTGGAGGCCGCAGGATGCGTCAGAGGGGAAGACGGCATCTACAGGAGAGGAGGGGAGCCGCTTTCTTTCGTGATCAGCGTGGGCGCGGGCGATCAGGTGCGTGTGGATATGGCTCAGGCGGCGGCACAGCAGATCAGGGCGGTCGGTATAGACTGCGCGGTGGAGATTCCGACAAAAGTTGACTGGAATAGTCAAATGTCTTATCTGATTGGCTGGGGCAGTCCCTTTGATGCGGACGACCATACCTATAAAGTGTTTGGCACGGGGAAAGGCGCCAATTACAGCGGATATTCCAATGCGGCGGTGGATCGGTATCTGACGCAGGCGCGCGGTTCTGATGATCCGAAAGTGCGGGCGGAAAACTACGCCAGATTTCAGGAGGAGCTGGCGAAAGACCCGGCCTATGCTTTTATCTGCTATATCGACGCCAATTATGTGGCGGATGCGTCGATCCGTGGAATTACTGCCGATACGGTGATGGGGCATCACGGCGTGGGAATCTTCTGGAACATTGCGGAATGGACAAAGCAAGAGAATGTCTGAAAAGCGGCATTCTCTGTATGCTGGCGGAGGTAGTTGGAATGGATGTGCTTACCGTAAAAAACCTGTCGGTCAGTTTTTTCAGGACGGAGGGAGAGATTGAGGCTCTGAAAAATGTCAGTTTCACCTTGCGGGAAGGGGAAATTCTGGCTGTTATGGGGAAGACCGGCTGCGGAAAAAGCGTCCTGTGCAAAAGCATATTGAAGCTTCTGCCGGATATCGCCAAAATTAAGACGGGACATATTTATATCCGGGGAGAGGAGATCACCGGGTATTCAGAAAAACAGATGCAGGGACTGCGCGGCCGTTTTTTTTCTATGGTATTCCAGAATCCCATGACGGCTTTAAATCCGTGCATGTCCGTGGGAGAACAGATCGGGGAAATGGTGCGTCTGCGGCGGCCGGAGTTTTCCGGGAGGGAGAGGAAGAAGCGGGTTGCGGAGCTGATGGAGCTTGTGGGTCTGGATCACGCGGGAGAGCGGGCAAGACAGTACCCCTTCCAGCTTTCCGGGGGCATGGCGCAGAGGTGTGTGATCGCCATAGCTCTGGCGGCGGAACCGGCAGTTCTGTTTGCGGATGAGGCGACTACGGCTCTGGATGCAACGGTACAGGCGCAGATATTGGAGCTGCTTCTGAAACTGCGGGAAAGGACGGGCATGTCCATTGTCCTTGTCACGCATAACCCCGGTGTGGCGGCACGGACGGCTGACCGCGTGGCGCTGATGAGGGACGGGGAACTTTACAGGATCGGGGATGTGGAGGAAATTTTTGACGAATCGACACCTAATTAAAATGGTAAATAATATAGGAAAGTTTTTGATCAGCGTTCTTGTTCTGTCTGTTCTCGTATTTACCCTTTCCAGACTTGCGCCGGGCGATCCCCTGTACGCCTATTATGGGGAGCGGGTGGAGAAAATGAGTGTGGAGGAGCAGGATCAGGCGAGGGAGAGGCTTGGCCTGCAGGCACCGCTCTTTACACAGTATGTGCGCTGGCTGCAGAGGGCGGTTCACGGCGACTTCGGCATTTCTTATCAGTATAAGACGGATGTGAAGGAGGTGATAGCGGCAGGGATCGTCAACACTCTTCTGCTGGGCGGTCTGGGTTTTGTACTGATCTTTGCGCTGGCGCTTTTTCTCGGGCTTTTCTGCGCATGGCGGGAAGACCGGCTGGCAGATCGTGTCGTATGCAGAATCGGCACGGTTACAAGCTGTATTCCCGAGTTTTGGCTTTCCCTGCTCCTGCTTCTGATATTTTCGGTGTGGCTCGACTGGCTTCCAAGCTCCGGGGCGTACGCCGCCGGCGGGGGCGGGAGTCTGCCGGACAGGGCGGCTCACCTCGTACTGCCCCTTTCCGTAGTGGTGCTTGGACATTTGTGGTATTATGCGTTTCAAGTTCGCAACAGACTGCTGGAGGAGGTGCGGGCGGACTATGTGCTGTTGGCCAGAATGAAGGGGCTGAGCGGCAGACGGGTATTATACAGACACTGCCTGCGTGGGGCGCTGCCCTCTTATCTGAGCATGATGGCCATTGCCCTGCCACATATCCTGGGCGGCACTTATGTGGTGGAAACCGTGTTTTCCTATCCGGGAATCGGTAAGCTTGCCTACGAGAGCGCCAGATATCAGGATTATAATCTGCTGATGGTGGTGAGTCTGCTTACAGGGACGCTGGTTATTTTGTGTAATCTGACTGCCCGGCTTGTCAATGAGCGGATTGATCCCCGGATGGGTGTGCGGAGCGTATCGGCAGGCGGGGAGGTGAGGAGACTGTGAAAAAGAAGTTCCCGGTGATTTCCCTGCTAACATTGACTGCTATAGTCATTTTGGGCCTGGCCTGCAGCCCGATGATGACGAAGGATCCGCTTTACATGGACTTGGCGCACTGTAACGAGGCACCCGGAAAAGAATTTCTCTTTGGCACGGACGAAATGGGCCGAGATATCTTTTCCATGATCTGGTACGGAGGCAGAATTTCTCTCACGGTGGGTTTTCTTGCAGCCTTGATATCCACGATGCTGGCAGTTCTTGTGGGAAGTGTGAGCGGCTGTGCCTCCGCCAGGATTGACGGCGTTCTGATGAGGCTGACTGAGCTGATTCTGAGTGTGCCGGGGCTTCTGCTGACGGTTTCCTTACAGGCTGTCTTTGGCAGGGCGGATGTGTACAGTCTGTCTGTTGTGATCGGTCTGACAGGCTGGATGGGCATGGCGAAGGTGGTGCGGACAGAAGTTGTGCAGCTTGGAAATACGGATTTTGTTTTGGCGGCAAAATGTCTGGGCGGCCGTTTTTTTCATGTGCTGTTCCGGCATCTGGCGCCCAACCTGTTTCCGTCCGTTCTGTTCATGGCAGTTATGCATGTGAGAAATGCCATCGTGGCGGAAGCTGCGCTGAGCTTTATGGGACTTGGTCTTCCGGTGGAAGTGGTTTCCTGGGGCAGTATGCTCTCGCTGGCTGAGCGGGCGCTCTTTTCCCATGCCTGGTGGATCATAGTGATTCCAGGCATGTTTCTGACGGGGACGCTTTTGTGTCTGACAAATCTGGGAGAGTATATGCGGGGGAGCGCGAATAAAAGACACAGCAATCTCGGTTAAAAACATACTACGGGAATCATAAAGAGTATGTAAAAAAAATGTAAAAAAATTATTAAAAAGCAGAAAACAATGTGGTATAATAAAAAAGTAACCAGTGATTTTTAATAACTTAGATGAATATACTCAGCTTCATTGCCAAATCGTATTCTGCTAATCTCTTAAACTTTTTATCTATATTGATTCTGGTCTGTTTATCTATCTTATTAATCCAACATGCGAACGGGGGAAAACTTCATGCAAGAGGGAAAGGAAGGCAGTGCGAAGAAGGCTTCGCGAAAGGGAAACAGGCAAGATGAGGGCCAGTTTATCGGCATCGGGAAAAAGATTTCCATGCGCTTTGGGAGAGTCATTATGATATGCTGCATTGTATTGGGAATGATGACATCAGTTTTGAGTTATATATCTTCCATCAGTGCGGTATCAGAGACGATCGATAACACGTCCGATGTGGCGGCGGACTATGTTTCCGCTTCGCTGAAGGAGTTTATTGCGATCGCATATGAGACAGGAAGCATTGCGCGGCTCGCAGATCCTGAGAAAACGCCGGAGGAAAAAGCGGCTATTTTAAACCAGAGGGTGAAAGATCACGATATGGACGGCGCGTATCTGCTTGACGGAAACGGTATCGACATAATTACGGGAGCTGATCTTTCGGACAGGATATATTTTAAGGAAGGCATAAAGGGAAATACCTATGTTTCAACGCCGGCATACAGTGAGGTGACAGGCAAGGTATCGTATGTGGTAGCAGCGCCCCTGTGGGAGGGCGGTGTGCCCGGAACAACGCCGGTCGGCGTAGTCGCCTATGTGCCAAACGGCGAATTTTTGAATGATATTATGCGTTCCATACAGGTCGGAAAGGGCGGAACCGCCTTTATGCTGGACAAGAACGGCATTACAATCGCGGACGTAAATTCTGAGTTGGTGGGCGTGGAGGACAGCGTTGCGCTTGGAGATACGAATCCAAAACTGAAGAAATACAGCGCCATCTGTAAAAAGATGATCGCGGGAGCAAACGGCACGGGTACATACAGCTATAACGGCAAGACGAAGGTTGTTGCCTACTCTCCCGTTCCCGAGACGGACGGCTGGAGTATTGGCGTAGCGGCGGTGCGAAATGAATTTTTAAAGATGTTTTATATTTCGCTCGTGATCACGATTATATTGGTAGCGGCATTTACCGTGTATGGCGTTAAAGTCGGAGTGAAAATGGGTAGAACGGTTGCCGCACCTCTCGGCAGAACGGTAGACAGACTTAAGCTTCTGGCGGAGGGAGATATCCATTCGGAGGTACCTGAGCCGACAGAAAACGACGAAACGAAAATTCTGCTGGATTGTCTGGCGGAGACGATTCGCGACCTGAATACCATCATTACGGGTATCAGCAGCGATCTGGCAGAGCTGGCGGACGGCAACTTTATGATTGATGTGGAAGAGAGCTATAAAGGTGACTTTGCCCAGATCAGTGAATCCTTCCGCGATATTGTGGGCTCACTCAGCGCCGCGCTCGGGGAGATTGATACCAATGCGGAAAGTGTCAGAAAGGGCGCAACGGATCTGGCGGGTGCATCCCAGCTCCTGGCGGAAGGCGCGACGGATCAGGCAAGCGCGATCGAGGAACTGACGGCGACAATGACAGATATATCTGAAAAAATAAGTATCAATGCCGAGTATGCGGCGAAAGCCAGAAAAGTTGTGACCGATATGAACGATCAGGTGAGCGAGAGCAATGCCCAGATGAAACAGAGCACAGAGGCGATGGAGAGAATCAGGGATGCTTCTGATAAGATAGCAGAAATTATCAGCAGCATCGAGGAAATCGCGTCACAGACAAATCTTCTTGCGCTGAACGCGTCCATCGAAGCCGCGAGAGCGGGAGAGGCCGGAAAAGGATTTGCAGTGGTTGCCACACAGGTCGGCATACTGTCAGAGCAGAGCAGCGAGGCAGCAAAAAATACAAAGCAGCTGATCCAGAATGCCATCCAGGCGGTGGAGGACGGGACCAGGCTGGCAAACGCTACGGCGGAGTCGCTTCTGGTTGTGGTGGACAATGCGAAGACGGTGGGCGAGGCGATCGACCAGATAGCCATAGCGTCCGAGGAGCAGGCGGATGCCACAACACAGATCACGGAGGGCGTCAACCAGATTGCCCAGGTTGTGGAGTCCAACTCTGCAACCTCAGAGGAGAGCGCGGCGGCATCGCAGGAGCTGTCGTCACAGGCGGATCTGCTGAAAGAACTGGTCGACAGGTTCAAATATCACGCATAAACAGAACGATGGGAAAAAGCGGTGTCCGGGTAACGGCGCCGCTTTTTTGTGCGCGCGTAATTGTGCGCGAATTGCGACCTTGAATTGTGCCGCTTGCAAAAGGTGAAACTCATTTACAAAACGGGAATCTCGGTTTGCAATCGCCCCTGCCCCTGTCAGAATAAGACAACGTACATTCTATACCATAATTAGGCAAAGATGTGAATGCGGGTGGTTTTAGAGAATAATTTGTGTTATGATGATTTGGTGTGTTTGAGACATACCTGCTTTGGATTGAAGAGGAATGGAGATTAAGATGAAGCAAATAAAGGGGAGCGGTTTTCTTCGTGTCCTGTTTAAAATGAATGTACTGCCGATTATACTGCTTACGATAGTGATAACTACGTTCAGCGCCATGCGGTTTGCGGCTTCCATGAGGATAGAGACGAAAAATGGTCTGGTGGATCTGAGTCATACAGTTGCTACGCTGTATGATAAGGTATATGAAGGAGATTATCATGCGGTGGAGAAAGATGGCGAGGTTTTATTGTGGAAGGGTGAACATTTGCTGAACGGCGATTTCGGGATTCCCGATGCCATCAAAGAAAGGACGGGCATTGATATCACAATTTTTTCCGGGGATACCCGTATCTCTACCACGATCCGAAGCGGCAGCGGAGAGAGGGTAATCGGAACCACAGCCAATGAAACGGTTGCTGAGGACGTGCTATATGGCGGACATTCGCAGTTTTACTCAAGCACACTGGTAGAGGGTGTACGTTATTTTTCCTACTATGAACCGCTTTACGATGCGAAGGGGGCATGCATCGGCATGCTTTTTCTCGGAAAACCGTCGGCGGAAGTGGAGGGACTGGTGAGAAGCTCGCTCAGTCCGATCATTCTTTTTGGGCTTCTCACGATGCTGATTGCATGTTTTGTGACCATCCGCTATTCCGGCAGACTGGTAGACGCTATTCGGAAAATGGAACTGTTTCTCGTTGCCATTGAGCGGGGAGATCTCCATGAGGAATTTAGCCGGGAAGTTCTGGAGCGCAGGGACGAGCTCGGGGAGATGAGCCGCTATCTGATTAAGATGCAGCAGTCTTTGCAGAAGCTGGTGGAGCAGGATCTTCTGACTGGCCTGTACAACCGAAGAAGCGGAGAAAAGCTCTTGAAACATGTCTGTGAGAAGTACGCGAAGGACAAAACGCCTTTCTGTGTTGCCATCGGTGACGTGGATCACTTTAAATGCGTCAATGATACATATGGGCATGAATGTGGTGACGTGGCGCTCACAGAACTTTCCGCGCGGATGAAGGAGCATATGCAGGGACGTGGGTTTGTCGCCAGATGGGGCGGGGAGGAGATGCTGCTGGTGTACGGTGGCGTGCATCTGGACAGGGCGGCCGTCTATATGCAGGAGCTGCTGGAAGCGATCCGCACGAAGCCGGTTGTATATGGTGATGTCCAGATCAACATTACGATGACCTTTGGACTGACGGAGGGAAACGACGAGAAAATCGAACACATTATCCGGGACGCGGATGAGAAGCTGTATCAGGGAAAAAACAGCGGCAGGAATCAGATTGTGGTATAAATAGGGATAAGCGCAGGCTGAAATTACGGAATTGACACAGAAAAATGCTGGATATATAAGCGCGCTATGCTATGATAAACAGGAACCGCCGGCGGAGAAACTGAATACAAGCAGACAGGAGGTCAGCAGATGGGAAAACAATAACGGCTATCACGAAACGGTTTCCTTGCGCCGCTGAAAAGCAGTATTACGCTATAAACGGTTTCTCCAAAAGTGACATGTCGCGCTGCTCCAATTTAACCTTCACCTGTTCGGGTGAAAGCAGTGAGTCAAGATAGTTCTTAGCAACATCGTCTGTAAAATCCGAGTTTCGGGTGTATCTGTATTCTTTACTTTTGTCCTGTATTATTGGTTTATACGTAAAGATTTCATTGTTGGCAATTCGCTCCGTCAAAGATTCGTGCGCGACTTTAACGGCTTTCATTCCCAGAACAAATGGATCAACGGCCTCCGCTTTGGGCAGGGCATGATAAAGCATGTTTCCAGAATCCAATCCCTTTCCCAAAAGGTGTATCGTCGCGCCAACAAGATCGGGGTGGCCATCGTATGCGGCCCAAAAGTTGCATGAGCTTCCTCTGTAATACGGACTCACGCCCATGTGGATATTGATGGCTTTGTGATCAATCAGATAATCAACGAGCCACCCCTTGATATAACTTGAACCGAAAACAACGAACACATCTGATTGCAAAGCAGGCGCTAATATTTCCTGAGATATTTTATTCAAATCTTTGCTTTTCAGTGCGAGATGATCCACATTTCCAGATAAAAAGCTGACGCTGCCAAACACTTCTTTTTCCGCAGCTCTGACATGGTGAAAATAGGTATTCATTACATCAGAATTATCATAGAAATCCTTCACCTCCCCCGGAAACACTGTGTTACATTCCTGAATGGCATACACCCGGTCTGAAATCCTGGCCAGAGAATTGATAAGGCTGATATGGCGTGGCTGATTACTTGTAAATACGGTTATATTCATTTTGCTGCCTCCATTGCTTTCATAATATTTGCATGATCTTGTCTTGGATATTCATAGCGTATATCTTCCAATTGCACATCCACCATATTTGCCCGAAATCCGATCCGTATCCCCAGTTCCCTCATGCATTTTAAGGTATCAGAATTATAAGAGTTGCAAGGATAGGATACCGCTGTGATTTTCTCATTGAGTACATTTTCAAGCTGCCTTTTGTTAGTCGTATACTCCCTGCTCTGTTCCAGATAGCTTTTGTCTGACATAACGGTCGGGTGCGAGTATGAATGCAGACCAATGATGTGTCCCTGTTTTCGTAAATTTTTTATATGGTCAGCATTTAGCCATAAGATCTGTGAATTTTTTTCAATGTCATACTGATATGTCTCAAGCATTTTATCCATAGTCATATTATATTTGCTTACACCCAGAACCCTGTCCCGCATATATCTGAAACGTTTGTCGTTTGGCGTATAGAAGGGAAATTCCTTTAAGTATTGATCCGGGTCAAAAGAGTGTATTGCAGCCATAGCTTCGGGATCATTTGCAGCGACAATATTGAAGAAGGCCGAGTAAAAATCTTCGATATCAGAAAACTTTGAGAACCGGAAATGCCGATAAAGTTCTATTTTTTCAATGACACCATCAAGCGGGGATGTATATATAAACCAAAAAGCGGTTAATCCCCGATCTTTCATTACAGGATAGGCGACATCGTACTGACAAAGCAGCCCGTCATCGAATGTGAGACAGACATCGGCAGGTGAGAGTGTACCAGCTTCCGATTTTTGTAAAAATTCCCCGGCACCGATGATGTTGTGATCTTTTCCATAGAAATCAAGCATATCGTTGAACGTCTCAGCTGAAATTGAGCCCTGTCCGACAATATGCTTTTGATTATCGTGAAAATGATGGTACATAATACCGTGCGCTTTGCTTTGTACTTTGATGGAATCCATATTCATTGAAGTTTACCTTTCCGAAATCGTGCTTTTTTCTGATTATGTGTTAATTTAATTAATATTTTACGAAAAAAGCAGGCAAAAATCAAGTAGAGCCAAAAGGCAAAGACATCAGGATGTCCGTTTTTTAGTTGATGTGAGGACATAATAGAAGAACAAGAAACTGGTTGCTGTTTTAGTAAACACATCCGCGACCTGTTCGCTGAGTATGACAGACAGTATCATACGTGCTGCGATAATTCCTGAGATGGAAGCTGCTGCGATAAATGCCTTTTTCATAATTTGATATCTCCTTTTACCTGTTGTATTGTGAGGTGTTTTGTTTTCTGAAATAAGGATAACAGATAAGAAAAACGGTATCCATGGATTTGACTTACAGTTTGCGTGCCGTAACTTACAGTTTTGTAAGGTTAGATAAATAAAAGGGACACTTCGAACTTTAGAAATGATTGCCTGAGATAGGATGACATTAGTCTGGGATGAGTGATATGTTGCAACAAAAATATTTGTTATAGCATATATCGAAAGGATGACGCCGGATTTTGTCAATATGAGATGTAGATATTCCTATTATTGCGGATCCGAAAAAGACGATATGCGCTTTGCCTGAAAAGAGAAAGCCGGTTTAACACCGCAGATGATCATTCAATCCATAAACGAATTGTTCAAAGATGTCATTGTCACTACGGATGTAGGTCAAAATCAATTGTGGACATCACCATTTCCCATAATGAGATTGTCATAACCCCTCACAACCATTCATACAATGTAAAAAAGTATTCTGAGGGGTTTTCTCTTGAAGGATTATATTGAAGAGCGTGCAATGAACATTGCCAATTATATTATTGAAAACAATGCCACAGTGAGGCAGACGGCGAAGGAGTTTGGAATTAGTAAGAGTACGGTACATATGGTAGAAACAAAA
>Ga0137308_100949_pt1 | contig 35431 bp, 35 predicted proteins | sample Inofrocosms_June_FD_97181 | JGI IMG/M metagenome (GOLD analysis project Ga0137308, IMG submission 97181) | Mouse cecal microbial communities from Vienna, Austria - N-Acetylneuraminic and N-Acetylglucosamine D2O microcosms_June | ecosystem: Host-associated > Mammals > Digestive system > Large...
GGTCAGGCTGGCAGACCTGGATATTGAGATGAATCCTTACGACAGCCAGTGCTGTGAACCGAATTTCTGCTGTTCCTGTATGATTCAGGGGGATAACTCTCTGTGTGAACACCAGCGGTCGGATAAGAGTTATGCATACAATACGGTCCACGGGCGCACCTGTCCGGATGAGATCCTGGATGCACTGGAATCTTTCCATGTGGAAGGACGGCCTGTCTGGAAGCCGATGCATATGCAGCCTATGTATAGGAATCATGAATTTGTATCTGCAGATGGGTGCAGGCGGAATTTTCGGGAGTTTTATATGAAGATGCTGGCTCAGGCAGATGAAGGGGCGTATGTTTTTGGGCGGGCAGTTTGTCTGCCGTGTGGTGTTGGGATGACTGTGGAGGAGCAGGAGAGGGTGATTGAGATTGTTTGGGGGTGTTATCAGTGAAAATAAGGATTAACTCAGACAATAGGCTAAAGGGCGTTTTCTTTAATTTTTTTCTTCCTTAAACATCGTATGACAGATAGTAAGGTCAATTGACTATGACGATAGGAGTACGAAAATGGATTTTCTAACAGATCAGAGATTTGCAGGTATAAAGCCCTTCCACACTAAGGTGTGGTTAAGCAGCCCGACAATGCATGGTGACGAACAGAAATGGGTTGATGAGGCAATTAGGACTAACTGGGTTTCGACTGTCGGCACAAATATTAACGAAATTGAAAAGCAGATGGCGGAGTATATAGGCTGTAAATATGCCGTTGCTCTGTCTGCTGGAACTGCTGCTCTACACCTCGCAATTAAACTCGCCGGAGAAAAGCTCTATGGCCAAGCGTGCCCGAATCACGGCACTTTGGAAGGGAAAAAGGTATTCTGCTCAGACTGTACATTTGATGCTTCGATAAATCCGGTCGGATATGAAAATGGAAAAGCAGTGTTTATAGACACTGAATATGACACTTGGAATATGAGTCCAGGGGCGCTGGAGAAAGCCTTCGAATTGTATCCGGATGTCAGATTGGTAGTTGTAACACATCTGTACGGTACTCCCGGAAAAATGGAAGAAATCAAAAGGATAGCAGACCAGCATGACGCATTGATTGTTGAGGATGCAGCGGAAAGCCTGGGCGCAAAGTACAAGATTAATGGAAAATGGGTTGAAACAGGTACTCTTGGCCAGTATAGCTGTATCAGTTTCAATGGAAATAAAATTATTACGGGATCAGCTGGCGGGATGTTCTTGACCGATTCCCAAGAAGATGCGGACAAGGTGCGCAAGTGGTCTACACAGAGCCGTGAAGCCGCTCCCTGGTATCAACACAAGGAGATTGGCTACAACTATCGGATGAGTAATATCATCGCTGGGATTATCCGTGGGCAGCTTCCTTATTTACAAGAGCATATGAATCAGAAAAGGGCAATCTGGGAACGGTATGAAACCGGACTGAAGGATCTTCCAGTAAAGATGAATCCTTGGGATCGGGAGAAAAGTGCACCTAATTTCTGGCTCAGCTGCCTCATTATAAATGAGAATGCGATGGCACCCACAGTGCGTGGGGAGCAGGACTATCTGTACAAGAGCGAAAGTGGGAAGAGCAGTCCTTCTGAGATTTTGGATGCTATCGCGGCGTTTAATGCTGAAGGGCGTCCGATTTGGAAGCCTATGCATATGCAGCCGATTTATAGAACAAATGCTTTCGTGACTATAGAAGGAACTGGTGTTGATGTTGGCGAGGATATTTTCAGACGTGGACTATGTTTGCCTTCGGATAACAAGATGACTGTAGAACAGCAAAATATTGTGATAGATATTATTCACCGATGTTTTAGATAGAGGGAAAATGGTAAAACGTCTTTAAACAAAACGGGTAAACAGGCCAAGAGCTAATGATGCGAGCTGTTTGATTTTATACTCTTAATTAGATTTTTTAAGGTGAAAAAATGTTGTTTGGAGAATGACAATATGACACATAAACCTTATGGTCAATATGAACGATTTGCGAAACGCCCGCAGGATTTCCTGTGCGCACTGGCAGCAATAATAGTCCTCTCTCCTGTAATGGCTGCAACGGCGGTGCTGGTTAGGGTGAAATTAGGAAGTCCTGTGTTATTCAAACAAGACCGTCCAGGAAAAGATGGTAAGATTTTTAAAGTATATAAGTTTAGAACTATGACTAGCGAGGCGGATGAGAATGGGAGATTGTTACCGGATGAGCTGAGATTGACTCCGTTTGGAAAGAAACTGCGCGCCACTTCGCTTGATGAGCTTCCAGAGTTATTTAATATTCTCCGAGGAGATATGAGTGTTGTAGGGCCGAGGCCGTTGATGGTGCAATATCTTCCCCGATACAACAAGCACCAGATGCGGCGCCATGAAGTGAGGCCAGGTTTTACAGGGCTTGCCCAAGTTAACGGAAGAAACGCGATAAGCTGGGAAGATAAGTTTAAGTGGGATGTAAAGTATGTGGATCATATCACTTTCCTTGGTGATTGGAAAATTATATTTGAAACATTTAAAACGGTGCTGAAACGGGATGGAATCAGTTCCGCAACAAGTGTGACTATGGAAGAATTCATGGGAAGTGATGAAAAGGAGAATGCATGAAAGGTAAACGACTATGGCAGACATTGAGGCTCTATAGCATTCTAGAACCTGTAAAGCGGACAGAATATTTACGGAAAAATAATGTGTTTGCTTCTCTTGGAGAAAATTGTAGTATAGAGGACAGGATTATTCCTCTGTATGCGAAGTGTATCCGCATAGGGGATAACGTTCGGCTTGCCTCTCATGTGCTTCTTGTTACGCATGACGTTTCATATTTTGTCCTCAATAGCCTCGGTCTAAAAAACGCAAAGGGCAAAAGATTCGGGGAGAAGATTGGCTGCATAGATATTGGGAACAACGTCTTTGTTGGGACAAACACTACAATACTTTATGACGTGAAAATAGGGAATAACGTTATTATTGGCGCTGGGAGCGTGGTTAATCATGATATTCCAGATAATAGCGTCGCAGTGGGTGTTCCAGCCAAAGTAATATGCTCTTTCGATGAATTTGTCCATAAGAGAATGAAAGACAAATCTTACCCAGATAGCATCTCCACAAACAATCAGACAATCTCGGATGAACTGATTAGTTGGTGCTGGGAACAATTTGATAAGAAACGGAAATGATTGAGGAAGGAGAGCCGCTATGAAGGAATTGATTGTTGTTGGAGCAGGTGGATTTGGCAGAGAGCTGCTTCAATGGTGCAAGGATGTCAAAATGATAAAAAGTGATTGGGATATCACAGGATTTATTGATGACAATCTTAGCGCTCTTGACGGCTATGAGTGTGCTTACAAAGTCATAGGTACAATTAATGAATGGCAGCCCACAGAAAATCAGGTTTTTGCTCTTGCAATTGCAGAACCCAAAACAAAAGAAGAAGTTGTCACGAAACTTGAAGAACGCGGAGCACAGTTCATTTCTATCATTCATCCCGATGCCAGAATCGGTGACTACAACAAACTGGGAAAAGGACTGGTTCTTTATCCGAATGCAAGAATTACAGTAAATGTGACAATTGGCGACTTTGTGACCGTGCTAGATAACACATCCATTGGTCATGATGTGTACATTGGTGATTACACAACAATCAGCGCAAGCTGCGGAATTAATGGCCATGTGCAGGTAGGAAAATATGGGTACTTTGGGTGCAACGCATCTACCGTCCCCGGTATTAAAATCGGCGAGGAATGCCATATTGGTGTTGGAAGTGTGGTTGTAAATAATATCAAGTCTGGGATGCACATATTTGGAAATCCGGCGAAGCGCATCGCTTTACCTAAAACGAATAAAAATGAAGGAGAACAGTGATATGAGCAATTTGGGAAAGTACAACCTGGCATTCATGAATGCTTTTGAAATCAGTGAAGATCAGCTTACCGGTCTGAAGTACCAGGATATTGAGGCGTGGGACTCCGTTGGACATATGCAGCTAGTAGCGGAGTTAGAAGATGCATTCGATATTATGATGGACACCGATGACATTATAGATCTTAGTTCTTACGAGAAAGGCCAAAAGATTTTGTCAAAGGAAGAATACGGGGTAGAATTTTAATGGGAAAAATCTGGGAATTCGGTCAATTCGGTAAATCAACGGCTATTGAAGATGAATATGGTAATCGGATGACTTACGATGTACTGAATTCGGAAGCCTGTGTCCTAGCTGAGAAAATCGGATATAGATGTTTGGTGTTTGTGCTTTGCCAGAATAAAATCGGTTCTGTGCTGGGGTATGTCAGTTTCATCAATAACGCAATCGTTCCGGTAATGGTGAATAGTCATCTTGAGGAAGGGCTCCTTCGGAATTTGTTGACAACTTATCAGCCCGCTTACATATGGCTTCCAAAAGAGCAGTTAGAGCTGTTCTCTGGTATGCAGTCGATTCATAAGGCATACGATTATGTCCTGTTGAAGACCGGATATAAGAAGGAATATTCACTTTACGACGAATTGGGTCTTCTGATTACCACGTCTGGCTCCACCGGTTCTCCAAAACTAGTAAGACAATCATATACGAATGTACTCGATAATGCACAGTCTATTGCAAAGTATCTGAAATTGGATTCAACCGAACGCCCAATTACAATGCTTCCGATGAATTATGTTTACGGTCTGTCTATCATCAACTCCCACTTCCTTGTTGGAGCAACAATGCTCTTAACAGATAAAGGGCTAATGCAGAAAGAGTTCTGGACGTTTTTTAAAGAGGCAGACGCAACGTCCTTTGGCGGTGTACCATATACCTATGAGATGCTTGACAGACTGCGTTTCTATCGTATGAAACTGCCCTCTCTGCGAACCATGACACAGGCAGGTGGGAAGATAATTCCTGAGTTGCATGAGAAGTTTGCTAGGTATGCAGAAGAAACGGGGAAAAACTTTGTAGTCATGTATGGCGCTGCAGAAGCAACATCCCGTATGGGTTATTTGCCACCTGAACGGGCTGTGGAGAAAAAAGGGTCTATGGGTATTCCGATTCCCGGCGGTACATTCCATCTTGTTGATGCGGATGGCAAGGAGATTACTGAGCCTCGGACAACAGGAGAGCTGATTTATGAGGGGAAAAATGTTACACTTGGCTATGCAGAATGTGGTGAAGACTTGGCAAAAGACGATGAGAGGCATGGTGTTCTTGAAACAGGAGACATGGCGCAGTTTGACGAAGACGGTTTCTATTACATCGTTGGCCGTAAAAAACGTTTTCTGAAGATTTACGGGAACCGCGTGAACCTAGATGAAGTGGATCGGCTGATAAAAGGTGGATTCGAGATTGAAGTTGCCAGCGCCGGCGTTGATGATCACATGTATATCTTTGTTACTGACGGGAGGTACGCTGATTCTGTCCGTGACTTTGTAATTAATAAAACAAAGTTGAATCCGGCCGCTTTTAGGGTAATCATAATTGACGAGATTCCTAAAAATGATTCAGGTAAGACATTATATAAAGAATTGGCGAAGTATTATGAGTAAACTGCAGATGTTCTGCTTTGCATATGCTGGAGGGAGCGCTTCATTCTTTGATTTGATAGAAAAGGACTTGCAGGAGTTCGACCTTGTAAAGATTGAATATGCTGGACATGGAACGAGATATAAAGAGTCTTGTTATCAGAACTTTAACGAGCTTGCGGATGACATTTACCCATTGCTCAAAAAACAGTATTCTGGCAATGGTTATGCTCTTTTCGGATACAGTATGGGTACGATTACGCTGGTGGAGATGCTTAAGAGAATTGTTGATGACCCTGGAATGAGAGAGCCATCTCATGTTTTTTTGGCGGCACATGAGCCACATTCCAAAGCGGAACTAGCTGAATTTACCAATGATAAATTGGATGAATGGATAAAAAACAAAACGATAAAGTTTGGAGCTGTTCCGGAGAAGCTGATAAATAACAAGAGCTTTTGGAGAATGTACCTGCCTTTATACCGGGCTGATTATTCCATCATTGGGACGTATAAGTTCGAGGAATTGAACCTGAAAGTAAATATCCCGGCTACTATTTTCTATTCAGAGACGGATACACCGCGAACAGAGATGGAATTGTGGAGAGACTATTTCATTGGCGAGTGCGAGTATTTTGATTTTCCGGGTAACCATTTTTTTATCCAGGAGCATTATCAAGAGATGGCTCGAATTATGAATGCGAGAATGTGGTGACAAGGAGAACAATATGATTTTTGAAAAGATATTAAGCATACATCCATATTCTCTTGATAAGGAAGAGAAGGAAAAACTCTTGACAGGAAGGCTTTTAAAGATTACAAAGCTCCATCAGGAAAAATGCCTGGAGTATGCCCGTATTCTTGAAAGTATCCACTTTGATGCTGATAAAGTGAACTCTTATACAGATTTACCTTTTCTTCCAGTTAGACTATTTAAGGAACTGGAACTGAGATCAGTATCAAAAGAAGATGTTGTTAAGACGATGACATCCTCTGGCACCACAGGACAGGCAGTTAGTAAGATATATCTGGATCGTACAACATCCTCCAATCAGCAGAAGACGATGGTAAAAATAGTCTCTGAGTTTACAGGCTCTTGCCGTATGCCGATGATTATTATCGACTGTCCAAGTGTGGTAAAGAATAGAACAATGTTTTCCGCCCGTGGGGCAGGTATTCTCGGCTTTTCTATTTTCGGATCAACAAAGATTTACGCTTTTGATGATGATATGAAACTGGATGTTGAAGGGGTAAAAAAGTTTCTCGATAAGTTTCAGGGGCAGAAGATATTACTCTTTGGTTTTACATTTATGATTTGGCAGCATTTTTACAAGGAGCTGTTAAGATTAGAGAAAGATGGAATCACTTTTGACCTTTCCAATGGAATCTTGATTCACGGTGGCGGGTGGAAAAAGTTGGTTTCTGAAATGATAGACCCAGAGGAGTTCCACAAGAAACTAAAAGACGTCTGTGGTCTGGAAAACATTCATGACTATTATGGCATGGTGGAGCAGACGGGGTGTATATATATGGAATGTGAATATGGGCATCTGCACGCCAGCATTTTTTCGGATGTGATTACACGCAGACCGATTGATTTCTCTGAGTGTGATATCGGAGAGAGAGGAATTATTCAAGTAGTTTCTACAATCCCAGAATCCTATCCCGGCCACAGTCTGTTGACAGAAGATGAAGGGACTATACTTGGCATCGATAACTGCCCGTGCGGACGAAAGGGAAAATACTTCAAAATCAATGGACGGCTTAAGAATGCAGAGATAAGGGGGTGCAGCGATACCTATGCAGACAAATTTAAATCGTGATGTGCTGAGAAAAGCAATTTACCTCACGGGCAGTGTTGACCTTGCGGCAAGGCTTCCTTTTATTTCGGCTAAAGTGCCTTTTAACGATATGGTAGTAGATTTTCTCAATGATGTGTCCAAAGTGCTGATGGGGAACAGAGCTGCAAAGACATATTCTGATGTCATTACTTTTGCTTTTTGGATTCGCAAATCGTCTATTCTAAAACTGAAGGAGCGTTTTGAAAAAAAGGATGAGGCTTTCTATCTTGGCAAGGGGATTGCTTTCCATATCGCGCCATCCAATGTGCCTGTGAACTTTGCTTATTCTCTCGTGGCAGGTCTGCTGAATGGAAATGCAAATATTGTTCGCGTGTCGAGTAAAGACTTTGCGCAGGTTGAGATTATTGTTGACGCAGTCAACTGTGTTTTGGAACAGCATACAGAGATGAAGCCATATATTATTCTTGTCCGCTATGAAAGAGATAAAGATATTAACGATTTGTTTTCCTCCATTGCGGATATTCGTGTAGTGTGGGGCGGAAACAATACTATCGAAGAGTTACGGAAATCTCCGCTTCCTCCACGTTCTGTAGAGATTACATTTTCTGACCGTTATTCTCTAGCTGTAATAAATGCAGATTCTTATCTTGAAATTGAAGATAAAGAACGAGTGGCAGAAGACTTTTATAATGATACGTTCTTCTCAGATCAGAACGCCTGCACCAGCCCACGCATTGTGATTTGGACAGGAAATCAAATCGAAAAGGCTAAGAAAATATTCTGGGATACGGAACATAAGCTAGTAAAAAAGAAGTACGCTTTTCAGGCAATACAGGGAGTCAATAAGCTGACGAAAAGTTGTCTTATAGCGGTAGTGGAGCCAGGTGTGAAAGTTGAGGAGCATCCGGACAATTTGATTGTCCGTGTGATTGTTCCAGAGATTAATGATTGCCTGATGGATTACCAGGAAAACAGCGGATACTTCTATGAGTATGATTGCAAAGATATTCAGGAAATTCGTGAGCTTTGCAATGATAAACGGTGTCAGACAATAGCATATATTGGGGACAGTAAAGTGGTTCTTCCGCTGATTGAAGCGGGAGTTAAGGGAATCGACCGTGTAGTGCCAATGGGAAAGACAATGGACTTTGATTTGGTCTGGGATGGATATAATCTGCCTGCTTTACTTACTAGAACTATAGTACTGGCATAGACTGAATGGTCAGGAATGTCTGGCATCAATTAACTTGGGAGGTGCAATCATGTTGAAAGGGAAAAATGCAATTATAACAGGTACGAGGCGGGGCATTGGCCGGGCTGCTGTGGAGACTTTTGCTTCATTTGGTGCGAACATATGGGCCTGCGCAAGAAAACAGGATGATACCTTCGAAGAAGATATGAGGCAGATTTCAGATAGATATTCTGTTTCTATATGGCCGGTTTACTTCGATGTGACTGATGGAGGGCAGATTAAGGAGGCCGTTCAGTCAATCAGGAAGCAGAAGGCAAGCATAGATGTTCTTGTCAATATGGTCGGTATTGTGGAGGACAGTACGGCTTTTCTGATGACCTCTATTGACAAAATGAAGCATCTGTTTGATACGAATTTCTTTGCTGCAACCCTTTTAACACAATATGTATCTCGGCTTATGGCCCGGCAGAGCTGTGGAAGCATCGTAAATATCGCTTCCATTGCTGGGCTTGATGGCGAACCTGCTCAGTATGAATATGCAACGAGCAAGGCTGCTATCGTAGGTGCTACCAAGCATCTGGCACGTGAGCTCGCTTCCAGTAATATAAGAGTTAATGCGGTTGCTCCTGGAATGGTTGAGACGGAAATGGGAGCGAAAATAGAAAAGAACCTTAGAGACCATATGCTGAATAAAGTTATCATGAAACGAATGGGAAAACCTGCAGAGATTGCAAATACAGTTGCATTTCTGGCGAGTGATTACGCTAGCTACATGACAGGGCAGATTATCAGAGTAGATGGGGGCATGTGATATGAAGATGACAAAGGAGTGTATACAGGAGCTTGCATGGAAGATTCGTGATGATGTCCTGGATATGACATATCATGCTGGCGTTGAAGGAGGGCACATTGGCGGTGCGTTTTCCGCAGCAGAGATATTGGCAACTTTGTATGGTTCGGAGCTGAATGTTGATTCAAAGAAGCCGATAGATTCGGCAAGGGATAGATTTATCCTTAGCAAAGGCCATATTTCCATCGCGCACTATGCTGTACTGAAGGAATGCGGTTTTTTAAACCAGGAAGATTTGGATTCTTTTGAAAATAACGGTTCCCTGTTCTCCACACATGAAGTGGAGAGTTTGAAGCATGGCATTGAGGTTACCTCTGGTAGCCTCGGTTATGGGTTATCCATTGGCATTGGCGTTGCTCTTTCTGCCAGGAAAAAGAATCAGAGTTACAGGACATTCGTACTCCTTGGCGATGGGGAATGCAATGAGGGCAGTGTATGGGAAGCCGCTATGGCGGCTGCCAAGTATAAGCTGGACAACTTGATCGCTATTGTGGACAAGAACAGTCAGCAGCTTGACGGTTTTACCACTGAAGTTATGCCGATCTGCGATATTCAGCAGGTTTTCAAAGGATTCGGCTGGAGTACCATTGTGATTAACGGACATGATATTGAAGCAATCCAGAAAGCTGTCAGGGGAAAAGCGGATGGTAAACCTACAGTCATTATTGCAGAAACTGTCAAGAGTAAGGGCCTTCCCACTATTGAAGGAAAAACTGGCTGGCATCATGCCCGTATTACTGAAGAACAGTATATGAAGTTTAAGCAGGCGTTGGAGGGAACGAGATGATAGAATTTTCTTCACAGAATATTATGCAATGGTCGCGGATGGGAATGAGAAAGGCATACGGCGTCATCTTAAATGAGCTTGCCAACGACTACGACAATATTATCAGTATTGCTGCTGATGTTGCTGATTCTGCAAACTTGTATGACTTTGCAGCACAGCATTCAGAACGTCACTATAATGCAGGGATTTCCGAGCAGAATATGGTTGCAATGGCTGCAGGTCTGGCAAAAGAAGGGGCCAATGTATTTGTGACATCGTTTGCACCTTTTGTATCACTGAGAGTATATGAGGTAATTCGCACACTGGTCTGCTACATGAACCTAAATGTGAAAATGGTTGCTTTATCCAGTGGCTTTTCTCTTGGTGTACAAGGAGCTACGCACTATGCCCTTGAGGACATTGCGATAATGCGGGCTATCCCGAATCTTCTAGTGCTATCTCCTGCTGATACAACAGAGATGGCGAAGGCGATGGAATTTCTGGCGAGATACGATGGATCTGCATATTTGAGATTAACAGGACTCCCCGGCAGTGCCGCTGTTTACAAAGCAGATTATAAGTATGATGTGAATTGTTTTGACGTCATAAGGGAAGGGGAGGATGTTGGGATTTTTGCTACAGGCACACTGGTCAACGAAAGTGTCCGAGCTGCTCGGCTTCTCACAAAGCATGGAATCAGCACGGGAGTTGTCAATCTTTCTACGCTGAATCCAGTGAAACCTGAGGAAATAGCTAATGAGTGCAGCAAGTACAGTCTGGTTCTGACTACTGAGGAACATAATATTGTTGGTGGAATCGGCAGTATCATTTCGGAGGCTCTATCAGCAACATCAAAACATCCAAGACTGATTCGCATGGGTACGGTGGACAGTAACCAGATTGCTGGCAACTATGCTTACATGATGGAAAAAAACGGGTTGACAGCTAAGGCAATTGCGGAAAAAGTCATACAGGAATTTAACGAATAGTCACGAAGGGCATGGGGAGAGGATGAATTCAGAAAAAATGCATTGCACCTTAATGAAAAAATGCCAAAAATATGATGTGATTACTTTTGATGTTTTTGACACTCTCTTGAAACGGGACGTAATGTCTCCCACAGATGTATTCTGTCTTATCGAGCAGGAGTTCGATCAGAAGCATGGCATAAAGTCAGGCTTTGCAGAGAAGAGAATATACACAGAATATACCCTCAGAAAAGCTAACAGCCTTCGGGAAGTAACATTGGATGAAATTTATGAGGCAATTGATTATTCAAAAGCTCAGAGGCAAGAATTGAAAACATTAGAACTCGCCACAGAAAAAGGGCTGCTACATGCGAATTATCCGTTGAAATATGTATTTGATTACTGTATTGCACAAAAGAAAAAAGTTTTTTTAATCTCTGATATGTATCTTCCGGTTTCTTTTCTTAAAGAAATTCTGAAAGATGCAGGATTTGCAGGTTATCAGAAGTTTTACCTGTCATGCGAGTATAGAAAAACCAAACTGACAGGAGAGCTGTTTAGAGTTTTCTTGCAAGAAGAAAGAATAAAACGAGATAATGTCCTGCACATTGGGGACAGCATCTGTGCAGATGTGCTAGGTTCATTTCGTGCAGGGATTAAATGTTTTCATATTCCTAAAAATCCACATAATACTCTCTATATGCCTCTGCCAGAAGATAGTTCAGCGTTATCAAAGAGATGTTTATACGCTTTTATAAATTCCCGCGAATGCCGTTGTACTATAAGGTCCGAACAGTTGGGTTATGAACTGTTAGGTCCATTGATTTATGGATATTGCGTACAGCTGCATAATCATCCAAAACGGAAAGGACGAAAAGTATGGCTGTCTGCGCGTGATATGTATTTATTTGAAAAGGCATATAAGTTACTGTATCCAGAGGATGATTTTGAATATATTTACTTATCAAGGAAAAGTCTTAGGCCTATCTATGCAGATGCAGTGGGAAATCTGGCAAAGTCAGGAGAAGCTTTCCCAGACAAGGAGTATACCCTATCACAAGTAATCGGTTATATGGGCTATGAGTTGGAAGATGCCAACATATCCGAGCTATGTAATCTTGAGGGTAAGAAATACCAGGGGCGCTCATTGGGAGATTATCCAGAGGTGCGGAAAGCACTGGATTCTCCGATTATTGTGAAAAAGGAAGCTGAATTGGCAGCAGTAGGAAAACAGTATCTTGATAAACATGGGCTATTTTCAGAGCCATTGCTTTTGGCGGATATTGGATGGCATGGGACTACCCAGCTTCTTCTTGAAAAGATACGAGAAAAATCATCTCAGATGCCGCCCATTATTGGTTATTACTTAGGGTGTTGCCAGGGGACAAGTAAAAGGATTGGAAAAGACACTTATGGTACATGGTTATTTGACGAAGAGGATAATCGCCCGTTTATGAGAGGAATCGTGCTTCTTGAGAGCATGATACTGGCACCCCACGGCAGTACAGTAAGGTTTGAGAAAGAGGGTAGTTCAGTAGTGCCGATATTTGCCGAGGCAGAGAATGTTCCAAACACCATTCTTGAGATGCAGCAGGGAGCAATGTCTTTTATCACTGACTTCAAGAAAAGCCTCTTAAGTAATGCTATTACAGTTCATGCTGAAACAGTATGCGCAGGATTTGAAAAATTGGAGATGACACCCAAAAATGAAGAACTGGAGTATATTGGGGAATTGGATTATGAGAATTTCTATCAAACGAAAATAGCAAGCCCCAAAAAGTTCCGGTATTATCTGATTCACTGGAAAGCATTGAAAGATGATTTTATGTATGCTGGCTGGAGGACAGGCTTTATGTATCGTCTGTTTAAGTTTAGACTTCCATATGGAAAAATTTATGATCTGGGAAGATGGGGATGGAAAAAGATAAAGAAAAAAGATATAAAAAAATATGATTCTGAAAAATTGGAGGTCTGAATGAAGACAGTACTTGTGTATGGAATGAATAATTTCATAGGCGGGATAGAAAGCTTTTTACTGAATGTTTATAAACAAATACGGAATAATATTAAGTTTGTATTTTTGGTAGAAAATACCGATGATACAATGCCCTTTATTCATAAAGCAGAGATAGAAAAATATGGCGGAGAATACCATTTCCTTCCAGAACACCATCAGTTGGCTGAGTATATCAAAGTGTTTCGCTCGATTTTAAAGGAATATAAAAAGGAAACAAACACTATATATTTTAATATAAATTATATTTCTTTTGATATTATACCTATCTCGATTGCAGCATCAGAAAAATATCGAGTAATAACTCATTCACATAATACAAGTCAAGAGCCACTAAAAAAACTTAGATATCATATAAGTACAAAATTAAGAACAATTTACGGTATGTCAAAATTAAAACAATTAAATGTTGAAAGACTTGCAATTACGAAGCTGGCCGGCGAATACTTATATAGAGGAAAATCATTCGAAATAGTATCACCTGGAATTGAAGCTAACAGGTTTATATATAGCGCAGAAAACCGAAATTATATCAGGAGAAAACTTAGAATTAATAACTGTGTTGTTTTGGGATTTGTCGGTAGAATAATGCGTGTCAAAAATCCCTTGTTCTTGATTGATATTCTTATAGAAGCAAAGAAAATATTACCAGACGTAAAACTTATGGTTGTAGGAGATGGAATCATGAGAGATGAGATGGTAGAAAAAGTAAAAAAGTGTAAATTGACTAAAGATGTCATTTTTACTGGATTAGTCAAAAGCGTAGAGGATTACATTGCCGGTGTCGATATTCTTCTGGCGCCGTCATATAGCGAGGGGCTAGGACTGGGTATAATTGAAGCCCAGAGTATGGGAATCCCTTGCGTTTGCGCCAAAGGGAATGTGCCAAATGCTGTTAACGTCACTAAGACAGTAGAGTTCTGCGAGTTAAACGCAGGAAGCTCTAAGTGGGCTGAGAAAATAAAAGAAATGTCGTCAAAAAGATATGATAGAAATGAGATGCATATTAGAGTTGAAGAATGTGACTTTAATGTAACAAATTCAGCACACAAACTTCTCCAAATTATTGGATAAATTCAGTTTTGCTAAAAGGAGATCTGACATGAATAGACGAGGAATGACAGCGTCATTTAGAGGATCGTTTTCACAACTTTGTACATATATAATTGTATTCATGAGCATGTTCATCATGTTTTGCTCGTTTAATAAGAATTCTCTTGGAACAGTTTGCATTGTGCTGACAATTTGTTTATTTTTACTCAATTTTAAAACAAAAAATGCTCTGGATATGTTACCTTTTATGGCTTTTAGTGCGGTAGTATTAGCGCTCCTATATCTGTCAGGTAATGCATCAGAGCGTGGGTATAATGCTCCTATTAATCATGCGCTAAAATTCATTTACTTAGCTTATACAGTTGCCTTGTCGGTTGGGATGCGAAAACTAGAAAATGCATATAAAATTGTAGTATTAAAGGGAACGTTATCATCCATTATAATTTCTGTTCTAATTTCTTTATACAATGTAATACGAGTTGATAAATACGCAATCCGTTATTATGATGAACGGGGTTTTTCAAATGTAGTTAGCTTTAACCAGTTTTATGGCATTTGTTTGGTTCTTTGTATAATGATTTTTGTTTTAATTACATGGCATAAAAAGTATAAGGTAGGAAAATACATTATATTTTGTATGATTTTGCTTGTATGTATAGGATTATCTCTATATGTTACAGGCGTTTTAATATGTGCTTTTGGCATTGCGCTTGGCATCTTTGTAAACAAGTATAATCAAGGAAAAACAAAAGCAGCTATGTGGGCGATAGCTATATTAATAGCGTTAACATTTTGTTTTATCTTTGTAAATCAAGTTTCCGATTGGATTTACAAAATTACAGAACCCTTGAATTATATTTTGAGAGATAGGCTTAGAAGTGTGGTGGAAAAGGTTTTTAGAGCAAATTTCAACATGGCTTATTCTTATGATAGAAGAGAAGAATTAGCTGGATATTCTATGAATGCATTTAAACAACATCCACTATTTGGCGTTGGATATAATGGCTATGGATATGGTGTAATTGGTTGTCACCAAGAATGGCAAGATTTGTTAGGTGTATTTGGATTAGTTGGTACTGCTATATTTATTATGTTGATGCTATATTTTGTACAAATGACTAAAAATACTATAATCCAGAAGCATGATCTTCATTCTTTTTATATTGCAGTAGTTTTGTTTATTATACTAGGGTTTTTAAATCCCTGTCTAAGTCTTCCGGTTCTTTGTGCAGTATTTATTATATCTCCTAATTTGTCATTAATTATTCCATGGTGGAAGGATTAAACTAACAATTCTAAAGATTGTGTGTAATCAGTTCCTTTCGATGATAGGGTGATAGTTTATATGGAAAATATAGTTAATTTCGCAATGACATCAATCTATAATGTGGAATAAAGATGGCTAAGGGAGCCTATTTAAACATTCTAAAACAAACTCAAATCGTGAGTAAGAAGACGATGGAGATGGGATGCATACATAGTGTTGTGTTAAATCAAACCTTTTTACAAAGATAACAAGAATGAATATGATATAGCTAAATAATTCTTACGACGAAGGGTGGGATATATGATTACAACAACCGCAATTATACCAGTCTATAATGTAACTGTTTTGTTTCAAAAAATAGTAGTTGTAAACGATGGCTCTACTGATGGTTGTGAGGAAATTTGTAATGTATATGCCGAACAATTTGAAAGAATCCAAACAGTCCATAAAAAGAATGGCGGGCTCGTATCTGCTTGGATGGAAGGGCTTAAATATGTAGAAACAAGTCATATCTGCTTTGTTGACAGTGATGATTATGTTTCACCAGATTTTCATGAATGCTTGCTAAATAATGCTAAAGACAGGGATATTGATTTTGTTTCCATGCAATGTATTCAATATATTGATCAAATGCATCAGTATAAATTGAACATCAGTACATTGCCAGCTGGTACATATTGTGTTGATGATAAGATACGATCTGTATTGCTTTGTGACAGAGGTGCTTTTAATCGCCCTATAGCAATTTGCCGGTGGGCAAAAATAATCCGTACCGATTTAGTACTAAAATATTCCCAATATTGCACAGATCAAATTTCGTATGCAGAGGATCAGCAGTTGACGTTAGGAATCCTTGCTGGATGCAAGAAGATCAGGCTCATCGATGAGTATAAATATTATTATCAATTCAACCCGGATTCTATTCTGAATTCCTATCGAAGTAATATGTGGCAGAAAATTGTATTGCTAATGCGGACAATACGCAAAATCCCTGGCATTGAAGAATTTCCTGACTTTGAGTTTCAATATAATACGCAGTATTTGCTTCATATGGCAGAGTGTTTCAGAAATGAGTTTAATCATCATCAATTTCACAAAAAATTCTATGATGAGGTGCTTGACCACGATGAAATCAGAAAAGCATTAACAGCATATGGCACAGAAAAAATGAGGCGCATAGATAAGATAATATGTCATTATGCGGAACGCAAAAAATACTATAGTACTTGGGTTGTACTGGAGTTATTTAAAAGTTATTATCAATTGAGAAAAAAACTTGGGAGACAGCTATAATGAAAATATCTCAAAGAATTGAGTCTATTATCATAAACCGCATAGATTGGCAGAATGGTAATTTCAGGTATTTTCTTGGAAAGAGGAAAATCGGTTCTTTAGAAAAATACAAAGAAACGAGAAATATTTACTATCTGATGGCTCCTGCATTTGGAAATATCGGCGACGAAGCCATTGTAGAGGCTTCAATTCATTTCTTAAACGATATGTATCCTGGACACTCGGTTATCGTCATAGATTTTCTTGAAACACTTCAAACATTAAAAGAAATACGACGGATTCTAAAAAAAGAGGATTTTTTTGTTCTCCAAGGCGGTGGGAATATTGGTACTCTATATTACCATGCGGAACAGATGAGAGAATTTATAATTAAAAAATTTCCTGATGTGGCTATTCTTTCAATGCCGCAGTCAATGTATTTTGCGGATACTGTCAACGGCGCAAAAAAGCTGAATCGATGCAAAAAGATTTATAATGCACATCCAAACCTTACACTTATTGCAAGAGAAAAATATACATATAAAAAAATGAAACAAATTTTTACAAATTGTAAAGTTATTATCAATCCTGATATTGTCTTTTATCTCAGCAAGGAAATTAATACGAGTCCAGATACAGTGCGTGGGGGGATTATGACTTGCTTGAGGACGGACAAAGAGGATGTGCTAGGAGATACAAGATATGACCTTATTCGTGCTCTTGCAGAAAAACACAGGGATTTAATTATTTCAGATACATGTGTTCCACGAAATATTCCAGAAGAAATCAGGAGGAACGAAGTAGCTTCACTGATTAACCAGTTTAGAAGATTTAGTCTGGTTATTACAGACAGACTGCATGGGATGGTCTTGGCTGCATTAACAGATACGCCGTGTCTCGTCATGCCCTCGATGGATCAAAAAATAATCGGAACCTATGAGTGGATACAAGACATTGATTTTATAAAATTTGTTGATAAGAATGATGTGACGCATATCATCAATTTAGTGGAAGAGATGATGACATCATATTATAGAACTTTTGACTGGAGTTCCTTTAGAGCAAAATACTTTGATAATTTGCGAACAAGAATTGAGGAACCAAAAAGATAATGAACAGTAGAGTTAATTATTTTATTAAAAATACAGGAATATTTCTTTTAGGGAGTTTTGGCTCTAAATTTCTGTCTTTTTTACTTCTGCCGGTTTATACGTCTATTTTGTCAACAGGCCAATACGGACAGGTAGACTTAGTCACTACAACACAAGGACTATTGTTCCCAATTGCTGCCCTAAGCATATCTGAAGCAATATTCCGATTTGTAATGAGCGATGAAATCGATAATAAGAGTGTATTGTCTAATGGAGCAATTACAGCTTTTTTCTCCTATGTATGTACATTCTTTGTGGCTTGTGTTATCAATGTGTTTTTGAAGTGGGAATATATGTACTGGATGCTTGGTCTTTTGGCCAGTTCCATGGTGTACGATATTTTGACCAATTATTTGAAAGCAAATCATAATTCAAAGAAATATGTTGCGATTGGCGTTTTATATACAATTATTAATCTTTCAGGGAATATTCTGTTTCTTGTTGTGTTCCGTCTGGAAGTCAAGGGGTTTTTGCTTGCTTTGATTTTCTCGTATCTGATGCCTTCCATACTTATTTTTTTTAAGGAGAAAATATATAAACAGATAAGAGTTTTCTATGTTGACAAGAAACTGGCACAGCGAATGCTTCGATATTCTCTGCCGTTGATATTTACCTCTCTCTCGTGGTGGATTGTCACGTCGTCTGATAAATATATGCTTCGGTATTTTATGAGTAACAGTGATGTTGGAATTTACTCTATCGCCTCAAAAATTCCTTTAATTTTGCAGACATTGATTTCAATATTTCAAACCGTATGGCAAATCTCAACCAATCAAATTCATGATGAGGAGCCAGAGAAGCTAAAAGAAAACTTCGTACTGTTCACCAGAGCATTTCGTCAGACTGGGTTTATTGCAGGGAGCGCTTTAATTGTCCTTACACAGCCATTAATGATGATTCTTGCGAGAAACGATTTTTATGGTGGTTGGATTTATGCCCCGTTCCTGATTCTGTCTGTTACGTTCTCATTTTCCACCGGGATGGTATCAACATTGTACGGAGCGTTTGAAAAGAATTCCGGTGTATTGTATTCAGTTCTTGTGGGCGGGGGAGTAAATATCATTTTGAATGCAATCATGATTCCAAAAATTGGAATCATGGGTGCGACAGTTTCGACTGCTGTAAGCAGGCTTATCATTGCGGTATACAGACTAAAGGATACCGAGCGGCTATTAAAGTTTGATAGAGAATATGGCACTGTAGCGATAAACTGCTTTTTAATTACTGCTCAATGCTGTTTGCTTATCTATTCGAGACGGATAGTTTATCCAGTGCAAACCGCTATGTTCATAGTAATTTGTTTATATAATAGAGAAATCTTTTCTAAAGGCATTCGTTATATCAGCAACATTCTGAGGAGGAATCGAATTGTATAAAGTGAACGACAATGGGGTAGAGTATTACACCATCAATCGCATCAAAGATATTCAGCATCAGATGCTCCATCTGTTATCTGTTATTGACACCATTTGTAGGGAGAACCATCTACAGTATTATTTGGATGGCGGATCAGCCATCGGCGCATACCGGCATGGTGGGTTCATTCCATGGGATGATGATTTGGATATCAGTATGCCAAAGCCGGATTACTTGAAGCTCATTGAAATCTTGAAGGCGATGGATAAATCAAAATTTTTTTTGTTTGACTATGAATTAAATATGCATAGCTGCGCTTTTTTTGGGGAAATGGTTCCATTTTTCTCTTCGACTGATGGAAGGCGGCGGCACATTTATCCCATTAAAATTGATATCTGCCCGATGAATATTATAGAAGATATTGATAAAAGCATCAGAGAAAACAGGGTGTTTAGGGAACTCGCTGGATTTGTTATTTATGGGAAATGCAATGCGCAATTCTATAAAGAGGCTATAGAATTATATGAAAGACGTTTTGGAATGGATAAAAAGAAGTTTTTGTCCTTTTACAATCAACAGTATGGAATGTATCCTGAATTGGGTCATGCTGTGCTCGCATATCCTTCTTTGGAATTTTCTACGGACAGGACTTATAAGTACAATGAACTGTTTCCACTGAAGGAAATAGAGTTTTCTGGACTTCAAACATTTGTTCCTAATTCAGATTTATGGTTGAAAGAAATCTATGGAGACTACATGGATATGCCCCCTGTAGAGAAAAGAAAGCCAGAAGCGGGAAAGGTCTTTGAGGCAAAAAAAATTAAACCTCTGTACGAGTATTTGGTTGATAAAACACATAAAACAAGATTGCAGATGATGGTATTTGCGTTAAAAGCAACCGTATTCTGCAAATGAAGCTTTTTGAATTAGTAAAGATGGAGTGGAGAAGAATGAAAGGATTACTGCGAGTTACCAAGATTATGAAACAAGGGAATCTGATTCAATACCAACATGAATCTTCCATAGAAATTTCACGTTATATCAAAGAAAAATTGTACTGTCATTACAGTAAAAATATCGAGGCTGTACCCGATAGCATTGCGGTGCTTCCTTTCATCTCCGATGTGCTTCCTTTTATCTGGCTAACAGATTCTGTAATTGAAGTCGACGAGATCGATAAGGATTTTTTTGAGTGTGTGCATAAAGTGAGGGAAGGGTATAAAGAAATGTATCCGATGCTCTCCTGGGGCGGAAAACTAAAAGCAAAGCATATTGTTGATAACCGGGCCAGAGGAACAAGTAAGAAAGAAGCTGTTCAATTGTTTTCCAGCGGCGTTGATGCGTTTACAACTTTTTTTAGACATTTTGATGAAAAACCTGATTTTATAACAGTTTGGGGTGGGGGCGATGTCAATATAAACGATGTCAGCGGTTGGAAAAATGTATCTGAACATATTCAAAAGGTAGCAGGTGAGTACGGGCTCCAGACATTTTTCATAAAAAGTAACTTTTTAGAGTTTTTAAATATAGACAATTTGAACGAGATTGTGCTGAAATCCGGGGACCAATGGTGGCACGGGTTTCAGCACGCACTGGCATTGTTGGGACTTTCTGCGCCCATTTCGATGGATTACCAGCGTCTATATATTGCATCTAGTTATCCCGCTTATATGAAGGGACAATATACGCTTGCTTCAGATCCGAGCATTGATAATCATGTGAAGTTTAATGGAATCCAAGTCATACATGACGGCTATGAGCTGGATAGACAGGATAAAGTCCGTTATTTGGTCGAAAAGAAGGAGGAAGGATTTCCCATTGGACTGAGGGTATGCTGGGAGTCTAACGGAGGAAGTAATTGTTGTAGTTGTGAAAAATGCTATAGGACAATCCTGGAGATAGTTTCAGAGGGCGGCAATCCCAATCAAATGGGCTTTGTTTGGGATTATTCCTCTATCAGAAGATGCAGACGGGATATGATGTTTAAAATCAGGACAAGCCAGGATAATATACTGTTTCTAAGGGGAATCACAGAACATTTGCAAGAGCAGAAATCAAAGGGTGTAATCGGGACAGAATACGACTGGTTTTGCAATTTGGATTTTGACCATTTTAACGACCTGCCAATTAAAAAAATCTACCACTATCCACTGATTCGGAAGATTCGATATATTTTCAAAAAGGTAGTGTTAAGTAGTCAATGATAAAGTTAGCATTGTATAATGTTTATAAACATTGACTTATAGAACCCTTTCATAAGATCGGGATTGTATTGATGTTTGCCTTCTCTGATGCAAATATAAGGCACTTAGTATCCGAGTATCTACGAAACAGTGTACTGGGCATCTTAGAATGATCCCCCAAATTTGAAAAATAATAGGAGCTAATACAAATGAAAACTGTTTACACTTGTTTCTGTACAGATGTCATCCATGATGGACACTTGAACATCATTAATCATATGAAGAAATATGGCAGAGTTGTTGTTGGATGTCTTAGCGATAAAGAGATGATCCGCTGTACCAAGTTTCCTATCACTTCCGAGCAAGAGCGCATGGCGCTTTATCAGGACCTTGACGGAGTGGATCAGGTTGTTCTCCAGGATGACATGCTATATAATGATGTGATTGAAAAAATCCATCCTGATTATGTCGTCCATGGCGATAACTGGAAAGTTGGTGCAGAGAAATCAATCAGGGATCATGTTGAAAGCATGATTGCTTTGTATGGAGGGCAGATTATTGATGTGCCATATACTTATAGCGAGAGCGTTAAAAAAGTTGACCAGAGACTGAAAGAAAAACTGTCCATGCCTGAATATAGAAGAAAACGCCTCAGACAACTGATTGAAATGACACCAGTTGTCAAAGTGATGGAGGCACACTCCGGGCTGACCGGACTTATTGTAGAAAAAACTGTTGTTGACGGAAACAATGGAAAATTAGATCAATTTGACGGTATGTGGGTATCCTCCCTTTGTGACAGTACAGACAAAGGAAAGCCAGATATTGAACTGGTAGATATGACTTCGCGGCTCCGCACAATTGATGACATCATGGAAGTTACCACCAAACCGATTATTCTGGATGGCGATACAGGTGGTTTGACTGAGCATTTCGTATATAATGTCCGTACACTTGAGCGGATGGGCGTAAGTGCGGTTATCATTGAAGACAAGACGGGACTGAAGAAAAACAGCCTGTTTGGGACAGAGGTGGTACAGACACAGGACAGCATCGAAAACTTCAGTGCGAAGATTGCCGCCGGCAAAAAAGCGCAGCTATCAGACGACTTCATGATTATCGCCAGAATCGAGAGTTTGATTCTTGAACGGGGAATGGAAGATGCATTGGAGAGGGCATTTGCTTTTAGCGCTGCAGGGGCTGATGGAATTATGATCCATAGCCGTAAGAAAAATCCTGCTGAGATATTTGAATTTTGCCATAAGTTCCGTGAGGAAGATAAGAAGACTCCAATTGTGGTTGTTCCCACGTCTTTCAATCAGGTTACAGAAGAAGAACTTGCCTCCCGTGGTGTGAATATTGTTATTTACGCTAATCAGTTGATGCGTGCAGCTTTTCCTGTGATGCAGAAGACAGCAGAAGACATCCTGAAGGCTCACAGGGCAAAAGAAGTGGATGGGAAACTAATGCCGTTCAAGGATATAATCCGATTAATTGATGAGTTGTAATGCACGAAGGAGGGGTTAGCCATTGGAAGATAAGTATATAATCCTTTCGGATATTCACGGCAATGTCAGCGCTTTCGACGCAGTAGCCTCTGACTGTCAAGATGAGGAGTTTGCAGGAATTATTCTCCTCGGTGATTGTATTGATTACGGAATGAGATCAAACGAGATTATTCAGAAGCTGATGGAGCTGGATGAAACGAACTGGAAGGGAAAAATTGTAGTAAATATTTGGGGAAACCATGAGAAACTTATGGCAGATAAGGATTGGGAGGGACTTTCCTCAGATCGCGGCCGTGCCATAGCAAGATACACTGCAGAACAATTATCAGGTGAGTCAATGGCGTATATTCGTACTAGGATGAACAGAGATGGAATCCAGGAGTTCGATATTACTGGATTGAAGTGTCTGGCTGTTCATGGCTCTCTCGAAGATCATTACTGGAAGGCCATCGAGCCTAATAATCTTTGGGGAGAATATGTTAAATATGACATGGTATTCAGTGGCCATTCTCATTACTCGTATTGCTTCACTCACTTCTGTCCAATAGAAAATCCAGAATTGAGAAATAAGAAAGCAGTGACTTTCATCAACCCAGGTTCTGTAGGACAACCGAGAAATCAGAATCCGTATGCTCAGTATGCAGTAGTATCTTTACCATCTAAACGTGTGGAACTTAGAGCGGTTCAATATGATGTGAGGTATGAGCAATCTCTGTTTCCAAATGAGGTTGATGAATTTTATAAAACCAGACTTATGCGGGGAGTCTAAGAGAAAGGCGAAAGATATGCGTAAACTATATGCGATAAGCGGTGTAACAGGAATGACTGGCAATGAATTAGTTCGTCAGATTCTTGTTAATGGAAGTAAGGACCATATTCTTGGTTTTGATAATTTCTATGCGTCATCCATTGAAACAGTCTCTGACCATATTCATGATGAACGTTTTGAGTTCTTTGAGTATGATCTGAATAATAAAGAGCAGATGCAGGATTTTGAAAATAGAATAAAGGCTGTTGTTAGTGTTTATGATGAAGTTATCTACATTAATTGTGCGGCTGTTGTGCATACAGAACATTTCTATCATGTGTATGAGACATTTGCAACCAATGTGGAGGGGATGAATGATTTTCTCCAGCAGGCTGTCCGTGTTGGTGCCCACAAGTACATCAATTGCTCCACATCAGAAGTCTACTCTATGAATTCCTGGAATGAGAATGGTGGTGTGAAAGAAAACGATTATCTAACGATGTCCACCGCTGAACATAGCCAGAGAACCAGTTATGCGGCAGGTAAGTTGATAACAGAATTTTTTATTAAAGATGCGGTTAATGAAGGAAAGATTAAAGGATGCTCCATTCGGTTTGCTAATGTTTACAGCAAAGATGAAAGATACCCAAAACACATTATTCCATTCATTATAAACAGTTTACGTGATAATGGTAAGGTGGTTTTGCTCGAAAATTCAAAGAAAAACAAAAGGACCTTTTTAAATAATTATGACAGCTGCAGTGCAGTGTTGGCGCTGGGTTCCTCTGACTCTGCTCTGGATGGCACCATATATAACGTAGCTACAGACGAGGAAATTTCAATCATTGAGCTTGTAAATCTTTGTGCTGCAAAAATGGGAGTACAAAACCCTGTAATTGAATTCAGTGGATATCGCGAATCTGATCCTGAGAGAAGATTACTATCCACAGAAAAGATTCGCACAAGAACTTCTTGGAAACCATTGGTAAACCTCGATAAGGGGCTTGATGAGTGCATTAAAAATTATCTGAAAAGGTGAGAAGCAGATGAGAGCAGCAATTATAACTGTTGCCGGGAAATCAAGCAGGTTTAATAAGGGGATTCCAGAAGCAGAAAAACAGCTGAAAGCGATATACGGAGGGAACGATAACACTTTACTGTATCATCTCCTTCAGAAGTGTGCTTTTGCCGATCGCATTGTTGTCGTTGGCGGATATAAGTTTGAAAGCTTAAAAGATTATTGTATTGGATTGGAATCACTCATAAGAAATAAAATCTCTTTGGTTTTTAACGATCATTACGAAGATTTGGCTTCAGGGTACAGTTTGTATCTGGGCCTTCAAGAGGCATTTAAACATAACGCTGAAGAAATTCTTTTTGTTGAAGGAGACCTGGATATGGACAATGAATCTTTTGCGAAAGTAGTGAGGTCAGAAAAAAGCGTTTTAACATATACATTTGAGCCAATTTACGCCAATAAAGCAGTTGTTTTATATAAGAACGATAGAAATCAGTACTGCTATGCATTTAACAGCAGCCACGGTCTACTGTCAGTCCAATCGCCTTTTTCCTGTATTCTGAATTCAGGCCAGACTTGGAAATTTACGGAAATTGACACATTAAAACGAGCCAATGAGCAATTTTATAAAGAATCCAGAGATGAGACAAATCTTCGTATTATTCAGAATTACCTTGATATGGGAGTAGTAGCAGACTTGATAAGTTTTAAACGATGGACAAATTGCAATACAAAAGAAGATTATAAGCAAATTGTTTCATATTGGGAGGAAGAACAATGAGGACTTTGCAAGAACGCCTAAAAATTATTGAGAGGCATATTAACGAGAAAAATATCAAAGTGATGATTATAGGCCTTGGCAGCGTTGGATTTTATCTGCTGGACTATTTGATCAGCAAAAATGACCCGGGGATAAGTGTTGTTGTTGTTGGCAGGGATGAGGAAAAGATGCAGACTAAGGTGAATATTACCCGTATTGCAGGACTAATTCGGGGTATTAATAAGTCACATGTTTATATAGAAGGAGGCGTGGACCTTAATGATATTGATACCATTCAAAAGGTAATCGAAAAACATCAGCCAGATTTCATCGTCAATTCCAGCCGTGCCTATCCGGGACTTAAGTATGGCAGCATTTCATGGGCAAATGTCAGAGCGTATGGTATTTGGAGCCCGTTGGCGATTCGGTTTATAAAGAATATTATGGAAGCGTGTGATAAGGCAGATACAGATGCGATTGTCATTAATACATCATACTCCGATGCAATTATTCCGTGGCTTAAGAGCGCAGGAAAGGCATATCCCGATTTCGGATCCGGTAATCTTAATCATCTTGTTCCCCGTATGAAATTTGCGGCGGCAGAGATACTTGGAGTCGAAGATTACTGGAATGTAGATATAATGTTTGCCGCCGGTCATTTCCACGATGTATGTATCAGTAAAGAAGGGCAGACTGAAGATGTTGATCTGCCTTTAAAGATTTATTATAAAGGTCAGGAGAAGGAGCTTTCTAATGATCAGCTCTATTCAGCCTGCAAGATTGCCATGCCTGTGGACCAGACGAGAAATATGATGAATGCATCTTCAAACTACCAAATCATCACAGCAGTTATCGAGGCAGTGCGGAGACATGAAGACCAGAAGGTGTTTATACCGGGCTTTGGCGGGAATATCGGGGGATACCCTGTTCAGATTGGATATAAGGATGGTCAGTTGGATGCGTGGATCGATGAGTCTGTTTTCAGTTTTGAAGAAATGAACAAGTCTGACAGGGTTTCAATGGCACTTGACGGCGTGGAGGATGTTGTTAACGGTGAACTCATCTACACAGATGCTTTGATTGAAAAGGCAAAAATGGCATTTGGCGTGAGACTTCCGAAGAAAGTGCCGTTTGAGGATATTGAGAAAACCGCTGAGTTTATTATTGACGAAATCATCTTACCACAGATAGAGAAAAAGTAAGACAACATTAGGGTTCGGAGAATGTTTGAGAAAAAATCACTATTTTCTTATTCAAATAACAATGGCGGTGTGAATTACAGATTGCTTTGAGGCGGTGAGGTTATAGGTGAAATATGGATAAAGAGCGTATTGCATTTATAGATACAGCGAGAGGAATTGGAATTCTGCTGGTGGTTTTTGGGCATGTGGTCTGGGGAAGAAATTATCCAATGACTGGTGCTGACACCATCAGCAACTATATATATTCTTTCCATATGCCACTATTTTTTGTCCTCAGTGGCTTATGTATCAAAAAAAGTAAGGTGCTTGGCAAAGATGCACTGAAAAAGATGGCCAAGTCATATCTGGTTCCGTATATAGTATGGACTATTTTATATATGACGGCATTTCAGACGCTGGCTATGTTTAGAGGCGAGCCGTCTGTCATTAGTTGTGACAGGAACATTTTTGTACACGCGATTTCTATTTGTGGCGTTGCACCTCTTTGGTTTTTATTGGCACTATTTATTGCAGAAACAATTGTACTTACCGTTAAAAACTCTATTTTTTAGGGGGGAGAGAGAAAGAGCGGCATGTATCATTTTGATCATTGTCTCAATAGGATTGTCAATTTGGTACGAACAACTTGACGATATGAATCTCCTTGCGAGAAATTATCTGATGGGGACACTGCGGATTTTTCCGACAACGTTTTTTGTCCTTGTGGGGTATGGCTTTAAAGATAGGATTTTGAAGTGTACTGCATGGGCTATTAAAAGGCGGATTATTGTTATTTTTATTTTGTTGTTGATTCAGGCGGCTGTTTGTCTGACATGGAATGAAAGAATAGATGTACAACTGTTTTCGCTTGCAAATCCATGGATTTATTTCGCGAAATCTTTAAATGGAACATATATTATTCTACTGATAGCACAGCTGATACACAGTAAACTGCTTACATTCCTTGGAACAAAAACAAAAGAACTGATGATATTACATTATCCGCCATTTTATTACACTGTTGTTTTACGAATTCTGCTTGGAAAAATATTTTCACCAAATATTGCAGGAGCGATTATCATCACAGTAATTACGATATCATGTTGTTTGTTCATCGATAAAATAATGAGTAGACTGCGGATTTATAATATGGCAATGGGGAGATAGACGGAGGTTTCATAGTGAAAGTAGAAAACTTGATAAAGATCATAGAATCTGACTTCTATGCCGGTGTTCCAGATTCACAGCTCAGGGCTTTGTGTAATTATTTAATGTCCACCTATGGTATCGATCCAAAACATCATATCATCGGCGCAAATGAAGGAAACTGTACAGCTTTAGCTGCAGGATATCATCTGGCAACTGGGAGGGTTCCTGTAGTATATATGCAAAATTCGGGAGAGGGCAACATCATTAATCCAGTAGCATCTCTGCTCAATGATAAGGTATATGCAATACCTGTAATCTTCATCATTGGGTGGCGTGGAGAGCCGGGTATTCATGACGAACCACAGCATATCCATCAGGGAGCGGTTACTATAAAGCTTCTGGATGACATGGGAATAGAGAGCTTCGTGATTGGGAAGGAGACAACTGATTATGAAGTGGCCTCGAAGATGGATGAGTTTCGTTCCATCCTGGCAACCGGAAAAGATGTAGCCTTTATTATTAGCAAAGATGCCCTGACTGATGCCCCGAAGGTTGAATATAAGAACAACAACACGATGATCCGTGAAAAGATCATCCAGCATATAGTTGCTGTTTCCGGTGATGATCTAATTGTATCTACAACAGGAAAGACAAGCCGTGAACTCTTTGAAACAAGAGTGGCACTGAATCAGTCTCATAAATATGATTTCCTGACCGTTGGTTCTATGGGGCACAGTTCGTCAATTGCTTTGGGTGTGGCAATCAACAAGCCCGATACACGTATCTGGTGTGTAGACGGTGATGGTGCTGTTCTCATGCATATGGGCGCTATGGCGGTGCTTGGGGCTAATAAACCGAAAAATTTGGTGCATGTTGTGATTAATAATGGCGCTCATGAAACAGTTGGCGGCATGCCCACAGTAGCTGGGAGTATTGACCTGGCAGCGATTGCAAAAGCCTGTGGATACCCATATACTGTGTGTGTCGATAACTTTGCAGCTCTCGACAAAGAACTTGGAGCGATAAAGAGAAGAGCTGAATTAAGCCTGATAGAGGTGAAATGTTCTATTGGTGCGAGAGAAGATTTGGGGCGGCCTACAACCACAGCTCTTGAGAATAAGCAGAACTTTATGGAGTATTTGAAGATGCTGTGACGCAATGAAATTGGCCTAAGACTGGTTCGCCGAGCGGCCCAGAAAACACCCTGTACTGCCACACGCTTTAGTATCTGTGCAGGAAACTGCCCAGAACCCGGATTATCCCTGGGAACCATTGTGCTGGCAGAGACAAAGATTTACAGATATCGCTTGCAGAAATCGGCTGGTGACATGATATCCGGATCTGCGGGGTAATGGATGAGATTACCGGAAATCAGAATGGCATGGCAGAATTTTGCCACTTCATAAAACTTTCTGTCCGTTTCATCCCGGTCAAAGGACACATCCGTAATCGGGTTGGCAATAACTGAGATACCGTTCTTAATGAGCGGATCAAGAATGGAGTTAATCTCCCATTCATTAAATTTTAGTTTAGGGTAGTGGAGAACCCTGTCATATTCTTCAAGAATTCTGTAATCATAGCAGATGGTGAATTTCCGCGCAAATACAGCGTTCAGGATGTTGCTGGCATTGTGTCCCGGAGACCAGGCGGCAGACACAAGGATATTAGTGTCAAGGACGATGTTCATATCAGCCTCCGTTTCTTGCTTCATCAATGAGGGATTCAATTTCGTCATCTGACAGAAAGCCAGTTTCCGCGGCTTTTGCGCGTATATTGCTCAAAGCAATCATGGCTTTTGCCTGACGGACTGACTGGACGATTTCGTCAAAACTGCCTTCGGGAATGTCAATGACCAGAGCCGAAGGTTTGCCGTTATTCGTGAGGATAACCTCATCACCACTGGTCAGATCAGCCCACATTCTTTTGGAATCAGTGCGTAAATCGCGTACAGAATAAAAATTCATAAGTCCACCTCCTGATCATATGGTACACGATTAGGTCCAAAAAGTCAACGTGTTCTAAACATAAGATTGAACAAAGAACAGTAATCCCGAATAAAATAAGCAGCACAGAAGCATCGACCATAATGGCCGGTGCTTTTTTTATGCCTAAAGACACATGAACACCGCAATGAGACTAAGTTTATATTTCTATTTTTCAAAAAAGCTAAAATGTTGTAAACTTACTATATTAGATTTCAAATTATTATTATGATAGACATAGAGCATGATCAGATCAATCAATACCAGGGGGGAAAATAACTATGACAGGAACAGAAAAATTTACAGATATTTCAGGGCTTTTTGCAAGTACAGCAGAGATGGTGGGGGCGTGCAGGGGAACAGTTTACGGCTATCTGCGGGTTTCTACAGCTGCGCAGTCACACGAACGGCAGGCAGAGGCTATGAAAGAGCTGGGTGTGAAAGAAAAAAACATGTTTTTTGACAAGCAGTCCGGGAAAGACTTTGAACGTCCTGCGTACCGGAAAATGATAGAAAAACTTCAGGAAGGGGATCTTCTTGTGATAAAAAGCCTTGACAGGCTGGGCAGAAATACCACAGAAGCAAAAGAGCAGTGGTGGATTCTTACCAAAGAAAAGAAAGTGAGTATTGTGGTAATTGACACGCCCATCCTCAATGCGGGTAAAGAACTGGGGCCCCTGGGGCAGGCAGTTTCAGATATCATCTTCACCATATTTTCATTAATTTCGGACTTCGACAGACACTCTATCTGGCAGAGAATGCATGAGGGGCTTATGGTGGCAATGAGGGAGCGGGGAGTGAAGCCAGGGCGCAAAGCGCTGTCCATTCCAGAAAATTTTTCCTCTGTCAGAAAGGAAATAGAGGAAGGAAAAATCTCACAGAGGGCTGCGGCGAAAAAGCTGGGCGTAGACAGAAAAACACTCAAAAAATGGATAGAACAGGAATCTGAAACGGAAAAGAAAGAAGTCCGGCCCATAGAACCCGATTTAGATGAAAGGACAGACAGCAGGAAAAATGACACAGGGGAAGTGTCTGTAAAGAAAAATGCTAAAACAGGGAAAAGGGGGCAGGCTCATAAGCATACGAATGCACCGCCGAAAAAAGCCGTGAAAACCAGCCAGGGAAAAGGGGAAAAAGAAATTGTGAAAATCAATCAGACGACAGGACCAAAAATAAGCAGGGAGATTTTTGAAATAGGGAAAACAGAAAAAACCATGAAGATTAAAAGGAGGTGGAACAATCATAATAAGTGATTACAGTCTGCACGCAGCTGAAGGAAATCCGCTTAGGAAATGAAAAGCGGGGAAAAATTCTTGAATTTTTCCCCATAGATTTCCAAAATCCGACTCATTGTTTTCTATACAAAATACATAAAAAACATTGACAAATTTCAGAAATATTAGTGCAAACTTAACTTGTTATTAAGAATAACATATCTCTTTTTACTTGTCAACAGATATGGAGACTTTTTCAAGAATTAATCCCCAATAGATATGTATAAAAGTGCAGATTTCAAAGGGATTTGTACAAAGAAAGGCAGGGGATGCACAGGAATGACAGAAAAGGAGATCGATTTGCAGGATCTGCTTTTGGAGGTTCTATCCCACTGGCGTGGGATGATCCTTTGGACACTCATAGGCGGAATTTTATTAACAGCTTTGAGTTTTCTTAAGCTGCCGCAGACAGCGGCAGGAACACAAGCCGGGCAGAGTAAAGGCCCTGCCCTGTCAACATTGAAAGATGAAATGACACAGGCAGAACTGGCTGATGTAGATCATGTATTGTTAAATGAATATGCCTGCAGAAAATGGCAGTCTTATATGGACGAATCTGTACTTATGAAGATTGATACTTCTCAGGTTTATCAGGCCAATCTGATTTATGCGGTCAATATAGTCAGCCGGAAAGTGAATCTGACAAAGTTGTATGAAAACTTACTGTCTACTGGTTATATGTATGGTTTTGTTGCTTCTGAGATAGATCATATTACAGTGCTCGATGCCCGTGAGCTGATCAATGTCACAAATTCCGGCCAATCCATACAGGGGCAGGCCGAGCCTTCTTTTGGTATTACCATCACTGCAGGAACCAGAAAGGACTGCACAGCCATGGCAAAAGCTGTACAAGATTATACAGAAAAGGTACATCAAAATGTACTGCAAAACTATGGTGTCAGCCATAATATCATCCTTCTGCAGAACCACATAACTGTAACATGCAATACGGATTTATTGCAGAAGCAGATTGATGTCAGAAGCAAGGTTAATTCTCTCCAGTCAGAAATAGCAGACATGACAGGCGGTTTTTCAAAGGAGCAGACTCAGTACTATCAGAGGCTGTCAGAAAATGACAGGGCTGCGGCAGATGAACCTCCGGGTTTGGTTGACAGGGCAAAATATACCGTATTGGGGATGTTTCTGGGAATGTTGATTTTTACATTTCCGATATCCTTCAAATATATTCTGGAGGAAAAACTTCGGTATGGTGACAACTGTGAAGAATTGTTTCAGATACCCATACTGGGGTATATACCGGCCAGATGGAAGCCAGCAGGAGCATTTGCAAAAATTGACTATGGGCTGTACAAATTGCGCAATAGAAACCGCCCTGTGATTCCCAGGGAAAACGCCGAAAAATTGTCAGCAGCAACAGTGGTCATGGCTGCACAGAAAAAAGGGGTTGACTGTGTACATATTGTGGGCTGTGATCTTACATTGGAAACTTCCGCAAAAACAGGGGAAGCAATCCGCCAGGCTTTAAGGGCAGAGGGTATCAATTACCAGGCTGTGGATCATATTTTATATCACGCAGACGCAAGGCTTTTACTGAGAAATGCTGAAATGGCGGTAATCATAGAAAAGGCTGGGTGTCCCTTACGCATGATTTTTCAGGAGCTGAAGATATTGAAACAGCAGGAAATTGAGATATCAGGCATGATCATAATAGAATAATGTATGAGGGACTGCATATTTTACCATTGTATGAATACTGAAGCTGTCAGAGTTAAAATAAAAGAGGAGGATCATTTTTATGAGCGGGAAATCAAAAAAGACAGCAGCTGTTGTTGGAGCGCTTTTGCTTCTTTTGGCGGCTGCAGCAGTTTACTTCTGTGTGTTCCATAAATACACGAAGGATGATCTGGCATATGACGACAATGCCATAACTGGTATTTTGCCAGGGATTGATATTGATGAGAGAAGAAAAGAGTTACAGAAGATTGTGGACCGGAACATGATTGCCTTTTCTGTTAATACGTCCCCGGTTTTTCTCAACGGGACTTCTAAAGGCAATCTGCTGATTGAGAATCCAGGAAATAATGGGAAACTTCTAAAGGCCAGTATCACAATCGATGAGACGAAGGAAGAAGTCTATTCAACCAAATATTTAAAGCCGGGGACTTATATCGAATCCGCAAAACTGGATAAAGTTTTGAAAGAGGGTACATATAACGCCACTGTCCATATTTCCGCCTATGATGAATATACAGCCGAGTATATCGGGAAGACAGGGGCACAGATTGTTATCACAGTTCAGAATTAAGCAACTGCATGTAATTTTCATGCTATATCCATACTATGAACGGGTGCGGAGAGGAGCTGTCTATGAAGAAAAAATCAATTCTTTTAACTTTTGTACTAACTATGTCTCTGATTTTTTCCACGGCTGCATATGCCGCCAGTACAACTGCAACGAAGGACATCCCCATTGGAGGCTCTGGGGAAATGGAAATGGTGGGAAGTATTGAACCTACAGTTCTTTCTGTTACGATGCCGTCTGTTGTTCCATTTAATATCAGCAACAGCCTGACTACAGAGAATAAGGTTATTTCACCAAGAATTAAGATGAAAAATAACTCCAGTATACCGGTGAGTATTACTGTCTCCTATACAAAGGTGGACATCAGCAAGCTGAAGAATACCAGCTGGTGTAATGACGCCAATGTGGGTCCAAATCAGATTGCAATCGGATTAGAGAAGGAAGAGGTTAAAGATGAAATGCCCACAGGTTTATCTAATGCCAAATGGCTATGGGCGAACCAGTGGCAGTACATGGAGGTTCTGTCATTAGCGGCGAATCAGGAAGATGCATTGTATGTTGTAGGCGCCATGGGGCAGGAGGTTATGGAAAATACAACATTCACCGTGACACCAACCTTTATTGTAAGCAGAACCTACTAATCTGAATTTATGACTTACTAAAATTATTAAATAAATGAAAGCATCTGTTTGTAGTATGTGTATATAGAAAGAAGGATATCACTATGTCTGTTTATTATTTTACGATTGCCACACTTTCTGTGATGGGATATGTTTTTACTGTCAGGGACAGACAGGAAAAAACTAAGGTGTTTTATCTGGCTGCGGCATTTTTGGCACTTACCTTTATCGCTTCCTTCCGTTACGGAATTGGCTTTGACTATTTCTCTTATGAGCAGATATATGAAACGGTTTCAGCATGGACGTTTCGTGATATCCTTCGCTATTATTGGTATGAGCCATTCTACTTTCTTATATGTAAGCTTTTTAGCCTGGCAGGATGTTCTTTCCCTGTATTCCTGCTGAGCGTAAATATATTTTTGATTTTAGCAGCTATGTGGTTTATTTACCGTTATTCCAAACTTCCATGGGTAAGTGTTTACTTTTATATTACCCTGCAGTTTTTAGCATATAACATGAATCTGGTCCGTCAGTCCATTGCGGTTGCTTTTTTCCTTTTTGCTTATCCAAGTCTGAAAAATCGGAAAATTATTTTATTTACAGCATGGATATTCACCGGCGGTCTTTTTCATAATTCTATATGGTTTGTGTGGCCGTTATATTTTCTGCTCAGAATAAAGATTACGAAAAAATTTTTGGCAGTTTTTGCTGCACTGGAGGCATTTGTCTATTTCTTCTTTGAATGGGTTTTTGTTTATATCGTACCGTTTCTTCCGCCAAGGTATGCCCGTTACCCGGGCGGTTATTTCTGGAGTCCAAGCACGTTTGGCTATGTGATACCTTATGCGTTGTATGGTCTGATTATTTATTTGTTTCGAAACCAGATCGCAGATCCAAAACAGCGGTGCATTTATCTGAACAGCGCTCTTTATAGCGCTGCCATTAGTTTGTTTATTACAAAACATTTTATTTTGGAACGATTTGCCGTTTATCCATTTGTACTTTCGTTAATTGCCCTTCCTGAAATTATCGCTTCTTATGGAAATGACAGAGAATCCAACGGCAGATTTAAACCTGCCTATTATCGGGTCTTGATTTTGATTCTGGTGTTCGGCGGGATATATTTCTCATTTTCAGCAGCTAAAGGTGTTCATTCCGTATATCCATATGTCAGCTTGATGGAAAAGGGATATTCTGCGCCAATAGATATGTCTGGCTCAGAGTGAGGGTCTTACTTGTCCGGCACAAATCTATGGCATGTTTTTTCTTACCATGTGGCAATGTACATTTTCTGGCATAGAGGTGCTCATTTTTCTGAATTTCCTGGCATACTGCTTAATCATCTTTTCAAAAATATCCGATGAAAGTTTTTGCAATGAATTGACAAATATCCCCCAGAGAATATATACTCAAGAGCATACGTATTTGCCAAATGATTTGCTGTTTTGCTTGAAATAGTGAAGACTTGCTGGCAAATCATTTGGCTCGCGGGTATAATAAACCAATAAGCTGCTAACTTACGAGCTTGTTCCTGTAGGCGGATTGAGCACCCTTGGTCAGGAAAATATAATTCC
>Ga0137308_100950_pt1 | contig 35418 bp, 36 predicted proteins | sample Inofrocosms_June_FD_97181 | JGI IMG/M metagenome (GOLD analysis project Ga0137308, IMG submission 97181) | Mouse cecal microbial communities from Vienna, Austria - N-Acetylneuraminic and N-Acetylglucosamine D2O microcosms_June | ecosystem: Host-associated > Mammals > Digestive system > Large...
CTTGAAAATTCAACAGTAACTGGCATAAAAATAACATGAAATCCATCTGGTTTGTTATAACTGAGCCATGTTGTAAAAGGAATTGATATTGAATTATCAAAGTGCATAGCTAAAATCTATATGCGAAGTTTGAGTTCTAAACTTTAAAATAGTGTTTCAGAATCTGTAAAATCTGGGTTTCATTAAAATCTAAATGCTCGTAATCTACGTTATGATCACGCTGATATGAAACACATTCATTCTGGATTAATTCATGATAAATAATTCCAATATTTTCATCAATGGAACGACTGACAATATCCAGATATTTATCATTTGTATCTGTATATTTTTTAATCGCTTTGTAAGGCATATTGTCTTTGAGCATCTGGCACACAAGTCTAATTTTTTCCAGCTCAAGAAATGTATGAACTACCATTCGTATATCCAAAAAACATTCTAACAAATAATGTTCCTTCAGATTCTTTGCACCCAGATCGTTCTGATAAAATAAATCTGCTTTTGCAGATGAAGCGCTGTTATCTGCTTCACAATCTTTTTTTGCAAATTCCGCCAGTAAAAGTGCATATTTTGTTTGAAACTGCTGTGAAGTAAATTTTTGAGCAAGTTCTGCGATCGTTGCATCATCACCTGTATGAAAGCTGTATAATATTTTTTCTAATAAAACAACTTCCAGAATCTCGTCATCCGTTAATTCATGATTCATAAGCCTGGATTTTTCATATTCCAAAGCGGCCAACATAACAGATGGACATACACCATCTGAAAATAAATCAAGGAAATGAACCCATAAGCAATGATAGATCTTATGCGTAAAATATAGGTTTTTATCCGGTGTTTCACCTGATTTCCACTTTGAAACATATTGTAAAAAATCATGAAATAATAGATCCATGTTGTTCATGATCTGGTATCCCTCCCTAAAGTAAGAAAATATAAATATATTGTACTGCACAATAAGTTGTTTATCAAGAATTTCATCTGCGGTTGCACTTTCCCCGCACATTTCCCAAAAGCAAATTTATTTTAATTTTATGTTCCCTTTTAAAATATTTCATGGTATACTACTATCGATTGTGCCTATTTAGCAATGTAGCAGGTTAAAGCGCACAAAACCTTATGACATAGAAAACGCCAGAAACTGGCAGATTGGAGTTGTATTATGAATCTATCCTCTATTTTAATTATGACAGCGATTGTCTGTTATCTCGGACTTATGCTCGCCATTGGGTTTTATTTTTCCAGGACGAACACTTCCACCGATGATTTTTACCTGGGCGGCAGAAAGCTTGGCCCGTTTGTAACCGCAATGAGCGCGGAAGCAAGCGACATGTCGAGCTGGCTGCTGATGGGGCTGCCTGGAGTCGCCTATTTGTCGGGGATCTGCGATGCAGCGTGGACGGCGATCGGACTGGCGCTTGGAACCTGGCTGAACTGGTTTTTTATATCCAAAAAAATCCGCCGCTACAGCCAGCAGATCGGAGCCATTACGGTGCCGGACTTTTTTTCCAAACGATACCATGATAAAAATATGCTCAACTGTATCGCGGCAGTTGTGATTGTCATCTTTTTTATCCCGTATACGGCAAGCGGATTCGCAGCCTGCGGAAAGCTGTTTTCCACCCTGTTCGGCGTGGATTATATGGCGGCTATGGTGATCTGTGCTGTGATTATCGTTGCATATACGGCACTGGGCGGCTTTCTGGCTGCTTCTACGACAGACCTGATTCAAAGCATTGTCATGACGATCGCGCTTATAACGGTCGTATTTTACAGCGGGCATATGGCAGGCGGGTTTGACGCAGTAATGGAAAACGCCAAAGCGCTTCCGGGCTACCTGTCTTTTACAAATACATATGATACCGCAGCAGGCGCTGCAAAGCCTTATGGAATCATTACGATCTGTTCGATGCTTGCCTGGGGGCTTGGGTATTTTGGTATGCCGCATGTACTGCTGCGTTTTATGGCGATTGAGGATGAAAACAAGCTGACCACTTCCCGCAGAATCGCTTCCGTATGGGTCGTAATCTCTATGGCGGTTGCCATTTTCATCGGTGTATGCGGGCTTGCAGTCAGCAAAGCAGGTGCCATCGGCACACTGTCAGGCAGCGATTCTGAGACGATTATCGTAAAGATTGCAGACCTGCTAAGCTCCCACGGCATCGCTGCCGCAATTTTAGCCGGCATTATCCTCGCAGGCATCCTCGCTGCTACAATGTCTACGGCGGACAGCCAGCTTTTGGCGGCTTCCTCGAGTGTCTCGCAAAACCTGCTGCGTGATACGTTTGGCATTCAGATGAGTGAAAAGGCATCGCTTGCCTCTGCAAGAATTACCGTGTTATTTATCAGCATTATCGCTGTGTTTCTTGCCAGAGATCCATCCAGCAGCGTGTTTGGCATCGTAAGCTTTGCCTGGGCAGGCTTTGGCGCGGCGTTTGGACCGGTTATGCTCTGTGCGCTGTTTTGGAAACGCAGCAACAAATATGGTGCGTTTGCCAGTATGTTATCCGGCGGCATTATGATCTTTGTATGGAAGTATCTGGTACGCCCAATGGGTGGGGCTTTGGATATTTATGAGCTGCTGCCGGCATTTCTTATCGCGCTGGCTGTCAATATCGCTGTATCGCTGCTGACAGAAAAGCCGGACGCTTCGATTGAGGCGGAGTTTGAGCGTGCGCAACGTGCGTTGTAGAAGTGTGTAGGTTTATATATGTGGGGAAGTTGGAGGGGAACGCTGGAGGAAGGGGCGCGGGGCTGGTTTCCTGTTCCTTTTCCAAAATGTAAGGAGCCCTAAGCATCCTGCTGTAACGCTGTGGCTGTGCACGGTCGCGGCACCTAGTTCGCTGCCTGCTGGCAGCTAAAGGTGCCGCTTGGCTGCGCCCCTGGTTATTTTGCAGGATGCTAAGGGCTCCTAACATTTTTCCAACGTCTCAGAAAACCAGCCCCGCACCCCTTCCTCCGGCTGTTTTTTCCAAGCTCGAAATATAATGACTGCCTATGGGAAGGCATTTGCGAAAGCCAGCCGGGACGTGCCAACCCCCTCTCCCGGCGTCCCCGCTTAACACCCTCCTACAACTGACAGTACAGCAGGTTGTCTTTCAGGTCTTCGGTAATCTCACCGCCTGCCTTTTGGTATTTATCATACAGCGCGGTTAACCGCTGTTCCTTCTTCGCCGCGTCGCGCTCGAACTTCGGAATAGAGATCTGGTACATCGGGTTGATCTTTAATGCCGTACGGATTTCTTTTGCAAACGGGCAGTATACGATCAGTATTTCACGCGCGACTTTATTCAGGCGGAAGCTGCCCTTGGATTCATAGCTGATCCATCCCTGATAGTCTTTGACAAATACTTCCCTGTAATTATTTTTGGCACGCTGGATCGCGGTTTTTAACTTATCTTTTGCATCCGCAGACAGGTCGCGGTTTTTGCGGTAGAACTGCAAATAGTCGCAATATTCTGAAGTCAGCGATTTCTCGCGGATATCGTTCCAGCGCACACCCTGGATCTTGCGGCACATCTCCCAGCGGTATCTTGCGACTGTCTCAACCATCATGTCCTCCAGATTCGCCGCCGTAAAGATCGGGAATAAAAAGCGTGCACGTGTGTCGCGGCGTTTATCTGCGGTCTCCTGCCACATCATCGCCCTCGTTCCTGCATTCGGCATTAGGATCACATCCGGCAGCACTTCTTTCATCAGCATTTCATGGCTTAAGATATCATTTGCCGCATTGGTAAAGTTCACTTCACGGTAAAATGCCGAAAAATCGATCTTGCGTATTTTGTTCAGCTCGTCTTCGAGCCGTTCTACGGTAACCGCCATTTTATCCAGTGTGTTAATCAGGTCATATTCACAAAGAATCGGACAAAATGTCGTGATCTTTCCGTATGTGATCCGGTTTGCAGAGCTGAACATATTCATAACCTCAAAACGCACCTTTTCCTTCTGGTCGTTCTGCATCGTCTTTACCTGTGCTTCTGTCAGGTCGCCGTTTTTGCGCTGCTCTAACAAATAGCCAAGGTAATCCAGTTCAAACTCATTTTTAGACGGTTCGTTGCGCCCGAAATAAATGCTGCGCAGCCACGTATAAACCGTATAGACACGGTCTGACTTAAACTGTCTGAGACGCCCGGTCAGGTCATACAGCGCTTTGGCGTTTTCCTCGCCCGCCATTTTGGTATCCATAAAGCCGAAATTTAAAAACATCTCGATAATCGGCGAGGCACCGTCCTCATTTTCAATCATCTGCATAAAGACTTTAAAATAAATCTCATAAAACAGCGGTGCGATTTGCTTCCTTATTTTATAAGCAGAGGAATCGGTAGACGTCATATCCGGCAGGCTGCGGTACGCTTCCACCTGCTCCTTAAACTTATCCGCTTCTTCCTTCCCGATCTGGCCAAATTCCATAATATGGTTTAAGCAGTCCTCCGTAAGCACATCGACTTTTTTGGAAAGCTGCGCCGAAGCCGCATTTTCAAAATCGTATTCTTCATACTGCTTCAAACGATTCTTAATTAAAGACGGCTCATAAATCTGTATCCTGCGGATAAACTCGGATAAAAACGAAAGCTCCTGTTTCACCGGGGCAATATCCAAATGCCGCTTTCCGCAGCGGACAGCAAGGTCAAAATACAGATGAAAAATGTCATTTTCAGATTCTGACAATAAAATCTCCTTATGGTCTGTCAGATAAGTGACCATCTCTCCGATTCCAAGCATCACACGGTGCATCTGCGCCGCCGCTTCCATAATCACGCCGACACACAGGCTGTCGTCCTTTACCATCATCTGGATATATTCTTTTAAAACATTTTGAATCAGGCTGATACTGTTATTGACTTCCCATGCTTCTGCCTTATGCTTCATCTCCAGCATATTAAAATAATCGATTTGCGGAAATGCCTGTTCATCCAACTGGTAGCTGTTGCAAAAGGTCTTGTAATCATTGTACACAGTTTGCACAAACGCGTGAAACTGTCCGACCCGCTTTTGAAGCTGCGTATACAGTACAAATGCCTTATGCCGCTGTTCAATCGCTGTCTTTAAAAATACAATGCGGTAGCGTTCGTTTGCTGCCAGTATATTTTTCAGATCATCTGCATTCTTGCACGGAATCGGTATCAGCGCCGTATCTTCTTTTGTAATATAATCACAAATAAACCAATCCCGTTCGATTATGCCGATAATCGCATTCTGTCCAAGCACAATCTCAGCAAATCCAAACTTCTGGATTACGGAGCCTGACTGAATCAGATACCATTCCTTTACTTTGTCTTTTCTTTTTGCTATTCGTTTTCCTTTTTGTATTTTGATGATTTCCATAATATTTCCTGCCGCCTTCTCTCCTTCATTCTAAAACTCCCGCTTTTTGAAATATCCATGCAAAGCGAGAGAACTACTTACTATATTAACGGTGTTTTGCACATATTGCAAGATATTTCGGGCAGGTTTTCGAAACCAAAGCAACTCAAACTTGCTCGCTCTAGCCTGGTTATAAAAGTCTTAAGATACTACCTGCTGCCTGCGCAGCAGCATCCATGCGAAAAACATGCACACTGCGGATGCGGCTACTACTGCTGCCAGTATCCCTGCTTGCGAACATCCTGCAACCCAGTCCACCGTGGCGCGGCACAGCCGTAAAAACACATTGTCCTGCGTACTCTGTATCAGCGCCTCTAGTCTCGGCACTCCGATACACACAACCATCCACAAAATATAAACGAACACAAACACAACCTTTCCAATCTTCAAAAATATTGCGCCCACAAGCGCATTCCATGCGACCATCGCTAGACATGCCGGCAGCAGATATTTCCAACGGAAAATATACCCAAAATCCTGTTCCAGCGGCATTCCTGCGTAAGCAAGCCGAAAAATCCACCGTTCCAGATGATAAAACAGACAGGCAGCCCAGGCAACAATCAGATCCATAACCAGATACGCGCCAAAAATCACCGGGACACTGCGCTTTCTGGCAGCTCCCATGCCGACTGCCGTATTAAAGCACGTCGGAAGGCTGGCGCCTGAACCAAATGCCAGTATAAACCCACTCATACACAGCGCTACAAGCGTACCGAGCGGCAAAATACTTTCCTTTTCCCCTGCCACGTATACTATCACCCACAATAAAATCTCACCAAACAGGAAAAAACCGGTTTCCAGCATAAGATATACAATGATCTCGTCCCGCTGCATATACAAAATGCCTTTTATTTCTTTCATACAATTCTCCTCCAGTCTGTGGTTACATCTTAACTTCAAAATTTTTTAATATACGCCAGCTTCCTGCATGGATTGCAATACTGACGGCAACTGCCAGCAGCAGCCACCTTGCAGTCTGCATAAAGCTTCCTCCAAGCACTTCCTTAAGCAGCCCCATCACACCGTACGTACCTGAAAGACTTACAAATACGCCAAAACTCATACTTGCCAAAACAGTCGCGCCAATCATAATAAAATACGCGATTTTTCCCCATCTCATTGCCACAATTCCAATCAGCTCTGCAAAGCTTTCCAACAGCAAAAACAAAGATAGAATAAGTACTCCTTCTGTAACTTTTTCTCCGGCAGTCTGCTCCTTGCTTCCAAACCATACGGATGAGAGAAAGTAGAAAAGCAGCCCCTGCGCAATTACAAGAATATTCATCGCCAGCGTTCCGAAAAACGCATGTTTCCGCAGGCACCCAAACGACACTGGCATACTATAACAGTATTGGTAGGAAGACACGTCGATGGTAAACACCGCTACCCCGGATATCCACAGATCTACAAGCGGTACGCTTTGAAACATCTGTGCTATTCCGTTTCCGTTTATGATCTGCATATAAACTGCCAGCGCAAAGCTTCCCCCGATAATGCACAAAACATAGATCTCCGCCTGGCGCACAAAGTACCCCAGCGCACGTTTCAACCCCGCTGTTGTCATATTGCCTCCTCCTCTCCGCAAAACGCCAAAAACAAATCCTGCAAGCTGACCGGCTGCACGGTCACATCATAACCTTTCGGCAGGCTCTGGCCTTTTTCCAGTACTACCGTCACTCCTTTGCTGCGCCCCATTTTTTTCTCATGATATACACAAAGCCCCTCGCATACCGCATCCACATCGTGCGCGTTGCCACTGACATGCATACTGCGTTCCAAAAGCTCCTGCGTGTTTTCTTTGCAGAGCACCATACCGTCTTTTAAAATCACGACTTCCTCAAATACATCGGCTGCTTCCTCGATAATATGTGTAGAGATTACAAACGTACGTCCCGTCTTTGCATATTCATCGACCACCAGCCGATAAAACTGCTCTCTTGCCACCACGTCCAGCCCTGCCACCGGCTCATCCAGCATCGTAATATCCGCCTTGCTTGCCAGCGCCACAATCACCGTTACCATGCTCATCATTCCTTTAGACAGCTTTGCAATCCTTTTTTGAACATCCAGATGAAACAGTTTTGTTAACCGCTTCGCCATCTGCTTATCCCACTTCGGATAAAATACCGAAGCAATCCTTAAATACTCCTTTACCCGCATCGTGTTTTGTCCAAACGGCGATACCGCGTTGATCTCCCTGGAAAAGCAAAGATGATCCAGCGCCTGCTGGTTTTCCCAGACAGGCATCCCGTCATAAGTAACGCTTCCCCGTGTCGCCGGATTCTGCGCGGTCAGAATAGACAAAAGCGTTGTCTTTCCGGCACCGTTCCTGCCAATCAGCCCATAGATCTTGCCGTGCTCAATTTCCAGATCGATATTTTTTAATACTTCTTTCTTTTGATATATTTTTACAATATTTTCGCATTTTAGACTCATAGTCTCCTCCTGTTCCATGCCTTTGGCACCTCCTGCCACTGCCAGTTACGATTCCTGCTGCCCGTGCTGCCTGATCATTTTTATCAGCTCTTCCTCCCCGATGCCAAGCCTTGCCGCCTCTGTCAGCAGAGACTTGACAAAGTTTTCATAAAACGCATCTTTGCGTTTGTTTTTTATTGCCTGTTTTGCCCCCTGTGCCACAAACATTCCGATCCCTCTTTTCTTATATAAAATCCCCTCATCCACCAACAGATTGATTCCTTTTGCCGCAGTCGCCGGATTGATTTTAAAAAACTTTGCCAGTTCATTCGTGCTTGGCACCTTCTCTTCTTCCAGCAGGACATCCCGCAGAATGTCGTTTTCAATCATTTCGCTGATCTGTAGATAGATGGACTTTTCCTGGTTTAAGATTTCATTCAAATATGTCACCTCGCTTTTATGTCCATTGCTTTATTGGTTGTGCGGTTCATTACTTGTGTAATTAACCATAGCACTATTTTGCTTATTTGTCAATAGCATATGAAAAAAAGAAACAAACCAGCAAAGAGAAATACTTCTCCTGGTTTGTTCCTTTTTATACTACTGCTTCAATATCAAAAACACCAATTTGTTTTTTCTGATTAAAATTAAAACTGAGCAAATACCCTACGTTTTGTTCATAATCATCCAGATATCCTCTTTGTAGATCTCAGATACATACGCTCCTGCTGCGGACAGGAAATAGTCATACAAAAACGTATCAAAAATACGGTTTGCTGGTATTACATCACCACAGAATGAAAGGCTGGTGTCCCTTTCCAGATAATAGCTGCGAAGCTGAGCCAGAAAATCCAAACCTACCATATAGTGTTTACTCGGGATGCATAAACCAGTTACGTAAATACTTTGCCACTTTTAACCCTTCCTTTCCTATAACTACACTATTACCGCATAGATCCGCTTTCCGTCCTTCTGTCTGATCTCCTGTATGTCCCCCTCTGACAACGTTTCACGTCCCTTGCCGAAACAAAACACCAAATACCAGCCTTGCTTTTGTGACCGGCTCTCCATATATGCTGCAAGCTGGCTGACACCATCCAGAAAACGTTTTTCCCCATGCCAGATCTTGAATTCCAAAATGTATTCCCTTTTTCCATAGAAAACAATTACATCCATCCTTGTGCTGTCCCTTGTCTCCGGCTCTACGACATAATGTCCTGTTCCATTAATAATTGGCTTTAAAAATGCCAGAAACAAAAGCCTGCCCTGCCGTTCCAAAAAAGCCTGATCCTTGTTTCTGTACTCTGCCTTCATAAATTCCTGAAATTTATCTAAAACCAAATCCAAATTAAGCCCGTCGTCCTTCGTTATAAACTGGCTGCGCGGCTGTGACAGCATCCGCCAATCCATCAGTTTCGCAGCTATCAGATGGTCATAAATATACGTCTCAAAAATAAGATTGGATATTTTACAGATTCCGTCTTCCTGCGCAAGAATGCCAAATGTCACGCCGAGCCCAATTTCTGGATTCGTTAATTTGTACGGGATCTGCCTGCCCTCAAGCAAAATGCTTTTGACCAGTTCCGAAAACCTTGCATTGTTTTCGATATTCTTTATCACATCATCAAATAGGGTGTTTGTGCTCTTTAAAATCTCGCGTACTGCAATGCGGATCCCCTCTGGCGTCCAGTATTCTGCCAGTTCCTGTGTCCTTTGAAGCCTTTCATCCACCCAAAGGCAGATCAGGCTGACCAAAAACGGATAGCCTCCAGTATAGCTATAGATCTCTTTTGCAAGCGATTCTGCTGTAAATACAATGCCCCTGTCTGCTTTATATTCCTCTAACATAGACTGGATTTCACGCACCGAAAGGCTCATATCTACCAAAAAGTCTGCTGCGATATTCCAGGGTGAGTTGTATTTCCGCTCTTCTTTCGGACGCAATTTTAATTTCAGGTTTTTAATATCATAAACGCTCGCCAATATTACACTCTTAAATGTAATCGTACCCATTGCCCGCTCCAAATACAGCTCACGAAGAATGCCGAGAAAATTTAAAAACATCTGATTATCAGAGCTTTTATCTACTTCATCAATAAAAAGAAGCACTTCCTGATCTGCCTTTTCACAAAATACGACAATTCGTTCTCTTAGCGTATCCATATTTTCCTGCTTTGCATCACAGACATCCCAGATTTTTTTCCATTTCTCTGGGCAGCCTGACCGGCGCAGCGCACCCGCTGCCCTGGCACAAAATCTGCGCACAAAAGTATCCTCTGTCTGAAATGCCTCGCTTCCAAGCCCTTCAAAGCTCATGCTGATTACAACATACCGCTCTTTCAGACGCTTCCACAGCAGCATCAGTGCTGTCGTCTTTCCATATTGTCTTGCGCGGCTGATTGTAAAATAATGATCCTGTTCTATCAATCGAATCATCTCATCTATTTTTCCTGAAATATCCGCCATATAGTGTTTTTCGGGAATACAGGTGCCTGTCACATTAAATCGCTTGTTCATCTTTTTTCTCCATACCATACAGGATAGACCATGTCTTGGCAAATTTCCAGTTTCTTTCTAATTAAACAAATTGTACCCAAAAACCCCGCCGCCCGCAACTGTTAGTTTTCCATATTTTTTCTAAAAAAGAACCCCCATCCCAGTTTTCGCCAGCCAGCCGCCGCATATTTATATAGAAACAAAACTGAAAAGGAGAGGTGATCTATCATGTCTGAGAATCGACAACTACTGGATTTTAGCTTATTTGACTATGTAACTGTAAAAACCGCGGAACATACGCACCAGACTGCCCGCAGTGGTGAAACGATCCGCTTTTCGGATATCTGCCTGGAATTTGAAAACGATGGGCAGGCGTGCGCTGTTTCCCTGACCGCAGATACGAGCGCGGTCGAATGGATTCGCCTGCGCTGGAACACGCCGCTGCCAAAGCAGGCGCGGATTTTAGGCGATGCATGGGAACGCGGATATGGAGACCTGGAATGGCGCGGCATCAGCGGAAACCGTTTTCTGCCGTGGTATTTTCTGGCGTCCACGCAGAGGCAGCAGTATGGATTTGGCGTAAAGACGCGCCCGAATGCAATGTGCTACTGGCAGGCAGATACAAGAGGCATTACGCTTGTACTGGACGTACGGTGCGGCGGCGAGGGTGTCCTGCTAAACGGCAGGCGCTTAAAAGCTGCGGAACTGGTATGTATGGAAAAGGAGGGAACGGATTCGTTTGGCTTTGCGCAGGAATTTTGCCGGATGATGTGCCCAGACCCGGTTTTCCCGGATGTTCCGGTATATGGCAGCAACAACTGGTATTATGCGTACGGCAGCAGCAGTGAAGCAGAGATCTTAAGCGATACGGATTATGTGCTGGAGCTGACAAAGGGCGCCAAGCATCCGCCGTTTATGGTGATCGACGACTGCTGGCAGGAGCACCACCGTCTGGACGAATACAACGGCGGGCCTTGGCGCTGCGGCAACAGCAAATTCCCGGATATGAAAGGGCTGGCGGACAAGCTTAAGCAAAAGGGCGTGCATCCCGGCATCTGGGTCCGTCTATTGTTAAATGAAGACGAAGCGGTCAAGGACGACTGGCGGATCTCGTCCAATGGCTGTTTAGACCCTTCCCACCCTAAGGCGCTTGACTATATCAGGCAGGATGTCAGACAGATTTGTGAATGGGGCTATAAGCTGATTAAACATGACTTTTCCACCTTTGACCTGTTTGGGCGCTGGGGATTTGAGATGAATCCGTTCGTAACGCACGGCGGATGGCATTTCCACGACCGGAGCATGACAAGCGCAGAAGTGGTAAAAGCGCTGTACCAGACGATTTTTGATGTGACGAAACAATACGACGCCATTATTATCGGCTGCAACACCATCGGGCACTTAGGCGCTGGGCTGATGCACGCAAACCGCACCGGAGACGATACGAGCGGCAAAAACTGGGAACGCACAAGGCGCATGGGCATCAATACGCTTGCCTTCCGCCTGCCGCAGCACAAGACGTTTTACGATGTAGATGCAGACTGCGTCGGCATTGCAGGCAATATCCCGTGGCAGTTAAACCGCCAGTGGGCAGACGTTATCGCAGAAAGCGGTACGCCGTTATTTGTATCGGCAAAGCCGGGGCTTTTAAATGATACAGAAAAAGAAGAGCTGCGGCAGATTCTTCTCAAAGCTTCTGCACAGGAATGCCATAAAATACCTGTGGACTGGAAAGATACAGACTGCCCGGAAGTCTGGGCAGATGAAAACGGAGAAATTGTTTATCACTGGTATGATGTGTCTGGATCTACGCTTGAAAGCAACGATGAACGGTTTCATATTACGATTCCGCTGCAATAAAATGTATGGTATTTCCCACTTTGCGAGAGATTTGCGCCAGATGCAGGGTACCTAACGGTTATGTACCCTGCATCTGGCGTAAATAGTCCGCAAAGCGGAGAATGTTTTTAAGACGGCGCCCCGTTTATTTGGCACTCATACGCTTCCCTGCAAGCCTTTGCAAGCTGGTCGCCGCAGGACGTCTGCTTAAACCCGCACTGGATCCCTGACAGCTTTTTCTCGATCTCCTCTACGGTCAGCCCATTGACAAGCGCAGGAATCGCCTTGAGGTTTCCGTCACAGCCGCCGGTAAACACCACGTCTGTAACAATATTGCCTTCAATGTTTAACTTGATCTGTTTGGAACAGGTTCCTTTTGTTTTGTAAATGTACTCCATAATTTCACCTCACAATACTAAAAATCCGCCGCAAAATTTCTTAATTTTTCCCTTGACAGCCATACCCTCTTCCTTTATTCTTTAATAGAATAGCAGAATCTGTAAAGTCAGCCTGAATTCACTGCTTATTATCCTCTATTTTACAGTCTGTGTCAACTGGCAGAGAAAAATATCATGCAGTAAGGCTGCCATTGTATTCTGCGCTTGACAACAGCCCATATCCAAACCGGATTTTCAATATTTCCGGCAAAGAAAGGCAGGATAAAACCATGTTTTTTAGACGCAAAAAGCAGGACGGCATGTATCATCAGCTTGACGACCAGCTTGCAGTGCTGACACGGGATATTGTCAATGTCCATCAAAAACTGGATACTTTAAACGGTATCGCCGAAAGCTTCCGGCAGTTTCAGGACGGTGCGGAGCATTCCATCGGCAGGCTGGAAGAAACGCTGAATGAAACCCACCATGAACTAAAGCAGCAGATTGATCAGCAGTTGCAGCAGAATTTCTATCCGTTGGAAGAGCGTTTTCAGCAGCTTCATGCGGAAATTCATAAACATGATATGGCGATCGAAGACCTGCTCGACGAGTGGGACGAAAAAAGCTCTGACGAAGAAAGTGTAAAGCTGCGCCTGCGGGAAGCAGACGAAACAGAAAAGCTGCTGTTAACGCTGTTTGAATCGTATCAGGAACAGTTTTGGAGCTTAAAACACTATGCCGCCTCCAAAGATAATACATGGACTTCCCAAATTACACTTATGGAAAAAAATCTGGAACAATACCGCCGTGCCTGTGCGATCAGCATAATCCAGGACTGCGGTGTCAGCGTTGACTATGCTCTGCACGATATTATCGAAGCAGTCGAGACGGAAGACCCTGCGCAGGATAAAACGATTGCAGAAATCTATCGCTGCGGATATCTGTACAAAGGAAAGGTCAGAAAAAAAGCGCAGGCATCCGCATACCGTTTTTCCAAAAAAGATAAAAAGGCAAAACCGCCGAAAAAATAGAATCCACAAACATCCATAAAAAGGCATTCTGCCGCAATATGGGCACTTTGCCGGAAACAGGAGAGCAAATGAGTACAGTTATAGGTATCGATCTTGGCACATCCACGACAGAAGCAGCCGTAATACAAAACGGAAAACCTCTTATGATCTTTAACTTAGAGCATGAGATTATTACCCCGTCCGCTGTAGGGATTAACGAGAGCGGGGATTTTGTCGTCGGCGAAAAAGCACGTGCACAATATTTATTATCACCAGAAAATACAGCCATTGAAGTAAAACGTAAAATTGGCACAAATGAAAAAATCACTTTAAATAAACAGCCTTATACGCCGGTAGAGCTTTCCGCCAAGCTGTTAGAATATGTCAAAGCTTACGCATCCGACTATTTAAAAACCGACGTCACCCGTGCCGTCATCTCTGTGCCGGCATATTTTGACGATTTACAGCGCCAGGCAACCGTAGAAGCCGGGACAAAAGCCGGGCTGGAAGTGATGCGTATTTTAAATGAACCGACGGCAGCCGCATTGAGCTACGGTTTGGAACATATGGAGGAAGAAAGCCATATCCTCGTTTATGACTTGGGCGGCGGTACATTTGATGTGACTTTGCTGGAAATGTTTGACGGCGTTTTGGAAGTAAAGGCGAGCAGCGGCGACAATCAGCTCGGCGGCAAAGATTTTGATGAAAAAATTATGCACTGGCTCATCAGCGAATTTCAAAGCAAGCATGACATCGACCTGACGAAAGATAAATTCGCGATGGTCAAATTAAAAGAAGCCGCGGAAAACTGCAAAAAAGCACTGAGCACCGAACCTGCTTACCAGATCGTAATCCCGATGATCGCTGAAAAATCCGGCGAACCGCTTGCTTTGGATGAAACCATTACCGTGGAAGCGTTTGAGGAAATGACCAAAGAGCTGATCGAACGCACACACCCGCCGATTGACGTCGTCCTTGCTGACAGCGGTATCCTTGCTGCGGATATCGACCGTGTGATTTTAGTCGGCGGCTCTACGAGAATGCCGCTCGTTGCAAAAGATATCGAAAACTACCTGCATATGGAGCCTGCGCAGGCAGTCAATCCTGACTATGCCGTGGCAGAAGGTGCCGCGATCCAGGCTGGCATTATCGAAGGCAGCATCCATCAGGAAGACAGCATTATTATTACCGACGTAAACCCATATACGCTTGGCATCCGTGTTGTCGATGATTTTTCGATGGACCGGATGGCGGTTGTGATTCCACGCAATGTCACGATCCCTGTCACACGCAGCGAAACTTATTTTACGAGCAGCGATTTCCAGACCGTTGCCCATATTGAAGTCTATCAGGGCGAAAGCCGCTCGGCAAGCAGAAACCATTTTTTAGGCGATTTTGAAATCCACGGCATTCCTTCAAAAAAAGCCCGCGCGGAACGGATCAATGTAGAATTTTCCTACAATTTAAACGGAATGCTGAGCGTAAAAGCCACAATCGCAAGTACCGGCGCAGACGCTTCGATAGAGATCAATATGATGCAGGAGCAGGCGGCACAGGAAGAAATGATCGATGTCAGCAAATGGAAAGACGCCCCGCACGCAAAGGATTTCCGCACGATTATAAGACGTGCCGAACGGCTGTTAAAAGACCCGCGGATTCAAAAGGACAAGTTTTTATCCGACGATCTGGAAGGCGCCATCTATGACTTAAAAGAAGCGCTGATTTTAGAAGACCTGGATCTTGCAAAAGTATGTGAATCCGATTTATTATATTTGCTGGATGAATTATCTGACGAGTCCTAGGAACGGGACTGCCGCCATAATTGCAAACGAAGCTGAGGAGTGATTGCATGAATACCGATTACGAAACACTCGGGCTGGAGCAGGACGCTTCGCCGGAAGAAATCAAAAAGGCTTATTTTAAACTGGTTCGCCTGCATTCGCCGGAATCTGACCCTGAACAGTTTCAGGTCATTCGCCAGGCTTATGAGCATTTGAAAAATGCACGCAGCAAACCGGATGCGCCTGTTTTTCCTGCACTCAGCAATCCGGTTGCCGTCCAGATGATGCGCCAGATCCAGGCTTACCGCAAGGAAAAAAATATCACCTTATACCGGGATGCCTGCGAACAAGCCTGGAATCGCTTTCCGCAGGACATCCAGTTTTTATACCTGCTGATTATGGCGCAGCGGCGCTGCGGAAATACCGGAAAAGCAGTAAAAAACGCAGAGCTGCTCGTAAGCAAAGACCCTGAAAATAAATGGTTCCAGATGGTGCTTGCTTTTTCCTACAAAGACCGCGGCTTTAACCAAAAAGCACTGACTGCCTGTGAAAAAGCTTATGCGCTTGGCTGCCGGGATATCGACTTTTTAATTATGTACGCTTCTTTTTGCGACGATAACCTGCTGTATGACCAGGGCATGACCGCTTTATTTGATGTGATTCACAAGGATACCCGCTGGTCCAGGGAGCAGACGCCAAAGCTGATCGAAGCCTATACCGGGCTGCTTGCCATGAACCAGTATGCAAAAAAACACTGCCTGGTTTCCATATTGGACAGCCTGTATCAGTTTTTGGAGCAATACAATATTTATGTAAAAGAATATATGCCGGAAGTGTCCCTGCTGCTTGCCAACGCATGTATGAGCGTTGCCTATCAGACCGAGGAATATAAAAAAGTCGAACAGATCTTTTCTTATATTCAAAGGACATGCACGCAGCAGATGGAGCAAAAAATCATCCAGACAGCAGTGGAGCTCTACCATTACCAGCGTGTCCTTTCCGATCCCAGAATCGACGAAACGCTGCTCTCTTATCTGGAGCTGTTTCACGATTTTAATGTTGACGCGTATGACGATGAGGACGAGATCTACAAAAAATTTGCAATCGCCGACGCACAGCTTTGCATGATCGAACAGCGCGAAAGCATACTGGAGCAGGCGGCAATTTTAAAGCAGGAACACCCGCAGGAATACGCAAGGATCGCAGACTTTATGACAAAGCTGGAAAACGGCTCCAAGCTGCGGTATTTAAAAGACAGCCTGCTGAAAAACTACCACCGTATGGAACCATACTTTTCCGGCGGACATTACTACGAGCAGTATCCCCAGGAAAAAACACGCGCTATCGGCATCCTGCTCAACGACGGAAGACAGGACGAGCCTTATATACGTACTGCCCCAAAAATAAGCCGCAACGATCCGTGTCCATGCGGTTCCGGCAAAAAATACAAACACTGCTGCATGAAAAAGTAAAAAAGCTCACCTGCGCACATAAATTTTTCACTTGTGACTCTTCACTAAATGGTATATAATGAGTGAGATGTTTACGGAGGTGACCATTTTATGACGGATATTGAATACATTCTTGACTTTGCCGCAAACCTTGGCGGCAAAATGCTGTCTGTCGGAGCCAATCTGGAACGCGTGAACGACACGATGTACCGGATCTGCCGCAGCTATCACCTGAATTCTATCAGCATTTTTTCCCTCAACAGCCTGATTATGCTCGGCGCAAAATCGGAAGATGATGTTTCAGGAATGCGGCAGATCAGTATCCATTCTTCGAGCACGCATCTGGAAAAACTCAACCGCTTTAACCAGCTTTCCCGCAAAGTATGCGCACAGACGCCCGAACCAGAATCGCTTGCCGGGCTGCTTGCCCAAGCAGAAGATGTCGCAGACGCTCCGGCTGGCTGGATCGTACTCGGGCACCTGCTTTCCATGTCTACGCTTTGTGCCATGTACGGCGGAAGCTTTGCGGATATTATTGCCGTTATGATAAATACATTTCTGCTGCACTGCCTGTCCGAATATTTTGACAGGCGCAATATTAACCAGATCGTTGCGAATACAGTCTGCATGTGGGCTGCCGGATCGTTTACGCTCTTGTTTGTAAAGCTTGGGATCGGAGAAAACTTCTTTATTATTATTATTACAAACAGCCTGATGATGATACCAAGCATCTCGCTTGTAAACGCTGTGCGAAATATTTTGTGCGGCAATGAAATGAACGGTATCCTGGAATTTTTAAAGGTCGTGCTGGAATCTGTAGCGATTGTACTCGGCCTGGTTTTGAGCATCTATCTGTTTGGAGGACAAATGATACAATGGCAGAAAGTATAAAACTGATTTTCTTATCTTTTCTCGCTTCCATCGGCTTCGGCTTAAAATACCAGATGCAGCGGCGTTATCTTATATGGGCGGGTCTTGGCGGCGCACTGACCAGGCTCTGTTATCTGCTGCTCGTGCAGTTTATCGACGCGAGGCTGGTGTATTCTCTGCTTGCAGCGATGTTTGCTTCTTTGTATGCTGAGATTATGGCAATGAAATTTAAAATGCCCTCAACCGTATTTTTGTATCCGGCGATTATCCCGCTGACACCCGGAAGCCTGATTTACAATACCGCTGTACATTTTTTATTACAGGAAACAGACGAAATGTGGGTATATGCCAGAGCCTGCGCGCTGACTCTGCTTGGAATCAGCATCGGGTTTGTACTGATTTCCACGTTTACATATTACAGACGGGTCTACTTTCTGGGCAAAGACCTCGCGTCTCATCTGCTGCACCATCCGCATAAAAATCATAAATAAATGTTAGAAAAAGGCTGTAGCTATCCTAGAGCGAACTAATTTGGATTGCTTTGGTAAATTTTTACAGGAAGGGACGCTGGGAGAGAGAATGTGCCTCCCGGCTGCTTTTCGTAAATGCTGCGAAACAAGCGCAATATGGTTTGGTTTGTCTACCATGAACAAAATCAACCATATGATATAACAGATTCTAGGTTATTTTACATAGAAAACCCATCCAAAATAATTCTCTTGGAAGCGCAAATCAGATAAAGTTCGCTCTAGTACTACAGCTACCAAACCATATTGGCTTGTTTGGGCAGCACTTGCGAAGAACAGCCAGGAGAGAGGGTGGGTACACTCTGGTGGCGGCTTTGGAAGAATGGTTAGAATTGCTTGGTATTCTGCAAAACAACTAGGGGCGCAGCCAAGCGGCACCTTTAGCTGCCAGCAGGCAGCGAACTAGGTGGCGCGACCGGACACAGCCAGGGCGTAGCAGCAGGATACCTAGCAATTCTTAACATTCTGGAACGGACGCCGCCAGAGTGTACCCACCCTCTCTCCTGGCGTCCCTTCTTGTAAAAATATACCAAAGTAGCTCTAGTTATAGCCTTTTTTGCACAACCTTTACCATATGCTCGATCTCCTGCGCCAATGTCTCTATCCCGATCTCCTGGTTATGCCAGTACGCATAATACGCTCCCTGAATGCAGAAAGACAGCATAATATTTTTCTTTTCATCCTCCTTATACTCAGGAAATTTTTCAAACACAGTCTTTTTAATCTCTGTCTCCAGCTTATCGGCAAGATAGCTGTGGCCTTTGCCGGAAAACAGTACCTGGATCAGAGAAAAATGCGACACAAACGCAAGACACAGCTCTTTTGCCACAACATCCAGATTTTCAAACGTATATTCCTGCGCATGGGGGATGCTTTTTAATACCGAAACCATCGTCTCTGTTTCCATCGTTTCCGACAGCGCGTAAAGATCCTCATAGTGCGCATAAAAAGTCGATTTATTAATGCAGGCAAGGCTGCACAGTTCTTTTACCGTAATCTTTTCCAACGGCTTTTTTGACCGCAGCTCCATAAACGCGTTTTTAATCGCTTTTTCCGTTTTTTGGATTCGGATATCCATTGTGCTTTTCTGGTTCCTTTCTTATCGGGTAGTTTTTTGAAAAACGTCATTTTTTCAAATTTGTCGCTTATCCGACAAACGTTGGAAATTGTTGGTGGAAATCACCTGCATTTCCCTTTATGATAATCATAGCAGACGAAACAACGATTGTCTACGATCTTCAAGGAGGTTTTTATGGACTTTTACGGATTTTATACCGGGAAAATATTTAACGCTTATCAGTATCTGGGCGCGCATCCTGACGGGCATGGCGTGACCTTTCGCACCTTTGCTCCGGGCGCATCCAGAATCGCTTTGATCGGCGAGTTTAACGGCTGGCAGGAATACGACATGGAAAAAGCCCACGACGGGCATTTCTGGGAATACCATGCGCAGGACGCGCAAGTTGGCATGATGTATAAATACCGCATTTACGGAAAAGACGGTCGCTGCGTCGACCACTGCGACCCTTATGGCTTCGGCATGGAGCTGCGCCCAAATGCTGCTTCCATTGTTAGAGATCTGGATGCCTACAAGTTCCAAGACCGCAAATGGATGCAGTCCAGAAGCGACTGCAAAAAAAAGCCGCTGAATATCTATGAGATCCATATGGGATCTTTCCGCAAACCGTCTTGCCAGGCGGACGACTGGTATACATATGAAGAAATGGCGGATATCCTGATTCCGTATTTAAAAGAAAACGGCTACAACTATCTGGAAGTAATGCCGTTAAACGAATATCCCTGTGATGAATCGTGGGGCTACCAGTCCACCGGCTTTTTCAGCCCGACTTCCAGATACGGGACGGCTGACCAGCTCATGGCATTGATTGACCGCTGCCACCAAAATGAGATCGGCGTAATTATGGACTTTGTACCCGTACATTTTGCCGTAGACGACTATGGACTGTCCAATTACGATGGAACGGCACTGTACGAATATCCGCACAATGCCGTCGGCGTCAGTGAATGGGGAAGCTGCAATTTTATGCATTCCCGCGGCGAGGTGCGCTCTTTCCTCCAATCCGCCGCAAATTACTGGCTGAGCGAATACCACATCGACGGCATTCGCATGGACGCGATCAGCCGTGCCATTTACTGGCAGGGCGACCCAGGCAGGGGTGTCAATATGAACGCCGTGGAATTTCTGAAATATATGAACGAAGGATTAAAAATGCTCCACCCAACCGCAATCCTTGCCGCAGAAGATTCGACTTCCTATCCGGGCGTTACGAAAGACGTCTCCGCGGGCGGGCTTGGATTTGACTACAAATGGGATATGGGCTGGATGAACGACACACTGGATTATTTTCGCACCGCCCCGCAGTACCGAAGCACCGATTATCATAAGCTGACCTTTTCCATGATGTATTACTATGACGACCAGTTTCTGCTTCCGCTGTCGCACGATGAAGTCGTGCACGGAAAAGCGACGATCCTACAGAAAATGCACGGGGACTATGACGATAAATTCCCGCAGGCACGCGCTTTTTACATGTATATGTATGCGCATCCGGGCAAAAAGCTAAACTTTATGGGAAACGAAATCGGACATTTCCGCGAATGGGACGAAAAACGGGAACAGGACTGGAACCTGCTGGACTATCCGGCGCACCAGAGCTTTCACCAGTTTATTATGGACTTAAACTGCCTGTACCTGGAGCACCCGGCACTCTATGAAATGGACTATGAGACAGAAGGCTTTGAGTGGCTGGACTGCCACGCAGAAACAGACTGCACGTACGCTTTGGAACGCCGCAGCAAAAAAGAACGCATTGTCGCGGTCTTTCATTTCTCCGCCACTGCGCAGGAAGCATACAAGCTGACAGTGCCAGGCGCACAAAAACTGGAGCTGCTTTTATCCAGCGAGGCAGCCTGCTATGGCGGTGGCGGTACGCTGGAGCACCCACAAACCGTACTGGCGCTAAAAGACGGTACATGCAGCCTTTCTTTCAAACCGTTTTCTGCCGCTTATTATAAAGTAGTGCCTGAAAAAACAACACGATAAATGCTGACAAAAAATGGCTATGCAATCAAGCACAGCCATTTTTTTGTTTTATGCATCCAGAAACGAAAACGGCTCCGATGCATGTAAAAAATGCATCATCAAATACGCCCCGCGTATAGAAACGCGCTCGTTGGCAAGAATGTGCCGCACCTTTTCCTTATCGGCAAGAATCACCTGAATCTCCTCAGTATCCTCCGCAAACGCATCAGAAACCGTTCCGCTTACCGTTCCAAATACCGTCGCGCTTGTTTCATCCGTAAATCCCGGCCCCATAAAGTACGGCCTGCGGTAGCACTCCCTGCCGCCAGTATATTCGATAAAATCAAGCCCGGTTTCTTCCTTCATCTCCCTTGCGGCAGCCATTCCATGCGTTTCGTCTCCATCGATCAGCCCCGCAGGAAGCTCATACATAAACGCATCGACCGGATAACGGTACTGGCGGATCAGCACCAGCCTTGGCTGAGCTTCCTCTGTCACCGCATAGATTACAATGCCTTCCGCCCGTACGGACTTGGTACGGATCTTAATATGCTCCGCATCGTTCCTGGATGCAAAATAATACGAAAACGGCATCCCTTTTGTGTCCAGGGCATCCATCTGATAGAGGTTTAAAAATGGATTGTCCGTCAGCTTATGTATCTTATCAAATTTTTTATTCATTCCCTTTCCTTCCTTTTGCTGCTATTGTGAATCGTATCCGTTGCGACGATAGATCACAAGGAAGCAAGCTACCGCTGCCACAATCTCTACTGCAATCACCGCAATGCTTAACCCGTTCACAAGCTGGTCTTTCCTTTGCGAAATATTCACAACCGTCTGCTGCAATACGCCTGTAAACAGGAAGCCTGAGATCGTCTCCATCGTCTTATTTAAGTTTCCAAACATTGGTACCATCATAAGTACAAGCATCGCAGGTGTCGTTACCGTACTGGCTGTTACCTGGTTTTTCGAAAAAATACCAAAAATCATGCCGACTACCGCACAGGTGACCGCCGCAAGCAGTGACACTCCAAGGTAAGCCGCCCACTGGACGCCTGTCATAGAAAGCCCTACTACCAGCGCAGCTACAACATTGACCGCTAACATCATGCCGACAAACGGGATCAGGCTGCCCAAAAAGAATTCCAGCCCATTGACCGACGAGGTCATCAGTACACGCAGCGTGTGCTTTTCCTTTTCCTCTGCCAATGCCGCACTTACGCAGTAAATGCCTGTCCCGGTAATATTCATCAGCGCTCCGTACGATAAGGCAAGCCCGCACAGCACGTCATTGATTCCGCCTTCTGTCACTGCGCCATAGACCAGCTTCATTATAAAGGTAAAGCCGATGGAAAACAATGGCATAATAATAAAATTTTTGGAAAATATTGTTTTTAGCTTCATCTCCATCACGGCACTCAGCTTATGCATATGAATGGTTTTCATTGTAATTTCCTCCCTGTTACTGTCAAAAATACACTTTCCAGCGTCGGTTCGCAGGAATGCAGCGCTGCCACCTGGTTACTTTTCATAAGCTCCGAAAGACGGTCTACATTTTCCTGCGTCTGCGCAAGCACCAGCTCTTCGCCGCTTTCTAAAAGCACCCGGTAACGTTTGTCCCGGTTGTAGCGCAGGCACAGTTCCTTAGGCGTCCCATATTCCACAATCTGTCCGTCATTTAACAATGCGACATGGTCGCACAGCTTTGCCGCTTCCTCCATATTGTGCGTCGTCAAAAAGATCGCCATTCCTTCGTTTTTCAGTTCCGTTAGCATCCGATGGATCTCCAGCGCCGTAGACGGGTCAAGCCCGCTCGTTGGTTCATCCAGAAACAGGATCCGCGGTTTATGCAGCACCGCCCTTGCAAGCACAAGCCTTTGCATCTGTCCTTTGGAAAGCTTGCCGGCGGCTTTTTTCTTATGCTCCAAAAGCCCTACCCTTTGCAGCAGCCCGTCGATCTCGCCTGCATCCACACGCAGAATCCTTGCAAAATATTTTAGATTTTCGTAGACGCTCAGCCGCTCATACACACCCGACTGATCGGTTACAATGCCGATCTGCTCATAGATTGTCTCATCCATATTTTTCACATGAATGCCCAACAGGTAGGCATCCCCGGATGTCGGCTTTAGCTGCCCGGTCAGGATCTTGATTGTCGTCGTCTTCCCTGCTCCGCTTGGCCCTAAAAATCCCAAAATCTCCCCTTTTTGCAATACCGCATTCAAATCCTTTAGTACTGGTTCTTTGTCGTATTGCTTTGTAATATGCTCCGCACGAATGTACGCCTCAGTCATAGTTCATCCTTTCCGCCGGACGGTACGCAGGCACAGCACGCTGCACCGCTGTCTGGCACTTTTTTGTTCTGTTTTATTTTAGCATAGGTGTCAAGTGGGGGAGGATTTTTTTCTTAAAGGGTTGAATTTGTTCCTGAATTGTTATATGTGCGGGGGGGACGCCGGGAGAGAGGATGTGCCTCCCCTGGCGGCGTCCGTTCCAGAATGCTAAGAAGCCCTAAGTATCCTGCTGTAACACTGTGGCTGTGGATGGTCGCGGCACCTAGTTCGCTGCCTGCTGGCAGCTAAAGGTGCCGCTTGGCTACGCCCCTGGTTTTTTGTGCAGGATACCAAGGGCTTCTAACCATTCTTCCAAAGCCGCCGCCAGGGGAGGCACATCCTCTCTCCCGGCTGCTCTTCGCACATGCTACACGGAAAATTCATGGTGCAGCGTATGTGTTCTTGATCGTAGCCTGTTTTTCTGCGGGAATGCTATGCCGCTAATCCCTGTCCACTGCCTGTCCTTTTACGTCCAACTTGGAAAAGACAGCCGGAGGAAGGGGAGCGGTGCTGGCTTTCCTGTGACGTTGGAAAAATGTTTAGGAGCCCTTAGTATCCTGCACAGAAACCAGGGGCGCAGCCAAGCGCCACCGATAGCTTCCGGCGATCAGCCGGGAGCGGACAAGGTGGCGCGACCGTCCGCAGCCACAGCGTCACAGCAGGATACTTAGGGCTCCTTACATTTTGGAAAAGGAACAGGAAGCCAGCCCCGCTCCCCTTCCTCCGGCGTCCCCCTCCTCCCAACCCTCTTTAACAACTCCGACTTCATCCTCCTAGAAACCAAGCATTCCACATTTCCAGCCATCAGGCTATTATTTTTCAAATTTATATCCGTAATCTTATCCAGCGCCACCAGATAAGACCGGTGCGTGCGTATAAACGCATCCCCCATCTGTCTGCTAATCTCATTGAGGTTTCCGACAAATTCCATCCGGCTGCTTTTCGTATGCAGGATCACATGATGCGACTTTGCGGTTGTCTCGAAGCAGATAATATCTTTGAGCGGTACATATTTTACCATATCCCCGATCTTTACCGTATACACCTCGCTGATCTGTGCATTTGTTTCCTGCCGCAGACGCACATGCAGGGATTCCAGGCACTTGCCTATGGAATCCCTCTGTTTTTTCGGGTCTTTGATAATATAGTCATACGCTTCTAAATGGTACTGAAACGTACGAAACGCAAGATTTTGAAAGCTTGTAATATACACAAGCGTCCCATGCGGGTCAATCCTGCGCAGTTCCTTTCCGAGCAGAAATCCGTCATATTCTGCGTCTTTTAACTCCACATCCAAAAAATAAATATTTTGCTTCTGCTGCGCCCTGCATGACGCTTCAAGCAGTTCTTTCGGGCTGTTCGTGCTGAATGCCACGCACATATCATAAGCTTCTATCAATATCTTTTTTTCGATCTCCGACTGGATCTGATCTCTGATCCTATCTTCATCATCGCATAAATAAATATTTATCATTTTCTGTCTCCGGTTATCTTTCCTATCCGATGCATACTGCCTGGATTTATATGTATCATGCTTTATACGGGAACCGTCAGCTCCTGTACAAACACCTGGTTTTCACAGCTTGTCACAGACACTGCCTGTGGATAGCGTTTGAGAATGCGCTTGTAATTCGACAGTCCCACGCCGCGCTGTTCGCCTTTTGTGGAGTAGCCTTCCTTCCACATATGCGCAAGGTCTGCCTCCTGTTCCCACGGATTTGCCACCCGTGTCGTAAAATATCCGCCCTCATACACAAGCTGCAATTCCACATAAGGCTCCGTCTGCGTGATTGCGGCTTCGATCGCATTATCCAACAGGATTCCCAGGCATTGGTTATAGTCCCAGACATCCATGCCAAAGCTGTGAATCGGATACAGCACTTCCAGCCTGCACGCAATCTCATTTTTGTTCATTTTCGTCAGCTTGGAAAGCACAAGGCTTTTCATCTCCGGCATACAAATATTTCCAATCTGCGTCGCTGCGTGTATCTTTTCCCCGATCTTTTGGTCAAAATCGATTTCCAGCCTTTCCAAAACTTCCTGAATCTTTTGCGTATCGCCTTCTTTTGCATACAAATACATGCCCGTCAGCGTATTTTTATAATCGTGCCGGAACACCCTCATTTCTTTCTGCATCTGCTCCAAATGCTTTACGTAAATCTGCTGCTGCATAAACAAAGATTCCTGGTACTCAAGCTTGCGCCTGCTTTCCTCTTTCCCGGACATATACAGCAGAATCATCACAAGCAGCACTGTCAGCAGCACCACTCCCGCATTGTAGGTAATGATTGTCTCACTATGAAGCTGCCTGCGCAGTACAAAAAAAATCTCAACCATCATCTCCAGCACAAACGCACCCGCGGCTCTCAGCCACAGCGTCTGCTCTTTCTCAAGAAAATATCGGATCAGCCTGGAAAAGTGCATTTTTTTTAGGATCAGGCTGACCACCGCGCCAACTGTCAGATAACAGATAAAATAGACCGCATAAAAAAGCAGAAGACTTTCTGTCTGTGCCAAAAAATGCGCGACCACCGAGGCGATAACCGCACCGCAGCTAACCTGAAAAATCCCTGCGACACACGAAATCGTAAATGCTCTCCAGGCATCGTATCTCCAAAGAAAGGTAACCGCTGCCGCTGAAAACACGAGCGTAATTACCGATGAAATCATATACGCAGCCACATCATTCAGCGTACTCATATAAAGCAGCACAAATCCTATACTTCCTGAGGAAAGCCCCGAAAACAAGATAAATTTGCCGAGCTTTTGAAACTGTACCCGCTCTCCTGTAATATCAAATAAATACCATCCATAAATGGAGTAAGAAATCAATACATCCATGATATGAACCGCAAGCATCCATAAAAACACCTCATTCATACTGCTACCGTTCCATTTTGACCAAACACTTTTTTCCAGCACAACATGGAAAAGCAGGCATATTCTGCTAAATCAAAAGGAAAATCTAACTGCTTACTCATTTTGCTTTGCTCCTCCCTATCGAAAGCATCGTTTTTCTTTTCCCTTTTATTATACTCATTTTCTGATAAATTTCTACTGCAAATTATACACAGGCCGGTCTTTTCCAGATAGCGCCCGATGCATCCCTTATATGTCCGTTTCGGTATGCTGGACAAATCCCCCATATATTCCAGGCAGTCCTGCACGGACAGATTTGGATACAGTTCTATTTCCTACGGCAGATATCCGATCTTTCTTTGTATTTTTTCATAATTTTCCCTGGTGCGGCGTATGCCATCTATCGTTACTGTTCCACTGGCTGGCTAAAGCACCGTCATAAGCACATGCATCCTGTCAATGCCGTAATTCCGAATAAATAGATTTTTACATTGGCAAACTCAAGTAAAAATCCTTTTAGAAATGATGCTGACTTTTCCACAGTGCCTGTCGTTGGTTTGCTTGCCGCAATATGGACTGCCAGCCATAAAATATAGGCAGCTCCTATGTATTTCATAATTCCAAGCAAATCCGGTAAAAAGGCGCTTATCCCCATATGCACTAACTTTGTTGCTGTAAATCCGTAAAATTTATGATATAAAAGCATCAAGCATTGCCTTGCAGCGGGAGGGAATTTTATCATCCGAATCAAAACACAATATAGACCGAGCCTTCCATCAACAGCATCTTTGAAAGCTGCCGCCCGCTCATCCACAATTCCCATAATGATGACTTCTTTGCGCTCTCCCGTCCCAACTTGGTGTGTAAGTTTATCTCCAATAGATACTTCCCAGCCAAACATTTGTTTGCTGCTATGGGATTACATAAATCGCATAGTTTGAATTTGTAATTTGAGGTCAGTCGTCTGCAAAACGCTCATGGGTTGCACCATCCTTTTTGTTCCGTACAAATTACAGCCCGCAGAAAGACCAGCGCCCCTCCCGGCACTGCTGGGCGTTATCAACCATCCATTTGCCATCAACCAGATGCTGACCTGCATAAGTCCCGCCGCGTTTCCAGCAAAGATGGACAGGACGCCAGCCAGAACGGGGAGTCCAACTCACCTGTCTGTCAAACAGCGCATCCATATCCGCCTGGCTGCCGTAACCTTTTTGTTCTGCCATCCACTCCCAGCGGTTCATGCCGTCAAAGAATTCCTGCAGCGCATGGACAGGAGCCTGTAGTTCGGGACTGTCCAGCGAGATCCTGTTTTTCATGGTTTTGTAGGTACGGGCATCCTCATAAGCCTTGCGTTCCGCCTCTGTAAACAGCCCTGCCAGCCCCTCTTTATCATGCATGTCGCCATCGCTGACCCGCAGCTTATCCCTCCAGGAAATTGCCAGCAGTCCCTCAGAGGTGACCCGGTGACAAGCAGCTATGCAAATATGCTCCAGTTTTTTAATCTGCGCAGCCTGGACCAGTCCCTCATCATCCAGGGCGGTCCGCTGCAAAAACAAATCTTTGAGCGGAAGGTCTTTTAACCGTTCCAGACCATGTCCGGCAATCTGCCTGCCCCGCAGCAGAGCCAGCATGTTCAGCTTGGGAATCCGTGCCAGAATGGGAAAGCACTCATCCCCAAAAGGGGCATCATCCAGGGAGACTACCTGTAGTTTTGGGCATTGCCTGACAGCCTCCTCAAGGGTCTCCAAATTCAGCGGCGCTTCTACTCGTTTCGTTCCGTTACAGAGGTAGGCGCCGTCCTGATATTCCAGCATATAAGTATTGGGGGCAAATTCCAGCATGATTTTTTCTCTCCTTCCATACACATTTCCGGTATCTTCCAAAAATGCGTCGTTTAAGCCACCTTTTTCTTTTGATAAACTTTTCTTTTGCAAAATCATAAGATTCCTGTATCATCATCTTGAAATCCTCAAAAGTTTTATTAGAGGGGTTTAAGACGCAATTTTTTAATAATTCCCAAATAAGCTGGAAGTAATACTCATCGCTTTTTCCGTAGAATAACGACTCCGCAGACAGATAAATACCCGATAATGGCAATTATTGAAGCTTCTACTCCAAATCCAGCTCCGGTTACCAACACATGATCTGAAGGGATGATAATTGAAAAAACAGGCTCTCCATAAATGCCCTGTGCAGTTGTGATATGTATCATGTCAGTCACAAAAACAAAATTCCATACTGCATGAAGCAAGCTGCTGTTGCTTATGGAGTTCCCCTTATATGTGATAAGAGAAAACATGATGCCTACCAATGTTCCACTGATCACTAGCAGCAAGATACCTGCAACGCTAAACTCATCCATCGAGGGAATATGCATCAAGCTGAACAAAAAGGACGGAAGCAAAACAGCAACAACTTTCCCCCACTTTAGTTCAAGCAATTTTAGAATATATCCACGAAACAGCATCTCTTCTAAAACGCCTGCTTTCAAAGCTGCAATGGCGGAATAGATGACCGCTGCAATTATCTCCCCTGTATTTAAAGCTGTCATTGTCGAGTCGCCTATTATGAAATAGCAAATAACCACAAAAAACGGGAGGATAACGGCATATAATAAGGCCCATTTTTTAATTGATAAGGTAATTCGAAAACTCTCCATTTGGAGGCGGAGAATCTTTACCGTGTATAGCCAAAATAATAAATAAGTAAATATTAAACACCCCAACATCCGCAAAACAGAATATACCACCCATATTGGCAATTCTACTATTGAAAAAAGCAAATCAAATACGAGGCTGTTAAGCAGATCACCTGCAAGAAACAGTAAAATATAGGCGACAATATGCCCAATTATTTTCCCTTTTGAAAATTTCAGTTCCATCTGAGTTCCTCCACTTCATAAATAAAATGATTGAATCGCTATAGAAAAGTATACCACCGACGCAAACAGCCTTCCATCTCGAATAAGAACCTGCAAATTAAATATCCATAAACTTAACGCCATGATTATTGAAATACTCATGTTCATAGCAGGAAAGGATTGCCGGATCATGTTTTTCTTTGATTCCGTTTATCGCCATATATGTCATTAAAGCCTTATATGCGTTTGGAATATGAGATTTTGTTTTAGTCTATATATTCCAACGTGCCTTTTCGTTAGGCTTCGCACCTATAAGTTGCATAAAAGTTGATTATACTGATGAAATAGGGCATAAAGGCGGACTTCTTATTCATAACAAACCGAAAGATCCTATGTCTTTTCTGTAGAGTATAAAAAACATTTCAATCAGTTCACCATTTTCCGTATGTTTTGTGTTATACTTTATTGTGCCTTCAACTATGCCACACTGCGCTCTGTAACCGCCAGCACCATGCACTCCAACCGCAGACCAGATTGTTTGCTGCTCAATAGCAATCTCAAATAATTCACCCAAACAGATGATTACTGTTCTCGCACAATTTATATCATCATTCCAGTACCGTTCATGTACCCGGTTCTTTATACATTCTTTCGTAGATGCATCCTCTCCCTACTCCCCCGATTCCCCCCCCCAATCTGCCGAAACGCTAGGGATTCCTGCCCTCTGTGGCTTATCGGGGATATGCAGCCGATAGAATTTACTTCTTGTTCATGAAATTCCAATACACCTGTATACTGTACTTGTAGTATGCCGCCAGTTTTTGCTGCCCTAACAGCCTCATATCACTGATCTGCTTTTGAAACATATCCATAAAGTCTGCCCTGTCATGCAATCCCATCTCGCCAATGCTTATTTCCAACTACCCTAAAGTCCATGCCGCGGCTACCTGGTTTTCCTTCTTCCATGTTTTATAATAATTGTTTTTTGCCTGAGCCATTTCTTCCCACTCTGCCTCATTATCACCGGACATTCCATTGTATTTATAAAATGCGTCCTTCACACTGTTAAAAACGCGCTGCTTCATCTCATCAGATACCTTGATAATCTTCCCTACTTCATAATGCCCGCCGCTTCCATAATGTTCTGTTCATATGCCGCAACCGCAGAACCCATAACTCCCAGTGTTTCCGTATATGTAACTTTGCTCATATCTACTGTGCGGCTGGCAAAAAACTCCGCCACAGCCTGTTTCCTGTAAGCTATTTCCATCTGCTGTTTCCGTTCTTCCGCCGTCTCCTGGCTGCGCTCCATACTTGCTTTCCTCTGTGCGGCTTCCTTCTCCCGCTTTGCCTTATTGATTGCATTCACCTCCGCCACACGCTCCGGGGAATCGCCGCATCCGCCGATATAAGTGACGCTCCCATCCTCATGGACGACTACCCCGCACGGCTGGTAATCAAGCCCCTGCGCCGCAAAGGATGCCTTCAATCTCGGCGTGGCCTCAAAGAAGTCATCTATCTTCCCCTCGTAATAAGCCGCCTTTTCCGGGTCACTTGCCATCTGCTCCAGAATGTTCGGGGCAATCACGACATCGCTGCCGCTCATGCTCTTTCCTGCCCTGTCAAGGCTTTTCTGGTCTTTCCCAATACTCTGGATGCTTACGTTGCCATACTTTGACCGTAGATATTCTGTGTAAGCATTCACTTTTGATGTGTCTGCCGCTTCTCCCGTTTTCTGTAACTGCTCCGTAAACCCCGTCCTGTTTGTGCCTGTTTTCTGCGTTCGGTTTGCGTACTGATATGCACCCGCCAAAGCTCCGTTTACTCCTGAAATACTCATAAATAATTCTGCTCCTTCCAAAACATATTTGTATCACAGTCCTTCTGTCATTCAGGGCTGAATCTGCTCTCTTGCAATAAGTCCGAGCAACTATTTCCTTACTTCAAAATGCCTGCCGCCTCATATGCGGCAATCGAAACCGCCTTTTGGGTTATACTGTCCTTATAATGTCTCTCGTCTGCTTCCTGCTCCATCAGCCTGCGTTTTAGGGCAGCTTGCTCCGCCATTTTCTCATATTCTGCGTGTTTTGCTTCCCTTGCTTTGCGGGCTTCTATGAATTCTGCCGATGACACTGACATCTTTTCACTTGTCACGCAGGCGTGCGCGATATCTCCATTCCCATCTAATGCAATCAAATAACCCTTCCGGGGATTTGGATTCATTATATCCTGCTCTGCAATAAATCCTTCAACCTTTGCCATGACACGCTTTGCCAGTTCCGGGTCATTCTTCATCTTTTCTTCCAATTCCGGCGGTACAACAATAGCCTTCTTGCCTATGGTGGAATTGATCTTCGCCTGCACTTTAGGGTCAAGCATGGCAGGCTCCGCACCCGATGGTTTCCAGTCCAGAACAGAATCATCCGCATGACTGCTGAAATACTTATCCCACGGATAATCATTCCTCCCCCATAAGGAACCATCAATCTTGGATGTATCCATCACGTTGTAGTAGGCTCCGGGAAACCTCGCCTGCCACATATCCTTAAAACTCATTCCCGATACATCTGACCGCCCTACCGCCTTTGCCGCCGCAAGCTCCGCAAAGCTCACGCCTCCATTCTTATCAGGCGATGCATTCTTCCGATACTGCTCCGCCAGATAGCATCCTCCCAATTTACCTGTCACTGCGTAATCCATCTTCCTCTCTCCTCTCATTTTTCATCATCACCGACAGGATGAACACCCTGCCGTTTACCTTAAAATCCATTGTCCCCTGATATTTCTGTGCCGTGCTTTTGATGTTGACCATCCCTATCCCATGATTCCCCCTGTCCGCCTTATCCGTCACGGGGAACTCATTCTGCGCTTTCCTCACAACCCTCCCGCCAAGGCTGTTCTCCACTTTCAGGAAAAACCATTCCTTCCTCCTCCAGATATACCTACAGTCCGTCCTCCTTCCCTGCCGCAAGCTGCATGATGACAGAGATTGTATTCTTCATATCATGCCTCATCCCACATATCCCGGAATAAACGCGCTCCATCTCCCCTCCCCATATGCTCCTGCGGGCTGCTGACCTGTTTCTCCAAAATAATCCGGCTGCTTTTTTCCCTGTTCCAATAAATCATGTCCTGAAAAAGTTTTACTCCGAACAGAATAGAAAGAAAAGACAGCAAAAGGACAGCCGGCACCATAACTGCCAAATTCCATCTGGCGGATGGCATAATCCTTTTCCCTGAAACTCCTTACAATGCTTTTTAGGGAAACAGACAGTATCACTTCCGTTTCTGCCGTCACTTAATTTATCGGCAGATTTTCTGTGATTTTGGGATGCAGAGAACGAAAGGCATATAAAATGGAGCGAAAGGCATAAATCTAGTACGGGAAATCCAAAAACAGGTCTAAAGTTTTTCGCCATTCGTCCGATATAGGAGCGGCACAAACGCAAACTGCCATGTAAGTATATTACCTCGGCAGACTCCGACAGATACCCCGTCCTGCGCAGCGCCGTAGTGATCGGTTTATAAAGCAGGAATGTGAATCCCGCGTTCTGAAACCAGCTAATATAGCGGGTTTAGCAGGAATCTGCTTAATGCAGCCATCTCTGACCGCCTTTTCCAAAATCCTGTCATACACTTGCCTTTTCACTCTGCCGCAACCTCTCCAGTATCACTGCAGCACCCTTCCGGGCATCCTCTATGATCTCTCTGGGAGTCATCTGGACATGGCGCAGAGAATTATATTCCCGGATCTTCTGGATGTCCTCCAGATTAAAATCGTTGCTGACTATCAGTTTCGTCATCGTCATCATCTCCTTCCAGAAGTACAGAGGACGGATAAATCAACAAATCCTTATAGCCTTCCAATGTCGTGATGATCTTGACTCCCCGCACTGTCTTTACATTTACGATATGTTTAAAGTTCCCGGATGTAATGATATCACATCCTGCCAGGATCGCTGTCGCGATATGCTGGCAGTCGTCCAAACTCTTTTTCTTCAGGATACCAAAATCAATGAATTTCTCCGCCAGCTCCACCGTATCCTCATCCGTATAGACCAGATGATACTGAACCTGTTTCAGATAGCCAAGGAGGATATCCAGCTTTTCCTGGCCGCAGCCGCTAATCTCATTTAGCACGATATCAGAGATGTACACTTCATAGCATCCCTGTCTAAACAGCTTCCACAATTCCAGCGTATCTTTCATTTTTCCGGTGTGTCCATCTGATACAGGCAGCTGACCACTGAGGTGTCCAGATAAACCTTAAATTAACGCGTCGCATGCCTCCGTCTTTTATTCTATTCTACCATGAAACCCCTGAAAAGTCATTCCGTGTATTTTAATCTTTATCATTATCGTAAAGCAAGCAGTGTACTGCTCCTTCCTGTTACAGCACACCCAGCTTCTTCAGCAGCGCCACGCAGTCCTTCGTTCCCTGCTCATACAGATACAGGCAGCCGCGTTCCGTCTTATAATAATCATGATAATCTGCATAAAGAAAGGCGCATCCGTATGACCGTCTCCCTTCCTGCTATGCCTGTATTATATCCCCTTGACTTTTATTTTGCTAATGGCTATAATTTTTACCATGATATAAATTTTGAGAATATCATAGGAGGGCAATATGGAACTGCGGACAATGAGATATTTTCTCGCCGTGGCAAGAGAAGAAAACATGACCCGTGCGGCGCATCTGCTTCACGTTACCCAGCCCACACTCTCCAAGCAGTTAAAAGCGCTTGAAGATGAGCTTGGGAAAAAGCTGTTCACGCGCCATAGTTTTAGCATACAGCTGACTGAAGAAGGTGTTTTGCTTCGAAAACGGGCGGAAGACTTGATAAAAATGGCTGACAAAATTACAACAGAATTTCTTGCTTTGGATGATGTTCTGGGAGGGGATGTTTACTTCGATTTGGCGGAATCTTACCAGATTAGATGCCTCGCCGCCACAATCAGAAGATTCAAAGAGTCTTACCCTGATCTGCGTTATCATATTACCAGCGGCGACACGGAACAGGTTACAGAAAAACTGGATAAAGGTATCATTGACTTTGCAGTACTGGCTCAGGAACCCAATACTGCAAAATATCATTATTTGACCTTTCCCCATGCTGATCTTTGGGGTGTTGTCATGCCAAAGGACTGTCCATTGGCGGAAAAAGAAGCCATCTGCGTGGATGACTTATTTGGACTCCCTCTTTTTTGTTCCGAACAGGGATGGAGCAATGATATTTCCAAATGGTGTGGCAACAGCATGGATAAATTACACCTTGAAGGGTCGTTTCGGCTATCATATAACGGATCGCTTTTTGTGAAAGAAGGACTTGGCTATCTTTTGACCTTTGAACATTTGATTGACACAAACCCTGAAAGCGGACTTGTTTTTCGTCCCCTCACGCCGAAGCTTGAAACAAAGATATATTTAATTTGGAAAAAATACCAAATCTTTACCCCTATTGCCGAACGACTGCTTGAAAAATTGAAATCTGAAGGGTATCTTAAACCGCCTTATCAGCCGGTTCCTGACTAAACTCCAATTTTTCTATATGAGGGCTAATGTCATCAGCGCTATATGTTGCGTCATAATTGAGCTGTTTATACATCGAAAAATTAACAGAAGGAGTCAATAAAATATCTTTACATATTTTAAAATATTTTTTTCTCCATTATACTTTGCAAAAAGTGCAAAATTGACAGTATTCATTGATGCCAGCCTGTCATCCTTCACTCTTTTAGAATAATATGAAACCCCATCAAGATTCAATTCATTAGCAGCAAGCATAATAAGTTGCGGAATTACATATTCCGTCTTAAACGACCGATTGCTTTGCTCAACCACAAATCAAATAAATAATTTCGCCGGTCTCCGCTATTTCCACCAATTTCCCGGCAAAACGTTCCAAATACTTCTCCACCTCATTCCAGTAAATATTCTGTTTGCCTGAAAAAATAATGTCCGGCAGAATACCAACCTGATTGCCATTTTCATCCAGTGCGGTTTCCAGTGCTTCCATAATATTCCTCCCTCGTGTTGAAACCATTGTAACACGCACAGATATCAATGCATAACTGGAATTGTTGTATTAGTTAGATCTCTATAGTAACTCAGCTTACGCTCATAAAAATAACTGGTTTGTTCTTCATCTCCCCATGATATGGGGCATCCGCATAACTGTACCAAAATCGCATT